>SAMEA104315420__coassemble_1621_pt1 | contig 9655 bp, 11 predicted proteins | sample SAMEA104315420__metabat2_high_PE_047 | metagenome-assembled genome bin SAMEA104315420 (sample SAMEA104315420) | gut metagenome | biome: Monkey gut; feature: monkey-associated habitat; material: faeces | place: China | collected 2013 | reverse complement strand
CCCTCGTATCCATCAACGCCCGCGAAGCGGTCGTCTATCCTCACCCCCTCTCCATTCATGGAGAGGGGGTGAGGTCGAGGGCTAAAAAGTAAAGGCTAAAAACTAACGCCCGACCAAACGGCTAGCGCGACTCTGTCGGCACACGCGAACGGTCAACTCCGCCTTATCGCCATCGTCGAATACGATGCGAACATTCTCGCCATTGACCTTCGTAAAACGCCCAGGATAGTTCTTATTGTTATAGGGCCAGCGACATTCGACGATATCGCCCGCTTGCCAATCGAGCTTGTTGACGCGCTCCGAATCGACTGTCGCCTTGTCGCCATCGTCGAATTCGATCGTCAAAACGTTACCATCGACCGCCACAACCGTCCCAGGATACCAATACGCATCTTCCCAAAGCGCCAACACGCGATCGCCCTTGTCGTATGCAAAAGCAAGCGTCGACATCATCATGAGAATACCCAATAGGCCTGCAAAACTGATAAAGCGTTTCATATATCACTCCTATGCGGAAATTTGATGATTACAGTCACGGCGATTTGCACCTGCAGGCGACATCCGTCTGCGGCAATTGCTTTGCCGCTCTGCGGGGACGTTGTGCCCCACAAAGACGGCCGCTCGCCTATCATGCATAACGCGTGCCAAATCTCTGCTACTTCTCGATCCCGGGGCCGAGTACCCGACATCCATCGTCGGTAATGACGACGTCGTCTTCGATACGTATACCGCGCATGTCGTTGTATTTGGCAACTTTTTCGTAACAAATAAATTGCTCTAGGTGGTGTTCCGATCGCCATTTCTCGATGAGTGCTGGGATAAAATAACACCCCGGCTCGACCGTCACGACATAACCGGGCTTGAGTTGACGCGCAAATCGCAACGCATTGAGCCCGAATTGCGTCGATCGCCGTGCACCGTTTTCATAGCCCACTACGTCGCCAAAGTTTTCCATATCGTGCGCATCGAGCCCCAACGCATGCCCAATGCCATGCGGCATGAAAAGCGCATGAGCCCCTGCTCGCAGCGATTCTTCGACATCGCCTTTCATCAGCCCTAGCGCCTGCAAGTTCTCGGTGAGCACGCGGCACGCCGCCATGTGCACATCGTATTGCGAAGCCCCTTTCTCACCTGCCTTGGCAATCCCCGCCAACTGCATCTTGAGAACGACGTCGTAAATCTCTCGCTTTGCACTATCCCAAGCGCCAATCGAAAACGTGCGAGTGATATCGGCACAGTAGCCGAGTTCCGACTCCGCCCCGCAATCGACGAGAAGAATATCTTGTGATTTCAATACGTTGCGATACGACGTGCTATGCAACGTTTCGCCATGCGTCGTCACAATGGGCTCAAACGATTGGGCGCGCTCTGCGGCTATCGCCGGGCGCAACAATGCCGCTAAAACGTCCGATTCTAGCCTTCCGGCGACCATTTCGGTCTGCGCCATGGCGAGCATTTCTTTCGTCAACGCAATCGCCGACTCCATTTCGGCAATCTCTTCAGCCGACTTCACAAGCCTCTGGTTGGCAATCGCCCGGCACAATTCGGGCTCGTCGTGATCGCACACCGCCTGCGCCGATACCCCAAGCCACCGCGCCAATCGCTCGCGCAAATGCGCATCATACGGCGTAAACCAAGCCATCCGCGCATCGAACGAACGTTCGATCGTCTCGTAATCGCCGACGTTTTCGATCCCCGATCGCGCAGCCAAAACATCGGGCGAATCGACCGCCCCCGTCCATATATAATCGTCGGCGTCGGGCTTCGTGACGAACAGCGTCTCGCGCCCATCGGCCGACAAAATGATCGCAGCATCGGGAATGTTCAAACCCGTATAATAGCGAAACGTCGCATCCTGATGAAACGGGTACACATTCGCCGCGTAATTGCGCGGCACATTCGTCGCCGACAAAATGAGAATATCGCGACCTGCGAAACTCTCGCGCAACGTCTTTCTTCGTTGTCGATAATCGATTGCCATGAAAAGCACCTCCAAACTCGGGCGGTGCTTGCACGCATTACCGCCCATCTATCGCGATCCTAATAGGCGGTTGAGATCGCCGATTAAAGTGAAAATTCGACGTCGGCCCCTTGTTTGAGGCCTTTCGGATTGGCGCTAGCCGGCACAAGCGCCTTGCACGACGTCGGGAAACACTGCGTCATCTCGATCTTAATACTCGTACCGACGATCTTGCCAATCGCCCCCGTCTCGACGCCCTTGTTCTTGCCTGCATTGCGAATCGTCACCTCTGCCGAACCATCCGATTTCGGCGTAATGAGCGATATAAAGCCCTTCACCGTCTTGCCCGTCGCCACTGGCGCCGGCTTCTCGGCCTTCTTCTTCGGCGCGGGCTCGTCGTCATCCTGCTTCTTCGCCTTCTTCTTCGACCCCTTGTGCGTCGTCTTCTTCACGACTGGCGCTTCTTCTTCCTCGTCGTCGTCAAACGTCTCGTTCTGCGCCACCATCACGGGCGCCGCAACCGTCGGCGTAAAGCTCGTCGCTATCGTGTAAATCGACTTACCCGCCGTCGCATAAACCTGGAAATAATAAATCCCTTGCTTGACCGGGAAATTCGAAAACTCGTAATACCCCTCGGTCTTGCTAAACGACTGGCGATGCAACACGCGCCCCTCCGAATCGATGATATTCCAACCTCCATCGATCTTCTGCGGCTGGTCGACGTTTATCGTCACCGACATCACACCCTGCTCCGCCACGATAATATAGCGCCAATCCTCGCGGTCTCCCCCAGGATAATCGAGTCGGTCATCGATTTGCGGCATGCCAAAAATCAGCCCCAACGCACTCTCCTTCGTCGCATCCGGGTCGATAAACGTCTCCGTCTGCGTCTCCACCGTCGCATTTGCGCCACTCTCCGACGCATCAATGACACACGCATTTAACGCAAATAACGCCCAACCAGCGAGCAGCAACGATAACCTCTTCATGACGACTCCTTTCTACTCAGTCTCAAGAAAGACACAAACCCCGCCAAAACATACTTTAATCGCACACTTTAAGTCAACAAACAGATATTGCGCCACTTCAGACGCAACGACAAACACCGACTCTCCCTCCCCATGCACCGATAATTGCTCGTTCATCGCCCTATTGCTCACGCAATACGGGCTCTTGTCGCCCTATTTCGCCCTATGGGCTCAATACGGGCTTTGGGCGCCCTATTTCGCTTGCGCTCAATACGGGCTTTGGGCGCCCTATTTCGCTTGCGCTCAATACGGGCTTTTGAACGCCCTATTTCGCTTGCGCTCAATACGGGCTTTGGGCGCCCTATCGCCGTTGGCGATACGGGCTCTTGTCGCCCTATTTCGCCCAGTGGGCTCAATACGGGCTCTTGGTCACCCGGGGTTGCGCTGCGCTTACCCCGGGCTGTATTCTGGCGCCCCTTCAGGGCGCTCTGTTTCCATCCCACGCATTAATAATTGCTCGTTCATCGCCCTATTGCTTACGCAATACGGGCTTTTGGTCACCCGGGGTTGCGCTGCGCTTACCCCGGGCTGTATTCTGGCGCCCCTTCAGGGCGCTCTATTCCCCCTCGCCCAATTGCTCACATCTGCCACAGGCAGATGTCCATTCCCCCTCGCCATTTATGGAGAGGATGCTAGGGGAGAGGTCAACATTGGGCTACTCTATTGAGATCGCTCGCAATTTGTTGTCGATGCGCATGGCGAAGCCCGAGGTTGCAAAGGCAACGGGGTTGTCGATCGAAGAAGTCGATCGGCTTGCGCTCAGTTACGTATAGTGTTGGATATCGTCGCCTGCTACGATGGCGGGCGCGGGGAATGAGGAGTTACATAAAGATGGTAGGTCGACGCAGTTTTAGAGATGTTCAAAAAGCCAAAAAGTGCGAAAATGAGCCGTAAAGGCGCTTTTCTTGAGATCATGAATGCTATTATCCCATGGAAGGCGTTATGTGCCACCATTGAGCCATATTATGCGAATGACCAGGAGGGCTTTTCGTTCGAGTTAGATGTCATGTTTCGCATTTATTTTCTGCAACACTGTTTCTGTCTCTCCGACCGAGATGTTGAGGGTGAACTGTACGACAGCTACGCAATGCGCAAATTTTCGAAATTAGGAGATTGGGAGCAGACGACACCCGATGAAGTGGTTATCCAGCGTTTCCGCAATCTCCTCGAGGTAAATGGTTTAGCAAAAGATCTCATTGAACGAATCAATACCATCGTCGCTCAGAATGGCGTTCAAATATCGCGTGGTAGAATTGTCGGACCAACCATTACCCGAGAGCATTTTTCGGCGGAATAAGTGCAACTCTGTGCGTTGCAGGGATAATCTTTGAGCCCCGCGCCTAGCCTGGGCGCAGGGGCGTCACTGGTGCCCCAAAGAAAGAGCAGCACATGGTATTGAAATGATATTAGAAAGGCGTGTCGGGAATACCACTGAGTGAAATTGGATTGCCGTAGGGGAGTGGGACGCGTTGCCAGTGATTCATCGTTCCTTCATTATCGTATGATTTGCACATGGATTTACAATATAGGGTAATCTTCTCATTTAAGTTACTGAGATCATTCGATGTATATCCGTCGGAGTTCTTTGCTCTAGAAACATGGACGAGTTTAAATCCTTTCTGCGGTATGCAATCGTATCCGGATCGTTTGTAGAATGTAGATGGTGTGTCATCAATGTAATAATAGGTAGAACCGTATCTGTTCAAGTCTTTATAGAAGCGGAAGTTTGATAATTTACTCCAATATTCATACTCATCGATGAATGCGTAGTCTACTTTTTTAAAACAGGAGCTTGATGAGTAATAATCGGATGAGGAGATTCCATCATTTAGTACGGATAGGTTAGATATTAAACTCTTTGATTCTAGTACGATTGTTTTGTATTTTGAAGGGTCAAAGATTGCAAGAGCGTTCAAATAGTCGACAGGATTCTCGGGTATTGGTTTTGAACAGAAGTCTTTATGCACAAACTTGTTAAGAGTTTTTGTCATCTCATGTGGAATGATGACATTATCGAGTGTCGAAGGATCGGGAAGTTCACCATAAATGGGAATGCAATAACTGTAGCCGAGCCATTCGCCGCAAGTGGTATCGGATGTGTAGACAATACATTGTTGCTTGTAGCGATGATCCCTATAGACATCTGCCGTGATTGTGTATGACCCCCGTTTATTGTATCCAAGTTTCTTTTTGAGCTCAAGTCGTTTTTCTGGCGTGTTGCCTTCTTCGAGTGTTCCATCATCGCTTATTGAAAGTGAGGCTTTGTTGGAGCATGAAGATGCGAATATCGCCAAAGTCATGGTGATGACGGGTATTATGGATTTATTCATAGCATTGTTCTGCCTTAAATCGAAAAGCTGGTGATGATGTGAGGTGCAAATTGCGAAGGGAATCAATAGGTCATTACCCAGGAAACGTGTGTGCGCGTTTATGGGATGGGATGTGCGGAAAGAGTCCTTGTAGATCGCAATTTGCACGCGATACGGTATCGACAGTTTGGTGTTATATGTTTACTGTTGAGACGAGGTGATTGATTTTGTGAGTATCGTTATTTTTTTTGTAGTAGAAAGTTGTTTCAACAGTGCCAGTCGTTTCGGTTAATCGGTATCCAAGGCACGCTTTGATTGTGCGTTCTGGCAAGACGTATTTTTCCTTTTCGGAATAGGTTATGACTTTACCTCGGATTTTGACTTGGTTTGTACGTTCACATTCGACACCTCTATGAAAAAGCGAAATTCGGCTTATGATGTCTTTCATCATGGGTTTAATTCTATCGACATTGTTGTTTTTCATAAGGATGCAGACCTGAATAGCAGGATCTTCGAATTTATCAGAGTAGCTATTTAATGCATATCCAGTAGTATAAATGATTCCCTTTAGCGTAAGATCTACGTCATCCGATTCAGTTTGAGTTTCGAAACCTTCTTTGATGTCGATATCTAAATTCTCAGCGTATTCATTGGCAGAGTTACATCCCAAAAAGAGCGAGACAAAAAGGAGAAGCGCAAGAAAGGCGAATTGATTGGTTTTCATGATGACCTCGTAAAAGAAAAGGAATATGGATTTGAGTCGTGCTGAAACTAAGAAGTAAGGGGGCTTTAATCATTGATGCAGTGTCCAATGACGTTAGTATTTGAGCATGAAGTGAATGCCGGCATCGACGCCGTAAAAGACTGGAGGATCATTGCTGCCTGAAGAAGGTTCATTGTCAATACCGAATTCATATAGGACAGAGGGCGAGGCGTTAATTCCCATGCCGATATCTCGTGTAAAGAAATAAGTCACATTAAAGTAGGCTTTGCTAGACAAAGATACTCCGTTGCCAACAAAGACTCTATTATCTGGATCGATTGAATTCGAGGCATAAGCAAGACCGATGCCAAGGCCTAATTCGACGAGAAGTCTATTGGCGAGGAGGAAGCGATAGAGGTATGAGACGTGAGTTTCGCCGAAGAAATGGCCGTCTGAGTTATTAGGTGTGTAAAGCGATGCCACTGTTTGGTCAAGACCTATACAAGAACCATATTTGCAATAGTATAGGGCGATGTTACCTCCGGCAGCAATGTAGTTTAAGGACGTTTTTTGAGACACTCCGTGGAGTTGTTCTGAAATGGTGTAATGGAGATAGGTGAAGTTTCCGCCTACGCGTGTGATAAAGTCTGAATTGACAATATCGGTGATGTCGGAGTAGTACGATTTCTTATAGTTTGAGTAGTTGGATTCATAGATCGTTTCGGCATGTGTTGGAGGAGCGATTAAAGCAGAGAAAAAGAGAAATACAGGGATTGCAATGCGCATTTTCATAAGAGTCTCCTTATTTAATTCCAGGAAGACTATAATTCATAGTCGTACAGTTGTGAGTGACTGTGAGCTTGGCGTATTTGTTGCCTTGAGTAGGATGCTCGCCGTGCTTGTCGAATAGAGAGCGAGCGTAACATTTTGAATTGAAATTCAATTTGAATTGGAGTTTCATTTGTTCCTCGCTATTTTGACAACGGCTTGCCAGCCATGAGATCTCTAACATTGATGGGGTAAGTACGCGTTAGAATACTAGTTTCTCGAGCGATGTCAGAGATGGGGGAGGCAGTTTGTGAAGCATTCATTTTTGTGAAGTATTTGGATGGTATGAAGGATGGGTCATGACCTGCCCAAATGTTAGATTGGATTTCGTAGGCTTTTGTTTGATCCAAACGGCAGGCGTGGTAGATGTAGGCGTTTAATGATAATTCATCTTTGAATTTATCATGTCCTTTCTCTCGAACAGCCTGTTCACAACAGTCAAAGAATTTCGCGGCAGATTCGCAGTGTTTTGCTTCGGCGGGAATGGTGTCATTGGTGCTGCATAGACATTGCGCCGAAGTCATGGGGGGGATGTTTGGTGTAGTGTTGGGTTGATGCGTGAGTTGATTGGGTGAGACAGTGAGTATTTCGCCTCCAAGCGTGACGACAGTCATAACAAGCGCATCGTCGTTTTTTGTATGTTTTGTAATGATAACTGGTGCGTCGTTGTAATAGTACAAAGTACCGGGAACGGGATGAGTAAAGTAATCGAACCACTTATAGGGATGGGAGCAGTCCATAGTAGTGACCTTGTACTTTGATTTCATTGGACGCGGTTTAGACATTATCATTGATGCGGGGAAGGTATTGTGTTTAAGCGTTTTCGTATATGTGTATTCGTCATCGCGGTCAACGATTGGGCAAGAGGATTTCTCGTCGGGAGCGGGGATTATAGCGTCGACGTACGTGGCTAGCGAAATAGGAAAGTCATGGCGAGCAATGCTAATGACAATTGGATTTTGTGCATTCGGTATCGTTATGTCTTCGCTATGAGTCGTGCATAGTCCATCGAATGGACGAACAATATCGGGGTAATGAAACTGAAACCGTTGAGTATGGGCGATATCCGATACATCCATTTGGATGGGCGTTAGGCGACCATTGTTTGGTAAGAATGCGACATAGCATGTCTCAGCTTGGGATTTGAAACTAAAACCACTTGTGCCTTGAGTGAGTGGTTCGGACTTGCCCTCTAGAGCCTCGGCGATCGATTGAGCACATTTGTCTTCGGGACAAGAGTTGTAGAGATCATTCATCTTCTTCGACAATTTGACGACGGGATGATCGAAGTATAAAACTTCTGAAGCGACTGCATAACATAGATCAGCTCGGTATTGTTTTTGGACTGAATAGTCAGGGATATCGGGGTATATTTTACGAATTCTAGCGAGTTCCTTTTCATTGGCAAGGATGACCTTTTTGTCTTGATGTCTTACATATTTGTACTTTAGTGTTGATTGTTCCATCGGTCGGAATTCGTGCCGACTCGAGTAGATGTAGGTATCTTCTTCGACGGTATAGCCGTTTGGCGCATACGTCATGCTTTGACAAGTTTTCTGATAATCAGGGAGGTTGGAGTTGCTATCGATAGGAGACGTTGTCTTTGTGAGGTCAGTATTCACAACAGCGCATCCCGATAGGAGAAAGCATGTTAGAGCAATTTTGTATGAGAATGCATGGTGGTTCATTGTTCTGTCCTTATTTTGTCCATCCGCAATTCTGAATGCAACTACGACGTTCGAAGAGATCGACTGGGGATTTCTTTTCACAATTATCGGCACATGCAGACATAGAAGTTTGTTGTTGAAGGTCTTCGTCAGCATTGGTTAGAAAGACCTTTGCGCAATTATTAAAGACTACTTTGTCGTTCTTATAGCATTCATTCATGCGTTGAGTAGCTTGTTCTTGGGCTGAAATGCATTTATCTGTATAAGTGTGTTTGTTGTTACAAGAGTTTATTTCTGCGTTGTACTGGAAAGCAGTCAGTTCTTGGTTTTCGAATGCCGCTGTTGCAAAATGCCTACATTTATCTAGTTCTTGTTGAACTTGTTTTGCATGGTTATCGACGCAGTCGATTTGTCCGAGTTGCGCGCATGAGTCTTTTTTTATGCACGATGAACACAGATTTTTGCATAGTGCTTTGATTTGATCAGAGCTAAGCTGTGATTTGATTGGTATGTCAGTTTTCATACAGTCAGCATGGCATTGAATCACATTTGCTTGCTGCTGTTCGTCTTCTGGAGCGGCGATGGCACTCCAAGACTGAAGCATTAACAGAAATGTAAAACAAAATAAGATTGTCCGTTTCATTGTGTCTCCAGTGTGTTGTTGTGGAGTGTTTGAATGATGTAAATTCTCATACACCCATTTTTATTGATTGTGTTGAAATTTGTGTTACAGTTTGTTGGCGTTATAGGTGTTACAACTCCTTTCTTGGCTGCTTGTCGCAATGAGTGTTTTGTAGAATCATAATAGCTCTCATGATGGTGGCTAAAACGCAATAAAAGACGATAATGATACTTAGTCCATCGAGATATGCCATGCCCAAGACGGAATCTCTTTGTTTTACGTCAAAATCTATAAACGATAGTAGGATCGTTGCTACGACAAACAATCCGGTTGAAATGATTGAGAAAATGACAACACCCTTTTTGCTCAAAAGCTCCATTAAAATACCTCCAGAAAACAAGTCAATCAATTGCATTGGCTGTGATAGACCATGCTAATCATGCTAGGCATTGGCCATGTTGGCTTATGCCTAAATCTTCTGCAGTTTAAAAAAAAAAAAAAAACGCTCGCAAAAATCAAAAAATCCTTTCCAAAACTT
>SAMEA104315420__coassemble_1580_pt1 | contig 9899 bp, 9 predicted proteins | sample SAMEA104315420__metabat2_high_PE_047 | metagenome-assembled genome bin SAMEA104315420 (sample SAMEA104315420) | gut metagenome | biome: Monkey gut; feature: monkey-associated habitat; material: faeces | place: China | collected 2013 | reverse complement strand
ACACTGTGGCAACATTGCCGAGGAGTAAAAGATGGAATTGCGCTATCCACTCACAAAACGAGCGATCTACTATTGCAGCCGATTGATTTCGTCGCAAAAGGGGCGCAATTTTAAGCACGACCATTACGACAACATCCAAAAAGTCTATTCGATATGGATTTGCACCAATCCCAAACGCAAAAATTGCGGGACGATCCAGAGGTACAGCATTGCGAAAGAAGATCTCTTTGGCAACGTCGATGTTCCAAAACGAGAATACGATCTGATGGTTTTCATGATCGTAAACGTTGGTAACTCAAAAAGTCCCAACTATAATGGATTATTAAAGATGCTCTCGTTGCTGTTTTGCAATCAGGATGAGCAAGTCGATGCATCGCAAATTCTCGAAAAAGAATATGGTTATCCAAAAGCGTATTTTGAACCGGAGGTTTTTATGAAGAGCTGGGCGCATGAAATCGTCGTTGAAGCAGAAGAGAAAGGACTTAGAAAAGGTCTTAAAAAGGGACGAAAAGAAGGAATAATTGCTGGCATCAAAGAAGGTAAGATTGCTGGCATCAAAGAAGGTAAAATTGCTGGCAGTCTTGAGCAGATGCTCGTGATGACGAAGCGCGTCATGGCGAGTCTCGGCAAGACGCTCGACGAAGCTATGGCAATTTTAGAGCTTAACGAAAAAGAGAAAGAATACGTGCGGCGATCTATAGCGACATAAGGCGTTGCCCATCTTCCCGATGCTGTGCCCGCAGTATTGGGTGGTGAGACATGGGCGGCGTATTGGGCACGCGCCAATAGCCGCCGCGCGGCGTATGCGCGCAAGGGCGCCAGCCCGAGCACATAGCCGCGCCAGCACGGCGTATTGCGAAGCGATAGCCGTGCAAAGCCGTGCGTATTGCCAACGGCAATAGCACGGCAGCGCAGGCGTATTGCCAACGGCAATAGCCGCGCCATTTCAATATAAATATAGACATCACCTGCCTACTCAATCGCCATGCGTCTTGTTCAATATAAACAGCGAGGGCGTTCAATGGAGGCGCGAGTGAGTGCGCGAGAAATATATATTATGGATGTAGTGATGTGTTGCACTATGCCCCGAACAAGAGTATAGCGCGCGTGGCAGGGCAATGTCGTCCTGCGAGTGATTGGGTGGACGCGAGTATGATAATTGGAATCATATCAGATACGCATGGATTTGTACATCGAGCGGTTTTTGATGCTTTTAGAGGCGTCGATGCCATCGTTCATGCGGGCGATGTAGGCGAGTTGGGGGTGATTGAGCAACTGAAGACGATTGCCCCGACTTATGCAGTTCGAGGTAATATCGACGGTGGCGATTTATATTCACTCGACAAGATTTTATATCAATCGTTCGACGGTGTGCGCGTGACGGTGACGCACAATGCGGGCGACCTCATCAGGCCGGCGTGGGATATTGAAAGTCGAATATTGACACGACCGACCGATATATTGATATCGGGACATTACCATGCCTATTGGTGTGCGCCGTTGCAAACATCGACGGGGCGCATTTTGTGGCTAAGCCCAGGGGCGGCGGGCAATTCGGGGCACCACCAACAACGCATGGCACTGCGATTGACCATTGCCGACAAGGCGCGACGAACGGGCGATATCGTCAACGATATACAACTCGAAACCGTCAAATTTGGGGCACGTGGCGAGGCGTAGAAATGAAAACTATTATTATAACGACGGCAATGCTCGTCATGAGTAATATTTTTATGACGATTGCATGGTATGGTCACCTCAAATCACTGTCTTCAAAGCCGTGGTATATTGCAGCACTCGTCAGTTGGGGTATTGCTCTGTTTGAATACATGCTCCAAGTGCCTGCGAATCGCATCGGAAACGAAGTATTGACGATTCCACAACTCAAGATAATGCAAGAGGCTATTGCACTGACCGTTTTCATTCCCATTTCGGTCGTCTTTCTCAAAGAGAAGATTACACTCGATTATATATGCGCTATGGTATGTATATTAGGTGCCGTGTTTTTCATATTTCGCGCAAAATTGTTTGGCGCTTAAAATTCATATAAGTCGATTGATTCGCGCTTATATTCGCCGACTTATTTACTCTTATGTTCGTTATGTTCGCGCCCTATTCACTTTTATGACGCGCCATCAGAACGATCGTCGAATACTTGCAAAGTATAATATTCTTGCCCCGAAGGAGAATGATAAAGGACGGATTCGAGTATGACGATTGCTTCGAAGGGGGCTTTTGAGGCACTCGACGAGGCGTTTTCGATGAGTTTGGCGACGAATTCGCGTTTGCCGACGAGTCGGACGTATTGCCAACGGCCGTATATCTTGGCTTCGAATTGCAAGACTTCGTCGCAGGGGCATGGATTGTAGCGCAGTTGGATGGCGACGGCCCCCATGGTCATTTGGCGAGCATTCGTCGTGATGGCGTCATCGACGCGACGTTGAGCGCGTTCGATTGAATGCGACGTCGGTGTCGTGCGAGCGCAGGCGACGAGTGCTGGCGCAAATGCGATGAAAATGCATGCGATAGCGAAATAGAGAGAAGAATATTCGAGATTTAAACATCTATATCGCATCGCATACACCCTGATGGCGTTTATTCCGTGAGCCAAGCCTTGAACGCATCGAGGTTATAGTCGCGCCCGAGGAAGTTGTGAACCATGTCTTTGGCGTCTTGTGCGCCGCCGACCGAGAGGATCGTTTCGCGGTATTTGCGCGCGGTATCGGTCGATAGGAGGCCGTTTTTGTGGAAGGGCACGGCGAGGTCTTTGGCAATCGAGAGCGACCACATATAGGTGTAATACATCGAGGAGTAGCCGTTGAGGTGGCCGAAGCTGGCGAACGTGTGATCGCCTTCGTATTGTTTGAAAGGCGAATATTTGGCGAAGACGTCGTTCATCGTCGCTTGGAGGTCGATGTCTTTGGGATCGACGCTGTGGTAGGTGTACGAGAGGGCGGCGTATGAGATTTGGCGCATATTGTGTACGCCTTTGCCGACGTTATCGGATTTTTTCATGCGCTCGACGAGGTCTTTGGGAATGACTTCGCCCTTGTCGTTGGTGGCGAACATTTTGAGGACGTCGTAGTCCCAGGCCCAATCTTCGAAGAGTTGCGACGGGGCTTCGACGAAATCCCATTCACAGTTAATGCCCGATTGTTTTGCCCAGTGATGGCGGCCTGCGAAGAGTTGGTGGAGCAAGTGCCCGAATTCGTGGAAGAAGGTTTGGACGTCGTTGTGTTCCATGAGGGCGGGATTGGAGGGCGTCGGTTCGGGGAAGTTGCACACGAGCGTTGCCGCCGGCAATTGCAGCCCTTCGATGCCACTATACATGCCAAAGCTCGCGGCGTGCCCGTATTTGCCTTCGCGCGGATGCATATCGAGGTAGAATCGTGCGATGAGCGTGTCACCTTCGTAGACGTCGTATGCCTCGACCGAGGGGTGCCAAACGGGGCGATCGGACTGCTGGAACGTCACGCCATAGATGCGGCTGGCGACGCTCAAGATACCGCGTTTGACTTTTTCGTAGGCGAAATATTGGCGCACCGATTGGGCGTCGACATCGTATTTTTGTCGTTTGAGCGCTTCGGTGTAGTAGAAGCGGTCCCAAGCATAGAAGCCGTCGGCGTCGGGGTTGTCGGCGCGTTTGAGCGCCATGAGCTCTTCGATTTCGGCTTTGGCGCGCGGCTCGGTGAGCTTGGCAATTTCTTCGATAAACGAGGCAATCGTCTTCGTATCTTTTGCCATCTTATCGTAGGCATTATAGGCGGCCCAGTTTTCGAATCCGAGCGTCGTGGCGTATTGATATCGTTCGTTGAGTAGTTTTTTGAAGACGACGTCGTTGGCCGGATAGGCGCGAGAGTTGAAGAGCTCGGTAATGGCTCGACGCGTATTTTCGTCTTTGGCGTAGTTTAAGACGGGGAAATAGTCGGTATTATCGGTCGAGACGGTAATCTTGCCATCGGCATCGGGCTGGTGCGATTTCATGAAGTCTTCGGGGAGCCCAGCGAGTTGTTCGGCGGTGAACTGAATCGTCTTGCGATCGTTTCGAATGTTTTTGTCGAATTCTTGTCCCGATTGGACGATGGCGGCATCGAGATCGGCTAGGACTTTGCGCGTCGCTTCGTCTTTATCGACGCCCGAGAGTTTGTAGGCTTCGATCGTCTTGTCGACGAATCGCTTAGCTTTGCCATCGAGCGTCGTTTTATCGACGGCGTTGACCGAGGCATAGAGCTCGGGATCCATTTGGATCGCCGTCAACTCTTTCGCCGCTCGTTGCATACAAGCATCGGCTTCGTCGCGCACGTCTTTATTGGGGTGCGTATTCGCCATGAGTTCCGACACGCCCATCATGCGTTCGAAGGCGATGTCGATTTCGTTCAATTTTTCGAGCGTATTTTCGCGCGTATGTTTCCCCGAAATGGCGGTAATTTCGCCTTTGAGTCGCTGGACGTGTCTGAGATTCGTGTCGCAGACATTCTTGGCGTCGGCAGCCGTCGAAAAGACGACGGGCATTGAGAGCGGTTCGATGCTAAAGACGTGGGCAGCTTGGGGAACTTGGACGGGCTCTTGTTTTTGAGCGCAGCCCGAGAAACCGATTGTCGCAGCACTCATCGCGATTAAAAAATTCCAATACTTCACAGTTTTCTCCTTCTCGATCGTGGGATCATGCGCCATTGACCGCGATGTCACACAGCCATGGCACTTTGCAACACGGAGGCATACTTAAAGCGCACGGCGCAAAGAGAGCAAGAAAATAATGTTATCGCCCGCGCCATCTCTGCTTGTATGTTCATGTCGGTTAATTTATTTTGCCCATATTAATATATGATTTAGTTCATATAAATTATTTTTTTATCTATAAAAAAACTCGATTTTATCAATCGATGACGGGTAAATTTAGCAGCGATGAATGTCATTCTATCTAGGCTCAGTATTGCGTGTTTGTCATACATGAACAATCGACGAATCGCGGAGTCGACGTCGACAAAGTGCGCATAAATGGCTGTCGCAATGATTGCGACGATTGCCGATGATATGATATAATGGCGGGCGGTTTTTTGGGAATCGGTCGTTTTTGGACGGCGATCTCCACGATCCAAGACGATGAATGATTGCCGTTGCAGACAAAGGCATTTGCACTGCGACGTAAATGAGGAACGCCAAATGCTGGTGAAATGTGACAAATGCGGACAAAGCTACGAAATCGATAATTCGCGAATCCCTGCCAAGGGAGCGAAGATGAAATGTCCGACTTGTAGGTGTGTTTTATTCGTCCAAGGCGATGGGACAGCTGTGCCACTCGATATTGCCCCAACGCCCGAGTCGAAGAGCGCCGATACGGGGCTTGCCCAAGGGGCGACGAGTGAGCCCAAGTCGGCTACCGAGTCGCAAGAGACGGTTTGGAAAGTCCGCCACGTCGGCATGACGTACACGTTTCACGACCTCGAAGGCTTGCAAAATTGGCTCACGGCGCGTTCATCGCTCGACGACGTCAAAATCGCCAAAAACGAAGACGATTGGCGCGAACTCGGCGACTACAAAGAAGTCCTCACGACCGATATGATCGCCAAATTCTTCCCCCTCGGCGATGTTCCGACGAGCGGTTCGCCGCGCCCGAGTCTTTCGCAGATGAATGCCGTCGAACCCGCAGCGAGCACTCCCATTCCAAGCGTGGCGAACGCCGCTCCCGTCGCCGTCTCAAACATTGCGTCTCCGAACGACGAAATGGCTTCTTATAAGCGATCGCGTAAAGCTCAGCAGAAGCGCCAAAAAGAATCGATCAACGAAAAGCAAAAAACGCAACGACTCATCACGATTGGCGTCGCTGCCGTCGCCGTCGTGCTCGCGGCGATATTTGCATGGCGCTATTTCGTGGCGGGCAAAGGCGTGAGCGATGTCGCGCTCCCGAGCGCGACGACGGTAACTGCAGCGCCCTCCCCACTCCCCGCGCCTGCCGCCGCTAAAGCCCCGGCGCAAAACGAAGCCAAGCCCGCCCCAGCCGAGGCCAGAAAACCCGATTCGAATGCCGCCGTTCAAGGCGGAATCGACGTCGACGACGTCGAAGCAGAAGCAGAATTCGAACTCCAAAAACAAATCTACGAAGCCGAAGAACTCGTTGCGAAAAAGATGTGGCCCGAAGCTCGCGCCATGCTCGAATCTTTGCGCAAAGATATGCCCGAACAAATCGACGTCTTGCGACTCCTCTCTCAAACGTATAAAGGCCTCGGACTCGACGATAAAGCCGCAAAACTCGACGCTCAAATTGCAAAACTCAAACAACAGCAAAACGCCGATTAAGTGGTCTTTCGACAATCTTTTCGTTCGATTTCGACACAATCGATTCATTTTGGGAAATTGAGTCATTTTTGGCAATCGTTTCGCTCGATTTGTGCGTTATGATATGGATATCGGGCAAAACGAGCAGTTGCGCGTACATTGCGATTCGTTCGATTTCGACACAATCGATTCATTTTTGGCAATCGTTTCGATTTTGGCAATCGTTTCGCTCGACTTGTGCGTTATGATATGGATATCGGGCAAAACGAGCAGTTGCGCGTACATTGCGATTCGTTCGATTTCGACACAATCGATTCATTTTTGGCAATCGTTTCGATTTTGGCAATCGTTTCGCTCGACTTGTGCGTTATGATATGGATATCGGTGGGATACTGCACGGGTTGCCATTGCCCCATCTATCTAAAGCTAAAGAGATCCCTCAAATATGTAGGACAGAGGGACTCAGGGAAATGATTTCGCCCTATTTCGTCAACAACAATCGTCTACAAGAGGCAGAGATGACACGCGACACAGCATTATTAAGTGAAGGGATTTTTTCGGCACTCAGCCAAGAGGAGCTCGCAGAGCTCTCGCAATGCATGACCGTCGAAACGCACAAAGCAGAAGATTCCCTGCGATTCCAACGTGGATTTAACGTACTCTTGAGCGGAGAAGTGAGCGTGTTGCGCGAGAATGCCGAGATCGGTCAGCTCCAACCCGGCGATGGCTTTGGCGATTGGGGCCTTTGGGGATGGATGCAATCGCGCGTCAGTCTCCGAGCCGATACCGACATTCGCGTCGGCATCTTCGACGAAACGCGCCTAGCGCAAGCGATTGCCAAACATCCGACGGCAATCTTGCGCGTACTTCGCAATTTTTCGCGTCTCATGGATGCGCATCTCGAAGATCTCTCGACGGCGCTTCTCGAGGCGTTCCACGCCTCGGCAGGTGGCGCAAAATCGAGCGTTCACGTCGTCGTCGACGGCGTCGAAAAGAACGTCCACATGGGAACGCCGCTTTCGGCGCTCTTGCCCAATTCGATCAACGGAACCCCCGTCGTATCGGCACTTTTCAATCACAAACACATCAGTCTCAATCGCCCACTCTATACGTCGGGCGTCGCCGAGCCGCTCACGCGCGACGGTCTCGAAGGGCGCATGATCTATCGCGCTAGCCTCTCGCTTTTGGCGCTCGAAGCCGCGCATCGAATCGATCCGAAGATCAAATTGCGCATCGGTCCGAGCCTCGGATTTGCCTATCTCTTCGAAATCGACGATATCGCCGGTCACGACATCGCCACCCTAGCGACAAAACTCAACGACGAAATGCGCAAGATGGTCGCCGAAGACGTCGTCTTCCGTCGCGACTACTGCTCGCTCGACGAAGCCAAAACCCGCCTCAGCGAACAAGGTTGGGAAAACGCCGTCAAATTGCTCCGAAAATCGCGAAACGCCTCGATTGCCCTCGTCTCATGCGGCGAACTCCAAGCTATCGAAATCGTCCCGCTCGTCGCCTCGGCCGGCATCCTCGACCACTTCTGCGTCGCCGCCAATGGCGACGAAATGCTCCTCTACTTCGATTCGACCAACATCGAAGAAGCCCAACAGCGCAATCTCCACCCGAGCATCCTCGCCAAACAACACGACACCTGGCTCAACGGCATCGGGCTCACGAGCGTCGGCGCTTTCAACGATTTCTGCATCAGCGGCGAAGTCTCCCGCATCATCCGCGTCAGCGAAGGGTTTCACGAAAAACGCATCAGCCAACTCGCCGATATGATCGTCAACGCGCCAAAGCGCGTCAAAGTCGTCTGCATCGCCGGTCCCTCGTCTTCGGGCAAAACGACGTTCCTCAAACGACTCTCGATTCAGCTCCAAGTCGTCGGGCTCACGCCCAAATGCATCTCGCTCGACGATTACTACGTCGACCGCGAACTAACCGTGCGCGACGAAAACGGCGAATACGATTTCGAAGCATTCGAAGCCCTCAACGTCGAACTGCTCCACGATCAATTGCACGCACTCATCAGCGGCGAAGAAATCAACATTTCGCGCTACGATTTTTCGACGGGCAAAAGCCACCCCAACGGCGGTCAACGCATGCGCCTCGGCGATTCCGACATCCTACTGCTGGAGGGCATTCACGGCCTCAATCCGCGCATGCCTTTCGATCAAAGCGATGGCGTCTTCCGCATCTTCATCAATCCACTCACATCGCTACAGCTCGATAACGCCAGCCGCGTCAGCGCCTCCGACATCCGCCTCATCCGACGCATCGTCCGCGACCGCCACACGCGTTCCATCACCGCCGCCGACAACATCATGCGATGGCCCTCGGTCCGACGCGGCGAACTCAAGCACATCTTCCCCTACCAAACCCACGCCGATGCCGTTTTCAATACATCACTTGTCTACGAGCTTTCCGTGCTCAAAGTTTATGCCGAGCGGTATTTGCTCGAGGTCGACGAAGATCACCCCGCGCAAACCGTCGCCTTCCGATTGCGAAAACTGCTCGACAGATTCGTCACCATCTACCCCGAAAACGTCCCGCAAACATCGCTCTTGCGCGAATTTATCGGCGGATCTTGCTTCGAATACTAACGCCAATCCAAAGGCGGCAAAAAAATATCGCACAAACCGCCTATACCCTGTTATAATAACCGTTCATCGGGATTGCGGCACGATGCCGCACCAGTTTACGCACCCAGTTTCGGGTCAACTGTCACATAAAGGAGAAAACGATGCAGATCGATATCAGCTTCCGTCATATGGAACCGTCCGACACACTACGGGATTATGCTGACGAAAAGATCCGTCGTGTGATTCGCAAACACATTCGCGACGATTTCGACGCTCAAATCACCCTCTCGGTCGAAAAATTCCGTCACATCTGCAAAATCCATTTGGTCTACAAAGGCATTGCCATCAAATGCGAAGAAAGCAGCAACGACATGTATCAATCGATCGACTTGGCCCTCGACAAACTCGAACGTCAAATCCACCGCTTCAAAGGCAAATTGCGCGCGCATAAACCGTCACGTGCCAACGCTGCTCGCACGCTCGACGTCGCCGTCGTTGCTCTCCCCGAAGACGATATCGACGATGAAGTCGCCGAAACGCTCGAAGCCGAATTGGCCGACGAAGCTGCTCTCGTCGAGGCCGAAGCCAAACAAGCTCGCGTCGTCAAACACGAAGCCGTCGAACTCATCGAAATGACCGTCGACGATGCCGCCATGAAACTCAGCCTCGAAGACCTGCCCGTCGTCGTATTCATCGATGCCGATTCACACCGCACCAACATCCTCTATCGACTCGAAGATGGCAAGTTCGGCCTCATGCCTTTCGGCCAATAATCGCATATTCTGCCGATTAGCAGCATAATCTACGAACCGCATTCAGCCCACTCGCTCGAATGCGGTTTTTTTTTCGCCGCCTATTGCCCCATGGGCAATACGGCGTCGGGCTCCGGCTATTGCCCTGCGGGCAATACGCCTACGCTGTTCGTCTATTGCGGCTGCGCCGCAATACGACTCACCTTTGCGCCTATTGCCCCTCGAGCAATACGGCGCCGGGCTCCGGCTATTGCCCTGCGGGCAATACGCCTACGCTGTTCGTCTATTGCGG
>SAMEA104315420__coassemble_1577_pt1 | contig 9923 bp, 3 predicted proteins | sample SAMEA104315420__metabat2_high_PE_047 | metagenome-assembled genome bin SAMEA104315420 (sample SAMEA104315420) | gut metagenome | biome: Monkey gut; feature: monkey-associated habitat; material: faeces | place: China | collected 2013 | reverse complement strand
CCGGCTCATACGTTCGCCCCTCGACGGGTAGTTCGAGTTCGACCGGCTCATACGTTCGCCCCTCGACGGGTAGCTCGAGTTCGACCGGCTCATACGTTCGCCCCTCGACGGGTAGTTCGAGTTCGACCGGCTCATACGTTCGCCCCTCGACGGGTAGCTCGAGTTCGACCGGCTCATACGTTCGCCCCTCGACGGGTAGTTCGAGTTCGACCGGCTCATACGTCCGCCCCTCGACGGGGAGTTCAAACCGCGTCTATCCGAATGGTAAAGGACAGTACATGCAAAGTGGTAGTAGTGACGAAGACGACAGCCGCTCGAGCGGTAGCAGCAGCGGTCGCAGCAACTCCGAAAGACCTCGACGTGCGATGCCCGTTCGCGCTCGCTAGCCGCAGGCGGTAACACCCCACGCATCATGAACAGAAAGCGCCTAGAAATAGGCGCTTTTTTTTTGCTTTTCCAGACCACCAACAGAATATTATAACCACATATACTTACATGTAATTGTAATATATTTGAAAAAATGATGATATATTACGTTGACATCGCCCCCGATTGGCTCTAGAGAACGTGGGCTTAAAAGACTAAAAAATGGTCTTTCGAGCGTCTTTTTAAGTGTTTTTGTGCGCACGCCGTGTGTCGTCAGTGTGAGCCTCGTTGGCTCACTTTTTTTCACTTCGAAGGGTACGAGAAGATGAGCAAAAAGTTTTGGATCTTTGCGGGTTTGTTGGCTTCTATGGGAATGGTTGCATGCGAGGAAGATAGCGATAATTCTTGCGACCCGACGAATTTCCCGTTTTGTGCCGATGGGGTATACTACACGTGCGTGAATAACACTGTCGCTGAAGAAAAATGCGCCGCTGGAGCTGTTTGTGATGCCAATCTCAATGGCTGCGTCAATATGGACGACGTGAAGTGCGAAGGCTCGGCGAAGAAGTGTATCAATGGCGTTCCCGTGATGTGCGTCAACAATGCCTGGGTCGAGAGTACCACATGTGCCGACGGCATGGTTTGTAGCGAAGGCGATTGCATCGACGACCCATCTCGAATCTGCAAAGAAGCTAGTAAATCTTGCCAAGAAGGCGTGCCCGCAACGTGCACCAATAATGCTTGGGTCAAAGGCGATGCTTGTGGCGCCGATCAAAAATGCGTCAATGGTGCTTGCGTCGTATATAAAGAATGCAACCCCGCTTGCGATAGCACGACGCAAACTTGCGACACGACGACGGGTACTTGCATAGATTTGCAATACACCGTCGAAAACGTCGGCACGCTCACGATTACCGATTCCAATACGTGCGAACGCTCGGGCAAAGGCAAAAACATCGTTTTGCGCGGCGATGTCCTCACGAAAGATAAGATTTATCGCGGCGGCAGCGTCGTCGTCAGTGGCAACAAAATTACGAAAGTCGGCGCCATCACCGACGCCGACATGAAAGATGCAACCGTCATCACATGCCCCAATGCCGTTATCTCGGCGGGATTGATCAACGGTCACGATCACATTACTTACGACAACCAATCGCCCGATTCTTGGGGCGACGAGCGATTCGACCATCGCCACGATTGGCGAAAAAACCTAAATGGTCACTCCAATCACAACGCCGATAGCACGAGGAACAATGAAACGGCCGAATTGCGCCAGCTCCTCTCGGGCACCGTCGGCGTCTTTGGGTCGGGCGAAGTTAAAGGACTCATTCGAAATATCGATAAGGGAGGCGCGTACGGCGATCATCATTTCCCGCAATATCAAACATTCCCGCTCGACGATGGAAACGGCAAAATGTTAAAATCTGGTTGTTCGTATCGTAAATTTAAGCTGTCGAGTTATGCTTTCGGACCTCATATCGGCGAAGGAATTAACGAAGAAGCCCTCAACGAATTGCGTTGCCTCAGCGGCGATGGAAATGGTTCAAAGAATATCTTTACAAATAAACTCGCCATTATACACGGCGTCGCATCTACGCCCGATATCGTCAATAAAATGGCGAAAAACGACGTCAAACTCATTTGGTCGCCGCGCACAAATATATCGCTCTATGGCGATACGGCGCAAATCGCCTTATATAAAAACATGGGAGTCACGATCGCCCTTGGCACCGACTGGATCGCATCTGGCTCTGTCAATATGCTTCGTGAAATGCAATGCGCCGATTTCCTCAACACGTATTATTACGACAAAGTGCTCACCGATTACGACATTTGGTTGGCGGCTACTTATAATGTCGCATTCGCTCTCGGATATGACGATATTACTGGCGACCTCAAAGCGGGCAATGTCGCCGATATCGCCATTTATAAAAAATCGAACAACGATGCCCATCGCACGGTTATCGATGCCGCGCTCAAAGATGTGACGGCCGTTATCCTCGACGGTAAACTCGTCTATGGCGATGCCAACATCATCGAAGACAGCAGCGCCGAAAGCTTCGACCTCTGCGGCGTGGCAAAGAAAATTAATACGAAGGCAACGGGCACTTCGATGTCTTTCAAAGATATTAAGAAAATCGATAACTATGAAACGTTCTATTGCGACAAGCCCACGAAAGAACCGACCTGCATTCCTATGCGTCCGCGCGCCAAAGATACGACGGCTCAAAAGACTACCCTCTACGGCGCCGAAAGCTACCGCACCAACAGCTATTTCTCCGACCCCAACGATATCGACGGCGACGGCATTCCTAACGATCAAGACAATTGTCCAAATGTCTTTAACCCGATTCGCCCAATCGACGTCAAAGGTGGCGTCGCCAAACAAGCCGATGCCGATGGCGATGGTGTCGGCGATGCTTGCGACCCATTTCCGCTCTGCGCCGCAAACGATTCATCTTGCCGATAACTTTTTGGTTCGCCGCTATGGCTACGCCATACGCCGGCGGCTACGCCTATTTGCTGCACTCGACGAGCGCAACAAATACGGCTTCGCGAAGCGCCTATTGCACGGTGTGCAATACGGCGCTTTTTTTTTCGACGGTATGGCGTGCCAATTTCATTGCCCAAATGTAGTATATGTGGTTGTGTGTAATATATATGCTTATATATATCCTTTTGTCGCATCATATATTCTCGCTATTATCGAGAAATATTGGCAAAATGACTTGATTCTTATGTTTTTAACCACAATACTACTCGCACCTAGGGCAATGTTGTCCAAGACGAAGGAGTTTTTATGGAAAACAAAAGGTATTTGCTAGCACTAGCTTGTGTGTTGGCATCGGTAGGTTTGGTGTCATGCGACGATAACGACGATAAAGCTCAATGCGATCCTGCGAGCTTTGTTCCAACTTGTGAAGGGCAGTCGTATCTCCGCGAATGCAACGCGCGCGGCATGATTCAGCTCAGGCAATGCACGACGTACTGCGTGACGACGGGCAACACCGGCGCTTGCTTCGAAGCCGACGAAAAATGCAATCCGGCCGATTATCCGAAGTGCGTTGGCAATCAGTATATGACGTGCGAGTCGGGCAAAACTACGAGTCAGAAGTGCGATGATGACCAAATGTGTACGAAGGAGTCGGGCTGCGTATCGAAATCGTCGTGTTCGGGCAATGCGAAAACGTGTGATGGCAATGTACCGAAGACTTGCGTCGATGGCGCATGGCAGGCGGGCACGGCTTGTACCGAGACGCAAAAATGCGACCAGGGCGAATGCGTGCAAGTTGACAAGCCCAATCCTCCTCCCGCTCCATCGGAACCTTGCACAGACGAAGAACGTAAGTGCATTGGCGCGACGCCCGCCATTTGCCAAGACGGTGTTTGGGTTGAGACAGATGCCTGCACATCTGGCAATCGTTGCGTCAATGGCAAGTGTGAGACATATCGTCTATGCGATACAAAATGCGATAATATGCATGTTTGCGACACGACAACTGGGGAATGTGTCGCTAAGCCAAAACAGTACACTGAAGTTGCGGTTGGTACATTGCCGCCGAACGCGTCGAATAACGTTTGCGAACGCACGGGGACGGGGAGCAAACTCGTCTTGCGCGGCGATATTCTCACCAAAGACAAAGTCTATCGCGGCGGTGGCGTCGTCGTCAGTGGAAATAAGATTACAAAAGTCGGCGAAATTACCGATGCCGATATGGCCGATGCTACCGTCATTACGTGCCCAGACGCCGTCATCTCGGCAGGCCTCATCAATGCCCACGACCATATTACGTTTACAAATGCAAATCCTGGCAATTGGAGTGATGAGCGCTTTAACCACCGACACGAGTGGCGCAAAGGCAAAAATGGCCACAAAAAGATTAAAGCACCTAGTACGAGTGTAAACGAAACGGGTGAGCTCCGCATGTTGCTTTCGGGCACGACGTCTATCTTCGGTAGCGGTGATATCAAAGGGCTCGCACGAAACCTCGATAAAGATGATGCAATTGAAGGACACGCAACCACAGCTTATAACACGTTCCCGCTCGGAGATAGTGATGGCGATATGTACGACTCCGATTGTGAGAAGTACAAGTATTCTTTGAGATCAGGTAAGCACGTGCCGCATATCGGCGAAGGCATTAGCGAGTCGGCGCTCAACGAATTGCGTTGTCTCAGTGGTGAAGGCAAAGGTGCCAAAAATATCTTCGACTCGAAACTCGCCATCATCCACGGCGTGGCAGCGACACCCGAGATCATCTCGGCGATGGCAAAAAGTGACGTTAAACTCGTCTGGTCGCCGCGCACCAATATTTCGCTCTATGGCGATACTGCGCGCATACCTGTTTACTACAATATGGGCGTGACGATTGCCTTGGGCTCCGACTGGATTTATTCTGGCTCGATGAACATGCTCCGCGAGCTCCAGTGCGCCGATTTCCTCAATACGAATTATTTCGATGGCACGCTCACCGATTACGATTTGTGGATGGCTGCGACGTATAATAGCGCTGTCGCCTTGGGCTTCGAAGACGTCTTGGGCAACTTGGAAGCCGGAAAAATCGCCGACATCGCCATCTATAAAAAAGACGGCAAAGATCTCCACCGTGCAGTTATCGATGCCAAGATCCAAAACGTTTCGGCTGTCATCCTCGACGGTAAACTCGTCTATGGCGATGCCAATATCATGACGGGGGGCAATACCGAAGATTTCGATATGTGCGGCATCACTAAGAAAATCGACACGAAAGCGACGGGCACGTCGAAGTCGTTTGACGATATCAAAAAGGCCGACAATTATCAGCCCTTCTTCTGCGGGCAACCCGATGGCGAGCCGACTTGCGTGCCCATGCGTTCGCGCGAAGCCGACACGACGAAGCAGTTTACGCCTGCTTATGGCAAAGCGAGCTACGATGCCAATGCTTTCATGTCGGATTCCAACGACATCGATGGCGACGGTATTCCCAACGATCAAGACAATTGCCCAACGGTATTCAATCCCGTTCGACCAGTCGACGGACCTACGGCTACTAGTGCATTGCAAGCCGATTCTGACGGCGATGGCATTGGCGACGAATGCGATCCCTTCCCGCTTTGTGCTAAAAACGATTCGTCGTGTTTTAATCCCAAAGATAGAGATGGTGACGGAATTCCCAATGCTATCGATAACTGCCCCGACGTTGCAAATCCCGATCAAAAAGATACCGATGGCGACGGCATCGGCGACCTGTGCGACGAATGCCCCAACGAAGCCGGTATCCCCGAACTCAACGGTTGCCCACTTAAGGAGTCGAAGATCAAAGAACTGCGCGATAAGATGATCTCCGGTCAAATCAAAGACGATGCACCCGTCATGACATCGGGGGTCGTCGTCGGACATGGGGTTAATTGGAAGAATGCAAAGAAAAGTGGGTTCTTCATCCAAGATGGAACCGAGGCTGGTATCTATGTCTATGACACCAAAGTTGCTTCAACTGTTGATATTGGCGATAAAGTCACGGTTAGTGGTATTTTGAACGTTAGATATGGCTCGCTTCAAATCATGTCGCCAAAAGTGACGAAAGATGGCACGGAGACTGTCGTCGCTCGCACGATTACGGCTGAAGAAGCACTCGTCAATCCGAATCCATACGATTCGATGCTCGTCACGATTACTGGCGTTACGACGACTGCCGATACACCGACATTCGAGAAGGGCGACACATCGGTTTGGCATGCGAAAGATGCAAACGGTAAGGATGTTTATATCGACGACTTCGCCGCTGGCTCTGCATTTATGAAGACGGCGATTACCCCGAGCACGTACTATACGCGCATTACGGGTTTACTCGTCTACGATTTCAATCAGTCAAAAATCGCTCCGCGTTCTGCCGACGATATCGTGACGAAGACGGTACTCAAAGAAGTGACGTCGGATGTGACATCGGCCGATTGGAACGATACGGTTGAGTTGACGGTCCAACTCAGCACCGCAGCTGTCGAAGACATGACGATCAACCTCGATTGTGGCACTGGCACGTGTGCAAATAACACAGTAACAATCGCCGCTGGCCAAACGTCCGCGACGTTTACGCTTACGATGCCGGCCTCGGGCGATGTAACGGTGACGGCAACCGATGCCGATAACAATTCGAAGACGATGACGATTACTGGCACCAATCCCGCAACGCCCGTTTCGGTCGCGAGTATCGTCGCCGACAAACAATCGATCAACCCCGGTGGCAAAGTAACGCTCACCGTCACGCTCAACAAATACGCCAAATCCGAAACGACGGTCACGTTGACATCCGACAACACAAAAGCAACGCTCAACCCGACAACTCTCACCATCCCCGCCAAGAAAATGGTGGCGACGACCGAATTGTCGGCTGCCGCCGATCTTCCCATTGACTCGACAGTTAAAGTCACTGCAAAAGTCGATGGCATGACCGAAGCCAAAGAGCTTTCGATTAACGTAAAGAAAGCTTCGGATAAATACGTTGAAAAGTTTGAATTTTCAGATGACCAAAAGAAGACTCAGTACGAGACAATCAAGTATCAGAGTAAGGTCGTTAAAGAGCTCGTTTGGGAAATTACCGGAGCTCGAACAGCTCTTGATAATAATGACATTGATGGAACAGGAATTATTCTTAATGATAGTCCTGCGGGATCTGTGTCGGCTATAGTACCAACAGGTATAGGAGATATATCAGTTGATGCTAAAAAGGCTTTCACAAGTACTGGTGCACGCACAATTTCTATCTACATTGGAGATGCAACCAAACCCTGTGCTAGTAAATCTATTTCCACCGATGGTAATGTCAATACTGTTGAGTGCAAGGACGTGAATACCTCGGGATCAGTAAAAGTCAAGATCGCCTTGAGTGGTAAGAAAACTACTATCAATAATATCACCTGGACGGCTTTCTAATTTACACTTCGCATCGAACGCCCTAACGGGCGTTCGATGAATGTCGATATTCGACGTTGCAACATTTCCCCTCTTCCAATAGAAGTGGGGGAAATGTCGTTTATGGCGTTTCAAACGCTCTGCCCGTCGATGAAATAAGTTGCGATTCCCGATGTTTGAATCATATCGATAGCTTTGTGCTTTTCGGCATCGCTCAGAAATAGCGGACCATCGCCATTGGGGCGAAAATCGTGAAACGTCGTCATGAGGTTGATGCAGACGTTGGGTATGTGCTCTTTGCACCACGATAAGATGGGATTTGTGCAACAATCGAGGTGCCCGGGCATGACGAGGTGGCGCAAGATATGAGGAGCATGCGGGCGCAGATGCGTCGCCACTTCGATATTGTGCGTGACGATTTCGTAGTAATCTTTTGCGCCCGTTATCGTACGACTACACGGCGCAGTACACTTGAGATCGTAGACAAATGCGTCGATCGACGGCGCCTCGTCGGAGCATAAGATGTGGAGTAAGTCTGTCGAAAAATACATATTTGAATTCAAATATATCGTCGGCACAGTGCCGAGTATTTCTCGCAATTTCCACGATGTCTCTATTGCAAATCCGACTTGTAACGAAGGCTCGCCACCGATCCATTCGATCGATTGGATATTGCCATGCTTTTCAATAAATCGTGCAATAGCTTGGGCATACGACGTCGCATCTTCAATCGGCAAACAATCGCTCCATCGATGCCGCTCGGGGCACGTCGGGCACGATAAATTACAACCACACATATTGATGACTAACGCCGGAACAATACTACATTCCTCGCCTAGGTGTACAAAGTTCTGATATATCCTCGGCTTCGCATCTATGCCACACGCGCCACACAACGCGCTTCGATCGACGCCACACGGCTTTGGGCAAATGCGACAAGACTTATATAAAACTCGCAATTTGGATTTGATTTCGTCGTCGTTCATATTGCCCAATTCCACGATCTCACAACTTCATCCCCCCCTTTAACTCTAGATCGCCTAAAACTGTAGCGCAAAACCTATCACCCAATACTCCATCCCATACAGCCAAGAGCGATTGCGCTCATGGCGGAGCCATGAGTCAATCGCTCTTGGCGGGGGGCGGGGGGGGGGGGGGGGGCGCCCCCACAAAAAAAAAAAAAAAAAAAAAAGAAAAACTATTTAACTCTACGACCGTCGCTGTAGACGGCGATGATATCTTGTTCTTTTGTGCGATAGATGGCGCGTTCGAAGCGTTCGCGGATCGACAAGCGATCGACGTCGACGGCGTCGCTATCTTTGATGACGACTGCATGGAATTTATCGCCGATGGCGAAGCCGTCTCCGCCGCCGAAGTATTTTGCGCCGGCAGTCGTGCCGAGGTAGAAGGCTTCGGCGACCGACAAGAAATCTTTCGTCCAATTCGATTCGATGCGTTTGATTTTGGAGCTCTTGATCGCTTCGGTGATGACGCCGAGCATGGGCAGAACGTCGCCGCCGGCGATATCGCTTCCGAGCGTGACCCATAAGCCTTCGTCGAGCATGGTGCGGATGGGGGCGACGCCACTGACGAGATTGACGTTCGAGGCGGGGCAGTGTGCGACGACGACGTCATTTGCTTTAATGGCATCGCGTTCGCGCTTATCGGAGTGGACGCAATGGGCCATGACGGTATGAGATTTCCAAAGACCGTATTTATCGTAAGTTTCCCAATACTGTTTGCAATCGGGGTGCAGGTCGCCGACCCACGCAATTTCGGAGGTGTTTTCCGAAAGGTGGGATTGGACGCGAAGATCGTGGGTTTTAGCCAGTTTCCCGAGGGCGCTCATGAGTTCATTGGTGCACGACGGCGTAAAGCGAGGCGTTAGGATGGGTTTGATGTATTTGAAATCGGCGCATCGTTCGAGCCATCGTTCTGTTTCGCGGATCGATTCTTCGGTCGTTTCTTCGAGATTGGTGCCGCCGTTTCGGTCCATGTTGACTTTACCGACGTAGCCCGTGATGCCGGCGTTCTCGAATTCCTCCATGAGGATGAGCGTGGAATCGGTATGGATGGATCCGAAGGCGACGACGCGCGTCGTGCCGTTATCGATGAGTTCCTGAGCGAGTTTTGCGTAGACTTCGCGAGCGTATTCGGTATCGCAGAAGCGGGCTTCGGTTTTGAATGTATAGGTATTGAGCCAATCGAGTAGGGGCAAGTCCATGCCCATGCCGAGCATGGGGTATTGTGGGGCGTGCAAGTGCATATCGCAGAACGACGGCATGATGAGTCGATCGTAGAAGTAGTTGAATTCGTATACAGCCCAATCGGTGGGCATTTCCTGCCCAATATAGGCAATGACGCCGTCTTTGAGGGCGATATAGCCGTGTTCGATGATTTCGAGTTCGCCGAATCTTGGCGCATGGACGATATTGCCGCAGAAAATCTTGATCATGGATTTGCTCCTTTTTGCGATGATGGGTGATGCATGCGATGAGACGCGTGCAAACGGCGCATGTGTTTTACGATCGATGGCGTGAAATAGATATGCTTTTTTTGCATAGGTGGTGATGTATTTCTTTAGCGCGTCGACTGGGGCGTGGGTGGGGGAAATTGGCTGGGCGTATGCGCGCAGCGAAGCGAGCACATAGCCCAGCGGTGCGCCGTA
>SAMEA104315420__coassemble_1571_pt1 | contig 9949 bp, 7 predicted proteins | sample SAMEA104315420__metabat2_high_PE_047 | metagenome-assembled genome bin SAMEA104315420 (sample SAMEA104315420) | gut metagenome | biome: Monkey gut; feature: monkey-associated habitat; material: faeces | place: China | collected 2013 | reverse complement strand
GGCGTAGATGATTTGGCGAGGGGGAATTGACGCCCGCGGAGCGGGCGTAGATGATATGCGAGGGGGAATGGACATCTGCCTGCGGCAGATGTGACAAATTTGGTGTGGGGGAATGGACATCTGCCTGCGGCAGATGTGACAAATTTGGCGCGGTGTGTGAGCGCCCTGAAAGGGCGCCAGAACACAGCCCGGGGTGAACGAAGTGCAACCCCGGGACGAGAGCCCGTATTGAGCCCAACGGGCGAAATAGGGCGACAGCGCGGCGTATGCGCGCAGTGAAACGAGCACATAGCCGCGCCGCGAAGCCGTATTGAGCCCCGTAGGGCGAAATAGGCGTAGCCAAAAGCCCGTATTGCCAACGGCAATAGGGCGATAAAAGCCCGTATTGCCAACGGCAATAGGGCGGCTAATAGACGAAAGGATCTTCGATGCGGTAGAGGTTTTTCATGACCTCGTTGAAGTAGTCGGGGAGGTAGTAGGACCAGACTTTGATGGCGCATTCGTCGAGTTGTGCGCTTGGGAACGAGGCGAAGGCGAAGATGTATTGGACGAGGTATTCGATGTTTCTGGCGAGGTGGCCTGTGTACTCTTCGCGATTGCGCTGGTCGGAGATGCGCGTTTCGTGCATGGATGCGCCGATTTCGGATTCGAGGAGATCTTCGAACGAGGAGTAGATGATTTCGATGTAGACTTCGTCTTCGCCGGAGTAGACGAAATTTTCGAAGTCGCGTTGGATATCGCCGTGCCAGAGTCCGCGAGCGCGCATGGCGTTGACGAGTCGTGCGTCGATGGGTTCGCGCACGAGTTCGCTTTTTCGAGGGCGTGCGCGTAGGACGAGGTTGGTGGCGTTGTAGTTTTTCTTGTGGTGCGGCTCGATTTCGAAGATTTCGCTGCGCGTTTTCGTTTCGATGAAGTCGAAGAGGCGCGATTCTTGGCTCGGGTCGATGATGACTTTGAGGCCGACGACGTCGTTGATGGGGGGGGCGGTGATGCGCGGGAAGTTGACGCCATCGCGGAGATCTTGAACGATGCGGCATTCGGCGCGTTCGAATTCGTGGATCATTTCGGATTCGCTCGTGAGGAGCTGGCTGCGCGCGATGCCAAACTGTTTGGCTCGCATGTCGGCGTAGTCTTCGGCGCGTTTTTTGATGGCGCCAAAGATCATGTCGACGATGCGTCGTGCGGCTTTTTCGGCGAGTCGTCGTGCGCGTTTGACGCGTTGGGAGCCGACGAGTCGGTGTTCGGAGCCGCGGCCTGCGAAGTAGAGTTTGGCGTGGATGGGCGTCTCGATGTAGTAGAGTTCGCGGTGGGCTAGGTAGTTGGCGACGAGTTCGTCGATGCGTTCGTCGTGGTAGTGTGGGTAGCTGACGAGGGCGTCTTTGAGCTCGGCTTTCGTATGGATGGGGACTTCGGTCACGGTCGAGCCCGCCAGAGCGCTGAAGAGCTGACGCGCCCACAAGCCTAGATAGCGACTCGCGTAGATGTTATTAAAATGGATGAGTTTCGTCACGCGCTCGGGATCGTCGGGCTCGACTTTGTTGTGAAGCCAACGCCAAAACAAATCTTCCAACGCCTCTCGATGGATGTATCCGCCAATCGTTATCATGATAAAAGCGATTTCCCCGTGTGATGAACTGAATGCGCCTAGGAGGCACCGACAAGACCTGATTCGCCTTATACCGCAATTTCAGATTTAGTGTGCACATTTCGTGGGTTTCTTTTAGGGCTACCGCATTTACTTTTTCCGTTGAAATATCACTTCTTTTTAGGATGTTCAATCGCCCCTCCCCTACGGGGTTCATTTGGGTGATGCATTCCTCGATGTGCGAGTGGACTCACCGTGAGTCAAAGCCTTTCACCAAAAACAAGAGATCTTTTAATGCAGTAGCCGTGATCGGTGCTGCTCAGAGAATAGACGGGGCGTGGCAAATCTGTATAGATGGAGTTTTGCAGGAATAACTTGAGGTTTTGAGAAAGAATTGGAATTTTGATTGCGTTGTTCGTTTTATTCGATTCGATAACGTGATATGTTTTTGACTGTGTGCGGAAGATTTCGCACTAAAATCAGTTGATTTGCGGGAGATGACGATGATTTTATGTAGTTCGTGTCAACATGAGTTACCCGATAATTCGCGTTTTTGTGGCTATTGTGGCTCAAAGGTCGAAGACCCAAGCCCTGCCCCCGCGAATACCGGAGGCGAAGGAAATCAGAAAACTGAGCCCATATCGCAGACGAAATACGGTCTAACCCCCGCAGTACGCGAATCCGATACAATCGAGGCGACAAACACCGAATCTTCGACAGATTCTGTCGCAGAGTATTTGATCGATGCATTATCTGAATCGTTGGCGGAATCTGCAGTTAAAGTTGAAGATAAATCGGCTAGCGATAAAGAAGTCGAAGATAAATCGGGAATCGACGAGAAAGACGAAGATAATTCGGCGAGCGATCGACACGGCTTAGCGCAAAGCGATTTGACGGAGCGCGAAACCGATGCGGCAAAATTCTCTGAACTGAGCTTGGCCCAAGCGAGTGATTTGAGTAGCAGTCTTGATAGCCTGAGCGATAGTTTGGAAGATTTGAGCAGTGGGCTCGACGATGCGGGCGATGAATCCGACAAATCCGATGTCACGGCACACGAAGCGGAACGAGCAAATGCCAAAGAAGAATCGCACGAAGCCGAAGAAGAGGAATCGGAAGACGACGATGACGACGATATCCGCGAGTTAGAACGCCTTTTGGCAGAGCGCAAGGCTCGCAAAAAGGGCAAGCGCACGGCGTCTGGCGACAAATCCGACAAGCACAGCGCGGGCGACAAGGTCGACGAGAAAAGCGACAAGGTCGACGAGAAATCTGCGACTGGCGAGAGCCGAGTATCGGCAGAATTGGAAATCGAAACGGTTCGGGTCGACGAACGGTCGGCAGAACTCGAAATCGTCGACGTCGTCGAAGTGAAAAAAGACGCGGGTAGCGCCGAAACTAAACTCGATGAAAAATTGGATTCTTCGAAGAATGATAGAGAAACGAGCGAAGAGACCGAATCGAAATCGGACGCGAAGCGCAATAAGAAACGCCGCCAGAGATGGGCGAGCGACAATCGTCCATCGTCGCAGAAATCGGCGTCGAGCGAGTTAGAGACCGAATCGGCCGAAGACGAAGAGAAGTCAAGCGCAGAGCGCGAAGAGGCCGAGCGAAAGGCACAAGCCGAGGCGCTCGAAAAGCTCGAAAAGGCTGCCGAAAAATCGAAAAACGAGACCGAAGGCGACAGCTTCGAAGTCGCCGGCGTCGATGTCTCGAGCGGTGAAAGCGACGTCGTAGAATCCGATTCGAGCGACGATGATGACGATGTCGATTTTGATGATTTCGACGATTCGAACGAAATGGATTTCTTCAATGGGCGGATGTCGCAACAGTATGAAGTCGATCCGGAGATTTGCGATGCGAAGAAAAAGAGTAGCAAAACGACGATCATCTTAGTCGCGATTCTCGTCGTCGTCGTTGCGGTCATCGTCGGAATCGTTGTCATTTAATTTGGACTTTTGCCCCAATATTTGCAGATGATTTGTCGTGCGAATTATTGGGGCTTTTTTTATTCTATAGAACGCGAAATGAAAGATATATTGCCCATAAAAGCGATTGCCACCGACGAAGCCCGCAATGCGGCATTTCTCACCGATCTCGAACGGCGAATCGAAACGCACGTGCGCGGCATTGGCGCATGGAAAGGACTCGTCATTCGCAATACGTATTCGACGATTAAGGCCATTCGCCCCGGATACGTGCGCCACTTGCTCAAAGTCTTGTCGCGCGACTATATCGACGCCTATACGCCACTTCACGAAGAGTATCGCAGCTCGCAGGTGCTCCCGAGCGAGTCGATCGCGCCGCTTTCGGCATTTGTCGATGCGCACAAAGACGAGGTAAAGGCGATTTTTTGGCGCATTGCCGATAAATATGGCGATCGCTATAAGCAACACTTCGTCGGGAAGATTTATGCGAAGTTTAAGCCGATGATCGACGAGCACTTGCCCATAGTCTTGAGCGAGTTGACGGCGGCAATCGAAGATTGCACCGTCGTCGACGTATAAATCATAGCCGTTTGGCGGCATTTTGGGCCGACGACGGCTAGCGAAGATGGCTGCGTCGTCGACGTCAAATCATAGCCGTTTGGCGGCATTTTGGGCCGACGGCGGCTAGCGAAGATAGCTACGTCGTCGACGTATAAATCTATATTATCATTATCGATTTATTATTCTTCGGCAGGTGCAACGATCGTCGGTGGCGTCATTTCGATCGAAGGGGTGATTTCTGTCGATCCGACGGGCTCAGGAGCGAGCATTTCTGGGACGATTTTGTGCATCGCCTCGCGAACGAGAGCATTGTCTTGCGAATCGCGCAATTTCGATAGATCGGCGATATCAGATTTGAGTTGTTCCAAATCGACGTGGTGAATTTTCCCGACGTAGATCTTTGGGTGCCGAGTGCGATCCATGCATTCTTCGTTGAATCCGATTTCTTCGAACAATTTTTCGCCCGGTCTGACGCCCGAAAAGACGATGGGGATATCGCGTTCCGTTTTTCCGCTCAAACGGATGAGGTCACGAGCGAGGTCGACGATTTTGACGGGTTTCCCCATGTCGAGTACGAAGATTTCGCCGTTTTGCGCCATGGCAGCGGCTTGCATGACGAGCTGGCTCGCCTCGGGGATCGTCATGAAATAGCGCACCATATCGGCGTGTGTGACGGTGAGAGGGCCGCCTTGGCGGATTTGTTGGCGGAATAGCGGCAAAACGCTCCCAGTCGAACCGAGGACATTGCCGAAGCGGACGGCGCAAAAGCGCGTTTTTCCCTTTCCCGACATGCCTTGGATATAGAGCTCGGCGATGCGCTTGCTCGTGCCCATGATGCTCGTTGGATTGACGGCTTTATCGGTCGAAATCATGACGAAAGCGGCGACATCGCGTCGCAAAGCGCAATCGGCGACGGCCGCCGTGCCTTCGACGTTGTTTCGTATGGCTTCGCCGGGGTTGAATTCGAGCAATGGCACGTGTTTGTAGGCGGCAGCATGGAAGACGACTTCGGGGCGCGATTCGGCGAAGACTTCGTCGAGCCGGCTCTCGTCGCAAATATCGACGAGTCGCGCGATGATCTTCGTCGATTTCGCCTTCTCGCGCATTTCTCGTTCGATAGCATAGAGAAAGAGTTCGCATCGTTCTAAGAGCACGAGTTCGGTCGGCTCGAAGGCTAGAACTTGCCTGCAAAGCTCGCTGCCAATCGATCCACCGGCTCCGGTCACGAGTATGCGGCGCCCATGGAGAAAGCGCGATATTTCGTCTTTATCGAGCGAAATCGGATCGCGATGGAGGAGGTCTTCGACCGAAATCTCGCGCATCTGGGCGATATCGACTTTTCCCGAGATAAGGGCATTCATGCGCGGAATGATCTTCGTCTTAATCGAGGCTTCGGCACAAGCATCGAGGATGCCTCGCAAACTCTCGGCCGTATTGTCGGATTCGACGATGATCGCTTGCTCGATTTCGTATTTGTCGACGATTTGTGCCATCTTCGCCATATTGCCCAATACGGGGACGCCGGCAATGACGCGCCCGGCATCTTCGGGCGATTCGCTCATGATTCCGACGAGGTCGAAAGGCGATTGCGCGTCGTTGCGCAGCGATTCGGCGATTTGTTTGGCATCGCGCCCCGACCCGATGAGAATGGCTCGCGCACCAATCGCCTGAAAACTCAAGCGATTCGCCTTTTCGAAGATCATGCGACGCAAAACGCGTACACCGACGCAGAGCGCGACGACGAGAACCCAATTGATGAAGAGCACGCCGACGGGAATGAGAAGCCACTGCGCAGTCTCGACGTCATCCATACAGGAACCGACGATGAGGCGCATGGCGATGAGCGGAATTTGCGCGACGCTCAAAGCCAGCAGAATGCGCCAAACGTCGGATATCGATATAAACCGCCACGCCGCCCGCGTCGCGCCAAAGAGATAAAGCCCCAAAAACTCGCACAATGCGACGAATGGCAGACAAACCAAGGCACGCAAAAACCATTGCCAATCGAATGAAAAATCGAGCCGTAGCAAGAACGATATCATAAACGCCACGACGATCGCCACGAAGTCGATGCCAAATCGCGCCATGGCATTGCATACTCTCTTCATTTTATTCCTTCGTCCCTTCGTTTCTCAAATCCATGGCTATGTGCCCCCGATCTCCCCCACATCCGCCGAACCGATGGCGATGCGCTCCGAGTCTTATGCAATCGGCTATCGCCATCGTAAGAATATCGCATGCCGCGATACGCCATGCTTAGATGCGAACGGCTTTTCGTATGGCATCGCAAATGCGCATTTGTTGTGCTTTTGTCAACGCACTCCCCGACGGCAGGCACAAACCGCGTTCGAAGATAGTTCGACAAACGTTTCCACCGACGAAATCAAGCCCTTCAAAGACGGGTTGCATGTGCATGGGCTTCCAAACCCAACGCGATTCGATGTTTTCGGATTCGAGTGCTAAGCGAATGTCTTCGGGCGATTGGCGAATGACTTTCGGGTCGATTTGGACGACGGTAAGCCATTTATTCGAGACCGCTCCATCGGGCTCGGGCATGAACGATATGCCCTCGATATCGGCTAAGTATTCGACATAACGCGCAAATATGGCTCGTCGTTTTTCGACGCGGTCGTCGAGGACTTCGAGTTGACCGCAACCGACAGCCGCGAGCAAGTTGCTGAGGCGATAATTATAACCTATCGTCGTATGGTGATAATATGGGCGCTTTTCGCGAGCTTGAGTCGCCAAAAAATGGGCTCGTTCGACGATCTGCGGGTCGCGCGAAACGAGAGCGCCGCCCCCCGATGTCGTAATGATCTTGTTGCCATTGAACGAAAACGCCGACACGGTGCCAAACGTCCCGCAAAGACGCCCGTTTCGCCGCGATCCGAGTGCCTCGGCACTATCTTCGACGATCGGAATACCATATCGATCGCAAATCTTTTCGATGGCATCGTGGTTGGCAGCAATGCCATAGAGATCGACGACGATAACGGCTTTGGGCAGTTTTCCCAATGCCTCGTCGGTTTCGAGTTGCTCGGCCAATAGAGCCGGATCCATCTGCCAACTATCGAAATCGGAATCGATAAAGACGGGCTCGGCGCCGCAGTATTTGATCACATTACACGACGCACTAAACGTAAAATCTGAGCAATAGACGCGATCGCCTGGGCCTATGCCCAACGCGAGCAATGCCAAATGAAGCGCTGCCGTCCCCGACGAAAGCGCGCATACGCCCAAGCCCCCGAGATACTCGCTCAGTTCGCGCTCGAAACGGTCGACAAACGGCCCCAATGGGGCAATCCAATTCGATTCAAATGCCTGCGATACGTATGTCGCTTCGTTGCCACCCATGTGCGGCGGCGATAAAAATATGCGCGGTTCCATTCTCATATTCTCCAAATCATCCTCGACTGCGACGATATATCGACGATATCTGCCATCGCAAACGAAATCCAATCGGCGCATGCAACGAGGTCATCGGGCGTGCAAAATACAAACATTATGCCTAAATTGAAACAATATGCAGAACTATTTTTTCCACACCTATCTCGATTCATCGCAATATCTCGTTCATCAGCCATTTGTCGCACTATTGCATCCCCCCCCCCCCCCCCCCCCCACGTTCTTTCAAAAATCTGCGACGAAGAGCGGCAAATGCAACGCCTTTTTCTTGAGCGATAGGGCTCGATCGTGTAAAATATGAGCGTCTTTGTTTTGCGCTTACATGCGGAGGATTATGAAGACGATTCATAAAAACGGTTTTACGCTTATCGAATTGACGATCGTCGTCTGTATTATCGCGTTTTTGTCGACGATCGCCGTCACAGTCTACCGACGATTCGAAGCATCTCGATACGATACCGAAGGGCTCGCCGGCGTCGAAGATCTCTACGCTCAAGCACTTCGAATTATCAACGATCGCGGTGTGTCGACGGAGTCCGAGACGAGCGAAGTTCACACGGGGTGCGTCGTACTACAACGCAACGCCGATGGCACTTGGGGGAAGACGCCGTATTACAATGCTAATTTCGAAGTCTACCTCAATGCTTCACTTATCTCATCGACGTCGGTACACTGGAAATACCAAGTCTGCATCGGTTTTGCCGACAGTACCGAACAGAGCGAATCGTTTATCGTTTCGGCGCATAGTTTGCAGTCTACGCGAACGATTATCGCCAGCGCTGGACTCGATACGCCCATCATCGCCGACGATTCGATGGACTCCACGTCAATCGCAACGCTGATGAAGAGTTTTGCTCTCTTTCCGTCATCTGTCGTTTGGCAAAGCTTCCGCTAGCCCCCTATCTCATTGTATCGATTTCGCGATACGCGGCGTATCGCCCCCATCGGTGCAGTCGCATCGAGACCGTCTTTGAACTGGAGACATTATGAATAATCGAGGTTTTACGCTTATCGAATTGATGATCGTCGTCGCCATCATCGGCATCCTCGCCATGACGGCTGTCCCCATCTATAGCGCCTATATTACCGAGGCTTCGCACGCCGAAGCCAATACGATCCTCGTCGATATCGCCGCTAAAGAAGAAACCTATAAAGCAGCTTGGGGGCGTTATCTCGCCATTGAATGCGACAACGATCAAATTCCGCCCTATGGTCAACGACAACCGCAAACAAATGGCGATGCAGACTTTACAAGATTGGGCTTCGAATCGACCGGAAGCGGTGGCATCTTTGGCGGGCCGGTCTATTTTGGATATTGCGTCAAGACCCCCGAAGGAGATGCGAATCCACAAGAGTACACGGCTCAAGCCCGACGACATCTCCTGACGAGCACCATCGAAACGGGAACGATAACATCGCGAAATCGTCGAACGGTTATCTATACAACTGCCGACAAATAAACGACTGACACATCACTCCGCACCGATTCCGTGCGGAGTCTTTTTTTATCTCAACGCAGTCTCGACGCCGTATCAACGCCGTCAAATGTCGTCTTGTTCGATATTCGTCGCAACATCGTTTTCGCCAAATATCTCACACGTCACCGTTCCTCTCATCGATCTATCTGCATCGAAGTAGCGGAATAAGCGAAGATAATTCTCTGCATACCCGCTCCACCGTCGCTTGCCGTCGACGATTTCATAGCCACGCGTCTCCCACAATACGCGGCAAAGCGCCCCAATCGATGCCCGCATTTTATCGCGCTTTATCTGCATCATCCGTTCGTGAGCTTCGTTCCATCGCTCGCGCTTGATCTCGGGCGCAACGGGATTGGGCAGCGTTGCCGCAATCGTGCCCGGGCGCGCCGAAAACCGAAATAAATGGATATCGTCAAAGCCGATCCGTTCGATGAAATCGAGGGTCTCGCCCCACATGGCATCGGTTTCGCCAGGGAACCCGACGATGAGATCGGTCGATACCCGTACATTGGGGATCTTCGCACGTAAGTCGTTGATTTTAGATTCGAATTCGGCGAGGTGTGTTCGCCTCCGCATCATCGAGAGCACGGCATCGCTGCCGCTCTGGACCGGCGTATGGAAATGCGGGCAAAGTCGCTTGTCGCTCCAAAGTTCATAGAGCTCGGGGCGCAAATGCCAAGGCTCGATCGAACTCAAACGCAATCGTTCGACGTCTGTCTTCGATAAAATATCGCCGATGAGATCGGGCAAACGCCGATCGCCCTCTTTCCACGCCCCCAACTGCACCCCAGTGAGCACGATTTCGCGTTCGCCAAGCGCCAAACAACGCCTGATTTCTTCGACGATATCGGCGCCCGCTACCGATCGTTCGCGCCCACGCGCCAAACGCACCGAGCAATACGTACACGCATTGTTGCACCCATCTTCGATCTTGATAAAGCAGCGAATCCGCGGCTTATAAGCCGTTGGCGCTTGCGCCACACTCGCATTCCACG
>SAMEA104315420__coassemble_1570_pt1 | contig 9950 bp, 4 predicted proteins | sample SAMEA104315420__metabat2_high_PE_047 | metagenome-assembled genome bin SAMEA104315420 (sample SAMEA104315420) | gut metagenome | biome: Monkey gut; feature: monkey-associated habitat; material: faeces | place: China | collected 2013 | reverse complement strand
GGCTATGTGCTCGGGCTGGGGCCCTTGCGCGCATACGCCTCCGCCCGCCGGCTGCGCCGGCGTTTTTGTTGCACCGTCACATCGGGTTGGCGCACGCTACAAAAGTTGCAAAATCGCGCCAAATTTCAAAATGATATCGCTAAACATCTGCTTGTTTCACCATGTTTCACTTTGCAGTAGGGCTTCTGTCATTTTTCGACACACAAAAGCAACAAAATGTCAAGAACTTTTTTTTTAATGTTGTTGCTTTGCGATAATGATTTCGTTAAAATGGGGTTGACAAGTGAAGGAGTGTGTGAAGTGACTCAACGACAACGTAAGGAGAAAGACCATGTCAGAAGTTCTAACAAAAACGACTATTTCGACACCTAACCCCAAATCAGCGCTCAAATCGAACGATATGAGTGCTCAAAACAGTGGCGCCTCGAAGGCAGCTGGCATCAATGCTGGTTCACGCGTCAAAATCACAGGCACCAACTACGCCACCGGCCAAGCCATCCCCGGTTGGGTCAAGCAAAACACCCACACCGTCCAGCAAGTCAGCGGCAATCGCGCTCTACTCAAAGAGATCTACAGCTGGGTCTACATCAGCGATCTCGTTGCCGAGGGCAGTTCAGCCCCCAAAACTCAAGCCCCCAAATCCGACGCTAAAGCACCTGAATCCAAAACCAATACACCTGAGTCGAAAACGCCTGCGAGTGCAACAAAGCGAACACCGCTCGACAACCTCCTCGCCAGCAACCCCGGTGTCAAAACACACCAAGATCTCATCAACCTCTTCTTCCGCATGAGCGACAACACGTTCAACGGCGCGGCCGCCGTTGCTCGCACATACGGCGTCGACCTCAACTCACTCACCTATAACCGCCAAGCACCTGTCTCGGACGCAACCGCCACGCAAAACCCCACCCAATCGAATACGGGCGGCACGACGAAGAACAATCCTCCAGCCGTCAGCACCAACGGCGTCCCGCTATTCAAACAAGGCGATCCGCAATGGAGCGGAAATAAACTCGGTTCGAGCTCTACCATCGGCAAAGTCGGTTGCGCCATGACGTCGACCGCCATGGTCTTGAGCAAGCTCAAAGGCCAATACGTCTACCCCAACGAACTCAATTCATACCTCATGAAGAACGGTGGGTATTCAGGCAACTGTATCTACTGGGGAGTTGCCGCCGGATACATTGGCAAGCGCTATACGGCCTACAGCTACACAAAATCCGTCGTCGACAATGAATTGAACAGCGGGCGTCCGATGGTCATCTCCGTCCGTTCCGAAGGTCACTGGGTTTGCGTCGCCGGACGCAAGGACGACGGAACGTATATCATTCACGATCCGGGCGATGGGCAAATACACACCGGTCAATGGAGCAATGGTCATATCGCCGTCAGTGGCTATACTGCAGGGTCTTGTCTCAGAACATTCGGTTAATTCCCAAATAGCCATGCCCCAAACGGGCATGGCCCTCCGCAAAGCGTCCGATTCTTCGGGCGCTTTTTTTTGTGCTCGCTCCGTTCTACGACGAATTGCACCACATTCTCTCCAAAGCGCGCTACAAACCGACAAAATCTAAATCCCAACGCCTTCTCCCTTGCAAGCCCCATCCATCCGATGAAGCCCGCACACCTCCGCAAAACAGCCAATGGCAACGTTTTCGACTGTTTCAAATAAACTATCCACATCGCGAAAAAAAATGATAAATAATGTAAAAAAAAGTGATCACTTTTGCGATTGTGCTAGAATGCTACATAGGAGAGTTGATGTTTTGAATGGACGTAACTTGAATAAGGAGAAACACCATGGCAGCAACGACATCAAAGACAAAAGCAGCTAGTAGTGGTAACGCGTATTCTGGCTCGTGGTCACAGAATCTGTGCCCGGCGTCGAAGTATTCGCTCAAGTGCCCCAACGCCATGAAACCCGTTGGCATTTGCATGCACAATACGGCGAATAACGCGCCAGCGAAGAACGAAATCAACTACATGAACAACAACGGATCATCGACGTCTTTCCACTTGGCCGTCGATGAAAACGAAGCAATCCAAGGTTTGCCCTTCGATCGCAACGGTTGGCACGCCGGCGACGGTAACGGCCCCGGCAACCGAAAACACATCGGCATCGAAATCGCCCGCAGCACCGACAACACCCCCGGCGTCTTCGAACGCGCCGAACGACGCGCCGCCGCAGTCGTCGCCCGACTCTGCAACATGTACGGTTGGGGCGTCGACCAAGTCAAAGCGCACCGCGATTTCGCCGCCAAAGACTGCCCCCACCGCACTTCGATGGCAGGCTTCAAAAACATGGTCGCACTCGCGCTCCAAGGAAAACTCACCGACTCGACGTCGACGAAACAAACACAGACATCCAACGGCGCTTCGAGCGTCAAAGTCGGCGACAAAGTCAAAATCACGGGCACCAATTATGCCACGGGACAAACCGTCCCCGGATGGGTCAAACAAAACACCTATACCGTGACAAAAGTCAGCGGCGACCGCGCACTCCTGAGCGACATCATCAGCTGGGTCTATATGGGCGATTTGGCGGTTCAAGGTGGTTCGGCACCCAAAGCCGAAGCCCCCAAAACCGAAAAGCCCAAAACCGAAGCGCCTAAAACCGATTCATCGAAGCAAACCGATGCGCAAAAAGCCCAATATGCCGCCGCGCTCTCCGAGCTCGAAAAATACCCCGGTGGCAGACTCGACCCGAGCAAATTCCTCTCGATGTTCGGCCCCATCGCTCGCGAAGAAAACCGCATCTCGGGCATTCCCGCATCGGTCACGCTAGCACAAGCCGCCCTCGAAACGGGTTGGGGTAAATCGACGATCGGAGCGGCCAAAAACCTCTTCGGCATCAAGGGCACGGGCCCTGCCGGCACGACGACCCACCAAACCCAAGAATGGCAAAACGGCGGTTACATCACGATTAATGCCGGCTTCCGCAAATACAACACTTGGCTCGAATCGATCCAAGATCACACGGCTTTCTTGCAAAAAACGCGCTATCAAAACGCCTTCAAATACACCGATAACCCCGACCAATTCGCGCGCGAAATTCACAAAGCCGGTTACGCCACCGACCCCGAGTATTCGAACAAGCTCATCCGCCTGATGAACCAATACAACATGCGTCAATACAACGTGGTCGGCGCAACGCCCGCCTCGCAATCGAACGCAAACTCAAACGCCAACGCCAACAAAGCCCCCGCCTCCTCGTCGAGCTCGGGCGGCGTCTCGGTCGGGTCGCGCGTCAAAATCATCGGCACGAACTACGCCACGGGTCAAACCGTCCCCGGATGGGTCAAACAAAACACCTACACGGTCAAGCAAGTCAGCGGCAATCGCGCACTCCTCGGCGGCATCAATAGCTGGGTCTACATCAAAGACTTGGCCGTCGAAGGCGCCTCGCAACCCGCACCTGCCCCCGCGCCCGCCAAACCATCGACGGCTTCGAAATCCCCCCTCGACCAACTCCTCGACTCGCACCCCGAAGTCAAAACGAACCAACACCTCATCAATCTCTTCTACCAAATGGGCGGCAACACGTTCGACGGTGCCGCAGCACAAGCCAGCCGCTACGGCGTCAATATCAACGCACTCGTCGCCAACCGTTCGGGCGCTGTCGCTCGTAGCAACTCGGGCGGCGGTGGCGGCAGTAGCTCCAGCTCGGGCAGCTCCGCCGCATCGCAATCGATCGGCGTCGGCTCGCGCGTCCGCATCACCGGATCCAACTACGCCACTGGCCAAGCCATCCCCGGTTGGGTCAAGCAAAACACCTACACCGTCCGACAAGTCAGCGGAAACCGCGCTCTCATCTCCGAAATCGTCAGCTGGGTCTACATCAAAGACCTACAGCTCATCTCGGGCGGCGTCACCAACTCGGGCGGCGGCGGTGGTAACACGAGCTCCGGCAACTCGACATCTTCGAAATCGGTCGGCGTCGGCTCGCGCGTCCGCATCACTGGCTCCAACTACGCCACCGGCCAAGCCGTCCCCGCGTGGGTCAAACAAAACACCTACACCGTCCAACAAATCAGCGGAAACCGCGCTCTCATCTCCGGAATCGTCAGCTGGGTCTACATCAAAGACCTACAACTCGTCTCGGGCGGCGTCTCCAATTCGGGCGGCGGCGGTGGCGGCGGCGGTTCGTCGATGGGCAAAACGCAAAGCTCGGGCAAGGCAACCGCTCACGTCGATTTCGGCGCGAAAAACAGCAACCCGCGCAATAACTCCATCCGCAAAATCACCATCCACCACATGGCCGGTAACCTAGGCGCCGTCTCGTGCGCACAAATGCACCGCAACGGCAGCTGCAGCGCAAACTACTACATCGGATCCGACGGCACGATCTGCAGCGGCGTCGCCGAAAACCGACGCGCATGGACCTCGAGCAGCCCCGCCAACGACCACCAAGCCATCACCTACGAAGTCGCCAACAACAGCGGCGCACCCAATTGGTCTATCTCCAAAGCCGCCTACGACGCCATGATCGCCCTCTCGCGCGACATCTGCTCGCGCTACGGCATCAACGCCTACTACGACGGCTCCTCCAGCGCCTCGCTTACCACGCACGACATGTTCGCCGCCACCTGCTGCCCCGGCCCCTACATCAAAGGCAAACTCAAAAACGGCCAAATCGCTCGCGACATCAAAGGCGGCTAATCCCACCCATCACCCAGCATAACGCCTAACCCACGGGGATCCCTTGCACACCACGCATCGGATCCCCGTCGCCGTTTTTGCACACCCTATGAGTATGCGGTAGCCATGTACGTTTACACATCTTTCTTGACGCTCCCGTTGATAAAGAATTATAAACGTACTCTTCAGGAATGGCAGGTTCATGATATTGCTCATGGCTTCGAAGATGTTGCTCATGAGTTCGAAAAATCGGAGGAAAATATGAGAAAACTGACGATAGCGCTATGTGTTTTATCTGGCTGTATGCTGACGGCATGCGAGATTGATTGCGGTAAGGATTGTGATAGGTCGGACTGTGGCTGTACAGATTGCGATCATAAAAGTGAGTACTGCGGCAACGGAATTATCGAGCTTGGGGAGCAATGCGACGGTGCGAATTTTGCGGCCGCTACGTGCGCGACTGTCTTGGGGCAAGGCTGCACTGGGTATTTGATGTGCAACGCGTGCAAGATCGATACGTCTCTTTGCGTCTGTCCGAAGCCTGAGACGAGGCAGTGTGGCAATGGAGTATTGGAAGCCGGTGAACAGTGCGATAAAACGGATTTTGGCTCGGCGACTTGTGCGTCATTGAAGCCTGGCACTTCCGGACAGCTCCAGTGCAATGCCGATTGCACGATCGATCTGACTGGTTGCGCGCAGGCTAAACCTTATGAGCCTGTCTGCGGCAATGGCGTGATCGATTCCGGGGAACAGTGCGACACGAATAATTTCGGCGGCTATACCTGCCGCATCAAGTGCGCGGAAGCAGGCATGAACTATTCTGGGGCGTTCACATGCACGGATCAATGCAAGGTCGATGAGCGCGCATGCAAGTGCATCCCGCCCGAAACTGCGATATGTGGCAATGGCAAAGTCGAGACTGGGGAAGAATGCGACGACGGCAATGTGAAGGACGGCGACGGCTGCTCGAAGGCGTGCAAGCTCGAGGTATGCGGCAATGGCGTGCTCGATTTCGGCGAGGAATGCGATGACGGCAACACAGCAGATGGCGACTGCTGCAGTTCGACGTGCAAGCTCGAACACAGCGCGGCTTGCGCCAGCACATGCGGCAATGGCCGCATTGAGCTCGGGGAGACCTGCGATGATAATAACCTAGGGTACTACACAGGCATGGGCGCAGAAAAGGTCTGCAAGCTTTTTGGCTATCAGATGTCTTCATCTGCAAAGGTGTCCTGCTCGGACACTTGCCAGATTGTGCTTGACTGTCCGGAGCGCAAGTGTGGCAATGGTTCTCTGGATGACGGGGAATTCTGCGATGGCAATGTGATCCGCAATGGCTATACCTGCCAGTCGATTTTCGGGCCAGGTTCGACGGGCACGCTCAAATGCGATAACACCTGTTTACATACCGACAAATCGGGCTGTACACCGCCCTCTAACTGTGGCAATGGCAAGGTCAACGGCAACGAGAGATGTGATCCTAACCTCGAGGATGAAAGCAAGTTTCTCTGCTCGTCCTATTATCCTGGCAGCACCGGCAAACGCGTGTGCAACAACGTATGCCGATGGGAAGATGACTCATGCACTATTCCGCCGACATGCGGCAACGGCAAATGGGATGAGGGCGAAGACTGCGATCCGAGCGTGTTCGTGTCCTATGCGCAATCGTGCGCGGGGGCGATGGGTCCAGGATCGACCGGGACGGTGCTCTGCACTGAGCGATGCAAATTCTCTTATTCGCTGTGCACGCAGTCGCCCGCTTGCGGCAACAACAAGACCGAGAATGGCGCGAAGGGCACAGCACGTTATAACGAAGTCTGCGATGGCACGGACTTGAATGGCAAGACGTGTGCGAAACTGCTCGGCAGCGAATATACAGGCACGCTCGGCTGTCTTTCCAATTGCACTGGGTATGATTATACCAACTGCAGGCTCAAATAATACCACTCATATCGCTCTCGTGTCGCGCCCGTCGGGCGCGATACGGTTTGCCGAGCCGGGCTATGGCATTCGCCATACGCTCGGCTTCTTTTTTATGTGATGTCGCAATGTTATAATATTTGGGTCGCCCAGGGAGAATTTGAGCAAATGACCCATTGTTTAGAGTTTCCTAAACGGATATTGCAACGAGAGAGATACCGAATAGCGCGCAACGGGGATGCCCTCGCGTTCGTAATAATAGCGATACGTCGGCGATTTCGTCATGCCCTCCGAAAACGCATAAGACCCGCTCAACATGAGGCCGAGATTGGCTGGCAATGCGACTGTCACTTGCGGCTGGACGATGGCATAAAATGGCGTCTGCCAATAGTTGCGCTGTTGTATCGATTCCGATTTCGGCGATCCACCGACGAGGAAGAAGGCCAAATCGGCGACAAACGAATCCGTCGCATACGTCGTACCCAGTTTTGCACGATGCATGGCATCGTCGGGCACGAGGTGTTCGTCGATCTTCGACGACGACGCATCTGTTTTGAGATTGAGATCGTAATCGCGATAACTGTATAAAAAGTTATAATTCGAATATATCGTCCATTGCGGATTGATTTCATAGTCAAACGACAGCTCAAACCCGCCAATCGTCGCCTTTGAGCCTTCTTGTTTTGGCGTATAACCGCCGTGATTGCCCGATTTCGTCGTCACGTTGTCGGCATATTGCATGATGATGAGGTTATCCATAAACGTCACAAACCCACCGAGTCGAATCCTCATCGAATAGAGCGGCGAGAACAAGAACGAGAGTTCGACGTTATGCGATGTTTCGGGGTTCAATCGAGCATTGCCGACGTATTCATCGGAATAGATATACAATTGATAGAGCGATGGTTCCTTAAAGGCATATCCATACGACAGACGCATATTCATCCAATCGGTCCATTTGGCCAAAAACGAGAATCGCCACGATGGCGCATAATCGGGGCTATACTCGTCGTCGAGATAGACGCGATAAGCATCAAAACGCGCTCCAGCCGTGAGGATGATTCGATTGTCCCAAAACCGCTGTTCGTCTTGGAGAAATATCGAAGGCGTGACATGGGCGAGTTTCTGTGCATTGAGTGCACCCGAGACGACAAATTTGTCGCCAGTCGTCAAGAGTGGATTGCCCTTGATAAAGTCGTCGGCAGTAATGTGTTGATATTCAAAGACGAGACCAGCTGTTAGGGCATTGTTTTCGTAGATTTGCCAGTCGAATTGCGCCAATGCATATAATTTATGTTGATAAGTCTCGTCGTTTGACGTGACCGATTTCGTATTGTCGATGAGCTTATCTTGATATTGGCTAAATCGATACGACAAGACTGCCAAAAACGACAGCGAATCGACGAGTTGCGTATCGTATACGAAGTCATTATAGAACTCGCGGCGATTGAAATGCGTCTTTCGACTCAATTTCAACGTCTTATCTCTTTCTGCCGCAATATTGGTGTCGTTATAGTCGTGCTCGGGGACTTTATATGAAACGCCTGGAACGATTTCAGATCCGTCGTTTTGGGCATAAATATCCGAAAACCCGAGCGTCCATTTGAGATCGGCAATGTGAAGTTTGAAATTGACGTTGTACCAAAACTTTTGCGATGAAGCGTCGATATTCTGATATCGGAATTTATTGAATTTCGATGAATCTTTACCCGTGGCATTGACGGCCTCGTCCATTGCATAGTTTGTATAGACGTAATCGCCGACGAGCCCAGGGCCATTTGTCGTATTTGCCGAGGCATGAGCGAGTATGCCCCAAAAATTGTCGTCGGCCTCGTAGGCGGCAATCGCCGATGCTTTGAACGAGAGATTGTTTTGCATGACGACGCGATATTCGCCATAGCGATTGATATCGGCAGGATCTTTCGTAAAGATGTTGATGACCCCTTGGAAAGCCCCCGATCCGTAGAGAGCCGACCCAGGCCCCAAGACGACTTCGATGCGCTTGATGAGCTCGACTGGATACGTTTCGTCGAGCCAAATCCCCGAATCGCGGACGTCGTTCATCGGCACACCATTTTGTAGCCATAAGATGCGCGAGTTATTGTCTTCGGTCCCGACGAGCCCGCGAATCATTACCAATTGAAACTGGGATTGCGTCGTGAGAGTTTGGACACCGGCGACGTGGCGCAAGACTTCGGCGATCGAACGCCAACCATGAATCGCGATATCGCGATCGGTAATGACGTGAATCGTCGACGGCGCCTCGCTGATGAGCTGGCGCTTCTTAGCCGCCGAGAATACGATATCGGAAGCGTTGAGATCCCATCCTTGACGCAATTGGTCGCTCGCGTGTTTCACGTCGGACGAATAATGCGTCAGTGGAAAATCGGGATCGAGCCCAGGCGGACGCAAATTGGGGCCAATCTGCGCTTGCGCCACCGGTGAACAAAACAAAGCCGCAGTGCAAAGCCCAAATACGACGCGTGCTCGCCGGCAAAGCCACGGCACAACTCCAAATGGCAAGCGATCGACGGTGCGAATTATCTTTGAAATGCGTCTATGATTCATGAGCATACCTCAATCTTAAAACGAGAATCTATGCGCAACGGCGATTAATTAAAACTATTAGGCAAACACATGCTATTGAGTTCTCCCCTAACGGCATCTGATGTGTCGTCGATCCAACGCGTTTTTGGGCTTTCATTAGGACCACCGACCCTATAGAAGTGGTTGAGGTAGAGAATGCAATTGAGTTTTTCAGGCGAGAGTCCATCGTACGTTTCGTAATCATTAACGCCAGCACATACAGAATCAACATCTACGATTCCATTATCGCTAAATGATCCCTTCGAACCGCTATAATAACTAAATATCGCAGGTCGCAAACTCTGTTCACAATCATTCACATCGTTCAGACTCTGCCCGAAATACGCGCGGTATCCATCGCCACCACTCATCAAAAACGAGTGCGTCAAAACGTTAAACGACCCATTGTTATAATAACCTTTCACCAGATTCTTCGTTTCATCGGATTCATTGATTTTTTCGATCTTCGAAAACGTATAGTTATTATCTTGGCATGCAGTCAGTTCGCCCCCGATATTGCAAAACCATGGCACCGAATCAAATTTTGCCTCTATCGTAGTCCCATTCACTTCATACTTTGCAAAAAAGCTCTGATCTGCATCGCGAAGATAGAGTAAATCGGTGAAGACGCCATATTGATCTGTTTTCCATATTTCTGTGATTTCGACATTGGCTTGGGCTGTAGTGTCGTTCTTGTCGTTCTTATCGTTCTTATCGTTCTTATCGGCATCATTGACACCATTATTTTTATAGTAACTATTCAGCCGCCCCCACCAATATGGGTGACTTTTCTGCTGTTTTTGGCT
>SAMEA104315420__coassemble_1552_pt1 | contig 10045 bp, 7 predicted proteins | sample SAMEA104315420__metabat2_high_PE_047 | metagenome-assembled genome bin SAMEA104315420 (sample SAMEA104315420) | gut metagenome | biome: Monkey gut; feature: monkey-associated habitat; material: faeces | place: China | collected 2013 | reverse complement strand
TGAAATAAGTCCCCACATCAATGACAAACAGCTAGGTCGGCTGAATAGTTACAAATCGTTCTTCCCGACGCTTGCCTTCGATAGTAAGAATTGTGGACAATGTGGGAAGAGATGTGAGGGTAAGGAGCGTTGCGTACATGGTCAATGTATGTCCCGTGATGATTTCCGCGATATGTATAAATGTTGGTGGAACTAGGAAACAATAATCTCTTTATTCTAACTAACCAAATCTAATCCCTAAAACGGCACGCCTTTCGGCGTGCCGTTTCTTTTTTGTGAGTTCTCATTTATGGATCTATTCGTGATGTTTGACCTCAGTCCGGTAGTTCATGACATCACGCTCTAGCCTCGGACCTCACCACCGGCCTGTCGGCCCCCCTCGTCATTGCCCCAACAATGCGCTATAATGGTCACCTGTATATCGGGCGGCCGCGTTGCCCGACGCGATGACCGAGGAGGGCGAGAATGGGCATTTTTTTGAATCCAGGAAATGTGGGCTTTAAGCAGATTATCAGCGAAGATACATACGTCGATAAGACGGGGATTATCGCGTATCTCAATCGATGGCTCAACAAATCGACGCGATATGTATGCGTGAGCCGAGCGCGACGCTTTGGCAAAACGGTGGCGGCGCAAACGATCCAAGCCTACTACGACAATTCGTGCGATTCGCGCGCGTTGTTTGCCCCCTACGAAATCGCTCGCGATTCGTCGTTCGAAGAGCATATCAACAAGTACGACGTGATTGGCTTAGATGTGCAGTCGTTCTTTTTGCTCGACGATGATCCGCAGGCGTTTATCAAACGACTGGAAACAGCCGTGCTCGAAGAAGTCTGTGCCAAGTGGTCCGACATCGACGGATTAAAAGATGTGTCGTTTCGGTGTTGTGCTTTTATGCCGAAAATGTCTACCACGTCATCCGCGAGTTTCCAACCGGCAAGGGCTTTGCCGATATCGTCTTATTGCCCAAAAAGGGCGTCCAAAATCCCGCCATCGTCATCGAACTCAAATTCAACAAAGATGTCAAAGCGGCAATCTATCAAATTCACGACAACCAATATCCGGGGCGGCTCGCCGATTTCTATGGCGATTTGATATTGGTCGGCATTAGCTACGACAAGAAAAAGGCACACGATTGTGTGATCGAAAGGGTTGAGAGAGCGCGCGAGGGGAATGAATAAACGCCCTGTTTCCCCGGCGATGGGGCGGGGCTACTCGCAATAAGCGCACAAAAAAAAAGCGCCCCAAATGGGGCGCTTTTTCAAAACCTCGGCAAAACTCGGACTACACCGAAGCCTCTTCGATTTCCTGTTTTGCGGCATTTCGCTCATTCATCTTCTTAAACCATTTATCCATGATGATCATGAACGGGCAAGAAATGTAGATCGAGTTGATCGTCGTAATGCAGATACCGATCGACATGATGATGGCGAAATCGCGCGTCGTTCCCGACCCGATGAGCGCCAACGGTACGACGGCAAAAAGCGTCGTCGCGCTCGTCACAGTCGTTCGCGACAAGCAGTCGTTGATCGACTTGTTCACGATCGTCTCGAGCGGCGTCTTCGGATCCGAAAGCCCGATATTCTCGCGGATGCGGTCGAAGTTGACGATCGTATCGTTGATGCCGTAGCCCACGAGCGTGAGGAATGCCGCGACCGTTTCGAGCGTAATTTCGAGCCCGAGCACGATGACAAAGCCCCAAGCCACGAGCGTACTCATTGCGAGCGAAACGATGGCGGCGGGGGCATAACGCGAGTCGAAGCGGATGGCGATATAGAGGAGCATGAGCCCCAAAGCCATGAGAATGCTCACGATGGCATCGCTACGGAATTTATCGCCGACTTCGGCGCCAACCGTGACGATTTCGTCGACACCCGTTGCCTCGTCGAATCGCTCGCCAAACGTATCGTTGAGCAATTTCACGACGTCGTGTTGAATGCCTTGCGGCTTGACGGTATAGCGATTGAGATTGGCTTCGTAGACGACTTCGGCTTCGAGTCCAGCGCTCATGAGTAGGGCGCGGACATCTTCATCGGTCATGGGCGTTTCGGGGGCTTCTTGGCCTGCCGCCGGCACGAGCGTCACGAAAAAATCGCCTCGGATGCCGTCTTCGATCTTCGGATTACATGCCGGCCACTGACCGACGGTCAAAACGTTACCCGATTTCGCCACGACGCTATTCGTAAACGTCTCGTGAATCTTATCCATATCGGCGCATTTGAGCGTCGTCGTCGTGCGCGTGCGCACGACATAGCGCGGTTTCGCTTCGTCGGTGCCGATCGATTGAACCGACACGCTCTCGAAACGCGGATCGTCGACGAACAACTTGCGAACTTCATCGGCACCGACGGGCTGGTCGAAGTGCATCGTTATCGACGTACCACCTTCGAAGCTCGTTCCCCAGTTTGGGCCAATGACAAACGTCAAGATGAGACCGACGAGCGCGAGCAAAAAGATACCGATCATCACGGGTTTGCGATTCGCTATGAACTGAATATTCGTATTTGGTTTGATAATTGTAAATTGAGCCATGTTTCAAACCTCTTAAATCGACAGTTTTTCGTTGTTGATACGAACTTTGAGCTCGAAAATCGTACGGGAGACATAGAATGCCGTGTAGACCGTCGAAATAATACCGAGTAGCAAAGTGATGGCGAAGCCTTTGACCGGACCCGAGGCAAAGTTCATGAGGACGACTGCGGCAATTGCCGTCGTAATATTCGAGTCGAGGATCGTCCAAAGTGCCTTGTGGAAACCGATAAAGATGGCTTTGCGCGGCGTTTCGTTATCGCGCAACTCTTCTCGGATGCGTTCGTAAACGATGATGTTGGCGTCGATAGCCATACCAATCGTCAAGACGATACCGGCAATGCCAGGCATCGTCAGGGCGGCGCCCATCGAAGCCATACCTGCCATGATGAATACGATATTGCACAAGAGGGCAAACGAAGCGATGAAACCGCTACCGCGATAATAGATGCACATGAAGACGAAGATGAGCACGAAGCCGATCGCCAATGCTTCCATACCCGATTTAATCGAGTCCATACCGAGCGACGGACCGACGAGCGTTTTGTATTCTTGGCGAATCGGAGCGGGCAATGCACCCGAACGGAGCGAAACGACGAGGTTGTTGACTTCGTCGAGCGTTTGCTGGCGATTGCCACGCCCCATTTCGATCGAAACGTTGCCGCCGGGGATTTCACTACGGATAACCGGATCGCTGACTAAGACGTCGTCCATGAGAATGGCGAGCTGATCGCCGACGTGTTGCTTCGTAATTTCGTAGAACACATCGCCGCCGTTTCGGTCGAGTTTGAGCGATACGTAAGGCATATTCGTATCGGGGTTGCTCGCCGGATACGCCGCTTCGACGTTTTCGCCCGAAAGCGATGGCAAGTCGGTGCGAACGAGTCTCATGCGCCAACGCGTCGGGAGTTTCGACACATCGGTGCCTTCTTCGACTTCGTAGGCGCGTTCGCGCGCATCGATTTTTTCGTAGGCGATTTCGCGCCCGCTAGGAATGTCGACTTCGTTGCGGAGGACGAATTCTTTGAGGATTTCTTTACCCGTCTTTTCGACGCGTTTCGTCGCCGGATCGACGATATCGTCGGCGCGAAGCGTACCGCCACCCACCGAAATCAACTGCTGATCGTCGGACGTTAGGCGCTGGCTAAGCGTCGTAAACACGGCGATATTCTCTTCGCGCGGCGCGACGAGTTTGAACGTCAAAACGGCCGTCGTCGAAATGAGCTTTTCGGCAGCGGCGACGCGCGAACGCGAAAGACCCGGCAACTCGACGGCAATATTGCGACCCGATTCGACGCGAACGTTGGGCTGGGCAACGCCCAATCCATCGATGCGCTCGCGGATGATTTCGACGGCCTGCTGAACGGCCGATTCTTCCGACTCTTTGAAGTAATTGTCGCGCAAACCCAATGTCACCGTATTGTCGAGCGATGTCGAAATGGCGAGCATCGGGAAATCGTAGAGAAACTTCGAATCGACCTTCTTCGCATCGTCGGAATTGTCGAACGTCAAGGCGATTTGGTCGAGTTCGCGATCGACGCGATACGTCACGGCAATGCCCTGATTTGCCAGTGCACTGCGGATATTGGCGGCATTCGACGCGAGTTTGTCGTCGATAGCCGAATCGATATCGACGGAATAACGCAACATGAGACCGCCCTGGAGGTCGAGACCGAGCGACAACGTCTTCGACTTCAACCACGAGGGCAAACTCGTATACCATTCGGGCAAGGGTGGATTGCGTACGGCATTTGCTTCGTCCTGACCGACGACTTCGTCTTTAGACTCCGGATAGAGCGCCATTTCGACGACAGTCGGCATCAAAATGACGCACGACACGATTAATAAAAACACTAACAGGGCGGCTCTAGCCCACCAGCTTCGCGACATCGCGTAACCTCATTTCATGATTCAATGCTATGACTTGGGAACGAAAGCAATCGATCGCCTAACGGGCGCCGATCGCCGCATTCGCCCTTATGAACGCGTATTTTGGGCACCGTCGCGACGCATTCCGTCGCGCGACGGCTTCCCCGACCGCTTTGTGCGGTCTATCAACTCTTCGCTTCTTTGTCTTTGTCGTCACTCTTACTATACTCGGCGGTCGCTTCTTCGGCTGTCAAATTCCGCGCAATGCCCTCTAAGTGCATCTTGACTCGACAACGATCGCCGTATGCCCCCAAATCGACGATTACATTCTCGCCATCGACTTCGACGACGACGCCGATAATCCGCGCCACCGTCACCACGCGATCGCCTGCCTCGATGGCCTGAAGCATCGCTGCATACTTCTTCTGTGCATTGCGCTGCGGCAGTATCGTGATGAATATGAAGATGACAAAAAAGACGACTAGGAATATAACACCACTCATTCCTTCCATATATCAAGCCTCTTAAGACGCAAAACAAATGAGCTAAAAAGCCAAAACCGCTCGATTAAAAGCGGCTTCGGATAAAAAACGCCGACCGCTCTTACCAAAGAATGGCGAAACGGTCAATCGTTTATGCTTGACAAATCCATCAGTTGCGTTTTGTCAATGACTTTTTCGCACCTATCGCACCTTGTTTTTCACTTTGCGCCATCGGCGAAAAATCGCCCCACCACTACGAACTCGCTCGAGCCATCTTTTCGGCTTTCGACATAAACCGTTCAAATGCTACAGGACGCGGGCTCGTCAACGTCATCGGTTCGTGTGTCACGGGGTGAAGGAGCGAAATCGCCTCGGCATGCAAACACATGCGCCCAGGCGTTATCGACTGGATCGACCGAAATTTCATGCCATAGAGCGGGTCTTCGACGATATATAGTTCGCAAGAAGACAAATGTACGCGAATTTGATGCGTTCGCCCCGTAATCGGTTCGCAACGATAAACCCCAATATATCCCTCTCTAAACTCGACAATTCGCTCGCAAAATACGCGCGTCTTCGCCGGTTTCCTGTTTTTCCCAGTCGTCGAAAACATTTGCATCTTTGGCGATTTCTTCGCCCCCCGAGCCATTGCCATCGATCTGGCTTCGTCGGGTTTTGCTTCGCCAATCGGCGCATCGATAATCCACGATGTGCCCGGCGTTCGATACTTCGGGCACACGCTATGCGGCATGGCGCATAGCGCGACATACGTCTTGCGAATCGTATGATTTTGGAACTGATCCGATAACGATGGATTCGCTTCTTTCGACTTCGCCAACACGAGTATGCCACTGGTGAGCGCATCGAGCCGATGATGGAGCGCGGCATAGCCCCCCGATTGGGCACAATGCCGCATCACGGCGGCATAGGCATTATCGCGCTTCGGATCAAGCGTCGGCTGACTCGGGAGCCCGTAGGGCTTTTCGATGGCAATCATTGCCTCGTCTTCGTAGAGTATATCGCGATCGGTTATCGTCCAAATGTCTCGAGTTTCCATCTTTCTGCGCCCTGTCGCCATCATCGCCCGCGAGTTCTTATCCATATAGCAGCTATTCTGCCCCAATACCGCGCCATGCTCTGGCGGCGATGGGATAGAGTCCGTGGATCGATCAAAAAAAGGTCTGCGCTAATGCACAGACCTTTGAACATCTGATGAGCTTATTTGCCCGTCTTCTTGAGATCCATGAGAATCATCTTCGTCACGGCTTTGAGGCATTCGAAAACGCCCGTGCCATCGGCGGCACAAGCTTCGAAATCGGGAACTTTCGGATACCAATGGTTGAGTTCGCTGCGCAACATTTCGACGGGGAGCGCATTGGGCAAATCGCGCTTATTGTATTGAATGACGAACGGAATTTTTTCGACGTCGTAGCTATAAGCGGCGAGGTTGTCGAGGAGGTCGTCCATCGAGATGAGGTTTGCTTCGAGGCGTTCGGCTTGGCTATCTGCGACGAACACGACGCCATCGGCGCCTTTCATGATGAGGCGACGGCTATTGGCATAGAAGAGCTGCCCCGGCACCGTATAGAGGTGAAGTCGCGTCTTGAACCCGCGAATCTCGGGCAATTCGATGGGCAAAAAGTCGAAATAGAGGGTACGCTCTTGCTGCGTTTCGAGGCTGATGAGCTTGCCGCGCGTATCGTCGTTTGTCGCGGAATAGATGTGCTTGACGTTCGTCGTTTTCCCACACAATCCCGGTCCGTAATAGACTATCTTGAGGACGATTTCTCTGGTCGTGTAATTAAAAAAGGACATGAGTGACCCACCTAATCTTCAGTACATGGAACGGGCAATACTTCGAGCCCAAAATCGCTAGCTAGTAAACCCCAAAAGAGTATTTCTGTCAAATATCGCGACATGTGAGATCGATTTGCGCTTGACACGAGACGTGCCAAGCGCACCGACGGATTTAAACGCCCACCCTAATACCACATATTTCTAGATAAGTAATCCGAATTTTCAGGGGAATGCGATCGCCTAATTGACCACATCGAGCGCCTTGGGCGGCACCAGTATCGAAACCTGACGGCGCCCAAAGACGAGCCCCGTCGTCGGATTGATGACGTCGATATAGGCTTTGAAAATTTGGAATTGATCGGTCGGCTCGACGCAATCGTCGTTTTGAGCCACGACGGTGAAATGTAGCCTTGCACCATCGACATTGGGATTCGCCGTGCCCGGAGCGAAGTTCTCGAAGCCGTTATCGTAATCTGCGCCGTTGAGCTTTTTGGGCAAAGCCGTCGGATTGCACGATTTCTCGGGCTCTTGGGGCGGTGGCAAGTATTTTGTCGCCACGACGCGCTTGATAAAGCAAGCCGTCGTCTTCGACGATCCGGCGATTGGCTCGCCCTCGACGCGCGTCGAAACTTCGTAAGTTCCGTATTTGACGAGCGCCGCGACGCCTTTTGTCACCGTCTCCGAAACGTCGCTTTGCGCCGCTTCATAATAGAGCACGCATTGATCGGTCTTTTCGCCTATCGTCACAGGGTCCGAAATCTTCGTCCCGAGGCAACATTTATTTGCCCCACACGCACCTTCAAAAGCGCAAGCCGGCACGACGGCGTCCGACTCGCGCGACCAAGTCGTCATCTGCCCCAAATCGTTTGCATGGCAGGCTTCGCCATTCGAAGGCACGCCTAGCGTAATGACGCGAATCCCCTTCGAGCGAAGCACGGGAACGAGATCGGCCGTATAGTGCGGATCGACGACCGAATCGACGACTCTATTATAGGACAGATGCTCGGGAATCGATGAATTATAGATGCTCGCCGCATCGTGCGAATAGACGTCGGTCGTATGCACGACGACGGGCAACGAACTTTGGCGAAAATCGACACCACCCCATGTACTAGGCGCATTGACGTTTGCCTGCGTCGATCCTCCGTTCCAATTCTTTGTAATTCGATCAACAGCACCCGTTCCATCGGGATGCACTCCGATGAGCCAATAACCAGTTGCGCTGTTCGCTCTCCACGCCGTGCCAACGCCCGTGGCAATCTGATAGAGAGATTCGGCGCCACTTTCGGCGCCATCTTCGCCATTGCGCGTCGTGAATAGGCTTTTTTGCGTATACGACGTGACGACTTCCGCATCGGTCGAAACTTTGCCCAAAACGCGGAACGGCAAATCGCCTGCCGTTGCATTGCCATGCATTTGATAAAAGGCATTTGCAATGATTGTCCCTGCAGAATTCTTAATAACAGCGGGAACTGCCGTCACACCTACCGGATAATCGTCGAAATTCGTCAGGGCAAACCCCGTATCGGGGACGATTTTGCGAACGCGATCGATCGTATTGCCGATATTCGTTTTGACGTTTTCAATCGCTTCGGTCATCGACGCCGTCGTATCGACGTTAAACACGAGGTCGAGTTTCGATACTTTGGGGATAAATTCGAGGATATCGTCTTTGGAATCGCCTTGATAGGGCAATTCGAAATAGAAATCGAAGACGTCTTTGACGGTAAGATTTGGATTGCAGACGATGTCGAAAACGCTCGATATCGTGCGCCCATCGAGCAAACCATGGACGATGGCGTATGTTCCGGCGGCGATTTCCGAGGCATCTGGATACCCATCGCCATCGGCATCGGGGCGATTGATGCTCGAAACGCCGCCGCAATTGGGCTCTTCGTCGTCGGGTACACCATCGCCATCGCAATCCCGGCTACGGAAACAATACGTCACGAGGCCTTCGGGCGATGTATAGGTGAGTAGATTGCCCTCGGCATCGCGCTCCGCGCCATCGGGGATCGTATCGCCATCGCTATCGAGCGAATAGCGGTCGAGAATCCCATCGTCATTGGAATCGTAGTAACTTTCGATAACATCGGGGATCGTATCGCCATCGCTATCGGTCGACAAGTAATCGGGGATCGTATCGCCATCGGCATCCCACGGGGTTTCGGGCGTTCCAAATGCGCACGGCACTCCGTCGCAATGCCGCCCAGCGACGACTTCATTGCCGACGACGACGGTAAACCCGGCGATTTCGATGTTGTCGTTGGCGCCATCGCCATCGTTATCGAAATCTTGAAAGTCGGCAACGCCATTGCCATTGGTATCGATGGGCTCGGCGCAAAGATGATCCGGATTGTTTTTGTCGGGCTTCGGCCAAGCGCCGTCTTGATAGGCCAGTTCGGGGTTTCGGCAACCTTCGAACGAATCGGGTATGCCGTTGCCATCGCTATCGGGATCTTGGAAATCGGGAAGCGTATCGCCATCGCTATCGATGGGTTCAATGGCGGGATTCCCCTCGTTGCCCGCTTCGATCGAGTCGGGGATCGTATCGCCATCGCTGTCGAGGTCGAGGTAATCGGGAACGCCATCGCCATCGGTATCGCGACTGAGCGAATCGTTTTCGAAGTTTCTGCCTTCGTAGATGTCGGCTATCGTATCGCCATCGCTATCGACAAACTGTTGTGTCAACTTGCACGTGCCATCGATACACGTTCCGATGCGGCAGTAATAAGCCGAATGGCTCGCGCAAGCCCCACCCTCGTCGACGACTATCGTGCACTTTAGACCGCGACAAGAAAGCCCATCGCCACAATCGGCAGCGCCGACGCAATCCGCACCGACGCGATCGTTACACACATTGCCGACGCAATAACCACTGGCGCAATCGCCGTTAGAATTGCATTTCACAACGCTCGGATCTGGGTTGGGGTCGAGATCGATGAGCGCACAAACGCCATCGGCACACTTGCCCGAAAGGCACATATCGTTTGAGCTACACGCGCTCCCATTGCGCAAGCGCGTCGAACACGTATTGGCGATGCACTGCATATCGCCCGTGCAATCGCTATCGGAACTACACGACGCCTCGGATGGCGTAGGAGTCCCACCCGTCGTCGAATCGTCGGTGCAAGCATTTTGCCCCAATGCCACTGCCGAAAGCGCTACTGCAAACACCACTTTAGATATCGAATGATCCATCGAAACCTCCATCTGTATCTGAAAGGTTTAGCCAACACAAAAAACACCCAATGATTTTAGCAGATTTTTGAAAATCATTCTATAAGCTCCAAATTGATGCGTTCAAAAAAAAAGAGCCCGTATTGCCGCAGGCAATAGGGCGACACGGGCGCGTATTGAGCGTTAGC
>SAMEA104315420__coassemble_1543_pt1 | contig 10126 bp, 8 predicted proteins | sample SAMEA104315420__metabat2_high_PE_047 | metagenome-assembled genome bin SAMEA104315420 (sample SAMEA104315420) | gut metagenome | biome: Monkey gut; feature: monkey-associated habitat; material: faeces | place: China | collected 2013 | reverse complement strand
CGCCTTGAGCCATACCCGGTCCCATGCCGCCTTGAGCCATACCCGGTCCCATGCCGCCTTGAGCCATACCCGAACCCATTCCGCCTTGAGCCATACCCGGGCCCATACCCATCGCATTGGGTTGCATACCCATTGGGCGCATCGCCGGATGCATCGAACCAATATGCGCTTGTGGCTTGGGTTGCTGCGCGGCGTCGTCTTCTTCGACCGAAACGCATACGACGGTGACGTTGTCTTTGCCACCGGCCTTGAGCGCCAGCCCGATGAGCGACGAACACGCATCGTCGAGCGTATGAGCCTCGGCTATCGTCTTGCAAATCATCGAATCCGACACCAAATCGCTCAGACCATCCGAGCACATCATATAAATGTCGCCCTTTTCGCGCGGCACTTCCTTGATATCGACCTCGACTTCGTCTTTGAGTCCAATCGCCCGCAAAATGACGTTTTTATTTGCAAAATTCGCTGCATCTTCGGGGCGCAATTCGCCCTTGTCGATGAGGTGGTTCATGAGCGAGTGATCGCGCGTCATCTGCGTAATCTCGCCTTTGCGCACGCGATAAATGCGAGAGTCGCCGACGTGTGCCAAAACGAGCCCATGCGGTGCGTTAAATATCGCCGTCACCGTCGTTCCCATCCCCTCCATCGATCGGTCTTTGCACGACTGGATGAAAACGCGTTCATTGGCATACATGATGGCATTGGCGAGCAACTTCGCCTCGAAACTCCATTCGGGCTTCGTCGGGAACGACAGCTTGAACCCAGGTTGCCGCGCCATTTCGCAAATGTATTGTGCCACGTGGCTGACGCACATCGTCGACGCCACCTGCCCCGACGCATGCCCCCCCATACCATCGGCTAAGACGTATAGCCCCGCACTTTGAATGACGGCAAAATTATCTTCGTTATTTGTTCTCTTGAGACCGACATCGGTCTTTGCAGCAAATGCCAACCTCGACGCCATGATTCACCCCGTTTATCGATTGGGCGCACTTTCGCCCCCTATGATTGCCTCTTAATAACCGCTTCTCATCGGGCAGAGTCGAACTGGCGACTAGGGAATCGAAACTTCAATCGTGTACTCCGATTGGAACGCTTCGCAAAAAATTTCGAGATAGTAGTGACCCGGAATGGCATCGAACTCCTGAATGTTGCGCGCCCCTGGCTTAAATCGCAGGCGATGCATCTCTTCACCCGTCGCCTTGCGAATGACGACTGTGCCACCCGCCGACGGCTCGTCGAACGCAAACGTCACCGCAATGCGTCCCTCCCCAGGCACGGTAAAGTATTTCCAATCGGTCTTGTCGCCATCGATACACGTGACATGGTCCAAAACGAGGTCGTTAATCTTGATTTCGATGGCACCCAATCGGTCTTTGTCGTCGCCCGAATTCGTCTCGGGGCCCAGCGTCTCACACGCCGCACATATCATCAATGTAAACGCACTCAGTAGCGCCAATCCTCTCTTGAACAGTCTCATCTTCGCAACCCTATTCACAAATAATGCCAAGAAATTTACTCTGCACCTCACCATCTTATACAGCGAATCATGCTGCGGCGTCAAGCCGTGCCGCACGTGCGTTTCATTTTCGCCGGCTATTCTGGCGAATACGCCGTCGGCTGCGGCTATGTGCTCGTTTCACTGCGCGCATACGCCTCCGCTTGCGCCCTATTGCCTGTCGGCAATACGGGCTTTGGCTGCGGCTATGTGCTCGTTTCACTGCGCGCATACGCCTCCGCTAGCGCCCTATCGCCTTTCGGCGATACGGGCTTTGGCTCCGGCTATGTGCTCGTTTCACTGCGCGCATACGCCTCCGCATTCTAAATATGAGCAAATACCTTTGCCTGAATATTTCATTCCCATCGTTCTAAAACGACGATTATCGGGTTCGTACGACGATTATCGAGTTTGCTGTTTTTTTGCACTCATCGAGTCGGGGAGTGTGAAGCCTCGGTCGTGGAATACAATAAAACTCTTGCACAAAACGCGCGAAATCACGTATATGTGAGAATGAGGCGGCAATTGCAATGGTACGCATTCATGGGATGTCTGTGCGAAAGTGTAGTTGTTTGTTTGCACAAGCATTTGTGCTACGCGCCTAGAACTCAGAAACGCCTAGTGTTTAAGGAAGAACGGGCGTTTTGCGCGATTTTTTGCGAAGCATCGATCCAGACCAGGTGATATGCGCAATCGGAGAGATCTAGGGGCAGGTGTTTTCGTTGAGGCAGTGGAGCTGTCTGCGTCGTAAGGAGGTGCACGTGGAAATGATAGATTCATATGGAGGTGGAAGAATGGAACTCGTGGAAGATGCACCGAAAAGAGGTTCGAATATCAAGGTCATTGGCGTTGGCGGTGGCGGCGGAAACGCCATCGATTCGATGATCGAAGATGGAATTGACGGCGTTCAATTCATCTCGGCAAATACCGACGCACAAGCACTCGCTAGCAACCACGCCGAAGTAAAAATCCAACTCGGTATCGAGCGTACAAGGGGATTGGGCGCAGGTGCAAATCCGACCGTCGGTCAAGAAGCGGCTCAAGAGTCGGCGACGCAGATCCAAGAATACCTCAAACAATCCGACATGGTCTTTGTGACGGCTGGCATGGGCGGGGGCACGGGGACTGGGGCGGCTCCGGTCATCGCCAGTTTGGCGCGTCAACAAGGCGCTTTGACCGTCGGCGTCGTCACTAAGCCGTTCAAATTCGAAGGCGGGCGCCGCCGAAAACAAGCCGAAGAGGGCATCGAACGGCTCAAAAAGTGCGTCGATACGCTCATCACGATTCCCAACGAACGATTGCGAACCGTTGCCGGCGAGCAAATGTCGCTCGTCGATTCGTTCAAAATGGCCAATAGCGTGTTGGTCAATGCCGTCCGCGCGATCAGTTCGCTCATTACGCGCAAAGGTCTCGTCAATCTCGACTTCGCCGACGTCGCCACCGTCATGACGCAAAAGGGCTTCGCCCTCATGGGAACGGGGGCTGGCGAAGGCGAAAAACGTGCGATCAAAGCTGCCGAAGAAGCCATCAATTCTCCGCTGCTCGACAACGTCACGATCGATGGCGCGGCGAGTATCCTCGTCAATATTACGGGGCCGAGCAATATCACGCTCGACGAGGTCGCCGAGGCGATGGATCTCATCGAAGAAGCTGCCGACGAAAATGCCAATATCATCTTCGGCGTCGCCATCGACGACGATTCCGATATCGTCAAGATTACGATCGTCGCCACGGAGTTCAAAAATCGCGACGATGCCAAAGACGAGGCAATGGCAGCGAATGCGTCGACATCGGGGCTATTTGCGACTGCGCCGCAAACGGGCAACTTCTTCAGTGCGCCGGGGGCCATGCCGCCCGTGGGGGCTCCGAATTATGGCGGCGCACCGATCTACCAAGATACGCTGAGCAGTGGCAATTATCCGCCCGCCGATTTGGCGCGACGCATGCAAGAATACGATGCGCAATCCGATAACCTCTACAATAATAAAGGACGCCAATCGGCGTCGTATGCACCCGCGCCCATGCCCGATATCTTCGCTCCGATGAGCGGTGCTCCGAGCTCGGTTGCCAATCCTTCGGTCGCTTCGCCTAGCGTCGCAAAGGTCGTCGAATCGGCTCCTGTCGATCGCGCTCCGATGCCCGACAATAGCCTCGACAATCTCCTCCCCGACGAAGATGAAATCGACAATAAACCCGCATACTTGCGGCGCAACTCTTCGAAGCGCAATTTCCTCGATATTTAGCGTTCATCGGCGTGGCGCGTGCGCCACGCCGACATTGCGCTTGATTTGGGTGTGCACGCCAAATTCGGTCGTGTACACCTCGTTTTGAATTTTATGGGTCAAAATCCCAGGTTAAAGGTATTGAGTGTGGATATATTAGACGGCTTTCGAATCGTCCTCGTCGAACCGCAGAATCCGATTAACTTGGGCACGGTCATCCGTGCCATGAAAAACATGGGTTTGAGGCGGTTACGCCTCGTCAATCCGGCGGCGATGGATCTCGATAAGACGCAAGTTTCGGCGCATCGCACCGAAGATGTATTGTCGCAGATGGAGATTTATTCTAGTCTCGACGATGCACTTTCGGATGTCCATGTTTCGTATGGTTTTAGCGCGAGGCATCGCACGCGCACATGGGCATCGCTCGAAATGGAACACGCCATTGGGCTGTGTACGGCGGAAGTCGCCCAAGGGGCGCAGGTGGCGCTCGTCTTTGGACGCGAGCAATCGGGCCTCACAAACGACGAATTGATGCGTTGCCAATATCGCGTGCACATTTCGACGAGTGAATACACGAGCCTAAACCTCGCTCAAGCCGTTCTCTTGGCGTGTTATTCGGTTCATCGCCACGTCGCGGGCATCGGCGATGCAATAGTTGCGCCCGATCGCGTCTCGTGCGATAACCATGCACCAAAGACGCGTCGCGCGACGCAAGACGAGCAGACGCGCCTACTCAAATGCATTCACGAGACGCTCATCGAAGTCGGGTTTTATAAAGCGGCGACGAAGAGCACGGCCATGCATCGATTGCAGAATATCTTTCAACGAGCCGATCTCCATGACGACGAAATTCGCCTGCTCATGGGGATGTTTGGCGAAATCGGAAATTATGCACGTCTCATCGATCGCGGCATTCGCCCCGAGAAAATACGCCCCGTCGATAAGTATTTAGATTTCGATCGCGGTGCGATAGAAGAAAAAAAGCTCCAATGTACGGAGACGGGCGAAATGTCGATACGATCGACGATCGATCGCGACAATAAAAGCGCGTGATACGTTGTAATTTACCGCATCTGGTGTTAATTTAAGTAGAAGTGTTATTCGCCGCAAGAGGTAGTAATGAGGAAATGTCCAAATTGTAAGAATCCGCTTCCCGTAGGGGCACGACGTTGTGTGCATTGTCGCGCACTCGTCGGCGATACGATGAATGAACACGACAATTCATCGACGCACATGGGATTTGGCGACAGTTATACGTCCGAAGAAGAGCGAGCATCTTCTACTTCGCTTGGTTTGCCAGGGTCTCCGACGCTATCGCGCAATGTCGAGGGGGGATCGCGTCGTCAAATGAACCATAGTTTCGACGAATCTCCACACCATACGATGCTCGGTCTAGGCCCTGTGATGAGCAATTCGCGCAATTCATACGATTCGAATAACGACACGATGGGGGCGTTTTCGGGGCAACGCACGATATCGGGCATGCCCGGCATATCGGGATTCTCGGCCAATTCGATGAGTCGCTCGTCGGCTCGCACGCCCGAGCGCCCGCTCAAAGCCGTTTCGATGCGCCCAACGCGCGAAGTCCAAACGGTGAGCGATGCCGATCTCAAGTCGATGCGCCAAAATACGCCGGCGGTTTCGGTCGCCGTGCCGCCCAGTGATGCGTTGCGTAGCTCGCCCAAACTCGACGCTTTCACGCCGAGTTCTACCGCCAAAACGCCGACTTCATCCGATGCCGTTTTCGATTCGATGCCTCAATTCAGTGCCGCGAGCGATGCCAACGACGACGATCCGTTTGCCGGTTTGCCCGGCGTTGCGCCCAAGCCCTCGTCGCTCGTCGACGAAGAATTCGTCGATTTGACGTCGAAATTGTTTGGTGACGACTTTGCCGCCGGCACGTCGAACGTCGACGATGACGAAGATGGCTGGGATTTCGATTTTGCGCCATCTTCTCCCGAACCCAACGTCGATATCCCGAAACTCAATATTCCCGAGCCTGAGCCCGAGCCCGATGAAGCCGAACGTCCGCCCGTCATCTCGGTCGCTGAGCCCGTTGCGGCCATTAAAAAGGCTGCCGAAACGGTCAAAGAACCCGAAAAGGTCGAAAAGGTCGAAAAGGCCGAAAAGGCCGAAAAACCAAGTCACGAAGTCGTCGTCGCCGAACTCGGCGCTTCTAAGCGTACCGATAAAGTGGTCGCGCCCGTTGCAACACCCGAAGAAATCGACGAGGCGTCGAGCGCAATGGGCGATTTCGTTCTCAAATGTGCGGCTTGGTCGACGCTATGCGTCTATTTACTTTGGGGCATCGTTTCGTTCAAAGACAAAGACAAACTCTTTACAGGTGATTCTGCGTCTGCGGGCATTTTGCTCGCGACTATCGTCGCCTTCTGTTTTATCTCCAATATTGGCTATTTGGCATGGTTCGATAAATCGAAAGGCAAAGTGCGTTCGGCTGTTTTGTTGGTGGCCACGGTATTGCTCGGCCTTGGTGCCATCTATGCCAATGGATTATCAGTCGCCTTCAATATGCCGCTCATCGTGATTCCGATTGTGCTCCAATTGATCGGCGTCGTCATGAATGCTCGCCGCTAGCGGCACTCATCGGCGATTTACCGCAGAACTCAAAAAGGCAGAGCGATCTGCCTTTTTTTATTATTGCCCAATGGCGCGAGCGTGGTAAACGGCATTGCGCAACGGGGGAGGGGCTTTTGGATACGTATTTGAGGATGCCAATTTGAGATGAAGCGCTTTGGATATCGCATAATAGGTGCAGTTTTATGGCTCGTCGTCTCGGCTCCGGCGCAAAGTGCGCCGCCTGTGCCCGTGGCACCAGGCGCGACACAACGCACGATAACGGCTCAACTCAAGCCTGCACGCCCTAAAAAAGTCGTCGAATTGCACTATTACGACGAAGAAGGGCGGATTTGCTTCGATTCTTGGCAAATCGAAGCGACTCGCATCGATATCTATGCCGGCGATAGCGTGACGTTTCGCGTCCGTAGCGCACGGCGTTGCGCCGATAAAGCGCTCAAAGCCCCGCAAATACAGCGAGCGACTTGGAGCGTGCGCGGCGGCAAAAATAAGTCGTCCGATAAGAGCGAAACAGTTGAGCCACAATCGTCGTCGTTTGTCTTTAGTCACGTATTTCAGACGCCTGGTTCGTATACCGTGACCGTTCAAAATCGCGTCGACGAACTCGAAGTCCATACGGTCAATGTCAACGTCGTCGTTACGGAGCGCCCTGTACATGTTGTTGAACCACAAAGCGCAGAATAACGCCTCGACGGGCGGGGCAGAAGCCAAAAGCGAGCCCAAAGATTATGCGAAATCGTATCGCGTCTTTGCGACGTTTATCGCCTGTGCGTTTTTACTGCTCTTGTCGCGATTTTGGTATCTCCAAGTCGTCGAAGGCGAACACTACCGACAACTCGCGTTTAATAACTTCATCAAACGCCGCGTCGTTCAAGCCGAACGCGGGCAAATTTTCGACATTAAAAATCGCGTCGTCGCGACGAACCATCCGTCGTACGATGTCGCGCTCACGCCCGCATTCTTCCGCGAGCAGGGCGAAAGTGAGGCATCGTTTTTGGGGCGAATCGATGCTTTAGCAGGCGCATTGGCTCTGACCGACGACGAAAAAACGCGGCTCATCGAAAAGTTGCGCACCGTGCCCAAAGCCGACCGCTTTTCGCCGATTACGATTAAAACGGGCATTACGCGCGATCAACTCGCTCGCGTCGAGACGAATTCCCTCATGTTTCACGGCGTCGAAATCAATGCGACGAGCCGTCGATATTATCCGTTTAACGAAATCGCCCCGCATCTCATCGGATACGTCAATCAGATTAACGACGAAGAATTGCAAAAACTCAAGATTTATGGATATCGCTTGGGCGATGTGACGGGGCGCATGGGGATAGAACGGGCGTATGAACCGATGTTGCGAGGCGCCAATGGGCTGAGCGCAAGCGTCGTCAATGCGAAAGGCATTCCGCAGACCGACCCAGAATCGTTGGCGCTCATGCGCGATTGGCACGATATCGAGCCCATTTCGGGCAAAAACATATATCTCACCGTCGATATGGATTTTCAGCGCATTTTGAAAGAGGCTCTGCGCAATTATCCGACGGGTGGGATCGTCGCCGTCGAGCCGCAAACGGGGCGGATATTGGGCATGGCATCGGCGCCGACGTTTAATCCCAATAGCTGGTCGGGGCGGCTCAGCCGCGACGAACACCGCGATGCCAACACGAATCCCTACAAGCCGATGCTCGATAAGACGTTGTTATCGTATTTCCCGGGGTCGGTATACAAAGTCATTACGGCGGTTGCGGCGCTCGAAGAGGGCTTGATGCATCCGCAAGATACGCTCAATTGCCCTGGATTTTATGAATACGGCAAGCAACGCCGCCGGTTCCACTGCTGGAAGCACTCGGGGCATGGTGCCGTTTCGGTCGTCGAAGCCCTCGGATCGAGCTGTGACGTCTATTTTTATAAGGTCGGCGAAAAGCTCGGAATCAATACTTTAGCCGATTATGCCCACATGTTTGGGCTCGGTTCGGCAACGGGAATCGGGATAAATAACGAATCGAGCGGTACGGTGCCAACGCGTGAATGGCACAATAAGCAATCGAAAGAGGGCTTCCAAGGCGGGTTTACGCTCTCGACGTCGATCGGACAAGGCGACGTCAAGACGACACCGCTACAAATCGCCATGATTTATGCTGCTTTGGCAAACGGCGGTACGCTCTATTATCCGCAAATCATCGATCGCATCGAAACAGCCGACGGCACGCCGATCTTTACGTACCCCAAGCGCGTGCGAACGAAATTCCCATTTAAACGCGAAACGATTGCGACGATAAATCACGGGCTCGATATGGTCGTCAACAGCGAGATCGGCACGGCTTATCATTATCGCTTGTCGAATATCAATGTGGCGGGCAAAACGGGATCGGCACAAGTCATTTCTCGGCGCGTCAAAAGTGCCGCCGTCGAATTCAAATACCGCGATCACGCTTGGTTTGCGGCATTTGCACCGATCGAAAATCCGCAGATCGCCGTCACGGTATTCCTCGAACACGGCGGTTCGGGGTCGGCAAATGCCGCTCCCGTTGCCATGGAAGTCATCGAGCGATATTTTCGAGAAATCGTCGAAGCCGAAAATTGATAGGGGATAGCCGTGAAGATATTTAAGACGAAACCGATAAAGACGCTTTTTTCGACGGTCGACTGGGTTTTGCTCGTGCTCGTATTGGGGATCATCGGCATTGGCGTATTCAATTTGGCGAGTATTGCGAATATCCTGCCTAAGCCACTGCACAATACGCAGATTTTGTGGTTTGCGCTCGGTTTTTTGTTTTTCGTCATTCCGTGTGCATCGATCGATTATCGCAATTATTCGCGCTTCGGGACGCTCATCTATGGGGCGGGAATTGGGCTTTTGATCATCGTCTTGTTGATCGGAACCGACTTTAACGGATCGAAGCGTTGGCTCAATTTGGGCTTATTTCACATGCAGCCATCGGAGTTGATGAAAGTCGCCACCGTCATCTTCGTCGCCAAGTTTTTTTCCGACCGAGAGCACCGACAAGATTACACGCTTAAATCGCTTTTGCCTTTGTTTGGGGCGATTTTATTGCCCATGTTGCTCATCTTCTTAGAGCCCGATTTGGGAACGGCGTTGTTGATCGGCTTGATATCGGCGGTGATGATCTTGTTTGAAGGCGTGAAACGCAAGACGATCGCGTTGCTCGTGGCAATCATGATCGCTTGTGCACCGGCGGCTTGGTTTGTCATGCACGATTATCAGCGCACGCGCGTTTTGACGTTTTTGCAGATCGAAGACGACCCCTATGGGAGCGACTGGCAAGTCAAAAACTCGGTTATCGCCGTCGGCGCCGGCGGTTTAACGGGGCGCGGCTATGGGCAAAGTACACAAGTTCAGAAGGGGTTTGTGCCCGAGCCCGAAAACGACTTTGCACTCGCCAATTGGGCCGAAGAGTATGGATTTATCGGCGTTTTGGCTTTGTTTTTGTTGTATTTTTCGCTTTTAATGTGGTCACTCCACATTGCGCATTCTGCGCGCGATCGATTTGGCATGTTGTTAGCGGTGGGGATAGCAACCGTATTCTTTTGGCAAATCGTCGTCAATTCGGCCATGGTCGTGCGTTGGGCTCCCGTCGTCGGGATTACTTTGCCGCTCATTTCGTATGGCGGTTCGAGCGTTTTGTGCATGATGATTTGCATCGGCATATTGATGAATGTATCGATTCGCCGGCACATGCTCGCGGGGAGCTAGAAGGGCTTGGGAGCGCGCCCCGATTGGAGCGCAAGCTCGCCGCTTGGATTGGATCGGCGTAGCCGATAGGCGCGGCGTATGCGCGCAACGCAGTGAGCACAT
>SAMEA104315420__coassemble_1533_pt1 | contig 10209 bp, 7 predicted proteins | sample SAMEA104315420__metabat2_high_PE_047 | metagenome-assembled genome bin SAMEA104315420 (sample SAMEA104315420) | gut metagenome | biome: Monkey gut; feature: monkey-associated habitat; material: faeces | place: China | collected 2013 | reverse complement strand
TCCCGACTGGAATCAATATTGACAATAACGTTTACACACTTTTCTTGACACTCTCCCAACTCGAAATCAACAATTCCATCTGCAAAGGGTTAAAACTGCGCATCACGAAAGACTCCGATGGCGACACCTACCAAGACGCAGCCGAATACGCCGTCGCCCAAGCGAGCGGTGGCCAATACTCACCCGCCCAAATGGTCTGTAACAAAAACGTCGGCATCAAACACGTATACAAATTCTATTTCGAACTTCCATACGACGAAAAGAATCCAGCAAAGAAAGACGATACACTCACTTTCGTTCCAAAGGTCGGCAAATTAGACGTCGTGTTTAACATGGATACGACGGCATCGATGGGCTCATCAGTAACGAATCTTAAAACCCGCATCGGCACGTACATTGTCCCCAAAACGAAAGAGCGCGTCAGCGACTCGGGGTTTGGCGTGACGCGTTTTGACGATTTTCCAACGAATGGTTATGGATATCGTTATGCTGATGACCTTCCCTTTGTGCTATATGGCACCATATCGACAGATGAGAATACAGTGACAAATAATGTCAATAAATACTCGCTCCACGACGGTGGCGACGTTCCTGAATCGGGATATGAAGCATTATGGCAAATCGTCAAGGGAGACGATAAAACAAAGCCTCAAGCTTCTTGGATAAGCAGTGGTAGCAGTTACAAGTTCAGCAGTGGTTCTCTATCACATTGTACGCCACCTGCAGGCACTTGGGGATGCGTCGGTTTTAGACCTAGTACACTTCCCGTCGTCGTGCATATAACCGACCAGCCCTCACATAATAGCGATGATTCCTCATACAATACCACATATGTTAAAAACCCACACTATAGCAAAGAAGTTTATGAAGCTTATAAACAAAAAGGCGCAAAGATCATGACCGTCTATCGAGGAGGTGGTGACAACCAACACAGCCAACTCCTCGATATGTCGACACAAACGAGCACAAGCGTCCCCGTGTGCGCATTTAAAAATGATCAGAATGCTTGGAAATGTGGCAATAGAAAATGTTGCACGACAACAAATCCTGATGGCATAGCTCCCAATTCGACGGGGCAGTGCGTTTTGTCGTATGGCATTTCTAAAGATTCATCAACGATGAATGAAACGATCGTCGACGGGCTCGACGCCCTCGTCAAATATGGCACCTACGATGTATCGACGAAGATCCGCGGCGAAGCGATCGGCAATGGCAAAAATACATCGTGCTTTATCGACAAGATCGTAGCGACTCAATACGTCGCGCCGCCGCAAGAACCCGAAAAGAGCTGCAATCCCCTAGCCACACCAGCGAAGATCAAGTCTGGGAGCTATAACGACGGTTTCAGGAACTTTGCCACGGGCACGTCGAGTGCCACGCGCGCCGGTGCACAACTCAAATTCCGAGTCTATGCATCTAACAACAATTGCTATAAACCGGGCACCGAAACGAAAGTTTTCACCGCCCATATCGACGTCTATAACCCGACGACTGGCCTCTTATTTGACACCCAAGATGTCGCCATCGTCGTGCCGGGTATCCCCGAGCAGGCCAACAATTAAAGAGGCCTAGCGCAAGCCACCATCGTCACTCTAGTCACTCGAGGGGCAGAGTCGCGCCATCTTCGCAGATGCGCGCCATCTGCCCTTCGAAGACGAGGTAGCCAACCCCGTGGAGCACGGGCAAGCCATCGCGTTGCAATACAAAGCTTCCATCGGGGATGGCGACGAAGGCGTGGCCAACGCTATCGGTAAAAGTAATATCTTCGAAAAGCCGCAATCCATCGACGACATCGTCTTTCACCGCTTGGTAATGCGGCAAGATTTGAACTTCGGTCAATCCGAGCCCCTCGATAAATCGTTCGTAATCGGGGTCGGTCGCTTCGCCATCGAGTTCGGGCTGCGCATAGACCGTCTCGGCACAATTCATCGTGCCGGCGCTAATGCCCATGGCAATGCCCCGATAATCTCGGATTCGTTCGAACAACCCGATGTTGCGGAAGAACGCGTTTTGCGTCGGCACGTGTCCGCCGCCAAAGAGTAAAAAGTCGTAGTCCGTCAATCGACGAATCGGATCGGTTGGGTCTTCGGCGTCGCAGACGTCGAATCGATCGACGGCGAGGCCGTTTTCGGCGAGTCGTTGTGCGAAGTCTTTAGCCGTGGCGACGTTTTGTTCGTGAGCGTCGGGGTCGGCGGCGATAAACAAGCAGCGCGCCGATTTGGGCCAATCTTTGTGCAATTCATCGATGAGCCCATTTTTTGGGTTAAGGCCTAAATAATCGACGCCTTCGACGCGATATGTCCCGATTGGGCTGCTCATCAAATATAGTTTTACATGCTCGCTGTAATGGCGACGCAAGCCACCGCAATAATGCGCAGCCGTCGATCCGCCATCGACGACGAAATCCGACCCAGTGATAAACTCCGCCTGCGACGACATGGCGAATTGCGCCAAATTGGCGACTTCGTCGACGAGTCCAGGGCGTCCCAGGGGGCATTGCGCGACCACGTCTCGATACAAATAGCCATCGGATCGTTTCGACAAATCGATCGTCGACGGCGTGGCGATGAGATCGGTCGAAATGGCATTGATACGCGCCCCGCGTGCGCCCCATTTCACGGCTTCGGCCTGCACGCGTTTTGTCTTTGCATAGCTGGCGAGTGCGTAAGCAAATGCCGAATCGGGTTCGTCGCCGGGTTGAACAAACGTCAACTTGAGCAATTCATCACAAGGCGCCATCATCAACCATCGATCGTTGCATGGCGATGTAGCTGGCAATCGATGCCCCATCGCACTCGACACGATGAGTCCGCATCCGCCAGGGGCAATCACTTTGCCGACTTCTTCTAACAATGCCGCCGTACCATATAAATTGGTTGCCAATATCTTTTCATACGATGCTTCGTTGGGCGATACATTTGCCGTATCGACGAGCATATATATCGTTCCTTCGGTTTGGGCAAAATCGATAATGCGCATGATCGATTTTTTCGACGATATATCGACATGTGTTGCCACGATATCGAATCCCGCCAGGGCGAGTTCTTTGGCAACGCTTTGTGCTCGCTTTAGCCGCACATCGCCCACGACGATCTTCATCGAAGCGCCAATTCGTCGTACAATGGCCATTCCCAGTTGGCTAGCGCCGATCCACAATAATACGCGTTTCATATTTTAACGTTCTCCATATAATTAAATTTCAATATATTTCAATATATCACACAAGCCCAATGCGCAATTGCTAGGCATCGCGATTTTGTTTTTCTATCAATAACTTCGTGAGCTCGTCGATCTTTGCCTCCATTTCCGACAGCTGAGCTTTGACATCGTCGTTGTTATCGCTCACCATGGCATCGACGAAGATCGAGTTGATCAACGACATGCCGATGATGCCGCCGGCGATGAGCAATAGCGAGAAGTAGAGGCGCACGAGCGAGGCGGCAATCGGAATCGACAATCCCTCGGCGACGGCATCGGGAATTTCATACCATCCTTCGATCGTAAACAATCGGAATATCGTATAAATCGACGTCCACGGCGTGCCAAAAAACTCGGGCGCGGCGGATGAAAACATACAACAGCTTATCAATGCAAACGTCAATACGATGACGAAATACGACAACATAATGCCGTATGATTGGCGAAGTGCGAGGAAAAAGTTTCGGAATATGACATCAATACCGGGGAATAGCCGCACGAGCCTAAAGAATCGGAAGATGCGAAACATTCGTAGCACGAGCAAGAACGACAAATTCGGGAAAAGACCGGGCAATATATACATTGCAAGCGACGGCAACGATAATAATATAATCAAGCCGTCGAAACAGTTAGGCCCACTTTTCCAATAATTGACAAATCCAAATTTTCGCTGTTTGGCAATCATTTCGCCGACGAATATCAACGTACAAAAGGCGTCGAATGCGTCGAGCACTGGCGTTGCCCCCGTGCTCTCTTGCCAAAATATGATGACCGCATTTATACAAATGATGATCATGATAAACTTTTCATTCAACAGCCACCGCGTCAAAAAGCTCTCGCGTTTTTGGGGTTCGGGCGAAAGCAAATCCTGCTCGAGCCCCGACACCGTTTTTTCTTCTTTCAATAATTCGTCTTGTTCGCTCATAATCTCACATATCGAGAACAAGCGCCGAAGCGCCATGTTTGCCGAAAAACCAACCCATACGCATAAAAACGATATAGAATGCAACGAGGGGCAATGGCTATGCGCTACCAAAGCCCGCAGAACAGCGCTATATAACGAATTCTTCCCTAGGTGTATTGCCTTTTTCTACGATTCGCCGCCACAAATTGCCCAATTCTGGCTCCATATACGCTTTGCACTCGATCGCATCAAGCGATACGGGATTCCCAAAAGGCGCATCCTCATGCAAAAGGCTCTAAAGCCATGATCACCGAATACCTCCCCATCATCGCGGGCATTGCAGAAATGGCCGTTGCAATTTATCGCAAACACCAACGCGATGCCGCGCACGGCGACGACGATATCCGACAGCGCCACGATCTGGCCGTCGAATCGGTTGCGACGAACGACGCTCGCGATCCGCGCGATATCCTCATACCCGTCGTCGATACGTGGGTCGAAGCGGGCCAAACGGCGTCGATAGGCGGCTTCGATATCTCGGGAGGGCTGTTTTTTGCCGACGAAGTGCAAGAAATCGATTTGGAAAACGGCTATTTGCCATGGCTCGGTTCCGATCGCACCGATGCGGCCATTGGCGACGACTTGTTGTTTCGATACTTTTGGGGGCTAGAGCGTCGGGTTCTGATCGATGGGCCGCGCCGCAACATATCGCCGCGCGATCTAGAACCTTGCTGCAGAGAGATTTCGCGTTTGCGCCAATGCTATTCGATGCGAACGGCATTCGTTCGAGCGACGAAGCAATTTGCGTGCATGTCGTGGATATTATCGCACAACATACAGCTTTCGACGGCCGCTCCCAACCCCATCGATAGAGACTTTTGCGACGAAGCCTGCCGAGATTTGTTGCGCTGGCGCATTGCGCATTTTGCCGTTCAATTTCGCCCCATTCCCCCCATCATTCTATGGGCGTGGTACGATTCGCACCCCGATTTTGGGCTCCCCGAGTCGGTTAAAAGCCATTTCGACGATTGTTATCGCAACTTCGAACGAGATTTCGCCAAGAGCTTTCCGCAGGGCTTGCGCACGAAGCCATCGCACCGCGCACTCGCGATCATCTATCATTCGACGAATCCCCAACTCGGTGCGCTGGCCTACGACATTGCCGGTGGCTACGATGCCTTCGATCAAACTCGTGTATTGAGCGAAATCGAGCCGTTGATTCGACGTTCGGAGTCGCTATTGTCGCGTTGCCCTGCAACGCGATAAAAGCCCGTATTGCCCAACGGGCAATAGGGCGACAAAAGCCCGTATTGCCCAACGGGCAATAGGGCGACAAAAGCCCGTATTGCCCAACGGGCAATAGGGCGCAATTCGACACGGCGTATGCGCGCAAGCCGCGACAGCGGCGAGCACATAGCCGGGCAGGAGCGCGTATTGCCCCCCCACACGGGGGGCAATAGCGCGACAAAAGCCCGTATTGCCCAACGGGCAATAGGGCGACAAAAGCCCGTATTGCCCAACGGGCAATAGGGCGCAATTCGGCACGGCGTATGCGCGCAAGCCGCGACAGCGGCGAGCACATAGCCGTGCAAACTACTCACCGACGCAGTCGAAATCGCATTTGAATTTGTCGCCATCGAGAATTTCGATGCGCAAATTTTCGATTTTCCAATAGTAATCGGCAAAGTATTTTTCTTTGCGCGTGAGCATGAGATTGGCGAGTTTGAGGTGATTTGGGCGATCTCTGAGGCTGTTGAGCAGCTCGGTGACGCCTTGGGCGCCGAAGTTTGCGGCATTCCAGACGATAGAAGACATCGTGAGCACTGCTTCGACTTCGCGTGGCTGGCTTTTGAGGAGGGGCTGGGCGAACTCGAGGAAGACGACGAGTGGTGGCTTCGACATGAGGGATTGCGCGGCGCTGACGGGTTTTCCAGTCAGAGAGCTGCGCGGGCGGCTAAGCATTGCTTCGTTGGCGTCATCGTCGAATTTCGCGTTGGTGTGTGCGCCTTTGAGGCCGACGGGGGCCATCGACATCGACTGATGCCGCGGCGTTGGCACGACAATCGATTCGTCGCTCTCGCCACCTGGCGTAAAATAGACGGCTTGCGGGCGAATCTGCGATTGCGACGGCTTGCGGGCAAAGGGCTCGGGGGCTTGGACCGTATGCGGCGCACGTGGACGCTGCATATTTTGCCCCATCGCGTTAGGGGCTTGAGCTCTGGGGAGCTGGGAATCACTGGGGTTTTGCGGTGCTGCTGGCATTTGGCGAGCGCCCGGCATTTGAGGCGCCGATGCACGCGGATTTTGCGCCCCCATCATACTTTGGGGATCGCTTGGGTTTTGCGGCTGTCGAGGCATTTGGCGTGCGCCTGGCATTTGAGGCACCGATGCACGCGGATTTTGCGTTCCCATCACGCCCGACATCGGGCCTTGCGCGCTTTGACCCATCGCCTGCGGGTTGATCGTTCCCATCACGCCCGACATCGGGCCTTGAGGGCTTTGACCCATCGCCTGCGGGTTGATCGCTCCCATCACGCCCGACATCGGACCTTGAGAGCCGGGCATTTGACCCATCGCCTGCGGGTTGATCGCGCCCATTACGCCCGACATCGGGCCTTGCGAGCCGGGCATTTGACCCATCGCCTGCGGGTTGATCGTTCCCATCACGCCCGACATCGGACCTTGAGAGCCGGGCATTTGACCCATCGTCTGCGGATTGATCGTTCCCATCACGCCCGACATCGGGCCTTGCGGGCTTTGACCCATCGTCTGCGGGTTGATCGCTCCCATCACGCCCGACATCGGGCCTTGAGGGCTTTGCCCCATCGCCTGCGGGTTGATCGTTCCCATCACGCCCGACATCGGGCCTTGAGGGCTTTGCCCCATCGCCTGCGGGTTGATCGCTCCCATCACGCCCGACATCGGGCCTTGAGGGCTTTGCCCCATCGCCTGCGGGTTGATCGCTCCCATCACGCCCGACATCGGGCCTTGAGGGCTTTGCCCCATCGCCTGCGGGTTGATCGCTCCCATCACGCCCGACATGGGCGCTTGCGAGCCGGGGTACTGTGGCATTCCAGAAAGCTGTTGCGAACCGGGCATTTGCTGTGCTGGCGAACGCTGCGACATCGCTGGCAGGCGCGGTGGGGCGATGCGATTGCTCTCGATGCGGAGCTGTTCGGCTTGGACGCGTTCGGAATACAGTCTATCGGCATCGGCTTCTTCGATGATATTGTGTTCACACGAACGGAGCAATTCGAGCTTTGTCGCAGCGAGCTGCGAGCGCAAATCGTCGATTAAGGCTTGCTCTTTACTCGGATTGAGCTTTTGTTCGAGTTCGTCGAGCTCGGCGATAAAGGCGTCAGCATTGTCGGGGCGGCAGTTGGGATCTTTGGCGAGCAGTCGATTGACGACGTAATTGCGCAAATCGGCTGGAACGTCGTCGGGCAAAGGGGGCGGGGGCGATTGCACGTGCATGAGAATCGTCGCCAGAAACGTATCTTCTTCGAACGGCGGATGCCCTGCGAGCATTTCGTAGAGAACGATGCCTAGCGAATAGAGGTCGCTACGCGCATCGAGTTCTTTGCCACGCGCTTGCTCGGGGCTCATATATTCGGGCGTTCCCGGTGCCGTGCCAACTTTCGTCAACTTCCGTTCGTCTTCGTCTTCGGATTGCTTGAGTTTGGCAATCCCGAAATCGAGCACCTTCACGATATTGAGCTTGGTGAGAAAGATATTATCGGGCTTGAGATCGCGGTGAATAATGCCCTTTGAATGCGCTTCGGAGAGGCTACCTGCGACTTGTCGCACGATTGGGATCGCCTCTTCGGCTTTCATACGACCTTGTCGAATTCGCTCGCTGAGTTCGACGCCTTCGAGCAATTCCATCGCCATATAGAGGCGTTTATCGGGGGTTTCGCCCATATCGAAGAGGCGAACGGTGTTGGGATGCGAGAGCTGCGCAATGACGCGAGCTTCGCGAAAAAACCGCATGACGACGCTTGGATTCATCGAAAACATCGGCGATAGGACTTTCATCGCTACGCGTCGATCGATGTTCATTTGGCGGGCGACATAGACTTGAGCCATTCCACCGGCGGCCAGAAACGATTCGATTTCGAAGCGATCGGCGATAATCGTACCATTGGGATATGTCGTACCTTGGGCGTTTTCGTTAATTGTATCCATCGTCGATATGATTCCAAAAAATACACCGTGCCACGTTCGTGCTCAATCGCACACAACATTATCCCATCTTAACACATTTTTCGAATTTGCGCATGTTTCGATGATTTCACCCATCATCCCTGCACAGGGCGATGAAGGTTTTCCCATCCTAGCCCATGCGCTTTTTTAACCACATATCACCCATTCATGACTGCGATGCGCCCCCCGCGCCACTGGCGCTTTTGCGATGATGATACAAAAAAAACGAAAAAAAACCGTCACATTTTTCATTTAACGCCATGATTGGAATGAAGAGACGCGCACCGCGCATCGGTCTCGGTTGACCTGTGCTGTGTGCGTCCCCAATCATGGAGGTAGTGATGGGTGTTAAAGATTTGCATGAAAAGAATCTCTTTGAACGCAATGACGTTTTCGCTTCTCTTATTAACGCCTTGTTTTTGCTCAAGATTAAGCCTGACGATCTCGATGAGTGGTCGCCCGAACTCGTCGTGACAGTCGAGGAAGATCTCGAGCATCGGTTTCGCGACGTCTACAAACGTTTGCTCAATCATCTTGGCGTTGGGATTGCATTTCTCGGACTCGAAAACCAGACGAATCCCGCCAAAGACATGCCCATTCGGGTGATGACGTACGACGCTTTGAGCTATGCGAAGCAGGTTGAAGCGGTAAAGAACAAACAAGCAGAAAAAGTACTGCCAATTATTACGATCGTACTCTATTTTGGCTATGATAAACCGTGGAATGCACCGCTTACGTTGCATGAGTGCTTCGAAATCCCCGCCATGCTCGAGCCGGTCGTTGCAAATTATCCGGTTCGCGTCGTCGAGCTCGCCTGGCTCGATGACGATCAACTCGAGCAACTCCAAGGCGATCTCAAGCTCATCGCCGAGTGTTTACGCCACTTCCGCGACCCGCAGAAGTGGCCATTCCCCGAGGGCAAAATCAAGTACGTCGAAGACGTGTTTGCGCTTTTGGGGGCCATTACTGGCGACGCTATCTTTGAACGATTATTAGAGGAACACAGAAACATGGAGGATCTTGATATGAAAAACAGCTTTGAACGCGTAAGAAACTTTTACCGATCTGAGGGATTCGATTTGGGCGAGGAACGCGGAGAGATGCGCGGCATTAAGTTAGGCGAGAGGCGTGGCAAGCAAGAGCGATCGGTCGAAATTGCGTGTAACTTGTTGTCGATGCGTATGCCGAAGAACGAAGTTGCAAAAGCAACGGGGTTATCGATTGAAGAGGTCGAGCAATTGGCACTCAGTTACGCGTAACATGGAGGATCTTGATATGAAAAACAGCTTTGAACGCGTAAGAAACTTTTATCGATCTGAGGGATTCGATTTGGGCGAGAGGCGAGGCGAGGAACGCGGCGAGATGCGCGGCATTAAGTTGGGCGAGGAACGCGGCGAGAGGCGTGGCAAGCAAGAGCGATCGGTCGAAATTGCGTGTAACTTGTTGTCGATGCGTATGCCGAAGCACGAAGTTGCAAAAGCAACGGGGTTATCGATTGAAGAGATCGAGCAATTGGCACTCAGTTACGCGTAATGCTGGCATCATAGCCAGCACCCCCTGCGGGCGCATCTTCCCAATCGACAGTGTCCCACATCTTCTACCGTGCGCGCGTTTATATGATGGGCTTGGGGAATGGAGAACGGCCCCAGTTCTCATTGGATGGAGAACGGAAAACAAAAAATCCCCGCCAATGGCGGGGATTATCAATTCACGCCCGTTCTCATTGGATGGTGAACGGAAAACAAAAAATCCCCGCCACCGGCGGGGATTGCATATCATCCACGTTCTCATTGGATGGTGAACGGAAAACAAAAAATCCCCGCCACCGGCGGGGATTGCATATCATCCACGTTCTCATTGGATGGTGAACGGAAAACAAAAAATCCCCGCCACCGGCGGGGATT
>SAMEA104315420__coassemble_1500_pt1 | contig 10373 bp, 8 predicted proteins | sample SAMEA104315420__metabat2_high_PE_047 | metagenome-assembled genome bin SAMEA104315420 (sample SAMEA104315420) | gut metagenome | biome: Monkey gut; feature: monkey-associated habitat; material: faeces | place: China | collected 2013 | reverse complement strand
GACCTCACCCCCTAGCCCCCTCTCCATAAATGGCGAGGGGGAAACTGCGTCGGCGAGTAGCCCCCGGTTGGCGCTACAGTTTTTTTCATTCGCAAAAATGAACAAAATTCAGTCTTCTATTTGGTAAATTGAATTATTTCCAAGTGAATAGATATTTTAGATATCTTAGCCCAACAATCCGCCTAACGGCGCCAAGGGTGTGTGGGCGCACACCCTTGGAACCCGCGCCTTTTTTCTTTTACCCGAATACCCAAGAATAAGATATCTCGATGGAGCCATACCAGCGGCAAACCGGGCTCGCAGAGCCTCGCTTTGCCGTTAATACAAATACTATTCGATAAATATGATAATTATCGAAATATTATTCATTCCACCTACGATGAGCTAAAAACAATAGCCAGCAGAAATCTGTTATCAATCGCAAAGAAGCCCGACGGGGAGATTGAATCGGGGCAATTTAGCGAGTCATGACTAGATCAAGGACGTTGAACGTGATAAAATGAGGCGGATTTTGAGCGGTTGTGTAGGGATTCACTTCGTAGCAAGCGCTTATTGCTCGAATGGATCGATTGAGTTCAATTTGTGAGCGATCCCGCGTCCTCGCTCACCCCACCTGGAGAAAGAAATATGCGCATAGTTATCGATCGCATATCGGATGGAATTGCCTACCTCGATGTCGACACGCAGATCATCGAGTTCCCCGCCGCTGCGCTCCCAAACGGCGCCAAAGAAGGCGATTTGCTCGGATTTATCGTGCTCGACAATTCCGAAATCATCAAAGAAGGGCAAGATCGCTTGGCGCGTTTGCAAGCCATGTCGAACCTTTCGGGCGATCTCGATATCTAGCCCGCAAGCTATGATGCACGGTGTGCAAGTGATTCGCGCGGGCGACAAGCCCGCGCGAGCAGGGCGCGCGTATGCTCGCAACGAAGTGAGAACATAGCGCGCCGACGCAGGCGTATGCGCGCAAGGGCGATAAGCCCGAGCACATAGCCGTAGTTATGAGCCCGTATGGAGCGATAGCGACATAGGGCGAAAAAAGCCCGTATTGTCGCAGGCAATAGGGCGAAAAAAAAGCCCATATGGAGCGATCGCGACATAGGGCGAAAAAAAGCCCGTATTGCCACAGGCAATAGGGCGATTAAAAGCCCGTATTGCCACAGGCAATAGGGCGGAAAAAAGCCCGTATTGCCACAGGCAATAGGGCGACAAAGCGGAACGCAAGAGAAAACGAGCTAAACTATTGATATTAAAGGCTTTTCATGAATAATTCCGATCTAACCCCCGATCAAGTTGCGCGTCTCGAAGCCGATGGACAGTCGCCCGAGAAGGTACGTGGCGAGCGCGTCGAAATCGAAAAAATGTACGACAGCTTAATCGGAAAGCTCGTCAGTTATCACCCCGAGGCCGATGTGGCATTGATTCGCCGGACGTTTGAATATGCCTACGACAAACACCTTTTGCAGAGGCGCAAATCGGGCGAACCGTATATCATTCACCCGTTGGGCGTGGCGAAGTTGGTGTCGCAGCTCAAGCTCGACGAAGCGAGTATTTGTGCGGCACTTTTGCACGACGTGGTCGAAGATACCGACACGACGCGACACGACATCGTCGAGGCGTTTGGCACCGAGATTGCGGATTTGGTCGATGCGCTGACGAAGCTCGACAAGTATTCGTTTACGTCGAAGGAGGAGCGGCAGGCGGCGAACTTTTGCAAGATGCTGTTTGCGATGAATAGCGACTTGCGGTGCATCCTCATCAAGCTCGCCGATCGCGTGCACAACATGCGCACGTTGCAACACATGCGCCCCGACAAGCAGGCGACGATTGCGCAAGAGACGCTCGACATTTACGTTCCGATTGCGAATCGGCTTGGCATCGAGTGGATGAAAGCCGAGCTCGAAGACATTTGTTTGCGGTATTTGCACCCCGAGGAATACAACGAGCTGTCGTCGAAGATCGATGCGCTCGTGCACGATAAACACGATTACATCGAGCGCGTGAAGAATATTCTGAATGAATCGCTGATTGCCGAAGGGATTACGGGGTTCAAGCTCAAAGGTCGAATTAAGCACATCTATTCGATATATCGCAAGCTGAAGCGTAGCAACGGGATGTATGAGAAGTTGCACGATATCATCGCGTTCCGGGTCATCGTGAACACGAAAGCCGAGTGCTATCACGTGTTGGGCATCGTCCATAGCATGTGGACGCTGATCGAGGGGCGGTTTAAGGATTACATTTCGCGGCCAAAGGCGAACCAATATAGCTCGTTGCATACGTCGGTGATTGGGCCCGATGGCGAACAATTCGAAGTTCAGATTCGGACGTATGAGATGGACCAAGTTGCCGAAGAAGGTATCGCAGCGCACTGGAAATACAAAGAAGGCAACATTACGCCGAGCAAAGATGCGCAGAATTACGCGTGGTTGCGCCAGCTCGTCGAGATTCAAGAGAATTCGGCAAACGTCGATTCGAACCAGTTTCTCAATACGGTGAAGCTCGATTTATTTAATGAGAGCGTCTATGTGTTTACGCCCAATGGCGAAATCAAGTCGTTGCCGCAGGGGTCTTGCCCGATCGATTTTGCGTATTCGGTTCACAGCGAAGTCGGCGACCATTGTTCGGGGGCGATTGTCAATGGCAATATCGTATCGCTTCGATATGAGCTCAAAAATGGCGACGTCATCGACATCATCACGCGACAGAATCAGAAACCAAAGAGCGACTGGTTGCAAATGGTGGCGACGAACCGAGCGAAGAGCAAGATCAACAAGTTCTTGAGCCAAGAAGAGCGCAACACGCACAAGTTGATCGGTTCGCAACTCGTCGAAAAAGCACTCAAAAAGATTCGCATTTCGCTAAGCCAGTTCGAGAAATCGAGCGAATTGCCGAAGATTCTTTCGTCGTTTAAGTGCCAGAATCTCGAGGCGCTCTACGTCGCACTTGGGAGCGAAAAGATATCGCCGGAGACGTTCTTCGAAAAAGTCCAACCGTATTTGAATACGGGGGATAACGACGACGATTCGACGCCACCGACGCAGATGCCGGCTTTGGTAAGCGAGGAGCGGGTCATCGACAAGTTGAACAAGCGTTCGCAGACGAAAGTTTGCGTCGATGGGATCGACAACTTGGCCGTTCACTTTGCAAAGTGTTGTTCGCCCGTTCCTGGCGAGCCGATCGTCGGGTTTATCACGCGCGGCAGGGGGCTTGCGATTCACCACATGAATTGTTCGCGCATACGCAATCTCGAGCCCGAACGCCACGTCGAATGCCACTGGGATCCGCATATTGCCGATGGTGCAACGGCGACGCGATCGGTCAACATTCAAATCGTGGCCACCGACCGCATCGGCATATTGCAAGACGTCATCAAGGTGATGAGCGAAATGAAGATCAACATATCGCAATCGCACTGTCGAACACTCAATGAATCGATGCAGTGTATATTGACGTTCGAAGTCCAAGTCATCGACATCAAACAGCTCAACCTCTTGCTGCGCAACCTCCAAAAGACGCCTGGCGTCGTCACCGCAGAGCGTAGCACGACGTAGCAGAAGCGTCGCGCGATGTCGTAAATGCGTCGCGCGACGTCGCAGGTACGTATCACGTCGTTGTAGACACGCGAAAAAATATCCCGTATAATGCGAATCACATCATGCGCGTAAGCGCCATAAATGAGAAAGGAATGGTCGATGAAAGACGAATTGAGCTTTTATGCCGTTGATACGAAGACGTTAGAAGAAAAGATCATGACGAAGGATTTGCTCATGGGTCGCGAGCTTGCGGCAGAGCTCGAGCGATTCGGTCAGCACTTGGGCACGCTCTATTTCGATAAAGTCTATATGGGCGATATCTTTAAGAAACTGGAAGAGTTGACCGGGGCGCCGTTCAAATTCTTACTCGGAATGGGTGCGCGTCGCCTCGAGCCGTGCGGTCCGATTACGTATTGCGGGCGACAAATCCCCGCCGAATTGGGCGAATACGTCTTCCAAATCGACAACATTCAAAAGTTGATGAACAAAGCCGAACCCACCGAGAAGGAAAGCGAAATCATCGCCAAATGGAAGGCGTTTTGCGAAAAGATACAGCTCGATAAAGAGCCCAATTGCCTCGATGCGATAAAGAAATACATCGGGAAATTCCGCGATCGCACGCCCGAGCTCATTTCCGTCTATACGCGTTGCTAATTCGAAGTTTTCCATTTCGTTGCGGCGCCGCTAGCGGCGCCGCACGTCGGTTTTTTTCTATGACTCTTGAGACGAGCGGGGTTTACGGTGTCGCAATATCAAATGCATCTCAATGCAGCGTATGATTTTTATGCCGATGGAAATTTTGAAGCCGCAAAAGCCGCTAGCGAACGCGCGGCGTCGTGCGCCGCGCCGAGCGATGGCAATGCGGCGAAAACGGTCTATGCGCTATGCTTGAGAAAGCTCGAATATGGCGATGAAGCGTTTGCAGCGCTCAAAGAAATCGTCGAATCCGACCCCAATGGCGAAGCTTGTGCCGAGTTTGCATTGATGCGCGCCGAGCGCAACGAATGCGATGCCGAATGTAGAGCGATGGCCATGCGAGCCATCGACGAAAACCCCGACCTCCCGTCGGCGTATATTGCGCTGTTTTGGTGCGATGCGACCGAAGGCGCCGCACTGAGCGCCGTCAAAAACTTGCGCCGCGGCATATTGCGCGGAAGCGATTTCCCCGAAAAACGCGCCTTCGACATGATCCGAAACTGGTGCCAGATGTATTGCAATGCCAACGATCCGCAATCGGCGTTTGCACTCATCCACGAAATCGGCGATTTGTTTACGTCGTTCGATTTCATCATCCTACATGCGAGAATCGCCGATATCTGCGAAGATCACAGAACAGCAGTTCACTATTATAAAAAAGCATTAGCTTGGCTTCGCCCTGGGCAAATGCGAAGCGAAGTTCTCGAAGAAATTGCACGAATCGCCATTTAATGTGTAGTTTCTACAGATATTGGACGTTTAGTGCGAACATCATGAGGTTACACATCGCATGGGCGAAGACGGCTCCGGCGATGCCATTCGTCTTATAGCGCAAGAAACCGAACAAACAGCCTGGGAAAAACGTCACCAAGCGGGCAAAGCCGCCGTTGACGACGTGGAGGCTGGCAAAGATCATCGACGCCAACGCAATCGATATTGGCGCAGCGTATTTTTGGAGTGCTCGCCTTGGGCCTTGCTCCAATCGATGGGCGATATTCGTCTGCACGAATCCGCGATAGAAATATTCTTCGGGCAAGGCGACGCCAAAGAATTGCCAAAGAATTTCGCTAGGAATTTGTGGCAATATGGCATCGAAATTCGACCACGAAAACGCGGCTCTAGCGCCTAATCCGTGCGTCATCCAAACGCCATGCCCAACGACTATCGGGACAAAGAGGATCGCCATCGCGCCCATGCCCCAGAGCAAATCGCGCCACGAAAACAGCTTCTCGACGGTGCAAAAGCTCAAATCGATCTTTCGATGGCGAGCGATGATGGCGGGTAACCCAATCATCGCCAAAAACGACGCCACCCATATTACAGACTCGAGCGAGCTATAGCCCATGCGCCAAGTCGCAACGTCGAGCGCGACAAAGGCGAAGACGACGACGCAAGCGACGACAATATCGCGCCAGCGCAATGTCTTTCTTCGATCTTCGGTCTCGGCATTCATGGGGTTGGGCTCGATTCATCTGTCCGGCAGGGCGCGGGAATTTGGGAAAACGGAGCGCGGAATTTGGAACTACTCGCTCGAGGCACAAAATACGGCATCGCGCATGAAGACATGCGCCTTTGTTCGACGAATGGCCGAGTTATCCGACATAATGGCGAATAAAAATCGCAATACGTGGTCTAATACCGAATTTAATTTCTCGATCGACGCGCCCCGTTCGACGACATTTTGCATCGTTTGGCGCAGGGATTGGTGTCGCAATCGGCGCACCGATTCCAAGACGATGGGCGCGATATTCTCTTCGCCATGCGAACAGCTCTCGCATAGGAATCCGACTTCTTGTTGAAACCATTTCGACCGCCGCAATGGTTTGGCGCATTGTGCGCAATAATCGATATTGGGCAAAGCCCCGAGCTGGCTAAACAAATGGCACTCAAACCAAGCCAATACCATGGCAGAGTATTCGGGGGCGGTGTTCATCACGGCGAGCGACGACAAGAGCGATTCGAATAACCCATCGATAGCGGAATCGGTTGGGCAGACGTTGGCGACGGCTTCGAGCGCGGCGCTGGCGCAGGCATACGACGCGATATTTTGCAACAATCCATCGAAACGACGTGCGCTATATGCCGTTTCGAGCCGCCACATATCGCCCGATTTTCGCCGATCGCACGTCATTTCATAGACGCACATCGTTTCGAGCCCGTTGGGGAACGATTTCGATCCCTGGATATGCGACGCCACCGCCGTCAGCGTCGTATCGGAATCGGTGAGCCAATCGGTAATGGCGTCGTTGTCGCGTACTTTAGATTGTCGAAATATGATGCCGTACATGAGCCAAATCTGCCTAAATTCCTACATTTCTTCGAGCACGTCGATGCTGAGCAATTCGAGCCCAGTCTTGAGCACGATGCCGATGGCGTCGACAAGCGCGAGCCGCGCTTTTTTGAGCGATTCATCGGTACAAGTCAAGATCGGGTGGCCCGCTTTATCGGTAAAGATAAAGGCAAACGTCTTGCAGAGGTTGAAGAGGTATTCGGCCATCTTGCCCGGATCTCGCGCTTCGGTCGCCCATTTGAGCGCCGTTTGGAACTGCATCAAAGTGAGCAAGAGTTTTTTCTCTTGTGGCGTTTTGAGCGCCGATAAGACTTGGTCATCGACGCCTTCGCCGTGGACATAGCCCGCTTTTCGCAATATCGATCGCGTTCGAGCATAGTTCATGAGGCAATATGCCCCCGTGCGCCCTTGGAGATCGAGCGATTTCTCGGGGTTAAATTCCATCCACGAAGCGGGCGTCACGTCGAGCAAATAGTATTTGAGCGCCGCCAAAGCTATCGTCAGGGCTCGACGGTCGAATTCCGCGGCATCGGCTTGCGCATAATGTTCGCGATCCGACTTATTATCCATCAATTCTCGCACGAGACGTGCCATTTCGGCGACGAGGTCGTCGGTATCGACGACTGTGCCCTCGCGGCTCTTCATGCGCCCATTGGGCAACGTCACCATGCCATACGACAAGTGCTCAAAACGACCTGCCAAATCGGGGCGCACGGCGCCCAATATCCCAAATAAAACTTTGAAGTGGTGATTTTGTTCATCGGCGACGACGTAGATCATCCGATCGTAGGCATAATCTTTAAATCGCTCGATTGCCGTGCCGATGTCTTGTGTAATGTAAATGCTCGTGCCATTCGAACGCAATACGATCTTTTCACCACTCAATCCAATGCGCGACAAATCAAATGCCGTAGCATTATCGGGACGTTTGTAGAAAATTCCGTTCTTGAGCCCTTCTTCGATGATATCTTTGCCCAATCGATAAGTATCGCTTTCAAAATACAACTTATCGAACGAAACGCCTAATGTCTTATACGTATCCATGAATCCATCGATGACCCAGCCGTTCATCTTCTTCCACAGTGCTCGAACTGTCTCATCGCCCGCTTCCCATTTGACCAACAAATCGGTCGCCTGTTTGCCCAAGTCGCTCACCGTATTGAAATACGCGTCTTTTTCGGCACTCTTAAACGTCGAAAACATATCGGCAGGCGCTTTGCCCTTCTTTTTGCCCTCGGGCAAGGCGGCATAGGCATCGATCGCCTTCTGCGCCTTGATCCCCGCTGGCGACGCCACAAACGCATCAAATGCCGCTTTGCCCGCCTCCGATTCTAGCCACGTTTTGTATTCGGCTTGGAATGCCTTTTCAAACATGACGTAAAAATCGCCGACCATGTGATCGCCTTTTTTGCCCGCTTCTTGAGGCGTTATCCCGTTGCCATAGAGCATATACGACAACATCGATTTGCAAATGTGTATGCCGCGATCGTTGATAATGTTGACTTTGACGACGTCGTAACCACTCTTCTTGAGCAATCGCGATACGGATTCGCCAATGACGTTATTGCGCAAATGCCCCAAGTGCTGCGGCTTATTCGTATTTGGTGCCGAAAACTCGACGACAATTCGTTCATTTTTCGGTTCCAACGAACCAAATTCAGTTCCGCGAGCGAGTATTTCGCCGACGACGATGCGCGACAGATTTGCCGCATCATACGTCATATTGACGTATGGACCGGCGGCAACGACGCTTTCGAAGACGGGCGATTGGCCCAAGATTTCTGCCAAACGCGACGCAATAGCCGCCGGATTATTGCGCGATTTGTCGTCTAACGCCGCCAGCTTTCCGCGCAACGCAAAACAAGAAAATGCCACATCGCCCGGTGCATTTTCGGGGACTGCACTCAACGAAACATCGCTCGCGCCAAACTCTGCGCCACCCAATTCCACCACCGCCGAAGCGATGAGTTCTGAAATTTCCGACTGAAACTTTTCTACCGTCGACATCATTCTTCCAATTTCGTTCCCAAGTCTATATCCAATGCGATGCGCTCCATCAAAAAATCAAAAACGCCACGCGCGCGCCACCATCGACGCTCATCCAATGCGCCTGTGTAGCACAAATGCGCCTCTGTAATAGATTTTATGCGCAAAATGCACGATAATTCTTAGCATCGCCTCGATTCCACGCTCCCATCCCCCCCGCATATTCCCCACACACATCCCCATATATATAAAGGATACGCCATGAAACCCTACGCGCTCTACATCGCTTCTGCATTCCTATTCACCACCATTTCGGGCTGTGCCGAAGGCATCGACAATCCCAGCCCTCCCAACGACCAAAATCAGGGTAATCAAGGTAATCAAAACCAAGGAAATCAGGGAAATCAGGGAAATCAAAACCAAGGAAGCCAAAACCAAGGAAATCAGGGAAATCAGGGAAATCAAAACCAGGGAAATCAGGGAAACCAAGGAAATCAGGGAAATCAAAACCAAGGAAATCAAAACGCATCTGACGAATCGATCGCCCGCGCTCGCATCGCCCAAACCGTCTCGACCGAAAAAGCCTTCAACGACATCGCCTATTCCAACGGTTTTCCCGTCATCACCTCCGAAAATTCCGTCATATTCATGCACTGGCACGACGGCGGGTCATGGGCCGTCGCCGGCGGCCTCAACAATTGGACCCCACAACCCATGACCCAACAAGGCGACATCTGGTACGCCGAACTCCCCATCCCCGACGGACTCACCGATCTCGGCTACAAATTCGTCAACACTGCCAACGACCAACAAACCTACGTCGCCGACCCCTGGGCTCTGCGCTACACACACGACGAATACGGCGAAATCTCCTACATTTCCGCCCCGCCCACGCCCCATCTCATGCGATGGAATAACTTCAATAGCCCCCAAAAACTCGCCACGCGCGCCATCCGCGCCTACGTTCCCAACACACCACCGCCCTACGACGTCATCTACGCACACGACGGGCAAAACCTCTTCGGCGACTCAACGGTAACCTGGGACCTCCCCACCGCCCTAGCCTCCATCTCCGCCAACATCCTCGTCGTCGGCATCGATAACTCCACCGACCGCTTCGCCGAATACACCCACGTCGACGATACCATCGAATTCGCCGGCCAAACGCTCCACGTCACCGCAAACGGCGACAACTACGCCGCCTTCGTCGAAACGACCGTCCGCCCCTTCATCGAATCGAAATTCCAAACGACCGCCAAAGCCGGCCTCATGGGCTCATCCCTCGGTGGGCTCATCAGCCTCTACATCGCACACCTCTACCCCAACCGATACAAAGCCGTCCTAGCCCTCTCCCCAACGACCGCATGGGGCGACTTCTCCGCACACAACCCAACCATCGCCTCACTCTACCAAGCCGCCGGCCACCGATCCACCACCATCTACGTCGATTCGGGCGGCTCCGCCGGTTCGGGCTGCAAAAACTCCCCCGCCGACGCCATCGAAGACGAAAACTCGCGCGACAACTACTGCTACACCAAAGCATTCGCCGACGCCCTACACACCATCGGCTACGAATACGACAAAGACCTCTTCCACTGGCACGAACCCGGCGCACAACACGACGAGGCGGCATGGGCGGCTCGCGTCAGTCGCCCACTAAAAATCTTCTCCGAAATCAAATAATGAGTAATTGTCCCCAGCGATTGCGCAAGCGCAATGCGCTGGGGGTTGCGCTATCTCGCGCTCTGCGCTCAATACGCGCAACTTTCGCCCTATTTCGCCCACGGGGCTCAATACGGGCTCGCTTTGCGCCCTATTTCGCCCACGGGGCTCAATACGGGCTCGCTTTGCGCCCTATTTCGCCC
>SAMEA104315420__coassemble_1466_pt1 | contig 10582 bp, 9 predicted proteins | sample SAMEA104315420__metabat2_high_PE_047 | metagenome-assembled genome bin SAMEA104315420 (sample SAMEA104315420) | gut metagenome | biome: Monkey gut; feature: monkey-associated habitat; material: faeces | place: China | collected 2013 | reverse complement strand
AGCCAAAAACAGCAGAAAAGTCACCCATATTGGTGGGGGCGGCTGAATAGTTACTCGCAGCGGCTGGCATTTTTTCGGTGTTTGAGTGCGCGCCAACATTCGCGCCCGGTTCTCGCGCTGAGAATTTTGTTGACCGACGCGCCGATGACGATGCCGACGAGTGGGATGTATCGCGTTAGCCGTTTGCAACTCATCATGACGATGACGCGTGCAAGTGTTTTTGCAAGTGTTTTGCTCAGTTCTCGCGTGGAGAATTCGCTCATGGCGAGGTCGATGATATCTTTGAGAGATGGTTCTTTGTCGTAGTCGTATGCTTCTTCGAGCGAGGTGCAAACGAGTAAGAAGTCGATTTTTCGTTCGCGTTGGTCGTCGATATTGAATCCGGCGAGATGCGATAAAGCGAGCGTCATTTCGAGTTCGAATTTGAGGGCGATGATGGCATCGAGAGCGGCGACGCCGAAAATCGACAAGATCGGCCCGACAAATGGGATGAGTCCGGGTATAGCGCTAGCGCCTCCGCCAGCGGCGACGAGGTTGGAGTAGTGCATGATGATCATACGGGAGGCGTATTTTTCGCGTTTGTGCTCGTCGTTTGTCATTTTTTCGGCATACAGGACGGCTTTATCGACGACTTTTTTGATGGAATCGTTGGAAGCGACGAGCTTATCGAGGACGGCGACGGCTTCGCGAGCAGCGTCTTGGGAAATTTGCTTTTTCATGGATACTCCGTTCAATGGAAAAGAATCTAAGACCGCGCAAGCGCTAAAGCGTACCCGCACGTCGATTGCGACGGCTCTACATTGTAGTAGGGAATTGCTCAAAGTGCAAATCTCTAGTCGTTAGAGCTGACTTTAGCCGCGCGGGGTGTTGTCGAGGTGGAAGTCGCTTGATCTTTATCGGAATTTGTCGATGTTTGTTGATGTGGAAGGACGCCGATGAGAATGGTGCACAAGATGGTGATGGCGCATCCGACGAGGGCCCAGAACGTGGGCAATTCGCTCCAGATGATGAAGGCGATGATGATGCTCGAGAAGGTGGAGAGGTAGATGAAGGGGGCGACGATCGTGGCGGGAGCGTAGCGATAAGCCGATGTCATGAGGAGTTGAGCGATGAAGGCGGTGAGGCCTGCGCCCATGAGAAAGGCGAAAGTCGTGGCGTCGGGGAGGGTCCAGGGGACGAAGAGAGCCGACCCTGCAGCGGCAAGTGTCGAAACGCCTAGTAACCACATGACGATCGTTTCGGAGGAATCGGTCTTTTGCAAGACGCGAACGCAAGTATAGGCTAGAGCCGAGAAAATGCCCGATCCGAGTGCGATGAGCGCCGATGGATTGATGCCGCCGAAATCGGGATTGACGATGAGTGCTATCCCAAAAAAGGCAAAGACGACGATGGCGTAGATCCACCAATGGAATCGCTCGCGCAGAAAGATGGCTGCAAATATGCATACGAAGATGGGCGATGTTTGATTGAGGGCATTGGCTAGTCCGAGTTCGAGTCGCGAAATGGCCCAGATATAAGACAAAGCCCCGATGGCGCCCAGAATGCCGCGCAAAGCGAGCAAGCTGATTCGATGGCCAAATGTACGCGGGCGCAAGCCCATTGCCGTCATGATGAGGAGGATGAAGAAGCCGACGCCGGTTCGGAAGAAGGCGCATTCGAATGGGTTGACGGTTGCCGTGCAAAACTTCAACAGCACCGAGCTGATGCCGAAGGTGAGGCCTGCGGCGCACATGAGCAAGATGGCTCGGCGTGGGTTATCGGCTTTGGGCGCCGGCACGGTATGGCGTTCGTGCGGTGCATGGATAAACGCGTGAAGGTGAGGCATGGCGTTTGTGCGGCAAAACGGCTTCGAAGGTCGTTATTTACACGATTTGCAAGATTTGCACGATTTGGCACCACCGCCACCGCCGCAGCAACCGCTACCGCATTTGGCTGCAATGCCCTCTTTATAATGGCTCGTGATAAAGGCTTCGCCCAAGAGGGTACGCGCGAGTTCGGGTTCGACTTCGAGAAGCGTTTTGAGCCAAAACTGCGAGATGGGGGCAGTATCGTTGCGTTCTAGGAGGGCTTGGATGAGTTTTGTCGCCGTTTCGCGGTCGTAGGCATCCCAAAGCGTTTTGATATAGGCGTTGTATTCGGTCGGGATATCGCTCGTTTTGTCGGCGTCGATGGCGGCGATGAGACCAGAGGGATCGTGTGTTTGGCGCACGACTTTAAATGCCTTCGATTTGGGTGATCCGCTTATCGCCGAGAATATGAGCCATATAATGACGAGGACGATAACTCCGATGAGAACGTAATGGAAATCCATGGGGAAAATACCTCAAAACGCTGTGGGAAAACTGAAAACGAAAAAAGATAGAACGAAGAATGTTCTGAATAAAATTCGATAGTTCTGCCGATAGACAAATTTTCTTCGAATGCGTCGATAGCCGTTGCAAAGCCGACTCGATGTTGCGATGCGCGGCATCGGAAGCGGAGTAGTGGTTAGTCTTAGAGCCCCTTAAAGTCAAGAAAATCGGGCATTGGTGAGAAATATCGGGCGATAAGCGCGGTGTATTGGCGTGAGCCAATCGCCGATAGCGATAAAAACGCTTTTTTGTCAGTTTGATGCAGATGCTAGGAATCAAGGAGGAGCGCGCATGAGCGCACTGACGTGCGTGATTGCGCGTGACGACGCAGATGACGACGCAGATGCGCAAAATGTCAAAAAAGCTAGAGCCCGTATCGCCAACCGGCGGTAAGGCGACAAGAGGCGTATTGGCGTGAGCCAATAGCCGATAAGCGCGGTGTATTGGCGTAAGCCAATAGCCGCGCCGCGTAGGCGTATTGAGCGCAAAGCGCGAAATAGCCGTAGCCAGAGCCCGTATCGCCAACCGGCGATAGGGCGACAAGAGGCGTATTGGCGCAAGCCAATAGCCGATAAGCGCGGTGTATTGGCGCAAGCCAATAGCCGCGCCGCGTAGGCGTATTGAGCGCAAAGCGCGAAATAGCCGTAGCCCCAAAAAAAAGCGCCATTGGGGGGAATCCGACGGCGCGAAAGTGGGGGGCATGTGCGATTACGTTTTGACGGCGCTACTCATCGAGAAAATGGGTAGGTACATGCCGATGAGCATGCCGCCGACGAGTACGGCGATGAGGCACATCATGGCGGGTTCGATGAGAGCCATCATGCCGCCGATGGCGTCGTCGACTTCTTCGTCGTAGAAATCGGCGATTTTGTTGAGCATGGTGTCGAGAGCGCCCGTTTCTTCGCCGACGCGTATCATTTGCACGACCATGTTGGGGAAGATGCCGGTGATGGCGAGTGGGTCGGCGAGAGTGGAACCTTCGGAGAGGCGTTGTCGAGCGAATTTGATGGCTTCGCGGATGACGGTGTTGGAGATGGAGTTGCTGACGATTTCGAGGGCGTCGAGGAGTGGGACGCCGGAGGAGAGCATGGTGCCGAGCGTGCGTGTGAATGTGGAGACGGCGGATTTTCGGATGACGTTGCCGACGCCGGGCATGTTGAGGAGTAGGGCGTCGACGATGCGGCGGACTTGGTAGGCTTGTAGCGAAAGGTAGCCGACGGTTGGGACGATGACGAGTGTGGCTATGATATACCAAATGTTATCGACGACCCAATCGGAGGCATCGATGAGGAATTGCGTGAGTGCTGGGAGCTCGCCACCCATCGACGAGAACATGTCTTGGAAAGTCGGGATGACTTTGAGGAGCATGAAGATGAGGATGATGATGGCGACGATGAGGGTGCCGATGGGGTAGGTGAGTGCGCCTTTGATTTTACGGCGCATGGCGTCGGCTTTTTCAATTTGGACGCACAGACGCGCCAAGATCGTATCGAGGACGCCGCCGACTTCGCCGGCGGTGACGAGAGAGGAATAGAGGGGCGGGAAGACGCCAGGATGTTTTCGGAGTGCGTCGCCGAAAGTCATGCCCGTTTCGACATCGGTTTTGATGGCGAGTTGAATGCGTTTGAAGTGCGGATTGACTTCTTGGCTCGAGAGAAGGTCGAGGGCTTGAACGATGGGCAGACCTGCGTCGATCATCGTCGAGAGCTGACGCGAAAAGACGACGAGTTCGCGGCTTGAAACGCCGCTGGAGCCCGGGAAAGGCGGCAAAACGAGGTCTTTTGGCTTTGGCGCAATCGAGAGAACGGTTAGCCCGTTTGCATTGAGGCGCTGTGTGGCGGCGTCGGGGCTTGGCGCATCGATTTCGCCGCGCTTCGAAACGCCGGTTTGATTAAATCGGGCTTTGTATTTGTAAGTTGCCATAGGGACTCCAGCGCTGGTTTGCGATAAAATGGGGTGAAATGATGGAATATGGATAATCCGTAAGATGAATGGAAAATGGCGTAGGCGAAAAAGTCGCCAAAATCAAGGGATAAAGTCTACACCGATGATTTGTTTGAGTTCGGCGGGGTCGCTCGAATGAGCGAAGGCTTCTTCGGGCGTAATTTTGTCGTTTAAGACGAGGTCGCCGAGAGCTTGGTTCATCGTCTGCATGCTCGTTTTAGCGCGATTGAGCTGAATCGTCGAATAAATCATGTGCGTTTTGTCGTCGCGGATGAGGTTTCGAATGCCCGGTGTGGCGACGAGAATTTCGAGTGCAATCGATCGGCCCTTTCCCGAGGCATTGAGCAGGAGTTGTTGGCAGACGACGCCTTCGAGCACGAACGAGAGCTGAGTTCGGATTTGGTCGTGTTGCGTGGCCGGGAAGACGTCGACGATTCGATTGACGGTTTGCGCACAGCTGTTGGTGTGTAGCGTCGAGAGCACGAGATGCCCCGTTTCGGCGATGACGAGCGCCGTTTCGATCGATTCGCGGTCGCGCAACTCGCCCATGAGCACGACGTCTGGGTCTTGCCTCAGAATGTAATGAATCGCGCGATGAAAACTCGCCGTGTCGGTGCCGACTTCGCGTTGATTGACGAGGCATAGGCGATTCTGGTGAATGTATTCGATGGGGTCTTCGATGGTGATGATGTGTTTTTTGTAGTTTCGATTGATGTGGTCGATCATCGCCGCGAGCGTCGTCGATTTGCCCGACCCCGTAGGCCCAGTGACGAGCACGAGCCCGCGCGGGAGCTCGGAAAACTCGCGCAAAATCGGCGGCAGCGACAGTTCCTCGAACGATCGAATGCGATTGGGAATGTATCGGAACGCGCCGGCGACCGATCCTCGCTGAACAAAAATGTTACCACGGAATCGCCCGACGTTGTCGATGCCAAACGAGAAGTCGAGTTCGTTTTCGGCGTCGAATCGTTGCCGTTGTTCGTCGTCGAGCAGGCTCAAGCACAGGGCGCGCGTCTGCGCAGGCGTCAGCATATCGGCCTTGATGGGCAAGAGAATGCCGTCGATGCGCAGTTTCGGCGGAGAATTCGTCGATATGTGCAAATCGCTCGCATTTTGGCTGACCATCAGCGAAAGCAACTGGTGCATCATTGTACGAACTTGTTCCATGGTTGTTGCCTTAAGATGTTGAATTTATTGAGTTTTATGCTTTAGCGCACGACAGAAATTGCGCCAGCCACGCGATCGTGCCCAGCAAACATGCGCCAAAGTGATGCGCCTCGCACATCGCGCTCATCCTATCACATTGTGCGGCGCGTGTCGATCATCTGTATTCGCGTCGGTTGTGTCGTTTTTTGGGTGGCGGCTATTTCGCTATCGCTCAATACGCCGCCTTTTCGAGGCGGCTATTTCGCTATCGCTCAATACGCCTTTTTGAGGCGGCTATTTCGCTATCGCTCAATACGCCGCCTTTTCGAGGCGGCTATTTCGCTATCGCTCAATACGCCGCCTTTGGCGCGCTATGTTCTCGGCTACGCCTTGCGAGCATACGCGCGCCGCTTGGTGGGCTGAGCTGGGGTTTGTAGCGTGCGGGCTAAAGAAAGAATAGTTGCATAAAACGCGAATTGGTTTAGTGTAAACGCGGAGATTTGGGGCGATTCATGTCTCGTCGTCTTTCCTTGGTGGTGTTTGAAATGCCAAATCATCCAGAATTATTCGTCAACAAAAGAAGCATGTTCGAAAATGTCGTCGACTTCATGTCGTTTAATCACGAAGTGCGGCATTTGGTCGAGATATTGAATTCCGAGATAGCGGCGCCCGATACGGTCGTATTTCGCCCGTTTTCGCATCCGGCTGGGTTTGTTCGGCTCATTACGAAGCGCCGCCTGACGATTGCCGAGGCCTATATTCGGCTCCTTTCGCATGCCCAAAACACGGGTTATACGGAGCGGATCGAGGCTTTGCAGGTGATGATGCACCACGTTTGGCATGCGAAGAATTTATCGATGCCATTGAATACGGCGCGTGTTCAGATTGCGTTGATGAAACAAGCGGTGCGGATGCGCGGGAATCAGCGTGCGCAACTCGAATTGATGAGCGATTTTGCGCGAGCGTCGTATGGCAAGGCGACGGTAATCCGCCGGCTATTGCGCGAGCGCGATTTGATCGAAGTCCCCGAGACGGGTGAAGATTTGTGTGCACTCGATTTGGGCTGGGATGATCACGTCCACGATTCGATGACCGAGGGGCGCAAGTCGCCGACACAGCTCGTCCTCGATGCGTTTATCAAAGGAATTTCGCGCATTACCGTAGCTTATTACGATGCGACGACGCCCGATACATACGAAGAAATCTACTTGGCGAGTCGGATTTTGGGCATCGATGTTCGGATTGGCATCGAATTTAGCATTGGGAAAAAGTTCGATCGCACGCATTATATGTATGTGGCACCGCAGGGCAAAACGTACGAAGAGTTGTCGGCGTATTTGGCACAAAATCGCGAGAAGTTGGCCGTTTTTTGGAAGGGATTGCAGTGCAATTCGCGCCATCGCCACGAAACGGTGAGTGCCCTTTTAGAATCGTTTAATCGCACGGGATTGGTGGAGTTTAATGCGCCCTACGAGGGGCAATCGCATTTGCAGATGGCGCCGCTTTCGTGGGATGATCTCGAGAAATTGACGCCGAAAAGCCAGGCGACGCGCGTCCATTTGGGGCAACTCATCTATCAATCGATGCGCCCAGTGGCGCTCAAACGCGTTCTATATCTCAAGAATTTGTATCGCGACATGGTCGAGAACGAGACGCGCGATGTGACGGTGACTTGGGAAGAGGAGCGTTGCCGCCGTCGTTATAACGAGGCGGTCGAAGAATACGAAGCACTATCGCCGGCACTTTGCGCTCAGCGTTATGTGACGCGAAACAAGGAAATCGACTACGATTCGTCGTTTGCGACAGCCTCGGATATCTTGCCGCTGTTATCGTCGTGTGGCGGAGAAATCGTCTTTATCCATCCGCTTTCGCAAGGCTTAGTTCGCGGTATCGAGACGCTGTTTCGAGATTACGCCAATATTACTTCGATAGAAGTGTTTAACTTGGTCGATGCGCTATCGCGCGATACGGCAGAGATACGCAAGTTTTCGACATTTTTGGGAGCATTGTCGAGCGAGAGCGCCGAACACGTGGCATCGCTTTTGTCTGAATGGAATATCGATTCGATATCGATCGATGAGATCAAAGCGTTGCAAGCGCATGTCCGCGAGAAGCCGTTTGCGATGCGCTGCGCGTCGGACGCCGTGGGCTGGTCGTCGAATATTCCCGGAATGGGCTTTATTCGGGGGCGATCGTTGTCGGCGAAATCGCGCAAACTCTTCGATGCGATGCAGCATCTGACATTGCCCAAAACGGTGAGCGATTTGATGCGACGCTCGGGCGACGACGATGGGCAAGATGGCGATGTGTATTTGATGTCGTCGACGCAAATCCCGATGGGACCCAATCGCCACGCGGTGCCGTCGCGTCCGTCGCCGAGCATTGGTCCGCTTCGATTTTGGCGTTATTTGAATTTGAATTTGCGTTGCCTCATTTTGGCACTGATAGGGTTTATCCCAGGCTATTATTGCTTGGGGCTCGAATACGCCGTGATTTGGTTTGTGATCACGGGATTCCGCAACGTCATCGTCGATTGGATTGCGTCGTCGGGGATCGTGCCAAGTGCTTGGCGTTTGCGCGATATCGACCGCGAAAACATGTGTGAATCGCTGTTTTTTTCGGGGATTTCGGTGCCGATTTTGGCCGGTGCCAAGATGGGATTCGACGCGAGTTGGGCGTGGTTTGGGTTCGACGAAGGGTTTTTGTTTACGTTTTGCAAGTTCTGGGCGATTGCGTTTGCCAACGGTTTGTATCTCGTGTCGCATAATACGTTGCGCGGCTTCGACAAGGCGGCGATACGCGGCAACTTCTTTAGAAGTGTCTTGAGCTGGCCGCTTGCGACGATCGGATCGTATGCGCTGACGCCGATAGGCGTCCCCGATGTCGTGCAGTCGAAGATCTGGTCGGAAGTCGTCGCCGGCTTTATCGAGGGCACTGTCAAGAACATCAAACAAAAACGACTCGCTCAGAAAGCCGTTTTCGAAGTCTATAAACAAATCATTTCGTCGAATGCGCTCAACGTCAAGACGGCGTGCATGGATATCTTGTTCTTTTGGTCGAAATATGGGCAGGGGAGGCGCGTTTTAGAGCGGTTTATGTCGATTTCGCATCGCAAGATTGCGGACATGACGCCCGAGGAACGCACACAAATCGAACAGGGCAATCGCATCATTTATCGGACGTTTACGACGACGGGATCGCTCGAATCGCTCACAAACGTCGTCTTGGCCTATTACCCCGAAGAGAACTTGGCATTGCTGACCGATTTCGTCGGCACGACACATGCGCCATTTGTGCGATGGATTCAGCGGACAGACGCCGCAGGCGGTTCATAAATCGCTCAAAAACATGGCGATGACTAGCGTTTTTGTGTAAAATTCCGCTCGGTTTTTTGGCCATAACAAAAAAAAAGGAGTGGAAATATGGCAAGAAAAGAAGCGAGCAAGTCGAAGAAGCATTCCGACAATGGATTTATCATCGAACGCGCCGACGGGCGCAAGCTCAACGTCGGCGGGTATCAATACGCTGAGCCCGAATTTAAGTGCGCATCGTTTGCACCGACGCGATATCGCGCGTCGCAATTGCCCAAAAAAGTCGATTTGCGCCCCTATATGACGACAGTCGAAGATCAGGGGCAAGTCAATAGTTGCACCGCCAATGCCGTTGCCGGTGCGTATGAATACCTCGTCAAAAAGAATCAAGGCATCGATTACGACGTGAGCCGTTTGTTTATTTATTACAACGCCCGTCGTGCGCGTGGAGAACAAGATCGCGACGAAGGTTCGGTCATTTCGACGGCGATTAAGATGCTCGAAAAGAAAGGGGCTTGCTCGGAAGAGACATGGCCTTATGATCCGCGTCACGTCAAAGAAAAGCCGTCGAAAGCCTGCTATGACGAAGCCCAAGACTTCCGAATCGACGGAACTCAGCACATCGACACCGATCTCAACGTTTGGCGTTCGGCACTGGCCGAGGGCAATCCGATCGTCTTTGGCATTGCGCTTTTCGATTCGTTCGATCGCCAACGCCGCCGCGGTTTCGTTCCCGAGCCGTCGAGTCAGGAATCGAAACGCGGATCGCATGGCAATCACGCCATGCTTTGCGTCGGGTATTCCGACCCCGACCAAGTCTTTATCGTGCGCAATTCGTGGGGCGATAATTGGGGCGATAATGGGTATTGCTATATCCCCTATCGCTACATGATGAACCCGTCGTATAACCACGGCGATAGCTGGATTATCCACAATGCGAGCGAAGTACCGACGCCCGAAGATGCGTGGATCGACGACGATGAATCGGTTTTGACCGATCTCAACGACGAATTCTCGGATATGGACGACGAGACATGGGCGGCGTTTAACGACGAAATGGGCGATTACGATCTTCCGCATCGATTGGGTGCACTCTTTGCCATCGCCAGTGGCATGGATGAAGACTATTCCGACGAAGAAATCAAGGCATCGGTCAAGTATCTTCGCAAGATCCTCAAGATGTTCGATTACGATATGAAACCGCTTCGCGTACTCGAAAACTGCACCGAATTGCTCGAAATCGACGGATTTATCGAAGAAACGGTCGACATTTTGGGGCGTTATTTATCGCCGGGTGCCCTTGGCCGCATCGCCGCCGATATGTATCGCGTCGCCGGCGCCGACGGACTCGATCCCGAAGAAGAAGAGTTCATCGACTCGCTCGTTGGCGCTTGGCTCGACGACGAGTGCGAAGACGATGAAGAAGACGATGATGCGTATTCGTATGACGACGAAGATGATGACGATGACGAAGACGACGAAGATTGGGATGAAGATGATGAAGATGATGACGACGAAGATGATGATGACGATGATTGGAGCGAATCGGACGACGAAGACGATTGGGACGATGATGACGATTGGAGCGAGTCGGACGATGATGACGACGACGCAAATTGGGATGAAGAAGATGATGATGACGATGAAGACGAAGATTGGGATGAAGAAGATGACGATGACGAAGACGAAGACGACGAAGACGACGAAGATGAAGATGAGGATTGGTAATTTTTTTCTCATTTAGAAAAAAAACTTCTTGACACCACCTACACCCTCGCGTATAAGCCGCCCTCGCCGACGGGATGAAACAAGCCCACGGCACGATGAAAA
>SAMEA104315420__coassemble_1431_pt1 | contig 10791 bp, 6 predicted proteins | sample SAMEA104315420__metabat2_high_PE_047 | metagenome-assembled genome bin SAMEA104315420 (sample SAMEA104315420) | gut metagenome | biome: Monkey gut; feature: monkey-associated habitat; material: faeces | place: China | collected 2013 | reverse complement strand
TGGGGAATAGACATCTGCCTACGGCAGATGTGAGAAAATTGGCGATGGGGAATAGACATCTGCCTACGGCAGATGTGAGAAAATTGGCGATGGGGAATAGGCGCCCGCGTTGCGGGCGTAATGTATTTGCGAGGGGGAATTGGCGCTGAGCTCACCCCGTCTGTCCTACGGGCTTTTAATTTTTAATGATGGCGCGCCCGATGACGACGTCGCCGTCGTAGAAGGCGACGATTTGGCCAGGTGTGACGGCGTTGACGGGTGTATGGCATTGAATCGATAGGGTGTCGCCATTTTGCGATAGTGAGCATGGAACGGCAGGGCTTCGGTATCGAATTTGAGCGCGTAGCGATTCGGCATTGGCGGGATCGGCGTGCCATATAGCTTGGGTGGCAGAGAACTGCGTCGCTAGGAGGTCGTTGGGATCGGTGGTGATTTGTACGTCGTTGCCGGATATGGCTTTGACATATGCTTTTTGGGTCGGGACGAGATTGCCTAGGCCGTGTCGTTGCCCGACGGTGTAGTGGTGAATGCCTGCGTGTTTGGCGATTTTTTGGCCCTCGTAGATGAAGTTGCCTGTTTTGGCTTTTTCGCCGAATAGATCGCATAGGGTTTCGGCAAATGTTTGCCCGGGCTTTGTGATGCAGACGTTTTGGCTGTCGGGGGTATGTGCCGATGGGAGGCCGTATTGATCGGCTAGGGCTCGGACTTGGGGCTTCGTATAGCCGCCTAATGGGAAGAGGATGCGCTCGACTGTTGCGTTGGTGAGGCCCGAGAGGAAGTAGCTTTGGTCTTTGTTGGAATCGGCACCGCGGGCGATTCGTTTCACATCGCGATAGTCGACGATTTGTGCATAATGGCCAGTAGCCATGGCTTCGCAGCCAATTGACATGGCGTAATCGAAGAGTTTTCCGAATTTAATGCGTTCGTTGCATCGGACACATGGCGAGGGGGTTTTGCCGTTTGCGTAGGTATGCCATGCGTAGGAAAGGATGATGTCTTTGAAATCATCGCATACGTCGCAGACGAAATGTTCGACGCCGAGGTATTTGGCAACGGCGCGAGCTTTATCGACGGCGTCGTCGCCGGCACATACACTCGCGCCGTCGGCATTGCGCTGTACGCGTAGCGTGATGCCGACGACATCGAAGCCAGCATCGCGCAAGAGAAGCACGGTCAGCGAGCTGTCGACGCCACCGCTAAGGGCAACTGCTATTTTTTTCATACGTAAAACTCGTTTTTGTGGCAAAATGCCAAGTCCAATGGGGTGACCTGCGTGCGTCATCGCGCGGAAGCGCATCGAAATGCCGCATGGAAACGGGCATCCATACACCCGTATTGCGGAGTTTTAAACGATAATGTCAATCGAAACCAATCTTAATCTCATCGAAGCGCGAATTGCAGAAGCATGTATGCGCTCGGGGCGTCGGCGCGAAGATTTGACGCTCATTGGTGTAAGCAAAAAGCAGCCCGTCGGTTCGATTCGTGCGGCGCTCGAGATGACGACTTTGCGCGATTTTGGTGAGAATTATGTACAAGAATACGTCACCAAGCGCGAACAATTGTCGAAAGAAATTGCGGAATATGGTGCGAAATTCCATTTTATCGGTCATTTGCAGAGGAATAAAGTACGTCAGTTGATGTCGCAGCCGCCCGCCATGATCCATTCGGTCGATTCGCCCGAACTGGTTCTTCAGATCAATAAAGTGAGCACCGAGGTTGCCTTGGAGGCTCGCCAAAAGATCGTCGTCGAATTGCGCATCGGCGATGAAGATGGCGAAAAGACAGGGCTTTCGCCCGACTGTTTGCCGACTATGATCGAGACGATCGACGATTGTCGTCAGTTGCATTGGGTTGGGTTGATGATCATTCCGCCGTTGGGGAGTTGTGCGGAAGATTCACGTCCATACTTTAGGGAAGTACGAGGATTATTCGATAAGATCAATAGTCGTCGCACCGAGAAATTGACCGTTTTGTCGTATGGAATGAGCGACGATTTCGAAGTTGCCATCGAAGAAGGCGCGACGCACCTCCGAATCGGAACGGCGATATTTGGGGCTCGGAAGTCATGATGACTGGGCGTTGCCGTTTTGGCGTTTTACCAGGGGATCCGGCGGGTATCGGTTACGAAATCGCGGTGAAGGCACTTCGAGAATACGACGAGGCAGGGTCTTTGCCCGCGGCATTTGTCGTCTATGCCCATGCAGGGCTATTCGAACTGGCTCGAGCACGGTATGCGCCAGAAATGCAGATTGCCCAGGCTCGAACGCCTAGCGAAATCGATAGAACGGGGATTTATTGCATCGATGTCGGTTGCGTCGATGACGACATCGCGCCCGGCGTCGTTTCTGCTCAAGCGGCGCGATGCGCACATCGCGCCATAGAACGGTGTACGCACGACGTCACGAATGGCGATATCGATGGGATATGTACGGGGCCCATCCACAAGGGGGCAATGCGCCTAGCAAATATAGGTGAAATCGGGCATACGGAAATGTTGGCGCACGCATTCGATGCCCCGAATCCGATAACGCTGTTTTTGACGAACGATTTGCGCATATTCTTCTATACACGTCACTTGTCGCTACGACAGGCCATCGACGCACTCGACGTAGAACAGCTCGTCGCCTTTGGCGAAACGATAAATGTGCACATGCGCCAGCTTGGTTTTGCATCGCCACACCTAGCACTCGCCGCGCTGAACCCACACGCTAGCGATGGCGGGCAATTTGGCGACGAAGAGGAACGCATACTCGTTCCAGCGGCGAATCGATTGCGTAGATTGGGCATCGATATATCGGATCCAATCGGTGCGGATTCAGTGTTTTATTTGGCTAGCCGTGGAAAGTACGATGCCGTCGTGTCGCTTTATCACGATCAGGGTCATATAGCGGCAAAGACGTATGATTTCGACCGTACGATATCGGCGACGTTGGGTTTGCCCGTGCTACGAACGTCGGTCGATCACGGCACGGCGATGGATATCGCGTGGCGCGGGATGGCGCAGCACGTGTCTATGAAGACAGCGTTGGATGCTTTGTTGAGGTATTGTTTTTGATCCTGAAATGGCGAGTGGGAATAGACATCTGCCTACGGCAGATGTGAGATATTTGGCGAGTGGGAATAGACATTTGCCTACGGCAGATGTGAGATATTTGGCGAGTGGGAATAGACATCTGCCTACAGCAGATGTGAGATATTTGGCGAGGGGGAAATAGACGCCCGCGTTGCGGGCGTAATGGATTTTGCGAGGGGGAAGACCTCACCCCCGGCCTATCGGCCACCCCCTCTCCATAAATGGCGAGTGGGAATAGACATCTGCCTACGGCAGATGTGAGATATTTGGCGAGGGGGAAGTGAATCTGATATAACAAAGATAAAAACATTTATATTGTTAATAGGGATGATATATTGTTAATAGGGATAATTTACTTTGTTATGCAATACTGAAGATGAGTATGATTTTTACGGTTTTGTGAACGATATGAAGAAAGTCTAAGCGGAATCGGGGGAGCACCGCGCCCTGCGGGGGTGAGCTTGTGATTGTAGGTGGTTTTGATTGCGTTATGCGATTATGCTAGAATGTTTGCACGCTGGATTTGGTGCGCCGTAGCGTGCGCTGGAGGTGGCGTATTGTAGTGTGATTTGCATTATCGCCGTGAAAGGCTATGTGCGAGGTAGGGACGAATAACCGCTATGGAGGTATGGATGAGGAAGCGATCGTTTTTATTGGCATTTGCCGTTGTCGTTGGGATTGGTGGGGTGTCGGCGTTGATGCACGGCTGTTATTGGGATGATGCCGTATATCGGAAGTATGCGAAGGGTAGTTATTTGGTGACGTGTCGCGGAATTTGCATGAATGGTCAAGTTCCAATGGCAAATGTGCTCGCTCAAGAGGATTGTAAGGGAGAGAATACGGAATGGGTGGCAGATGATTCACAGAATGGCGGTTCGTGTATGATTCATATAGCGAGTGACTGCGAAGCGTTGAAGGCAAAGTATTCTGGTGCGAAATGGGTGGCGTATGATTATCAGGTCGTTCAAATAGCGAGCGATAGATTTGTGCGCTTTGAACCCGATGGTGATGATTACGATCCGCATGTGAAGGCGGAGGAACGTCGCAAGCTGAAGGGCAAGTATTATTGCGGGACGTTTGAGCAGATTTCTCAACGCCAAGGAGAGTGTACGGAGAAAGAGAAAAAGGAGATCGACGAGTCGTTTGGCGGTACGATTTGCCCGTTATCGGCGCATTCGTGTAGCGTGATGCCGGGGTTTTATAGTCGTTTGAAGGATGATGGCTCGGATGTATCGATAGGCGTTTGCAGCATGTGTGCATCGAATCAGCTCGTTTGCCAAGGCGAAAGCGAATGTGTGAGCATTTTGACCGATAAGCATTGTGGGCGTTGTAACAATACTTGCGGAGGAGATGAGTATTGCGATGTGAGAAAGGAAGGGGGTGAATTTACGGCGAAATGCGTGAAGAAATTCGCGTGTTTGTTAGATTCAGGGAGAATAGACGAAGGGTATCGCATATGCCAGTCGGGGGAAGATAAGCGTTGTGTGTATATTAAAGACGATAAAAATTGCGGTGGATGCCCAGCGGGGAGTGAAGATATTTCGTCGAACTATGAGCAGGTTTCGCCAAGTGGTGAACCGCAGGTTGGGATAGTATGCAACGAAGAGATAGGGGAGTCGTGCACGAATGGTAAATGTATAAAACAAGGTGAGTGTGACAATAGAAATGGTATATATCGGTGTTATTGTCAAGTTGATCCGATACGATGCAGCAAAGAGTATACACGAGGCAGCGACGAACAGATTTATTGTATTGATGAGATGAATGCGATGACGTGTGGAGCGAAAGGGTGTGACGATTTAGGAACAGTCTGTGAGTCGAATAAGGAATGCATTGATATCAATGGCAAGCCCACGTGTGGATGCCCGAGGGGGACATTTTGGGTTGAGAAACATGAGAAGTGTTTAGGCCCCAACGATGACGATGCGTGCGGTATTATATCGGAGACAGAGACGGGGCAAGAATGTGATAAGATGACGTCGGCTTGTCGCGATGGCGTGTGCGAGTGTTTTTCGGGGACTGTATTGTGCACCGATGCGGAGGGTAAAAGTAAGTGCGTTCGCCCTGATTCTCCCGAGTTTTGTGGTGCAAAGTTGAACGAAAGCGATGGGAAATGCTTAGCGAAACGCCACGGAGAAGACGGTGGGGAATTGCCAGGCGATTATGAGGTGTGCGATGAGACGCAGAGTTGCGTTGCCGGTAAATGCGTTTGTAATCCGGGATATGCTGCATGTGATGTGAATTCAGCAAGTGGCAAAAAATGTATATATACGCGAACATCTGAGCCGAGCGCGGAAACGGATGGAATGGAGAATCCAGAGGCGATGAGCTATTGTGGAGCGAGTGGAGCATGTAATTCCGATAGTTTGGCAGGTGGCAATTTTAAAGGTGTATCATGCGATACTGGCGGGTTACAAAAATGTGTATATGATGCTTCGACGAATTCGAGTGAATGCGTTTGTGATGATGGTTATGTTATGTGCAATGGCAAATGCATTAACCCCAAATATAACAAGCAGTATTGTGGGGCGGATGCATCGTGTCGGGAATTTGTCGATTGTTTGTCGGTTGGGAAAGAAGCAAATTGTGTGAATGGCGTGTGTGAATGTGAGAGACCGTATACAAAAGTGTGGATAAGTGAGAAAGAAAGGTATGAGTGTCGCAATACGAACGACGATGGCTTATGTTGTGGAACGAAAGATGTCGATGGAAAAGTTGTATGCGAGAGTAATTGTTGGGAGAATAAACAAGTCTGTTACAAAGGTAGATGTACTGCTGAATGCATTGGGAATAGGATTCCGTGTAACGGAATATGTATCGATAAAAAAGACCTTGCATCGTTGCATCTTAAGTTTAACCAGGAAACGGGGGAGTGTAGTTGTATAGATGTCGAATATGTTACAGAAGGATTTTTTAGCAAGGTGAATTTGAATAATGGGGAAAAGTACATCGTATATTGTAATACGAATAATGATATGCGAGATGGTTGTGAGGGTAGGTTAAATGATGATCTGAATTGTGGAATGTGTGCAGAAAAATCAAAAGCAGGAGATTACGTTTCTTGTAATAGAGATGCACGTCGCAAGTGTGGAAATAACATGAGTAATCAGAGTGATAAGGATGCGATAGAATGCATTTGTGAACAACCAAAAGATGGTAAAGGGTTTATCGATTATTGCCCTTATAAAAACGTGCAATGTGTGAATCTCGAGCTTTATAACATGAAGAATTGTTTTGAATGTAAGAAGGGATTTGCCGATAAAAATGGAGATTTGTTGACTGAGCCAAAGAAGGATGAGAATGGGAACTTCGATTTGACGCAGTTGAGTGAATTCAAGTTGATCGATGGATGCGAGGTGGATTATCGGTATGATGTGAACAATTGTGGCGATGAAGATGTCGTTTGTCGCTTGGATGAAAGGCATGCGACAGAAGTGGCATGCGTCGAAGGCGTATGCAAGATCGTATTTTGCGCCCCTGGATATGCCGATTGCGATGGCGATGGGACGAAGTGCGCAACGGATTTATCGACGATGGAGAATTGTCGAACGTGCGGTAAGAAGTGTTTGGAAGGACAGACTTGCGAATCGAATGGATGTCGATTTGGCGATGGAAAGGGATGCAAAGAGTGTAGTTTGCGCATAGACGATTGTATGGATGGCCTAAAGCTGTGGAGGAAGTGTGGTAAGTTAGATCCAGCTTGTTGGTTTATGAAGGATGAATATCGTTGTGCATCGAAGAAGCCAGAGAAGGGGTATTGGCAGGAGGTGAAATGATGGGGACTGGGCGTTGTAGAGTATAGCCAGGGCGTTGCGGGCTCGGCGTTTGAGCGCCCGCACAATGGCGGAGGCGTATGGAGCCCGTATGGAGCGCAGCGGAATAGGGCGGAATAGCCGTAGCTGCGGAGCGTATTGCCCCCTTTGGGGGCAATAGCGTAGCCGACGGCGTATGCGCACAAGGGCGCAAGCCCGAGCACATAGCCGGCGTAGAGCCCGCATGGAGCGCAAGCGGAATAGGGCGTGCTTGAGCCCGTATGGAGCGCAGCGGAATAGGGCGGAATGGCCGTAGCCGACGGCGTATGCGCGCATGGGCGCAAGCCCGAGCACATAGCCGGCGTAGAGCCCGTATGGAGCGTAAGCGGAATAGGGCGAGTGCCTGCGCCGCTGGCGGCGGCGGGCAAAAAAAAAGCGCAACCTCGTGAGAGATTGCGCGAATAGGTGCAGAAGGAATCGAACCTTCAACCTGCGGATTAAGAGTCCGATGCTCTGCCAATTGAGCTATGCACCCTTAAAGAGACCGTACGAGTGGTGGGACTCGAACCCACACGCCAAAGACACAGGAACCTAAATCCTGCGCGTCTACCAGTTCCGCCACACTCGCAAGGCGTTATGGAGTAGGTGCAGAAGGAATCGAACCTTCAACCTGCGGATTAAGAGTCCGATGCTCTGCCAATTGAGCTATGCACCCACAAGAAGAAAACGCACAAATACACCCGGTAGGATTCGAACCTGCGACCCTCGGATTCGAAGTCCGATGCTCTATCCAGCTGAGCTACGGGTGCAAAAGAAGGGTGGGTAATGGGGCTCGAACCCATGGCCTCAGGAACCACAATCCCGCGCTCGTACCAACTGAGCTATACCCACCATGTCGAAGGAATCTCCCTCCGGGCTATCCCTGCGAACGTGGCGGCTTATACGCGTGCTGGTGGGTAATGTCAAATAGTTTTTTTTAGGGTCGTGCGTTTTTTTTTCAATTAGCAATTAGCAATTAGCAGTTAGCAATTAGCAATTAGCAGTTAGCAATGAGCAGTTAGCAGTTAGCAGTTAGCAGTTAGCAGTTAGCAGTTAGCAGTTAGCAATTAGCAGTTAGCAATTAGCAATTAGCAGTGAGTAATGAGTGGTTAGTGGTTAGTGGTTATTTGGCGATTTTCGGCGGCGTAGGGCGAACGAGAGGCCGAGGGCGAGAGTGAGTAGAGCGGCGCTAGGTGTTTTGGCGTGTCGCGGAGCGGCGGCGTAGTGCGAACGAGAGGCCGAGGGCGAGAGCGAGTAGAGCGGCGCTAGGTGTTTTGGCGTGTTGCGGAGCGGCGGCGTAGGGCGAACGAGAGGCCGAGGGCGAGAGTGAGTAGAGCGGCGCTAGGTGTTTTGGCGTGTCGCGGAGTGGCGGCGCAGTCGCTGGATGAAGTGGAGACGGAAGGATTGTCGGGGTTTTGATCGTCGTTGGTGGGGGGGAGTTCGTCGCCGGGTTTGTAGGGTTCGATTTTGATGGCGTCGAAGACGAATCGTTGGCCGTTGGAGGCGGAGGAGGTGAAGGAGTCGTCGGAGAGTTTGACGTATTGGTCGGTGCCTTCGGCGAGGTCGTATGTGCCTAGGGTGACCCATCCGGATTGGTCGACGTTTGAGATGGTGGCTTTGTGGAGGGAACCGGAGGCCATGATGGAGTATTGTGCGGAGTCGACGACGTTTCCGATGCCGTATTCGACGAATGCGCGGATGGTGTATTTGCCGGGTTTTGTGACGTTTAAGTGCCAAGTTCCGATGGCGTTATTGGTGCCGGAGGTGTTGACGGTTGCGTAGAATAGATGGTCGTCGTATCCGTAGGTGGAGAGTTGTGACCAGACGACGTTTGAGCGTTCGAAGCAAGGGTCGAGCTCGTCGATGATGGTGGATTCGCGGCCGTCGATGGCGAGTACGCATGATTTGGAGCCGGAGGAGGAGGCGTTTGGGATGCATGCGCCGAATCGGCAGATTTCGTTATCGTCGCAGTTTTTGTTTGGCGAGAAGTGTCGGCAGGCGTCGTTGCCGAAGAAGCCGCAGACCGAGTATGTTGTTTCGTCGGTGCATCGCGTTTCGCCTTCGATGCATTCGTGTTGGCATGAAGGATTGTCGTCGGCGACGCATTCGCCGTTTTTGCATTTTTGGTCAGGGTTGCAGTGAGAGAGTTCGGACCAGTCGAGGCAGCTGTCGTCGTCGAATGAACCGCAAGTGTGGTAGCTGCCTTCGGAGACGCATTCTTTGTCGCCGATTTTTTGACAATCGTCGGTGCATTGTGGTGGTTTTTCGTCGGGGATGCAGACGCCGTTTTTGCAAGTGGTGTCGTTGGGGCAAGCGGTGATGTTTGACCATTCGAGGCAGCCATCGCCGTTGAAATCGCCGCATTTTTTGTACCCGTTGCCGTCGCATAGGAGTTCGTCTTTTGCGGTGCAGGTGTTTGTGCACGTGACGGCGTCGACGAATTTGATGGCGTCGAAGACGATGACTTTTTTTGCGGTTTGGACGTATTTTTCGCCGGTGGCGTCGCTGAGTTTAATCCATTGGTCGCCGCCTTTTGCGAAGTTGAATTTTCCGAGCGATACCCAACCGTTTTTTTGGTTCATGTCGAGTGTGACTTTGTGTTCGGAGCCCGATGCACGGATGACGTATGGTGCTTTGCTCGTCATGGAGTCGCCGCCTTTTGCGACGCTGGAGTCGATATAGGCTTGGACCTCGTAGAGGCCCGGGCGCGTGACGTTGACGGTCCATTTTCCGATGGCTTCGGCGGGGTTTGCCCATCCGTAGGTGAAGTAGAGGTGGCCGGAGTGGCCTTTGGCTTCTTCGTACCAGGATTCGACGGAGGACCGCGAGAAGCATGGGTCTTTGTCGTCGATGATGGTGCCGGATTTAGAGAGCGTCGTTTCGCATTTGACTTCTGGATTGGCGTTTTCGCCAGGGATGGAGGCGGCGGCTTGAACGCAGCTGCCGGTCGTTTTGACGATATCGATATCGGAACCGTAGAAGAATTTGACGATTTTAACCCAGTTATAGCCGCGTTTAGAGGCTAGGCATGAGGCGCCGTTTTGCGACATCGTTCCGCGGTTTGCGTAGTTTTTGGGGTTTACCCATCCTTGAGAGGATTGCGTGACGTTTTCGCCGGATTTTCCTTCGTTATAGGTGACGTATTGTTGTTGCCAAGTGTAGCAAGAAGCGGAGGTGTCGCCTTTGTCGATGCATTTGTCGTTGAGGCATGTGTTTTTGCTCCCCGAGACGTAGAAGGCGCACAGTGTGGTGTTTTTATAGCGCAGAATCATGCCGCTCGTATCGTTTGCGGCGGCTTTGCAGAGTCCGAGCCTGGAGTCGGCGCGGCCGTTACACGAGTAAACTTGGACGGCTTGGCCATCGCCGATGGGGTTTGATGCGGTACCTTTACCGCCGCCGAGATTGTGATAGGCGACGGAACGGGCGGCGACGGCTTGTGAACGTAGGGCTTGTTCGGGTGCGCCGCCGTTTTCGCAGCACGTGACATTTGGCACGTAGTCGGTTTCCATGTCGACGGTGCCTTTGTTGGCGACGACGATGCTACAGTAGGCGTTGAGAGGTGCGCGAGTGGCGACGATGTTGCGCATTTCGCACATTTTTTCTTGGCATGAATCTTCTTCGGCGCAGCTGGTAGCTAAGGCGCTTAAGAGGCTCAATATGATGAATCGTTTGATTGTCGTGCGCATGGATAACTCCTCGATGTTGTAGATGGTGATTCGGACACACTTTATTTTGATGATAGCACATTGGGCGCGTGAATGCCGATGATTTGGAGCATTTTCTTTGGATAAGGCGCTGACCTCACCCCCGGCCTGTCGGCCACCCCCTCTCCATGAATGGCGAGGGGGAGTTGGCGTTTTTTGGGGGAAAGAGCGGCTTTGTTTAGACCTCACCCCCGACCTGTCGGCCCCCCCTCTCCATGAATGG
>SAMEA104315420__coassemble_1396_pt1 | contig 11017 bp, 8 predicted proteins | sample SAMEA104315420__metabat2_high_PE_047 | metagenome-assembled genome bin SAMEA104315420 (sample SAMEA104315420) | gut metagenome | biome: Monkey gut; feature: monkey-associated habitat; material: faeces | place: China | collected 2013 | reverse complement strand
AGTCCTATTGCGCCAGCCGGCGCAATAGGCGCAAAGAGCGGCGTATTGCTGCAAGTAATAGCCGCGCCAAGCACGGCGTATTGCCCTTTTGGGCAATAGCCGTGCCCCGAGTTGCGCGTATCGCCCCGTTGGGCGATAGCGCAACCCGAGTCCTATTGCGCCAGCCGGCGCAATAGGCGCAAAGAGCGGCGTATTGCTGCAAGCAATAGCCGCGCCAAGCACGGCGTATTGCCCTTTTGGGCAATAGCCGTGCCCCGAATTGCGCGTATTGCCCCGTCGGGCGATAGCGCAATCTATGCCGTATTGCGCCGGTGGCGCAACAGGCATAGTAAAAAAAGAGGAAATTGCAGAAAAATCGGTTAAAATGTTGGCTCACACCTTAATGTGGAGGGGAGAGCATGTTTGAAGAATTGCGCAAGTTGTATTCGACGGGGGCGACGTTTGATGTGGCGTTTCGCAAGGAGCGTTTGAGGCGGTTGGTGGCGTGTTTGGAGGCTGAGCGCGGGGCGATCGAGAGTGCGTTGAAGGCGGATTTGGGGAAGTCGGCCGAGGAGGCCTGGCTGACGGAGATTGGCTTTGTCGAGCGCGAGATTGCGCATGCATTGCGGCATATCGATCGCTGGACGCGCGATAAGTCGGTGCGCACGCCGCTGTTTATGTTCCCAGGGAAATCGAGGCTGGTGGCGCAGCCGCGCGGTCTGGTGCTCATCATTAGCCCTTGGAATTATCCGATTCAGCTGAGTTTGTCGCCGCTCGTGGCGGCTTTGAGTGCGGGCAATGTGGCGGTCGTCAAGCCGTCGGAGTTTGCGCCTGCGACGTCGCATTGGATCGCCGAGCATTTGCCCAAGGTGATCGGCAGTGATGTCGTTGCGGTCGTCGAGGGGGGCGTGCCCGAAACGACCGAAATCTTGGCACAGAAGTTCGATTTCATCTTTTTTACGGGGAGTACGCGCACGGCAAAAGTCATTGCGCATGCGGCGGCCGAGCACCTCACACCGACGGTGCTCGAATTGGGGGGCAAATCGCCGTGTATCGTCGTGCGCTGTGGCGATGTCGAGTCGGCGGCGCGGCGGATCGCGTTTGCGAAGTTCGTCAATGCAGGGCAGACGTGCGTTGCGCCCGATTACGTCGTCGTCGAAAAACGTCTGCGAGATGGGCTGATTTCGGCGCTTAAAAAGTCGATTTCGTCGATGTATGGCCCCGAAAACGCCCCGCAATCGATGGCTCGCATTATCAACGCGCGTCATTTCGAGCGCCTGGAGCGGCTCTTGGGGCACGGCGAACACATTATATATGGTGGTGCGCGCCAAGCCGAGTCGCTCGTCTTTGCGCCGACGCTCATCGAAGTCACGCCCGACCACCCGATAATGCGCGACGAGATCTTTGGGCCGATTTTGCCGATTATCGTCGCCGAAGACGGCATCTTGCCCGATGCGATAATCGATGCCATCGAGCAACACCCGTTGCCTCTGGCGGCATATCTCTTTAGCGATAGCAAAAAAGACGTTCGAGCATTCCGGCGCCTGCGCTGCGGCGGATTTGTTCACAACGACGCTCTCATCCAACTCGCCAATATCGATTTGCAATTTGGCGGCGTCGGCGATAGCGGGCACGGCTATAGTCACGGATACGCCGGATTCGAGGCGTTTAGCCATTTGCGTTCGGACTTTTATCAATCGTCGGGATCGCGATTCGATTTTTCGATTAAATACCCGCCCTACACCGAAAAATCGATGAAATGGCTACGCCGTTTGCTGGGGCATTAACGCTCAGTTTTCCAGTTCCCCATCGAGCTACTATCATTATATAGAGAATGGGGAATCGGCGCAGAATCTCAAAATACCCGCCCTACACCGAAAAATCGATGAAATGGCTACGCCGTTTGCTGGGGCATTAACGCTCAGTTTTTCAATTTCCCATCGAGCCATTATAAGAGGATGGGGAATCGGCGCAAAATCGATGAAATGGCTACGCCGTTTCACGGCTCTGGGCTTTCGTCGTAGCCCAGAGCAATGATTGGACTACGAATTTTGTCGAGAGTAGGCACAATTGGGGCAGAGTAGCGATTCTGCCTTTCCGCGCCTGACGATTTCTAGGCAACTCTGATTGCAGTTCGGGCACATTTCGTTTGTCGGTTCGTTCCAAGTCGAAAAATCGCACTCGGGGTAGCGGTTGCAACCATAAAAGATCTTCGTGCCCTTTTTGGCGTGTTTGATGACGATCGTGCCTTCTTTGCACTTGGGGCATTTGACGTTGAGTGGGATCGCCTCGGTGTGTTTGCATTCGGGGTAGCCCGAGCACGCCAAGAACCGCCCGTTGCGCCCATTTTTGATGACCATCGGGCGATGGCATTCTGGGCATTCGCCGCGATATTCGACGACTTTTTCTTTGGCGACGATCTTTCCGTCGGGTTGTCGCTCGAAATCTTTCGTATTTTTGCATGCCGGATAATTCGAGCACGCCAAGAAGTGCCCGTTTTTACCCCATTTGACGACCATCGGATTGCCGCATTTCTCGCATGCAATATCGGTTTGTTCGGATTCCGCTTTGATATTGCGCATCTGCGAGTGTGCGCGTTCGAGTTCTTTCGAAAACGGTTCGTAGAATTCGGCGAGCGTTTGTCGCCACGATTGATCGCCAGCGGCAATCGTCTCGAGGCGGTCTTCCATATCTTTGGTGTATTCGATTTCGAGGATATCGGGGAAGCACTCGACGAGCATGTCGGTGACGAGTACGCCGAGTTCGGTTGGCGCATAGCCATCGGCTTCTTTTTTGACGTATTCACGATTGAGAATCGTGTTGACCGTTGCCGTCAGCGTCGACGGGCGCCCGATGCCGCGATCTTTGAGCTCTTTGATAAACGTCGCCTCGGTGTAGCGCTTCGGTGGCTGCGTATACATCTGTTTTGGCTCGATTTTCTTGCAATCGAGCACGTCGCCTTTTTTGACATCGGGCAACGTCATTTCTTGTGTATCGCCGCTCTTTTCGTCGACATCTTGGTGCAACAAAACCCGCTTAAATCCAGGGAATCGAGGTACAGCCCCCGAAATGCGATACGTCAAATCGCCATTGCCAATCCAAATCGTCGTCACATCCGAAACGGCAGGTGTCATTTGCGAGGCGACGAAACGGCGCCAAATCAAGTCATATAGGCGATAGTGGTCTTTATCTTTGAGATATGGTTTGACCGATTCGGGCGTTCGGTTGACATCGGTCGGGCGTATCGCCTCGTGTGCGTCTTGGATCTTGACCGCCGCCTTCTTTTTCGACGTCTCGGCCAATTCGTGGCGGATGGGTTTCGCCGGCACGTATTGCGCCCCGTAATTCGCACCGATATATTGTCGGCACGCATCCATCGCCTCGTCCGAAACGCGAACCGAGTCGGTACGGATATACGTAATCAAACCGACGGGGCCATCGGCAATATCGACCGATTCGAACAACGCCTGCGCGATTCTCGACGTCTTTTGCGACGAAAACCCGAGCTGGCTCGCCGCGCAACGCAACAAATCAGCCGTCGAAAACGGCGGGTTTGTCTTCGATTCGCGTCGTTCGGTGTCGACTTCCGACACGATAAACGGCGCCCCTTTCGAACGCTCGACATAGCGCTGCGCTTGTTCGCCATTTTGAATGACGCCGCGCGGATGATTCTTCTCGACCGTCGCCGAGTCGGCATAAATCGTTTGCCGTCCATCTCGCACGAGCTGCGCCGTCAGCGCCTCTTTTTTCTGCGTCTCGAGATTGGCAAAAATCTTCCAATATTCGATCTTTTTATACGCCGCAATCGCCTTCTCGCGGTCGACGATGAGGCGCAACGCCACCGACTGCACGCGCCCCGCCGACAGTCCTCGCTTTATCTTCTCCCACAAAATCGGGCTGATCTTGTAACCGACGAGCCGATCCAAAACGCGCCGCGCCTGCTGGCTATCGTACTTGTTCTGGTCGATTTGCGTCGGATTCGCAATCTCGTGCAAAATCGCCTTTTTGCTGATTTCCTGTGGCAAAATCCGCAAAATCTTCGGGTTCTTCTTCACCCCCCGAATGATCTCGGCAATGTGATACGCAATCGCCTCCCCCTCGCGGTCGGGGTCTGTCGCCAAATAAATGACGTCGGCCTCTTGCGCACAACGCTTGATCTCTGCAATCGTCCGCGTCTGCTCCGATTTGTTGATGTATTGCGGCTCAAAACCGTGTTCGATGTCGATTCCAAGGCGCTGCTTCGGCAAGTCTTTCACATGCCCCTTGCTCGCGATTACCTTGAAATCATTACCCAAAAACGATTGGTACGCCTTAATTTTATTCGGCGATTCGAGTATCACCAGTGATTTCGTCATTACGCACTCCTCTACGACCCTCGGATTCGGCGTCGCGCCAAACGTCCAAAAAAGCGCCGTGCGTTTACTTCATACCGACGCAAATTTCAAATACGAGTTTTCCGCCCTCGTGTCCTACCATTTTTTCGCCGCGCGCACTTTTTTTCTGCATCACTTTTCGCCGCGCCGCATGGTGAGCCTCTTTTGAGTCCATCTACAGCCCTTTTTTGCGCCCCTTTCGACCATCCATAAACGCCGCATAACGTGCGCCCACGCACCGCCTCGTTCTGGCTCTTTTTTTCGTGTTTTTGTTGCCCTATCGGCAAAGCCGATACGGGCTTTTTTGCCAGTTTGCGCATCTACTGCGTCAGCGTCGCCCAGAGGACGGCGGGAACGTACCTTAGTACGCCCCCTTGCCCTCGGGCTAGCTTCCTTGTATCTGCATCAAACTGACAAATAATCGCTTTCGTCGCCCTATCGGCTTTGCCGATACGGGCTTTTATCGCCCTATTTCGCTCGCCGCTCAATACGGGCTCTTTTCGCGCCTATTTCGCTCGCCGCTCAATACGGGCTCTTTTCGCGCCTATTTCGCTCGCCGCTCCATACGGCGCTTTGGCTCCGGCTATGTGCTCGGGCTGGCGCCCTTGCGCGCATACGCCTACGCAGTTGCGCTATTGCCGGCGGCAATACGCGCAACCTTTGGCTGTTCTCTCGACGCTATGCCCTTCGGTATAAATGCCGCACGATTTCTCGAGTATCGATGCAAGCGAAACGAAAGACGTCTCAATCGTTTTGGCTTCGAAAATACTCGTGTGCACAATAAAACTATCTTTTTTTGTTGCCGTATCGCGCTCTTTTATGCGATAATCATTTTGTGGTGAAAACTCAAATAGGATGCGAGGAGGTTTGGTGATGGCGGATACTCCCCGAAAAGGCTTTTATTCCCGTTTCTCAAAGGAAGAATTGCGCAAGGCATACGATCAGATGTCGATCTTTTCCGATGTCATTGCGAGTGTGTTTTTTCGCGATAAAGCGACGACGCAACACATCATTCGCGCCGTCATCGAGAAAGACGACTTGGACGTCGTCAAAGTCAAGACGCAGAACAGTATCGAAAACGCATTCGGTCATTCTGTGCGCTTTGACGTATTGGCAACCGATTCCGAGGGCAACTTCTACAACATCGAAATTCAGAACGCGGCGAACGACAATCTGCTCGCGCGAGCCGATTTCTATGGAGCTTCGATCAAGATGCGTTACTTCAAGAAGTGCAAATCGTATTCAGAAGTTCCCCGCGTCTACGTCATTTTCTTCGTCAAAGACGGCAGATATTGCGATAATAAACTCATCAATCACTATTTCATCAAAGATGATGCAAATCGTGATTTGGGCATAGGAACGCGCATCTACTTCGTCAATGGCAGTTTGCACGACGATTCGCCTGTTGGTAAAATATCGCACGACTTCTCGTGCACCGATGCAAGCGAAATGAAAGATGAAGTCGTCGCAAAACAATTCGCAACGGTCAAACAACAGGAGCTAAAGACAATGGATACTTTTACGCAAAGAATTTTCGAGGAAGGACTCAAAAGTGGGGAGGAATTGGGGCGCGAAGATGGTGAGAAACGCGGCGAAAAACGTGGGCGCGAAGAAGGCGAAAAACGTGGCCGAATCAAAGGCAAACTCGAGCAGTTGATGGAGATAACGCGACGGATCATGTCGAATGAGAAGAAATCGCTCGAAGAAGCCATGCGCTACTTGCAGTTGAGCGATGCCGAGAAAAGCCTCGTTCGCGGAGCTATGGCGTAGCGCTCGCCATCGCGCTTGTCCCGCAAACGACAATTTGATCGCGCGATCCGAGTTCTACTTCTCGTGCACCGATGCAAGCGAAATGAAAGATGAAGTCGTCGCAAAACAATTCGCAACGGTCAAACAACAGGAGCTAAAGACAATGGATACTTTTACGCAAAGAATTTTCGAGGAAGGACTCAAAAGTGGGGAGGAATTGGGGCGCGAAGATGGTGAGAAACGCGGCGAAAAACGTGGCCGAATCAAAGGCAAACTCGAGCAGTTGATGGAGATAACGCGACGGATCATGTCGAATGAGAAGAAATCGCTCGAAGATGCCATGCGCTACTTGCAGTTGAGCGATGCTGAGAAAAGCCTTGTTCGTGGCGCCATGGCGTAGCGCTCGCCATCGCGCGATCCGAGTTCTACGCAGCTTCGATCAAAATGCGTCGTTTTGTGAAAAATAGTTCACCGATTCGGCGTTTCTTTCTCACAAGTCGCGATGTTTCTTGAGTCCTGGAGCCCTGCTTTTTTGTGCATATTCGCTTGACAATAGCCGGAGTCTATCGGATCATACAATACCGATGCGTCATGGGGATGTTTCGGATGAAAACTGAATCAATTGAAAGGAAATCAAGATGAAAAAAGCATTTTCTCTCGTGTTTATGTTTCTCGCATTTGCCCTTTTGATGGTGGGATGTAGCGATTCCCCAAAAACTGTTGCTAAAAAGTATGTGCAAGCACTGAGCAATGGTGATGTCGAAGAAGCTAACAAGTATTCCACTTCGAGAACGCATGCTCTCAATGGTTTCGCCGCTTCTATGATAAATCTAGGCGATAATCTCGGCGAAGATACTTCTAAAAGTAGTGATCTAAAGGAAGGTCTCGAAGAAATCGAGAATGCTCGTGTAGAAATCGATGGCGATGTCGCCAAAATCTATTCTAAAGATGATAAGGATCCAATGATCCTCAAAAAAGTCAATGGCGATTGGAAAGTCGATATCGAGAAATAACGCAATCTCAAGTATCGAACAGAGATTGCAAAAGAATGAAAAAAACTGTCAAACGTAGCATTTTTTATTTCATTGGCATCCCGTTGTTGGTGATTCTGGTTGGATTCTCGGCGCTTGGCGTAGATATGATCTACTTTTACCATTATAAACAATTTCCGCCACCGCCAGATGTGTCTGGAATTCAACCGCATTTAAAAAATGGTGACATCATTCTGCGTTCGGGAATCGGTTTCTGGTCAGAACGCTTCCGCCAAAGCAATACCAACGATAAACGTTTTTCTCATGTCGGAATTGTCCTCGTAGACGAACAAGGCACGGTTTCGGTGCTCCACGCCGAAGGCGACGACCATACCGGCGATGGAATGGTCTCCATCGTGTCTTTGGAACAATTCGTCGGAGAATCCGTCGACATCGGCGTTAGCCGTTTGCGCGATGCCGATCCAAATCGATTTGTATCGGAGGCAAAAAAGTATCTCGGACGCCCATTCGACTGGAAATTCGATACAGACTCTAGCTCAGAAATCTATTGTACCGAATTGGTGGAGCTTGCCATGAAAGACATATATCCCGAGCGCTCATTAGCGCGCAATAGCTATAACATCATCCTCCCAGAAGCCTGTTTAGATAGGCGTTTCTTTACAGAAATCCCTTTATCCTACAGTGCCAAAACTGCTCAACCATAGAACTCGCTATCGCGAGTGATTTCTTGGCCGACTGGCGAGAGATTTCTCTCGCTGCTGTTTCGACGGAAAGAAATGTGATAGCCCTGTTTTCGCCACCGCGCCCACTGGGCGCGAGGATATACTCCCACGCAAAACGTCATTATCCTATATCAAAAAATTTTGGATTTTTTTGTTAAAAAAAGATTGCATTTTTTTTTTTTTTTTTATGATGCAATAGATTTATGGTCACTTCAAGGCTGTAAATCATGGAATTGTCACCTTTCGCTCCAGATGGAGAATTGGCATACATGCGCGATTTAGGTTTTCGCGAGTGAACATGGAGTTGTCACCTCTTGGAGCATTTTTATCATCTCACGTAACAGGAGAATCCACTATGAAAGACTCATACACGAGGTCTCAAAACGATTTTTTTAAACGTTTTCTCGATGGGATTAAGCACTATGTTCTGTTGTCAATTATACTAGGTATTGTTGCTCTCATACTTGCCTTATTGATGGCTCCGATGGTAGGACACTTCATTAGTGCTGCTTATATCGCCGCCATTATTATTGGAGTATTGTTTCTCGGTGGAATTATCTTTTTCGTCCTGCTTGCCTTGGGCGAGATTTGCATGTCGTTGTCGGATATCCAAAAGACCCTCTCGATGAACAGCGCAGAAAGGCAGAAAGACGAAGAAGCCAAAGACGAAGAAGACGAAGAAGACGATAGTTCAGAGTCTAGTTCAGGCAAAGTAAAAATTACAGCACATACTCTCAACGTACGCCAATGCGCAAGTCGGTCGAGTGGCGTTTTGGGGACGTTGAGCGAAGGTGAAGTCGTCGCCTATTCCAAAGCTAAAAATGGTTGGCTTCAGATTTCATTCCATGGGGAAGAAGGCTGGATTATGCAGGAGTTCACGCAAACGATTGCGGAAATGTAGCGAACAACAAGCCGTTAGGAACCGATCGTCATTGCGCTCACAACACCTCGTCCATTGGGCGCAATTCGCGCCCGTGTCGCGGCTATGCTCGCGCTAAAACTGCGAGCATACGCGATAAACATAGTCGCAGCGAGCGCGAGGCAATATCATCTGCAATGTCTCATCACGCTCATTCCTTCGCTAATACCCGATCGAATATAATCGAAAATGGCGTTGATCATCGTCTCACTTCTCGTCCGAATATCTTGAAGAGACCAGATGTCCTTTTTTCCATTATTATTAATAAACTCCCTGTTTTCCAAGGTGAGCTTGTCATGGTGAGATTTGTATCTTCGTATTTTCTCTCTTCAAACACGATTAGTCCTCCCATTGTGTTGGCTTATGTCACGATTCACAGCCACTAACTAGCCATAAATCTACATCATCATAAAAAAAAAAAAAAATGCAACGCTTTTCTAACGAAAAAAAAATTTTTTGATCTGGACTACTCGCTGTCACCTGACGCCACTGCCAATAGAATTTGTCCCTAGGTGATTGTGTGGCTTCTACGCACCACGCGAAAGGTCTCAAATAAAGTCCAAAATTCTTATGGCGGGTGCAAAATTGTGCTACAATCGACGCAGTAAAATAGATCCGCTTTGCGGTGGTGTTCTCCGCAGAGTCGGATCGATTCTCGATGAGGAGACAAACCATGTCGGAAGTTTATGTCGTGAAACCAGGCGATACGCTGTCTCAGATTTCGGCTCGCTACAACGTCAAAGGTGGGTATCCAGCTCTGGCGAAGTACAACAACATCGCCAACCCCTCTCGCATTAACGTCGGGCAAAAGATCATCATCCCCAATGGCTCGACGTCGGGCGGCTCGACGGCCCAGGCCGGCGCAACGACGAGCTCGGGCAAAGTAAAAATCACCGCGCAAGCACTCAACGTACGCCAAGGCGCTGGCACGTCGTATGGCGTTTTGGGTACGCTGAGCAAAGGTCAAGTCGTCGCCTATTCCAAAGCTAAAAATGGTTGGCTTCAAATTTCATTCCGTGGGCAAACGGGCTGGATTTCGCAGAAGTATACGCAAACGACTTCGGCAAACGTCACGAACAACAAGCCGTCGGGAGCCGAAAAGACGATGTACGTCACGGCGACGTCGCTAAACGTTCGCTCGGGTGGGAGCACAAACGATAGCGTTATCGGTTCGGTAAGTCGCGGGCAAGCCGTTACCGTACTCGGCGAAGCAAGTGGTTGGGCTCGCATTCAATATGGATCGGGCAAAGCCTATGTCAGTATGAAATATCTGACGTCGAAAAAGCCCAGTACACCTGCCAAAGATACGTCGTCGAACTACAAGCCCGGCACGGGGGGGGCGTTTAATCTCGATCAAAACAAGCTCGCCAAAGTCGCCAAAGGCGCCGTCAAATACTATTCACCGCTCGTCAAATCGATGGGCGAGGCGTCGATTACGACGAAGCAACGCGCTTGCTGCTATATCGCCCAATTGGCGCACGAAAGCGCGCACTTCAATACGCTCGAAGAATACGCCAGTGGCAAAGCCTATGAAGGCCGTACAGACTTGGGCAATACGCAACCCGGCGACGGCGTCCGCTTCAAAGGCCGCGGCGCTATCCAATTGACGGGGCGCTATAACTATACTCGAGCGAGCAAAGATTTGGGCATCGACCTCGTCAGCAATCCAAAAATCGTCTCGGAAAATCCCGATATCGCCTTCAAAGTCTCGGCATGGTATTGGAACAAATGCAATCTAAATACCTATTGCGATAACTACGATTTCAGAGGCCTAACGAAGGCGATCAATGGCGGTTATAACGGCTACGATAGCCGCTTGAACTACTACAACCTCGCCAAGAAATACCTCTAGCCCCACGCCATTCGCACCAATCGTGCGCATGATTCACTCTTTGCCCTCACAACCTCCCTCGCCAGTCACGGTGAGGGAGATTCAATCCAATCGCCCACTCGGCACACGCGGCAGGCGTAGGCGCAGGGCCACATTTGAGCGCATTTCGACTGCGTTGAGCCTATCTATAATTGAGCATATCTATAATAGTCATGAATAGTCGTGCTTTTTTCTTATGTTTGGGTCGCCCTATTTCGCCCGTTGGGCGCAATACGGGCTTTTATCGCCCTATCTCGCTATCGCTTAATACGGGCTCTGGCATTTCCGCCATTTTGCGCGACTTCTGCGTCAGCGTCGCCACGCAGGCGGCGGGAACGTACCGTAGTACGCCCCCGCCGCCCTTGGGCTAGCTTCCTTGAATTCGCATCAAACTGACGAAAATGCATCTTTGG
>SAMEA104315420__coassemble_1387_pt1 | contig 11056 bp, 5 predicted proteins | sample SAMEA104315420__metabat2_high_PE_047 | metagenome-assembled genome bin SAMEA104315420 (sample SAMEA104315420) | gut metagenome | biome: Monkey gut; feature: monkey-associated habitat; material: faeces | place: China | collected 2013 | reverse complement strand
CTGAAATAAGTCCCCACATCAATGACAAACAGCTAGGTCGGCTGAATAGTTACCACTCTGCATCTTTTACGAGTTCCTCTTAGCCGACAAATACCCCGATAACCCGCTTTATTGTCATAATGCACTTGTTTTAGCTCCCGATACCACTGTATTACAGTCGCTCAAAGAGATCCAGACGTTCGACAAGTCTAAAGTATTCAGTAAAGACTATGAGAACAAATTGAATAACATCATTCATTACCATTTTCTGGAAGACGACGGCATTACTCTTAATACTGCCGATAATTCGAGCTTTAATATCATTATCTCGACAAATCAAAAGATAATTCTGCGTAAGAAGCATACGCTTGAATCTGCATCCCATAGGCTATTCAAAGACGGTTGGAATGAGTCTATCAAAGACAATCCATGGGCTGATCTCTATTCGCTTGACGATAGCGAATTAATGGCAAATCAGCGCTATACAAAATTGACCCGATTGCCATCGCTTGGTATCTATGTAGACGAAGCTCATCATGCATTTGGTAAGAAACTCAAGTCAGACATGATGGATCGTAGCAAGGCAACGAGTTTGCGGCTCACGATTGATAATCTTACCTCAGAGCTAAAAAACGCAGGAACTCACGTCGTTGCCTGCTATAACTTTACCGGTACGCCTTATGTTGACAATAAGCTTATGCCAGAAGTCGTTTATAATTATGGCCTTCGACAGGCAATTACTGCACGCTATCTAAAAGAGATTGATGTCATCGATTATGATAATTATCACTCCACTGCCTTTATCGAAAGCGCCATTCACCAGTTCTGCGATGATCACAGAAACGCCAAAACTGGTGAATTCAGACGCTACGAAACAATGTTGCCAAAAATGGCGTTATTTGCTGCTACGATAGATGAACTGCACAATGAGCTACGTCCTGCGGTTGAGAGTGCCTTGCGCAAGGAGGGCATTTCTCTTGACTCGATACTCGTCAACGTTGGCGATGACAAGCTCACAAAAGAAGATGACATCAAAGACTTCAGGTCGCTTGACACTCCAGAGTCCTCGAAGCAATTTATTCTGCTCGTTGGCAAGGGGAAAGAGGGATGGAATTGTCGCTCGCTCTTTTCTGTCACATTATTTCGCAAGCCAAATAGCAAAATTTTTGTTCTTCAAGCGACGATGAGATGTCTTCGAGCTATTACCGACATACAACAACGTGGTAAAGTATTTCTTTCATCTGAAAATCTCCGTATTCTTCAAGACGAACTCAAAGAGAATTTCCAGTTGACAGTTGAGGAAATGACGAAAAAAATACCAAAAACAAAGCGCAGAATTTACATTCGAAGGCCAGTACATATTACTGTCTATGAGTCAGTATCTCATTACGAAACGATCACTTTAACGCCAAAGTCTTTTGCTATTTTCGATGACGATTTCAATGCTGATAAATATAAATCTACAATTGCAACCCATTCATTAAGTGCCATTCACGATTCGTCAGAGCGCAGTGAAGTACATTTGACTCAAAAACGAACTTTTACGTACTACAGTCTTATCGCTGAGTTGTCTCTGTTTTTGACTCACTACAAGCGACAAGGAGACAACTATGTTGTGAGCTATTCTCCTGTCGAAATAGATAGATTGCTAAAATGCGCTACCGATGGTGATAAAGTCCTTGAAAAGGTGAATATTAATAACGATATACTGTACGATTACGTTATTCCAAAGTTGTTTTCACAAATCTACGCAGTTAAATATGTACAAAATGAACCAGAACCAATCACTAAAGATATCGTAAAAGAACCGCCCTACAATGACAACGATGGATCTGGCCCCTATTTTGAATTTCAATTTGATGATGAGCACTTCGTTTCAGAACTCGACGAACACTATATGGAATATAATCAATCAGAATCTGGAAATCAAAAGAGCTTCAATCTTTCGGGCTATGGGTTTGACTCTAGCCCGGAGCGTTCCTTTTTCGATGAAAATCTATTCAAAAATGATGATATCAAGCACATTTGGTTTACTGGCATGCTCACGCACGGGCAATCGGAATTTTACATTCACTACATCGACCAAGATACTCACGCACTGCGTTCGTATTATCCAGATTTCCTCATTGAACTAAAGACTGGCGAGTTCTGTGTGGTGGAAATCAAAGGCGAGCACTTACTCAAAGATGATAATACTCTTTCAAAGATTGAATCAGCTCGCCATTTGTTTAGCATAGGACACCAAATGCACTACAAAGTCATCCCAAGTAAACAAGCAAGGATGCTACTCACACTTAATGTACTACAAACTCACACTTAATGTACTACAAGAAGATTTCTTAGGAGAGAGCCATACTCATATCCCGACTCTAGATTGATGATTGATGTCTTGATCTTTCTGAAGTCCTCGCACCTTGGAGTGCGAGGCAGATTGAATCTATGATTGGCTGAATCTTGGAATCTACCAATCATGGGTGAAGCTTGTTGAATTTGTGGCATTTCTCTAATGATTGGTATGCTCATGGCGCATCGCTTTTGACTCTGCAATACACTATGCTATAATGACGTTTTGTGTGTCGATGGCGGGCGCTCCGCCCGACACGTGACCGAGGAGGGCGAAATGGGCATTTTTTTGAATCCGGGAAATATCGGTTTTGAGCAAATCATTAGCGAAGATACGTATGTCGATAAGACTGGGATTATTGGATATCTCAACCAATGGCTAAATAAAGCAACGCGATATGTATGCGTAAGTCGGGCGCGGCGTTTTGGCAAGACCGTGGCGGCGAAAACGATCCAAGCATACTACGACAATTCGTGCGATTCGCGCGAATTGTTTGCCCCCTACGAAATCGCTCGCGATCCGTCGTTCGAAGCGCATATCAACAAGTACGACGTGGTTGGATTGGATTTGCTGTCGTTTTTTTTGCATGGCGAAGATCCGAAGGCATTTATTGAGCGCATAAATGCAGAAGTGCTCGAAGAAATATGTGAGAAATGGTCCGACATCGATGGATTGAATGACATAGGGCTTGTGAGGGCTTTACGCAAAGTAAATGAGAAAACTGGGGCGAAGTTCGTATTCGTCATCGACGAATGGGATGCCGTATTCCGCTATTATCCGAAAGATGAATCTTTGCAGATGGAGTGGATTCATTTTCTTCGCGACCTGTTCAAACAGGCAAATATGGAGAAGTGCATCGCGCTCGTCTATATGACGGGTATCTTGCCAGTCAAAAAGTATAGCACGCAATCGTCGTTGAATCAGTTTCGTGAGTTCACGATGATTCGTCCATTGGTCTTGGAACGATATATCGGCTTCTTGCCCCACGAGGTCGACGCATTGTGCGAAAAGTTTGACATGGATCGCGCCGAGGCTACAGCATGGTACGACGGTTATATGCTCCCTCACGAACATCATGTATATAATCCATGTTCTGTCGCCCAAGCTATGACATATCACGCGTATGGTAGTTATTGGACGAGAACTGACACATTTGAATCGCTATTGGATTATATCAATAATGACCTCGATGGTATATATAATGACGTCACGAATATGATAGGTGGCGGGCGCGTCGATGTCGATACCTCATCATACGATAATTCATTTACAGTTCCACAGTGCAAAGACGATTGCTTTACATTGCTCGTACATATCGGTTATTTGGGATATGACGCAATGGCATCGCAAGTCTTTATCCCCAACGAGGAAGTTCGCATGGCATTTCGCTCAGCACTCAAAAAGTGCTCGTGGCCCGAAGCCATCAAGCCGTATCAACGATCGAAAAAGTTTATCGACGCCATCCATGCCGAAGATAGTGCAACCGTCGCTCGCATGGTCGAAGAAACGCATCAATATATGACATCGGTATTGAATTACAATAATGAAAACGCCCTAGCTTGTGTCGTTTCGGTGTTGTGCTTTTATGCCGAAAATCTCTACCATGTCATCCGCGAGTTCCCCACGGGAAAAGGCTTTGCCGATATCGTCTTGTTGCCCAAAAAGGGCGTTCACAAACCTGCGATTGTCGTCGAACTCAAATTCAACAAAGATGTCAAAGCGGCCATCGATCAAATCCACGACAATCAATATCCGGGTAGACTCAAAGATTTTTATGGCGATTTGATATTGGTCGGCATCAGCTACGATAAGAAAAAGGCGCACGATTGTGCCATTGAAATGGTTGAGAGAGATGATAAGCCATCAGACATCCCCCCAGCCCCATGACCGCACTCCCTAGCTCCCTCCACATTGAGCGGGACTTTTAGAATGGCGACTCGTTTACCCTCGGCGTTGCCGTGGGATACTAGCCTGAAACCCTATATAATCACGTCGTTGGCATAGTTACGCAGCGATAGTCGTAGTCGATTGTGAACACATCGAATGGCCGTGCGTATGCGCGCAACGCAGTGAGCACATAGCGCGGCCGCGGAGGCGTATGCGCGCAACGCAGTGAGCACATAGCCGTAGCCCAATTAGCCGTGCGTATGCGCGCAACGCAGTGAGCACATAGCACGGCTGCGGAGGCGTATGCGCGCAACGCAGTGAGCACATAGCCGTAGCCCCACACCATTATAATATACGCTTTTCATCAAATGGCGTACAGGGGGACGCAGAAGATGCGCAAACGAGCAACAATTACCAGCCGAATTCTTGCTTAATCCAAAACGCATTGCTGAAATATTTTATACGGGGGGCTTTTTTGCGCTCTATCGTCACAGCAGCAACATCGCACCGGTAGACGGCTTTTTGACGTTCCATTTTTGATATATAATATTTAATCGCCGATGCCAATTTTCGTTGTTTGGCGACTGTGACGTTCATTTGTGGGGAAATGGCTTGTGACGATGATCGCGATTTGACTTCGATGAAAGCGATCGTGTTGCAATTGGGGAGGTCGGCGCCGTATTTATAAGCGATGATGTCGATTTCGCCGTATTTTGTGGCGTAATTTCGGGCCATGATATGCCAATTTCGCTGTTTGAGGTACCAAATGACGAGATTTTCGGCACATCGCCCGAGTTTGGCAGTGAGCGTTTGAGCGGTAGGTGTATATTTCTTTTGCGACGAATGGGTTTTACACGGCGATTTGCGCATGCGGCTGCGGCATACGTGTTCGTCGTGTGCATTGTATTGTTGTGAATGGCGATCGTGGTGTGACTGCGTAGACATGGTTTATACCTCATATTGATAGAATAAATAGAATTGATAGAGTTGATTGGCGTGAGCCGTGGTGGCTGTGGATAAGATATGGACAACTTGTGGATAAATGGTGCGCGTCTGTGGATTACTTTTGTGAATCTGTGGGCAGATCGTGGTTTTCCTGTGGATAAACTGTGAATAACTCGCACGGCGTCGATGGCGGTGGAAGCCCAAAAACGGTGCGTATGATGGGCATTTGGCGCGCGATGATGGCGGCAGACGGGCTGGGGGAAGTGGCAAGCGTGCGGGTGAGCCTAGGGAATAGGCACGCACGCCCGATGAAATCGAAGAAGAGCGATTGTGCGACTTCGTCGTAGGCATATTCGCGTTTTAGGGCTTTCCATAGGGGGGAGAGCGACTTTTTGACAGCGGCGAGCGACGTATGATGAATGCGCCCAAAAGTCGTTTGTCGATGTGAATTGTGGCTGTGTGACGATGGTTGAAATATTGAATGATTTGGTGCGATGGGGATCCATTGCCCGGCAAAACGCGCCCAATGATTTGGGAATCGGTCGGTTGAAATGTGTATTGCCGCATCGAATGTTGGGGCTAGCCATTGAGAATGCCAAGTTTGTAGCAGTCGCCGGCGCGATTTGAGGCGTTGGGCGATGGCATTGGCAAATGTAGAAAAAGATGAAATGTTTTTTGGATAAGACGGTGTATAAAAGTGGACGAATTTTGCCGATTGCCCGATGCGCAGTAATCGCCCCTCGCGTTGTATTTGCGTTGCAGGGTTCCATGGCATGTCGAGATGGATGAGATGGTTGGCGCGTTGCAAGTTGTGACCGCTCGAGAATGCATCGCTACAAATGACGACTTTAGGCGGAGAAATGTTTGAAATTGTATAAAAATTGGGTAATGGGCACGATGCATCGAATGCAGTTTCGACGAGTTCGCGTTTACAAGTCGTTTTTCCATAACGCGCTACACGCGCTGTGAGCAATGCAAGCGGGCGATTCAATTTGAGATGATCGGCATAATAACGCGCCGTATCGGCGTATTGCGTAAATAGGACGATGGAGTCGTTGATTGGAATGCGGTTGATGATATTTTGAATATTGCGAATGGCGATATCGTCGCCGAGTTGTGATAATAATGAATGGGCGCGTTTCATCGATTGTAATGTTTGATTCACGGCATATTTCGAGTCGTCGTCGAGTTTTCTGCCATAGATCATGTCGTCGAATGGGAGTAACAATTGGCGACCCGAGGCGCCCAAAAGCGAGTAGAATTCGCGTTTTGACAAGATACGATTGCCGTGTATTTGTGCATTTTTATAATAGTGCATGAGCCGTTCGAGTGTGAGTTTGCAAGATGTCGGATGGCTGAGCAAACGATGCATGAGGACATGAGAGAGGATCGGCGCTTCGCGTATGACGTCGTCGCTATCGTAAATATATATTTGAATCGACAAAAGAGTATCGACGATATCGGCAAGCGTTTGAGGATTTGGCACGATGGGATTGGCATAGGAATGGCGGCAAATGCGTGTATCGGAAGTCGTTTGAGGGATTTGGTCGTCGATACAAATCGCGCGAGCGAATTGTTGAATCATATATTTATCGAAATACTTTTGTGCCGATGGATAGCCGCACAATTGGACGAGAGCATAGATATCGTTCCAACTCATGGTGACGGGAGTAGCCGTCATGAGGCAAATATAGTGATAGGCGGTATATTGTTGTGCGAAGTGGAATCGCTTTGTCGAAGGATTTTTGAGCGCATGTGCTTCGTCGAAAATCCAAAGGATGGGGCGATGACCGTCGAAATCGACTTTTGCGAGGCTGAGCATTTGATAGGAAGCGAATTGTATATTTAATTGAAACGAAGCCGCCACGCGTAGCCACATTTCGCGCAGATGCGCGGGAGCGACGACGATAACAGCGATATTGAGAGTGATGGGATCGCAGAGCATGCGTTGTATGATATCGCATGCGATATACGTTTTGCCCGACCCCGTCGGCGTTGCAATCATCGCACAATGATGTGTCGTGAGGCGATGATGGGCGGTTTTCGCGATGTTGGCTTGCGTTGGCGTCAGTTGTGGTGTGTGTTGACTCATGATACATCACCTCGTTCGTCGTTGGTGATAGTTTGTTGAAATAGCGGCAGTGATGGCGTCGCATGTGGATGCCGTAGTGAGGAAAGGGGCTTTGTATGGCGTTCGATAGCGGCAACGCATTTATCGCACAAAAGATCGATGTCGTTTTGAATAGTGGCGAGAGCCGAGTTTGGTGTTTCAATTTTCGAGGCGATATCGTGTGCTTTTCGCGAAAGTGTTGACAATTTGGCGATATATGGTTTTGCCAAAGTATCGTCGAAAGGCCATGGAATCGTATCGACGAGCCAAGCAAAGAAGCGGCGATAGCCGCCTCGTGCGTGTTCGGCGCGCGTATTGCAATAATTGCGAACGTATGCAGAATTGAGCCAAGCGGCGAGCAAATAGCCTTCGTCGTCGGTTTGGACGGGGATGTAATAAACAGTATTGATAGGTATAATTTTTATATCATTACAATAACTCGCTTCGAATCGTTGTGCGATATCACGCCAGACGACTTTTTTGTGGTTGAGCGTCGGGCTAGCGCCTGCGATGGCATGGCGTAGCGGTGGACGCGTCGTCTTTCGTTCGTCGAGCCTGGGGGCTACGCGTTCAAACCAGCGCTGCGCATGAGGCGGGAGCGAACGCAAAGGCTGCGACAGTAGCGCCATATTGTGCGGAATGACGATGTTTTGTTGTGGCTTTGCGCAGTAGGGGCGAATATCGCAACCACGAAGGACGTCGTAGATCAATGTCGATTCGATGGGGACGATGGCGTTTTCGTAGGCGAATTGCACGATTTGCGTATCGTCGTTCGCCGATGTGCTCACCGATGTGTTTGCGATGTCGCCGATGCGCTTGCAAACGTAGACGTCGTTTGCGCCCGTACAAATGCCGCGTCGCACGTCGAATCGCATTTTGATAGATGGGACGCGCAAAGCGAGTTTCGGCGGTGCATCGCGTTCTGCCAATTCAATGCGAGCGATCCATGGGGAAGGCGCAGAAAGTGCAGTATTATTATCATTTATCGAAAGAATAATCGATGCCGGATAAGTCGCAGCGCCGAAAGCATTGTGCACGGTCTGGCTCCAATCGCAGAGATCGAGTAGGTGTGCATGGTTTTCGATGAACGATCGAAATGGTTTATACGAAGGCGCCGAAAAGAGTTTATTGGGCACGAGCATGGCGACGCAGCCCGTTTTTTTGACGAGTCGGAGGGCTTTTTCGACGAACAAACTGCTGATATCGGCAGATTGCGCGCAATGGCTGAGATCGCGCGATGGCTGTGCACATTTATAATGAAGTCGCAGTATCGATTGCTTATCTTTTGGGAGTGCGTGCAAGCCGAACCACGGCGGATTTCCGATGACGAGGTCGAACCCGCCTTGGTCGGCGACTTCGGCATAGGTGAGGTCGAAGCCTAGGTGCATGGAATCGGAGCGCGATTGAGCGATATATCGGCGTTGTCGTTGGAGATCGGCAATTCGCTTCTTTTGAAGGGGACTTGGGATTGGGGAGGATTCAAAAATATTCTTTCGCGAAACAGATAATTCTTTGATGGCAATTTCGTATTGTTGTTCGATTTTTGCATAACATGCATCGCTGATCGAAGCCGAGCATCGTTCGATTTCGAGTCGCAATCGCTTCTTTTTATAGCCGTGTGCCATTTTGAATTGGCGCAAGACGTGTGGCATGTGTGGCGGAATGGCGTTTGGTGGGATTCCGAGGTGTCGTTGCCATTGCGCCAAATCGAGCAATGCATCGCCGCATGAAATGTTGAGTTCGAGGTTTGGGAGCGGGATGAGTTCGCCGTCTTTTGGCGCATATCGGATGAGTTCGAGCCATAGTCGGAGTTCGCAGATTTGGGTAGCGGCGGGCAAGATGTCGATGCCGTAGAGATTTGTCGTGAGTATGTATTTGGCGAGTTGCGTGCGAGTGATGGGGCGAGAGAGGGCGACGGCGATGTCGGAGCGCAGGGCGAGTAGGCGGTCGAAAGCGGCTTGCAAGAAGGCGCCGCTGCCGGCGGCAGGATCGAGTATTCGGATTTGCGCAAGTCGTTTATCGATGCGATCGAGTTGTTCGTTTGGGATGGCGGAGAGTTTTCGATGAAACAGTGCGTGTATGTCGTCGCGATCGAGGTGGAATTGGAGCCCGATCCACGTTTCAAAAGCGCGATCGACGATAGCTTGGGCCAGTGGCATTGGCGTATAGAACGATCCAGACGACTCTCGTAGCGATGCGGGCATGAGCATTTCGAATATGTGGCCGAGCATCCATGGGTCGAGGGCATGGGATCGCCTTTCAATGGAATCGCGAGGATCTGAATTATCTTCGGCGGCGGAAGTGTTCCACGAATATGGTTCGAAGAGCGAATGTAGAATTGAAAGAATCGTCGAATTTGGAACGTCGATTTTTGTCGACGCCGCTTCGATTTGGAGCGGGGCAAAGAGGCCGCCATTGAGAAATGGAATATTGCCCAATCGCTTTGCCTTTGCGTTACGGCGAGCATGTGGCTTGTTGAGCGTATCGAAGAAGAGCGGTCGAATCGTCGCTTGGTATATGGAGCGGGCGTTTCGTTCGTCGTCGGCAGCGGCTTCGAAGAGGAACGTTTTGCGGCCGTCGAGTGCGCCGCGATCGGCGATATTGGCGATGAATAGGAGTCGCAAAAGCGTCGTGAGGGTGAGTTGTTGCGTCGGCGCATTGGCGCCGATGTTTTGCCACGAGGCATCGAGAAGATCGAATGCCTTTTTGAAATCTCGAACAAAATTCGATTCGATATTCTTTTTTCCGAATCTTTTATCGATTTCGTAGACGAATTTGAGATAATCGCCGTGTAAAGACCAGAATTCGTCGTCGTTCCATGGGATGTTTTGGGCGACGATATATCGAGCTTCGATGGGCGACATGGCATAGAGCGCGAGAGAATGGGCGTTTAAATCGACGACGATAGATGCTGGTTCTTCGGAGAAGATGGATTCGATGGCAATTTTATTCGGTGGAGATGAGATGGCGACGAATATCGAGCACCATTCGCACGTGCCGACGGCGACGATGCCTGTGGCGCTTGGCGTCGAGTCGAGAATTGGGTTCATGTTCCATTTCTCGATAGCTTTCTGGACAAACGATGAATGAATGTCGTGCATGGTCTTTGCTCCTGTTTGTTTTGAGGAATGGAAAGCCGACATATCGTGCACGAGTGTGTACGATCGGCAAAGCGAGATCCTTGTTCGCTACTTTATAGAGCGGGCAATTTTTCAGAATATTTGCAGAAAAAATGCAAAAAGGAGCAAAAAACAGTATAAATGCGCGGAGCATGTTTCGTCGCAAGCGGAGTTTCTTGGCGATGTGACATAGAGTCGTGCATCGATTGTTTGTTGTGTTCGAAGGTGCGATGGTTAAAACTCAAGAGCGCGAAATCACGAGGAGTACGGATATATGCGTCATTTGGGAATGAAGACGGCGTTAGTATTGGCGGTCATGGCGACAGGATGTGTGACCGACGAAAGAGTTGAGGTGCAGTTATGCCCCGAAGGTTCGCTAAAGGCAGAGCCTGGTGTTTGCGGATGCGATGTCGAAGACGTCGATGGCGACGGCGATACGATAATGGATTGCGTCGATTTATGCCCCGAAGACGCCAATAAATCGGCGCCTGGCACATGTGGTTGCGGCGTGCCCGATACCGATACCGATGGCGATACGGTGCCCGATTGCTTTGATTTGTGCCCCGAAGACCCGAATAAAAAGGATCCTGGCACGTGCGGTTGCGGTGTGCCCGATGCCGATACCGATGGCGATACGGTGCCCGATTGCTTTGATTTGTGCCCCGAAGACCC
>SAMEA104315420__coassemble_1381_pt1 | contig 11145 bp, 8 predicted proteins | sample SAMEA104315420__metabat2_high_PE_047 | metagenome-assembled genome bin SAMEA104315420 (sample SAMEA104315420) | gut metagenome | biome: Monkey gut; feature: monkey-associated habitat; material: faeces | place: China | collected 2013 | reverse complement strand
ACTGCGTTCGATACGCCCTTTGGAGCGGGCTATCTCACTGCGTTCGATACGCCCTCTGGAGCGGGCTATCTCACTGCGTTCGATACGCCCTTTTTGGGGGCATCATCCACGCCCCATCCCCAACCGCACTCCACTACATATCGTCTTTTAATACGTCGATGATATTGCGCAAATTCAGCGCCCCTGTCTCGGGCAACGTACCATTGATATAGATATTCGAACCGATTTCGAAGCCAGCCGTCTTCGACAATCGCGGAATTATCGAAATATACCAATGGTAATCGTCGTTTGCGCAACCGACTGGCGCCGACCTCACGACGAAGTTGTAATCCGGATAATTGAGCAATCTCTCGTGACCGCGAATGACGTTGCGCAATATTTGAGCAAGTGCCGTGATTTCCTCGTCTTCAATCCGACCAAAATGCGCATTATGCCGCAACGGAAATACCCACGTGTGGTAACTCGACAACGCCGCGTATGGCAAAAACGACGCAAAATGCTCGTTCTTATCGACTATCCGACGATTCGACTCGATTTCACTCCTCACCATGTCGCAAATCAAACAACGACCACTCGCTTTGCGATACTCCCGCGTCGTCGCTATTCGCGCATCGACTTGCCCCGACACGATAGGCGTGGCAATGATTTGCGAATGCGGATGGATGAGCGACGATCCCGCTTTGTCGCCATTATTCTTAAATATGATGATGTGCTTGACGCGCTCGTCGAGTTCTAGAGCCCGATAGCGACTGCGATATGTGTGCAATATCGTTTCGATATCGGGCAACGAAAGCCGCGTAATCGTCGCATCATGGCGCGGCGAATCGACGACGACTTCGTGCACGCCAAATCCATTGATTCGCGTATGGAAAAAATCTCCACCGTGATCGGGCTTCGCCATCTCATCGAGCGCAGGGAACTTGTTCTTGATGACGCGCGTCTGCCACGTGCCATCGGGCGCATTGCGACGCTCGATTTCTGCCGTCGTATGGCTCTCATTACCCGGGCAAAACGGGCAATTCGGATCGTGCATGGGCAAACACGGGCGCGCTACCGATTGCGCAAACTCGATCGGCCGCTTCGAACGCTCCGTCGCGATGATGACCCATTCTCCCGTCAAAATGTTATATCGAAACTCGGGCATCTACTCCTGCTCCGCCTATTCCTGCTCCGTCATCATTGAAAGAAATTCAGAAACCTCGCTGTTATCATAACAAACGGCAAGTTTTTTGCCAATTTCTCGAGCTTTATTCATGATAGTTGCGATTTCTTTGTCGTTTATTCGATCCGTCGCATACCCGAGCACAGTTCTCAAGTCGCGATGCGTTCTGCCATATTCGACGAGCTTTTGCGCCATCACATCGCAATCTTGCCGATCTCGTGCGCCATCTTTGGCCAAATCGGCGATCGCTTCGATCCCCTCGATATACGATAAAAGCTGTCGATACGCCTTCGATCCGCCCAATTCTCCAGCCTTTGCAGAATTCTCTGGCATCCCGAGCTCGCCCGAAGTCTCCGATTCTCTAGAAACCTCCACCCCTCCCAATTCTGCAGAATTATCTTTCATCGATCTATCCGCCGCTGAATTATCTTCGGACTCATAGCTCAATACTGCATTATCTTCGGGTTGGGCGCGCAACGATTGCGCCAGGGCTCCCATTGGCGAGTGAGGCAAACAAAGCGATGCGACAAATGCGGTGGCATAAAAAAGCGATTTCCAACTCATGGCGACTCCGATAATCGACGAAAAACGACCCCAAATTCTACACAAAAGACGCCTTTTTGTGCTACGAAATACGCGCATTGGCGGCGCGTCACCGTCTATGCAAACAAAACGCGTCTACTCATTAGCATAAAGAAGGAAAGTTTTCATGCGCAGAAGCGGCATTTTACTTCATCCAACGAGTTTATTAGGGCGAGCGGGCATCGGTTCGATCGGAAAACCGGCGCGCGACTTTTTGCAGTTCCTTTCCGATGCTGGCCAACAAGTCTGGCAAATGCTCCCTCTCGTCCCCACCGACGACGGCGGTTGCCCCTACAATTCCACTTCGGCTCTCGCCGCAAACACCCGACTCATCGACCTCGACGACCTCTGCGATGCCCCATATCGCTTGCTTTCTCTCGAAGATCTCAAATACGCTCCCATCCCCGATCACCCCGAACGCGCCGAATTCAAGATGGCTGGCGACTACAAAAACGAATTGATCCAAACGGCTTTTGCTCGCCTCGTCGACTCGACCGAACCCATCCATCGCAAACTCTGGCAACAATTCGAATCGTTCTGCGATGAAAACGCCGATTGGCTCGATGATTTCGCTCTCTTCGATACTTTGCAAGCAAAACAACCCGAGGGCCCTGTTTGGACGACTTGGCCAAAGGGCTTGCGCGACCGCGACCCCGACGCTCTCGAAGCCGCTCGCGATCGATTCGATGCAGAAATCGAATGGCGAAAATTCGCACAATTCCTCTTCCATCGACAATGGACCGCACTCAAAGCGCAGGCAACCGAACTCGGCATTAAGATCATGGGCGATGTCCCCATCTTCGTTTCGCACAATTCCGTCGACGTTTGGGCACATCGCGATCTCTTCGAACTCGACGAAATGGGCTTCCCTGGCTTCGTCTCAGGTGTCCCTCCCGACTACTTCTCACCCGAAGGCCAACTCTGGGGCAATCCACTATACGCTTGGCCGCGCCACGCAAAAACGGGCTATGCTTGGTGGATCTCGAGGCTCCGCGCCATGAACAAATTGGCCGATATCGTTCGACTCGACCATTTCCGCGGATTCGAAGCCTTCTGGCGCGTCGCCTCGACCGAAAAAACGGCGATCAATGGCGAATGGGTTAAAGGCCCTGGCATCGACTTCTTCCGAGCCGTCAAAAAAGCCCTACCAGACCTCGAAATCATCGCCGAAGATTTGGGAATCGTCACGCCTGCCGTCGAAAAATTGCGCAAAGATGCCGACTTCCCCGGCATGCGCGTCCTCGAATTCGGATTCCCCATCGACGAACCAAACGACCATCACGCACTACACATGCATACACACGATAGCGTCGTCTATTGCGGTACACACGACAACGACACGATTTGCGGATGGTACGACAGCCTCGACGAAGGCATGCGCGACCACGTCCGACGATACCTCTCGATCGATGGTCGCGATATCGCTTGGCAACTCATGCGTGCCGCAGAATCGTCCGTCGCCGACCTCTGCATCCTCACCGTTCAAGATATCTTCTGCTACGGAACTTGGGCTCGCATGAACGTCCCTGGCGTCGCAAAAGGCAATTGGACATGGCGAATGGTCAATACCATCCCAGGCTGGAACGCCGACAGGCTACGCGAGCTCACCGCTCTCTACGGACGATTGCCCGACAAAAAATCCCCTAAAGCATAGATTCACACCGTCCACCCCGCACTACGTGCGGGGATCGTTTTATACGCCGCCCCCCAGGCCTTGAGCCAATCATTCATATATATTCATATATGCCCAAATACCTCAAAATACTCGCTTTGAGCCTCTCACTCGCGGCGTGCACCTCGCCCGATACATGCACTTTCGACGGCGATCCTCTCTGTACACAAGCCGTCGAACGCGCTTGTTCTGGCAACCCCATCGATTTCGAAGCGCATCTGCGTTCATTGTCGTCGCGCGATCGCGCCCAAATCGTCGCACAATCCGAACGATTGCGCTCGTGCAACGTGGGCGATTGGTTCGACAAAATCGTCGAAGAAGCATACGCCACACACGGCGATGCCTTCTACGACGACGGCCAACCTTGGATCGAATCGCGAGCCAATCGCGCCATCAAAGACATCAAAGATAATTCGAAATTCTCAAACAATGCCGCACATTATCTACACAAACACCTCAACAACGGCATTTCCAACGGCCTTTTAACCAAAAACATCGATATTCTTCGCAACCACGCCACAAACGACGACGTCTTCGCAATATTGGCGCAAATCGGCGATGCAAGCGTCTTAGCGCAACTTTGCGAACTCGAACCGACGCCACAACGCGATAAATATCTCATCGTCCGTTGGCCCGAATTGCCCGAAGACGCCCGACGACGCGCCATTGCTGCATACGTCTCGGCAAAGTGGTCGATGCAAACGAGCGGTTCATCGCAATTACCCCAATACCTCGTTCTCGATTGGGCAAAATTCGCCCTCCCCGACGCCGACGATATCCCCGACTTCGTCGTCTCCGTCGACGTCGAATCGGTTAAAATACGAAACGACGAAGTCAAACGCAGCAATTGGCATGCAACTTCGTCGTTCCAAATGCCCGCCCTTCGCGCACAAGGCGGCCGCCATGCTCGACTCGATCTCGGCCGTTGGCTCAAAGATGCCGATAACTACCGAATATCGACAAAGGCTCAAGTCGTCGTCTGGCCCCTCGACGTCTCCGACGAATGCCTCTCCGATCGCACCACTTGCCAAAATCCCCCACTCGCTCAATGGGATGCGAATTTCGACCGCACTTATCGTGTCTTTGCCGGCGTCGATACAGGGGCCCCAAATCGCATCAAAGGATACGAACCCAACCGCGAGTTCATCGACTCCCTCGTCGTCGATTTGTGCAACGATAAAAAATGCCTTACGATATTCGATAAAAAACCGATAAATACGAACGAAATTCTAGAAATCGAACAAGGCCGCGATTTCTATATCTCCGCTTCCTATTCCAATGCGCGCTATCCAATGGCGTCGCGCCTGATGGCCCGTTCGGGCGAAGGGAAAGCATGGCGCGAAATTGCCACGTTCTACGGCGATGCACCCATCTCATACGATATGCCCATTCGCGGTAACGTCTCTTTGGGCTCTTTGTGCAACGCCATCGGCCCGTGTAAACTCTCCCTCCAAATCCGACCAAGCCTCCGAATGGCTCGCCGCGATCCGCGCATCACGCGCTATTTCGGCGCCAATATCGACCTCTCTCCCATTACTTTCGACGTCAAAAACGTCACACCAGAACAACGTTGGCAATGAATTCGCTTCGGACCATCGCAATTGTGCCCTGGCAATGCCACGACGAGTTCCCCCACAAAAACAAAAAAAAACGAAAATGACGATAGACTTAGAAAAATGTGTTCTGCGTGCGCAGATCGAAGAAGATACGGTAAATTCGGGCGGCTTTGCGAAGATCGTGGCGAAGTGGGACGACTCTGCCGTGCGCAATTGCCCAATATGTGGCGGCTTACAATTTATCGAACGAACAAACCCCCAAGGGTATCGCGTCATCACGCCCTGCCCAGGGGCGTATGCTCTCGATCGCATTTCGTTGTTTAATCAGGCAAGAGTGCCGGCGCGGTTTATGGCTGCCAGTTTTGAAACCTTCGACGTTTCGAGATGTATCGATGGCGGAATGTGGGTGACGCAGTACATCGAGGAGATTCGAAATTTCAAGCGCAAAGACATTGGGCGTCTATTCGAAGGCGGACCCGGCACCGGAAAAACGCATCTCTTATGTGCCGGTATCCGGTATTTGACGTTGGAATTGGGGATACCGTGCCTTTATGCAGATTTTTCGATGCTCATCAGCGACATTCGCGCCGCGTATAGCATTAATGGAACAAATGCATCGGAGATCGATATATTGCGTCCGTTGTTTACTATCCCGGTATTGTTCTTAGATGAATTGGGCAAAGGCCGAGGAACGCCCAATGATTTTGAGCTACGCACGATCGATGAAATCGTCAATCGCCGATACGACAATCCCGATTTGACGACGTTTTTTGCAAGCAATTATTGCGATAGGGCGACGAGTGGATATCAAATTTATTGCAAAAATGGCTACAATCCTGCTTCGAATTCGCCATTGGAGTCGGAAAAATGGAGAAAATTCGCCGCCAAGCGATGGCGCGAAGAAAATAAGCGCAAGTCAAAAGACGAAGTCGAATTCCGAAACGTTGAAGAATTTGAAACATGGGTGCGCAAATTGATGGATCGAGAGCACCTCGAAGATCGCGTCAGTGAGCGAACGGCTTCGCGAATTATGGCAATGGCGAAGCCGACGTTTATCCATGCACCCGATTCGCGCCGAAGCGTCGGATGAAATGATTCATTGGCGGCGGCGTTTATATACTTTAACATGATACGCATCGGCGTCGCCGTTTCGCATAAAGATTTACTTTTCAAACACACAAAGGACGATAGACATGGCACAGTACAAAGACGATGGATTCGAACTCGTCAACGATGATCATACCGACGACCCCACATACGACAGTCACCGCAAACATTCGTATGGCAGCTATGACAACGACGATAGATACGCTCGCGACGATAGATACGATCGCGACGATGATCAGAAGTATTCTTCTCGTCAAAATTCGGGCTACGACGACGATGAAGACGATAAGCGCCCCGTCAACCCTCTCCAAAAGGTTCTATCGATAGATCCAAAAGCCGTAGATTCTGCGGCGAAAGCGGCAAGACGCATTCACATCGTCTTTGTCGTCGTCTTTTTCAGCATCTTTGGCTTCGTTATCTATGATTCTGTCCTGCGCAGTTCTTTCTCGTTTTCATCATCGCCATCCGACGAAGAAGTCATTAGAGAAGCCATGGAGAAGGCGATGCAAGAAGCGCAAGAACAATTTGACCAAAAAATGCGCGAAGCCGAAATGGCTGAGCAAGCCCAAAAGGCTGAGCAAGCCAGAATAGCTGCGCAAGCCGAACAAGCCGAAAAAACCGAAAAAGAACATTTTTATTCGGAATTGCTCAAAATGGCAAAAATATTACAAGACAAACCGGCGTTCGATAAAAGCTACTACGAATATCTCATATCGCGCTTGCTCGATCTCTCATTGACGCCAAAAAACCTTAAGGAAATCAATGAAATTGCCGCCGCGTTCGGTGAAAAAATTCATGAAACAATCGACGTCGCTCCATCAGACGATATCGTCGATTATAAAACGGCGTCTGAACAATTCGGTAAATTATATATACAACTAACCGAAATTGAACCAAGTGAATTTGAAAAATATGAATCTCAATTATTGAAACTCATGTCATCGCCCGAAGATTATTATGCCTATAAGGCAATGAAAACGACCTTCGAAAAACAATTAAAATCTTCCAAAAAAGCAAACAAAAAGTCAAAACGGAAGTCGAAAGAAAAATAAATTCGAGGCACGATCTTCGCTCAGCGGTGGCGATCACTTTGCGCCAATCGACCATCGCACGAGAATATACCGGAGCTACATAGATGACGACGAAACGCATACTACTCGCAGGCACATTCGATGCGCAAATGGCGCATTTCATCCATCACCTTCGCAAGCTTACCACCCAAGGCGACGATGACTCGCAATGCGAATTTGCATTGCTCGCCTCGGGCACCATCAAAGCCCTCGACGACGTCGCCTGCTTCGAAGCAAACCCCGCCGATAACGTCTCGTTCGACAAAGCCGTCGCGCAATACGATGCCGTCGTGTGGTTTGCTCTAACACCACGCGACGACGCCACTGCCGTGCCAGGTTCCGTCTACGATATCGAATTATGGCGCGCCTTCCAATTGGCTCGTGCTCTGCAATTCCAAGCCAGTGCGCTCCATGTCTCGATCCCACTCATCTTCGCTACCCGCATATTCCCAACCGACGCCCGTCCGCTTGGCGCTGTCTACGACCACTGGCGTAAATTATACAATATATTCAATACTTCGGTCGATAACCTGCATATCATTCGCTCTTCGATCGAAATATCAGAAGACGACGCATTATTCATGGCGTTTGTCGAATACGCCATGCGCCACTCCGCACCCGATTTGTCGCGCGATATGTCGTGGCTCAACGTCGCACGCCCCATCGACAAAGGATCGATGAGCAAAGCCATCGTCGATGCCCTCCAATCATCGCGCCGCGATATCGCCCAAAGGCGACAAACAAACCTCGTCGGCGATGGCGTCGTCTCGTATGCTGAATTGCTCGCCGCTGTGCGGCGCGGTTTGCACGATAAACACATGATCGCCGCGCGAATGCGCTGTTTGGCTTCGCCATCGGCACGTCGACGCGCCCAGTTCTTCGCCGAAACTCGCAAATTCCACGCACTCGACGATGCCGCACCCATCCCCTACGACGATCGACACGCCGAATGCTCGTCGTGGGCAACGCAACGCGTCGAAGATATCGTCGACGAACGCGCCATCCCCGTTCGATTGCTACTCGATGTCGCACCATTGCGACACCACGACGCCAGCGCTTTTATCGTGCGGCGCATCGCAAACGCTCCAAAACGTTCGCTCTACGACACGACGCAATTGCTCATGCATTGGCTGCCGTCGTATTTCAAAAAATCGCTCAATATCGAAAAAGCCAGCGGCGACCTCCTCCTGTGCAAAATATCTCGCATCACGCTCTGCGAAATCGAACAAAAAGCCGATGCGCCCTTTTTCAATCGACTCATCGTCCATCGACCCTATACGCATAGCCCCCTATTTACCATTGGTTTGGCAATGCTCCCCGTCAACGCCAGCGACGCCGGAACCCTCCTCGTCGCTTGCCATACGCCCTCCGATAACCGCCTATTGTGCTCGCTTTTCGCTCGCGTCATCCACGCCTTCGGCCTCTTCGTCGAAGAGTATGGCTAGCCCACCGCCCCCACTCAGACACATGCACTACTAAACAAAATTTGATTGAAAATATGCCATTTCGTTTATATATCGAACTCGATCTGTGTTATGATATACGGCGAGCATAGCTCGCCACTATCAACGTTTTTCTATGGAGCATTGTCGATGAGTAAAAAGATACCCCAATCCAGCCCCGCCCCAGCGCCTCCCCATTTTCCTTAAAACGAATACTTCGCCTGCAAGAAGACGTAATTCGGACCCGCCACGCGATTCCCAAACGTCGAATCATCCGTCCCAGCGTGCAATAAAGCACCCGCGATCAACTCCGTTCCAGGCCAGAACTTAAACGAAAAACTCGGCATGATGATGGCGCTGGGCTCGGTCAACTGCATCACGACAGACAGACGGAACAACATCTGTTCGTTAAACGCCTTGAAATCCCCGTTGATCATGAGGTAGTGGCCCAAATCACTTGCCCCAAATTCATCGACGAAACCATAGATATACTGCATATTGACGTAGAGCCACTTCGTAAACGTATTGTCGATCCCTACGACGCCCTTGAAAAACGCCCCCTTCTTCTCTTGAACGTCGCGAATCTTCGTTCCGTTGATGTCGATATTCATCCCCAAATCGTCGTGGAACGTCACGCTAAACTCGCCCCAAAGCCCTACGCCACCCATGAAATCGAGGCTCGTCGCAAAATCTGCACCCACGACCCAAACCCGCGGATACGTCACCTTGACATCGGTATTCCCCGTCAAGAAGCGGATGTGTTCGGGTCCCAATTGGTTCATCAAGTCCATCAAAACGGGGAATTGCTCCGGATCGGCGACCTTATCGATGTGCGCATTTATCGCCGTCTCGAGAATGCTATCGCTCGTCTGCAAGTCGACTTTGATATCTTTCGGTTGCATGAGGTGGTCGTAACCATAATACCCCATCAAATTGATATCGACGCCCAACAGCGAAAACCCAACGCGCAAGGCAACCTGCGAGTTTTCGATCGCGCGGCTCGGTTCATCGATCGTCACGTGGTAATTGATGCTCCCCAAATTGTCGACATACGCCTGCTGCAAATCGACCAAACGCTTCAACGTGCTGGCGCGAACAAAACGCCGGAACTGCTCGGGGCCACCAAACAAGTACTCCGACGACTCGGGAATCAACCCAGATTTAAAGCACGGTACCCACACCAACTGTATCTGAAACTCGCTAAATATCGGCGTTTCCTCGCCTTCGACCTCCCAACCCGGCGTATACGTGATGTTGATCATCTCGTTGGCAACCCGACGCCCAAAATCTTGGTAGTCCTCCAAATCGAGCCCATTGATAACACTCGTCGGATTAAAACGGTCGGCCGAACCCCAATCGATTATCTGACGACCCAAGCGAATATCCAAACCATCAATAATAAAGTCCGATATCCGCACATAAAGCGCCTCGCTCTCGAAATAAAGCGGGTCGACGTGCTCCCTACGCCTATCCGTATAGAGCTCGCTCACCTCGCTTTGCCCCGAAAACGTCACCGACACATCGGCCACCGCATCGACGACGCCCCACGTAAACGCACCCGTAAAACGAAACGTGTTATCGGTCCGGTCGAAGCGCACTTTGTCGACATCCCCCGGCATATCTTGCCCTGGCACCGTAAACCGCAAATCGCTCGTTATCGAGCCTTTATAGGAAAAATCTTGCGCCATCGCGCTCGTGGCACACGTCGCAAGGCCCGTGGCTAGGGCACAACCCATCAGAAATTGTGATTTACGCATTCGCTTCGAGTCCGATATTGGAAGTTTCGCAAAATCGCAGTGCCTCCGCCCGCAAATCCTCGTGCTACCGCCCGCAAATCAACCGAGCAGCCGCGGAAAGACACCGCAAAAACCGCGCTCATAACGCCCCTACGCTCGCTTTATTCATTTATTTTCCCCCACCACTCATCGCGGCATGGGGGGCGCCCTATCTCGCCCGTTGGGCTCAATACGGGCTCTGTGTCGCCCTATTTCGCCCGTTGGGCTCAATACGGGCTCTGGCTCCGGCTATGTGCTCACTGCGTTGCGCGCATACGCCTACGCAACCGCCCTATTTCGCTATCGCTCAATACGGGCTCTGTGTCGCCCTATTTCGCTATTGCTCAATACGGGCTCTGTGTCGCCCTATCTCGCCCGTTGGGCTCAATACGGGCTCTGGCTTCGGCTATGTGCTCACTGCGTTGCGCGCATACGCCTACGCAACCGCCCTATTTCGCTATCGCTCAATACGGGCTCTGTGTCGCCCTATCTCGCCCGTTGGGCTCAATACGGGCTCTGGCTTCGGCTATGTGCTCACTGCGTTGCGCGCATACGCCTACGCAACCGCCCTATTTCGCTATCGCTCAATACGGGCTCTGTGTCGCCCTATTTCGCCCGTTGGGCTCAATACGGGCTCTTGTCATCCCGGGGTTGCGCTACGCTTACCCCGGGCTGTATTCTGGCGCCCCTTCAGGGCGCTCCCTTCACACTCGCCAAATCAATCACGCCCGCACCGCGGGCGTCCATTCCCCATCGCAAAATCAATCACGCCCGCACTG
>SAMEA104315420__coassemble_1364_pt1 | contig 11263 bp, 8 predicted proteins | sample SAMEA104315420__metabat2_high_PE_047 | metagenome-assembled genome bin SAMEA104315420 (sample SAMEA104315420) | gut metagenome | biome: Monkey gut; feature: monkey-associated habitat; material: faeces | place: China | collected 2013 | reverse complement strand
TCCATTCCCCCTCGCCATTTATGGAGAGGGGGTTAGGGGGTGAGGTCAAAATTCACTTACACGACAGGGGTTGAACTTCGTAGATACCGAATTCGCGTTTGAATCCCGAAGTGCGGGCATTGACTTCGCTGAGCAGGTAGTATTGATCTGTGCCGCTTCCTTGGATAGCGGCTGGGCTTCCGATGAGCGCGTAGGCGTTGGCACTCATATCGTAGCGCGAGAAGGCGTCGCCATCGGAGAATCCTGCGACGGGTTGTAGATTGAGCGTGAAGTTTCCTGTCATACCGGCGAGGTATGTGCGTCGCGACAAATCGCCTTCGAGTCGAGTTTTGCTCGGCGTGGTGCCACTGACTGGTGCGGGAGGTTTTTTGCCGAGCCCGGTGAAAGATTCGAGAAGGTCTTGGTCGATGGCTTGCGTAGCCGTATCGGCCGACGAGACGAACGAGCCTTTGGCGAGTGAATCGCGAATGGCGCCGACTTTTTGATTTGAGCAAGTTTTTTCGGCGTTCGTTTGCGCGATCGGTTCGAGCGCCATGCCGACGGCATGAGCGGCGCGGGTGGCTTGTCGATTGTAATTGAAAGCCGAGCTCATGCGGATTTCACCGGTGACGATTTTCATCGACATGAGCGCGATGGCCGTCGCCGTCAAGATGACGAGCACGACGGTGACGAGTGCAACGCCTTTTCTATGCATCGTTGATTTCATTTTATGTGCTCCTCAGCATCTCATCATTCAGCAATCGCTCCATGCGCAACCGACACATCATCCTTTGAGTCTTTTGTAGGAAGTGTAACATTACCGTTGCGTGGCTCTTGAAACAATGCCGCACCATGTGCATGTGAATACAAATAAACCTCACCATCGCTCCCTGTGTATTTATCCCCAGAGCTTGGCAAAGTCTTCAGACTCGATCGAGCCTTTGCTCCAATACGGAACATGGCTCCGTAGAGCTGGCTTATTGTCACAGTGTTCCAAGCCTCGCCGACGGTTTTATCGGTGGGGAAGTCCATCTTGTTGAACTCGGATTTGAGTATCGGATAGACTTGAAAATACTCGACATTCTCGAGCAAAACATCGCACTTGTTCTCATCGACACCGAAATCATCGCCAATGACGCTCGAAATGCACCTTTCTAATCGACCTGCGTTCAAACGATAGACGATAGCAATAATCGGATTGACCGTATTCTCGACAAAAGGTCTTTCTGGATCGATACCACAATATCGAGTGAAATCTTGCGTATTCCCAATAAAATTAAACTGTCCATCTTTAATGCTATCGATGGCAGCAATCGCCGTTCCGGTGTCGGGTGTCGAAATCTCGACGGCACTTGCGTTGCGAAATACGCGATTGAATATCGCGGCAAAAGTCCCATCATCAGCCGATGTATTGCTCAAATTCGATCCGTCGACACTCGACTTATACACTTGATTTGCGACGAGAGGCAAAGTCACCGTGCGATCGAGTGTGACAGTACCATTGGAATAGGAACTAACCGTAAAATCGTCGTAATCCGATATCGACGCGATGATTTGTATCTTCGAATTTGTACCGTCGGTGGCATGCTTAAACGCCACGGGCTTGAAAGCGTTCATGCCACTAAAACCGACGCTCAATCGTGCTGCGCGACAAGCCCCACCTTGCATTCTACCGTTTCCGTCATCGGCGGTATATCCATAAGCATAGCCCGTGCGAGAAATATCGCGTTGAATGAGGAGCTCGGCATTTCGCAAGTTCGCTTCGAGCAATCGACGATTGTCTTCGTCGCCAAACGAATTCGCCGTGCTCGTGAGCAACTGATATGCGGCAATGACGATGATCGACGTGATGAGCACTGTCACCAACAATTCGATAAGTGAAAATCCGCGGCGTTTCATATCTATCCCCAAACAATCGTTCTATTGACTAGCCCATGCATCGATTCAAACTCGCCCCATACACGTCACTTCTTAAAGACAAAAGGCAACGACACGGAATCGCAATTCGAATCAATGTCAGCCTCAAAATTGCAAACACCTTGGGCATTTGGCTTTGCCCACATGACTCGCAAAGCCCCTCGCACGTAATCACTTGTTTTAATCGTCTCGCTTGAACTCGTCGGCGTCGTGCCAGATGTCGTACCTGCGCCAGTCGTACGATCGGGCAACACGATATAATGCGCATAATATGTGCCCTTCAAATCGCCAACACCGTTGGCCGTATAGCGATTTCCCGCGGTGGAATTTTGTTCTAACGCGAACCAACGACTCGCCGATGCACTTTTGATGTCGCTCAAAGGCGCCCCCGTCTGCTTAGTGGCGTCCATCGTCTCGAGTCGATTGAGCAGGAGTTCAGCGACGTACATGCCCTCGGTACGTCGTTGCGAGACGTCGTTTTGCTGAATGACGGCGATCAAAATCCCGAGCACGCCGAGGCAACCGATCGCCAAAATGGCGCCGGCCAACATGGCTTCGATGAGCGTAAAACCGCGGCGAACAGCCGCCCTTTTGCCCACGCCGCCACAGTGTCGTTTCATCTCTTTATCGTTACCAAACATATCGCACTCGCTGTTTTTACCACCAAAGAACGGTCAAAATGCCTAATAAAAGTCTATGAAAGGCACAGACGTTCGAAGTTTCTGCGATGAACGTCTATTTCAAGAATTTGCGCGGCAAGATCTTTTGCCAAAATCCGCCCGATTTCTTTTTTGCTTTTTCGTCGTTTGCCTCGTCTTCTTCCCACCAGGCTTCGGGTTCGTCCGAGACGTCGAAGTTATCGATGTATTCGGCGGGGATATCGTCGGGGAGTGTGAGTTTTCGCGGGTTAATCGCCACGTTGAGATTGATCTTCCACGCGCCATCTTCTTTTCGCATATAAACGGTGCGTTCTACGCCATCGATATTGACCGCCATTTCGGCACTTTCGATGCCCTTTGCACCGGTCGACGTGCTACGAATGACCTTTGGCCGCCCCGACACCGGCGTCACGCCCTCGATGAGGTGCGCCCACTTGCGATCGTTGACGCCATCACCACTTTCGACCATTTCGATCGAATCGACCGTAAAACAATCGCGAAACTTCGCCGTATCGTCTTTATACGCATATTCGATGCACTTATTCCAAGCATCTTTTGGCATCCGCCCATAGAACTTGACGAAATACACGACGAGCCCCACGACGAACAGCACGCCTGCCACGATGAGCACGCGCACGAGCCGCTTCATACGCGACTTCGCTCGCGCTTGTGCCTGCTTCTTAATTTGGTCGGGCGTCTTCACCCCAGGCACGCGCGGTTTCGGAGGCACTCTAACCCCGCCCATCTGAGCCGCCTTTTTGATGTTCGGATTTAGCTTAGCCATCGTTACCTCCACCAAAACCTAGCTCATTATAACCCATTATCGCGTAAACGTCGCATTTTTTTTGTGCCAGCCGCCACTTTTGCGGCACCCGCTCGATCGTGCATCGGCGGAGCGAGCGAGGCAGCTTCTGGCGCCGGCTATGTCGCTATTGCTCCATACGCCGCCGGCGGTTGTGCTATTGCCTGCGGCAATACGCACCACGGCGGGCTATTGCCTGCGGCAATACGCCACCTTTGGGCGCGGCTATGTCGCTATCGCTCCATACGCCGCTTTGGGCTCAGCTATTGTGCCCTTGGCACAATACGCTTTCGCAGCGGGCTATGTCGCTATCGCTCCATACGCCCGCTTTTTCTATCGCGCTAGCCATCGGCATGGCGAGGGCCATCAAATCGAATCGACGCAAAGCCCCGATTCGACATTGCAGGCGACGGTGCACTGCGTATAGCCCGCTTCGAAATCGACGAGTTGTCCCGTCGTCGAGGTGGCACACAAATAACGCATGCTCACGACGCCACCTTCGGGCGATTTCACGCATGCGACGCGCGTTTTGCCAGGCTCCGTGCACGGCAAGGCGCAAGCCCCGATGAGCTTTTCCGTCGCGTCGATCGATCCGAACATCTTTTGTGCGTTTTCGCTCGGCAAGGCGCAAACGTGATCTTTCGAATACGTCTTGCAATCCGTCCCCGTCGAATACCCGATATAACAATACGATAGCCAATCGCCTTGGCATTTATCGGGATACGACGTCGCCGTGCACTGTTGCCCATAATCGGCGGGAATGTAATTGCAACGCCCATTGGTGCATCCCGTCGTGCACTCTTTGTAGCCCTTTTGCAACGACCAAACGCGTTTTCCGTCGTCTGTCGTCGAGCAAACGCGCGTAAAGTGCGCTTGGAAGTTATAACTCCCGACGCATTCGCCGATGAAGTCGCCGTCGTTCTCGCACGATTCGTAACACCCCACGCCTTCTTCGGGCGCGTTGGCACAAACGCGAGCCCCACAATTCGCAACCGAAACTTTGCCATCGATGCACGAGAAGTGGCGGTTGTTGTCGCAATGTTGCTTAAACGTTTCATACGCGCACGCATCGCCCTCCGACACTTTGCCAGACTCCGACGTTTTTGCATCGACGCACCGCCCATCGCCGACGCACACTTCGGTCTCTGAGCATTGGCAAGTCACGCATTTGTTTTCGACACACGTTTGGGCGGCATCGGGGCACGCGCGCGTCTTCGAGCACTGAGCCGAAACGGGCGCTTGGCACGTTCCTTGGTGGCAAACCCAATTGTTTGGGCACGTGCGCGTCATCGAACACGACGATTCGGGCACGCATTTATTTTGGTCGCAACCATAACCCGCACCACAATCGACATCGCCATGACAAACGACTTGTTCGCGCGTCACGCACTTCGCATTTTGGCAAAACAGCCCATCGGCACACGCGTCGATCGTCGAGCATTCGCCCGCAAAACAAGCGCCATCTTCGCCACAAACCGTTCCCGTGGCGCACGATCCCTTCGTGCAAGCATCTGCGGGGCGGAATACACATCGCCCATCGATACACGCCCTATCATTCTGCTTGCAAGGGCGATCGTCGTCGCATTCGGGCTTGCATTTTCCCGATATGCAAACTTTCCCACCCGTGCACGGTTTTGCCGCCGTACATTCATAGACGCATTTGCCATCTTCGCAAATCTTATCGTCGGCACATGGCTTCTCGGCAGAACATGCTGCTTCGACTTTTGCAACGCATTTGCCATCTTCGCAAACCTTTCCATCCGTGCACGGCTTCGTGGCAGAACATTCTGCTTCGACTTTTGCAACGCACTTACCGCCTTCGCAAACTTTCCCATCCGTGCACGGCTTCGCGGCGGAACATTCTGCCTCACAAATCCCCGATGGCAAGCATATTTCGCCCTCGCCACAAGAAAAGACCGTGCACGGCTCAATGCACGTATAATTGACGCATAAATTCGACCGACATTCGCTCCCCGACTGGCACGTAGCACCGTTGTCTTTCTCCGTTTCGGAAGATTCACCGCATCCGTTGACCAAGAATAATAACGCCGTCATGGCAATTGCTATACGCGTCGTACGCATAAATACCTCGTTTCTCGACAATTTGTGTTTTTTGTGCCTTAGGCGGCGAGCGTTCATCGCCACAAACGACTGCTGGCCTCTTTATTCGCACTTTCCAGTCGCATAGTCGCACAACGCCGCGCCATATTGGTCTTCGTTCGCGCCCGTAACCGCACCATTCGTCGGCAAGCACATCGCCGTGTAGGTCTAGAGCTCACCAACGCGGCACACCCCTATAGATCTTTTCTTTGCCAAATGAAATACCGAGTTCATTTTTCATTGATCTGTATAAAAAAATCCCCCTCCACAATGTGAAGGGGGATTGGGCTAATTAGCCATGTCGCAACGACTTCTCGATATTAGTTGCACTTGGCAGAATTATTTTGTGTGGGATTACAACCGGCAATGCCCGGACATTCTATGCTCATAGGAACGAAAAGATTGACGCCATTGACCTCAGTGCACGTATACGTCGTAAGCAATGCACCATTTTCCCCCGTGCATTCTTTATACGAAGCACCGACCTTGTCACAAGGTGCCATACATTCCGATTTGCTATTTTGAGTAGCACACACGAGTCCACGTTCCGCACACGCAGAGATGCTAGCCACATACGAGGTCGATCCCCAACCTCCATCTTCACCACCATATGGATCGTTTTCACATGCAATCAATACATTGCCATCACACTTCGTGCTCAAACCAGTGCAAGCGCTGTCGTCTTTATCGACCACCTGCGCCAATCGGCATTTATTTTGGCTCTTATGACATTTCAAGCCATCTGCACAGTTTGCATCAGTCGTGCAAGCATCGCCGTTGCCACCTTTGTCGCCAGCTTTGTCGACGCATTTGAAATCTTTGCTGCAAATCTTGTTGGCATCTTCACATTTCTGAGTGTCTGAGCACTCGCCAGCTTTGGCAATGACGGGTTTATCGGCACAAACCGATCCATTGCAGTAACCCGAAAGGCAGTTCGCACTATCGGTACAAGTTTTGCCGTTTTCCTCGTAACCCGACGGCTTTACAGCGCATTTACCCTTGGCGGCATCGCCAGTTTTCTTGCAGAAGTTCGAAGTACAATCGGCATTGACATCGCAAGCAGCATCGTTCTCGGCCCTAGCCGTGCATTTATGCGTCGATTCTTTGCAATAGCCCGACTGGCAAGCGCTATCGCGCGTGCAATCCGCATCGGCGGCTTTTTTGTCGGCACACACGCCTTGGGCTGCATCGGCGGCTTTCTCGCAATAGCTCGACGCGCAGTGGTTATCGACCTCACACGCAACACCTACTGCTGCTTCACCAGTGCACGTATTGCTAACGGGCTCGCAGAGTTGATTGCCGCAATCTCTCGTCCCGCTCTCGACGAAGATGAGTTTATTGTCGACGCTGGTGCATTTATAAGAAACGAGTTGCTTAGGATGATTATCTGCGGTGGTGTTGTTCTCTTTATCACATTCCGATTTGGTCTTATTGGCTTCCGTGCACGTCTCGAAGCAACCTTTATGATCGCCCGACACGACGCAAGCTTTGGCATCGCCACACGTTTCGGTCACGAACGTGGCTTCACCTTCGCCTTCGCCACCATTCGAAAATTCGACATCGCAGTGAACGTAGATATTGCCCGCGCAGTAATCTTCATCGCTGACCGAACATGTCGATGGGAGGCCACATTTGCCTTGGTGGCAAATCGAGCTATTGCACTCATCGTGAGCCGCGCAATCGGCGCCATCGGCTTTCTTTTCGGATTCGGCAGCGACGCATTTACCCGCTTCGCACTTGTTCGATTTGCATTCGTCGGCTGCGGTGCAATCGGCGCCATCGGCTTTCTTTTCGGATTCGGCAGCGACGCATTTACCCGCTTCGCACTTGTTCGATTTGCATTCGTCGGCTGCGGTGCAATCGGCGCCATCGGCTTTCTTTTCGGATTCGGCAGCGACGCATTTATGCGTCGTTTCATCGCACTTGTTCGACTTGCAATCGTCGTTACCTTCGCATTCTTGACCCTCATCGCGTTTATCGTTTTTCTGCGCTACGCAAGTTTCTTGTTGGCAGAGATTCGAAACGCAGTCGCTGTCGACTTTGCACTTCGAGCCATCGGCGGCTTTTGCCGGAGCACATTTGCCCGACTCGCAGTAATTCGAAGCACAGTCGCTGTTTTGCGTACACTTATCGCCGTTTTTGCCCGCCGACGAATCGTCGTCGTCGCTACACGATACGAAACCCAAGCCCATGAGGGCGATCAGAAGAGAAATACTCAGTTTTTTCATCGTCTTATTCCTTAAAAACCTAAAAACAACCACAACATGAATTATTAACCCACATGTCGCTTGTTGGACTACCAACGGGATTGCGTTTCTAACAGAATATTTTTGCCAATTCAAGTTTGAGAGGGAAAAAGATCGATATGTCCCCCCCATGGCAAGCGACGACGGACAACAGACGACTTGTGGTTCTAGCCGGCGAGTAGCCCCCGGCAATGCCGGGGGTAAAGAGAAACGCCAAATCATAATACAAACTGACCTCACCCCCGGCCTGTCGGCCACCCCCTCTCCATAAATGGCGAGGGGGATGGACATCTGCCTACGGCAGATGTGACATATTCGGCGATGGACATTAAAAAAGCCCGTAGGGCTTTCGGCGAGTAGCCCCCGGCAACGCCGGGGGAACCAGGTCGCCCCAACCATACAAACCCCGTAGGGGTTTCCGACATGATAAACGATGCAAAACACCTACTCATAAATCCATGTTTATTATAACCCATAATCATGACGTTTTTGACGAAAAATCCACTTTTTTATGATGCTTAATCGGAAACCCCTACGGGGTTCATTTTGTGGGGATATTCCGTTCCCCCCAGTAGCCGCCTTACGGCGCCAACTGGGGGCTACTCGCCAGAACCCCTACGGGGTTCATTTTGAGCGGCGTATGGAGCGACAAGCGACATAGACGCTACGGCGGCGCGTATTGCCGCAGGCAATAGCGACGCGGCGAAGGCGTATTGCGCCTACGGCGCAATAGCCGAGCTCTTAGCGGCGTATGGAGCGACAAGCGACATAGACGCTACGGCGGCGCGTATTGCCAAAGGCAATAGCGACGCGACACAAAAAGCGCCTCGAACGCCGAAATTTGGGGGTTGGCTGGTGACAAGGCATAAAAAATGTGCTTTACACGCCGTGGCGAGCGCAAAAAGCGCGCAAACTGTCGGATTGCAACGACAAAGGCGGGAGAAATGAGGAAGTTTGGAGTTTTGCCGTTCATTGGGGTGATTGGGGCGATATCCGTTGGCATGACGGGTTGTTTAGATATGGAGATGCCGGTGCCGTCGTTCCAGAGTGGCCCGAAATGCCCGGAGTCGTTTACGAAATTGATGACGGCGGACGCGTGCCCGGCTGGGGAGGAGTGCCAGACGCTGACCGATGGCACGATATGCATTAAGAGAAAGGTGAGTTTGGGCGGCGGAAATGGCCCGAATTGCCCGGCGGGTTATGTGACGCTGGGGGCGACGACTGGCGAGTCGGCGTGTGAGTTTGACGAGACGAAGGAGCTCGACGACAAGCAGTATTATTGCACCGAGGGGACGATTGCGGGGCGTTATTGTCGCAAGATCCCCGAAGACAGCGAGAAATCGACGGTTGTCGTACGCGAAGGTCAAATGTGTACGGCGAATCAGCTCGTACTCGACGATAAATCGCTGCGGATTCACGTCATCGACGTTGGGCAGGGCGATGCGATTTGGATACAGACGCCGACGGGGCAAAACATCCTCGTCGATGCGGGCGACCAAGGGTTGTTCAACAAGACGAATGGCGGCGCGATCGTCGCCGATTATTTGGCGTTTCACGATTTCCCCGAGGGGAGTACGTTCGATGCGGTGTTCGTGTCGCACCCCGATAGCGACCATTATGGCGGCATGAAGTACTTGTTCGAGAGCCGTTACAACGTCAAGGCGTATATCGACGCAGCCGATCCGGCGCGAGCCGACGACTTTTCGGGCACGTATAAGGCGTGGGTGACGACCGTGCAAGGGCGCGTTCAAGACAAGATTTATGCGCCGGCGGAGCAGTTTTTCAAGCCCGGCGACGCGATGCCCGATGCGTTTTTTGGCTCCGAGGTCGAGGCGCGATATGTCGTGTCGAATAAGACGATGGCGACGAGTAACAACCGAAATAGCATGTCGATTATCTTCAAGATTAGCTATGCGGGATGGTCGATGTTGTTTACGGGCGATGCAGAGGCGACGCAGGAGACGCGAGTGGTGCAGATTGCGGGCGAGAAGGGCGCCGATTTGGTCAGTTCGAATTTCTTGAAAGTTTGCCATCATGGTTCTGATAATGGTTCTTCGACTGCGCCATTCTTAGATGTCGTTTGGCCCGATTCGATTGAGCGCGACAAACGCAAGGCATTTATATCGAGCGGGCGCATTGCGTATTCGGGCACGTATTTGCCGAGTCAGAAGGTCGTCGATCGCCTTTATACGTACATTCCCGACGATAACTTGTATTCGACGGCGGCGGGCGATGGAGAAAAAGAAGAACGCGATGCCACGCGCGACGACAACATCCTCATCGTCATCAAACCCGATGGTTCGCAGTATTCGTGCTATTCGGGCGTGAATTGAGATGGCGTGAATCGAGAAGGCGTAAATTTCATTTAGAAATATCGTCAAATCGCGACGACGACATCTTCATCGTGCCATTGGGGCGTGAATCGAGGTGGCGTAGAATTTAATTTTGAAATAAAGTCAAAGTAACGATGAAAATTCTTGGAATTGAGAGTTCATGTGATGAATGTTCGGCGGCAATCGTCGAAGATGGGAAAATCTTATCGCATATCATTGCGAGTCAGATACCGGTTCATGCGCGGTATGGTGGCGTCGTGCCGGAGCTGGCTTCGCGAGCCCATATCATGGATATCGTCGACGTATTCAAGCGGGCGTTTTCCGAGGCGGGCGTCGATATGGGGTCGATCGATGGCGTTGCGGTGACGCAGGGGCCGGGCTTGATCGGGTCGCTTTTAGTCGGACTAGAGGCGGCAAAGGCGTTTGCCTATGCGCGGAATATTCCGTTGGTGGGGGTTCATCACACCGAGGGGCATTTGCTCGCGCCGCTCATCGATACGACCGATGGCATGGAAAAGCCGGAGTTTCCTTTTATGGGACTCGTCGTGTCGGGAGGGCATACGAATCTGATCGCCGTTCATGCGGTGGGCAAATATGAGATGATCGGTCAGACGCTCGACGATGCGGCGGGCGAAGCGCTCGATAAAGTTGGGAAGATGCTGGGTTTGCCGTATCCGGGGGGCGTTGCCATCGACAAATTGAGTGCCGATGGCGACCGCGATCGATTTGCATTCCCGAGGGCATTGCCGCAGCACGACAATTTCGATTTTTCGTTTAGCGGGTTGAAGACGAGCGTGATGACGCAATTGCGTCGGATGGGATCGATGCCCGAGGGGCAAGATTTGCACGATTTGTGTGCCTCGGCGCTCGAGGCAGTCGTCGATACGCTAGCGCGCAAGACGATTCGGGCGGCGCACAAGATCGGCGCACAGACTGTCGTCGTCGCGGGTGGCGTTTCGGCGAATCGCCGACTTCGTGCGCGCTTAAAAGACGACTGCGAAGCGCATGGATTGCGGTTGTCGATTCCACCGATGAAATTATGCACCGACAATGCGGCGATGATTGCGGGCTTGGGACAATATCGGTTGAAGCCGTTGATCGAGGCTGGCGTTGGATTTGAGGCGTTTGATTTACAACCAAAACCGGGATGGGGACTGTTGGAAGCGACGGGGAATGTGTAACGCGCGAAGCGCAATAAAGCCGCTAAAAGCGGCGTGGGGGTGTGGG
>SAMEA104315420__coassemble_1338_pt1 | contig 11430 bp, 6 predicted proteins | sample SAMEA104315420__metabat2_high_PE_047 | metagenome-assembled genome bin SAMEA104315420 (sample SAMEA104315420) | gut metagenome | biome: Monkey gut; feature: monkey-associated habitat; material: faeces | place: China | collected 2013 | reverse complement strand
CCGCTTCCTCCCCCTCTACGTCGAGAAAGAATTCTTCGAACGTCACCCGTTCATCAGCATTCATCCCGCCGTCGAAAAAATGGTCCGTTGCTTCGTCAAAGATGCACGTGCCATCGATCCCAAATTCGAAATCTTCATCTGCGGTGAACACGGCGGCGACGTCTACACCATCGGCCGCCTGCACGAAGTCGGCCTCACCGGCGTCTCCATGAGCCCCGGTAAAGTCTATCGTTCCATCATCAAAGCCGCACAATGCCAAGTCCAAAATCCGAGAAAGTCGGTGAAGTAGCCTCACCCCCAGCCCCTCTCCAAAGGAGAGGGGAGTTTGGATGATATAGATCCCCGTCAGTAGTGGCGGGGATTTTTTTGTTTTTGGGCGCGCTCTATGCGCCTTTGGCGCATACGCGAGGCGTTGATACATCATGTCGCCCCGCCCCATCGATCCCCTCTCGCACGTCTGCGACAAACAAACCACACCCCACCGAAACCCTCTCGCACGTCTGCAATAGACCAACTGCCCCCACTACCAAAGCGTTCTGTGATTCCATTTGATAGGTCTTTCAGAATTGATTTACTATAGCGCTATCATAATTCATCAGATCCAATTGGAATATACACTCTTTCAAGAGGAATGATATTGTGACACCTATCGCTGAGTTTATGATAATACTTAATAATAAGTCCAGCCAATTCATCCCCATTAATACCTCTAATATGTGGATTGGCTTCTAAAAATGATTTTGCATTCTTTGTGTAATCAGACAAAGTTACAAAAAAACCATAATCTCCTTCTTGCATGGCTCCTTTCAGCGCCTGAATATCTTTCTCGACGACGTTCCCAGATTGGCTTTTAACCTGAACGACAATGCGAGGTGGCAATTCATCTTTGTAAGCTTTAATATCAATGCCATTATCGCCACCTTGTTTTGAGCGAGTGGTGCGATATCCCATTGCATTAAGCAATTCTGCTATAAAATCCTCTAGCGAATATCCTTTGAGCTGTGATGATAGCCGTTGAATAATATATGCATTCGTATTAGCCTTGATATCATCTGCAACGAATTGTACCGTATCATCCGCATCGATGTTTGTTGACTTTTTACAATTATCATTCAGTGCATCAATAAAGTCTTTTGAATAATTCTTGATATTAAAAAAACTCATTGCAGAGCCAGCTTCATGCAGAGCTCCCTGGCTAAACTCAATTCTCGGAATTGCTTTAAGCCATTCTACCTTTCGAATATGTGCAACGCATGATTCATCTGGATGATATTCGTAAGATCCTGTAATGCGGCCAATATGTATAAGCTTGTCTGGATTCCCTGAATAAACAACGTAATCGCCAATGTTCGCCACGTGCGTAAAGCGATATAATTGTCCAGCACAGTTACCTATATGATTGACAGGCTTGTCAGGATGATGTTCTGAATATGACTTCTTAAATGCTTCAAATGTAGCTTCAAGCCTTGATAAATCCCCCATTTCTTTCCAATTCAATCCGATGATTTGATTTTGCAAGAATGATGAGTTGTCTGTGGCATGTATTCCCCATACTTTTAGATCGTTCTGACACATAGCACCTCCAAATGCATAAAGTCCAACAAGTAGCGCCTAAGCCGAGTGCATAAAAGCTACCATTTTATATTTTCCCATACATACGGTTTGATTACAATTCATTTCTAGCCTGGCGTATCGTTTGCGATGGTCAGAAGGCTACGCCGCGCCTTACGCTTTGGGCACATCGGTCGAAACACCCGCTACCGCCATTTCGGCTAGCTCTGTAGTTTTTGACAAAGCCTACTTCTTCTTAGGATGTTTAATCGGAAACTCCTACGAGGTTCTGCGGGGTTCATGGTGAATGGATCGGAGTGCGTGATCGTTTTTTTCCAAAATATGATGGTGATAAAGCGCGGCGTTTGCGGTAAATCGCCATGGCATGTTTGAGCGCGGCGTATGCGCGCAAGGGCCTACTGGCCCGAGCACATAGCCTGCGCCGACGCCGTATGCCGATAGGCAAAGGCGGCGAAATCATGCGCGGCGTATGCGCGCAAGGGCCTACGGGCCCGAGCACATAGCCTGCGCCGACGCCGTATGCCGACAGGCAAAGGCGGCGAACTCATGCGCGGCGTATGCGCGCAAGGGCCTACGGGCCCGAGCACATAGCCTGCGCCGACGCCGTATGCCCAAAGGCAAAGGCGGCGCCGACGCCGTATGCCGACAGGCAAAGGCGGCGATTCAACAAACGAGACGGATTTGGGGTATTTTTGGGATGAAAAAAAGAGTAGAAACGCCGACAGTGGCGCCCGTTATCGAGACGGTTTCGCTTTATAAGACTGCGCGACAACGCTATTTGAATTATGCGCTGAGCGTGATTACGAGTCGTGCGCTGCCCGATGTGCGCGATGGGCTCAAGCCCGTGCAGAGGCGCATTTTGTATGGGATGCAGGAGATGCATCTGAGCCATGAGGCGAAGCCCCAGAAGAGTGCGCAAATCGTTGGGCAGGTGATGGGGCGGTATCATCCGCATGGCGATGCGGCGATTTACGATGCGCTCGTGCGGCAGGCGCAGCCGTTTACGTTGCGTTACCCGTTTGTCGATGGGCAGGGCAATTTTGGGTCGCTCGATGGCGATAGTGCGGCGCACATGCGATATACCGAGGCGCGTTTGCATGCGGTGGCGGCGTCGATGTTGCAAGACCTCGATGAACACATCGTCGATTTTGTGCCAAATTATTCGGGGACTCTGCGCGAGCCTGCGGTGTTGCCGGCGGCGATTCCGAATTTGCTCGTCAATGGTTCGATGGGGATTGCCGTAGGGATGGCAACGAATATTCCGCCGCACAACCTCGGCGAAGCGATTCGTGGATGTATGGCAGTTATCGACCGGCCGAAGATTTCGATCGACGAATTACTCGCCATCATTCCGGCGCCGGATTTCCCGACGGGTGGGCGGATTTTGACGCCGAAGAATGACTTGAAAAAGATATATGAAACGGGGCGCGGTGCCATCGATATACAAGGCGATTTTGAAGTCGAACAAGACGGCAAACGCAACCGAATTATCGTGACGAGTATTCCTTATGCCGTCAATAAATCGAAGATATTTGAGGCGATTCGCGAACTCATCAATGCCAATAAATTGCCACAACTCGTCAATGTACACGACGAATCGACCGACGATGTGCGCATCGTGCTCGACCTCAAAGCAGGAACCGATCCCAATACGGTCATGGCATATTTATATAAACATACCGATCTGCAATCGCGATTCAATGTCAATATGACATGTATTGTGCCGGGCGGGGTACAAGCGAGTGAAAATGGGCTCGTGTATCAGCCAAAGCGGCTGGGATTGCGAGAGATTATCGATTACTTTTTGAATTTCCGGCTCGAGATCGTCACAAAGAGGCTTTCATGGCAGCTGTCGCAAATACTCGATCGCATTCATATATTGGAAGGATTGAAAAAGCTATTCGACGGGCTCGACGAAGCCATACAAATCATACGCGAAGCCGAAGACCGCCAAGATGCCAGCCAAAAACTATGTGATCGCTTTGATCTCGACGATATACAAGCAAATGCTATTCTCGAATTGCGTTTATATAAACTCGCTCGACTCGAAATGAATAAGATTACAACCGAGCTCGAGGCGAAACAGCGCGATGCAAAACATATTCAAACATTGCTCGCCGATGAAAAGAAACGATGGAAGATCGTGCGACAAGAGCTCGAATTTGCGCTCAAGACGTATGGCGACGAACGGCGAACGCAGTTATCGGGCGTCGATTTGAGCAAAGATTATGCGCCCGAGAATTATATCGTTCAGGAAGATTGTTACGTCATTATTACGAAGGCTGGGCTTTTCAAACGCCAAAAGACGGTGACCGACGTCGCCGCCATCCGGACAAAAGATTCCGATGCCGTGGCGTTTGTGCGGTTTGGTTCGACGATTTCGACGCTCGTCATGTTGTCGAGTTTGGGCAAGGCTTATACGATTTTAGTCGACAATATTCCGGCGACGACGGGACACGGATCCCCCATTGCGACGGCGTTTCGGCTCGAAGATGGCGAGCAGATCATCGGGGCTTATATCGACGATCCGACGCGTCGCGAGGTAGGTATCAAGGAGGGGGGCAACAAGAATGGAGAAGAGCAAAAGTCTTTGATCGATTGGATGATGCCGATGCCGACGCAAGACGCCTCGGGTGGAGAAGAAACAGGACCGATGATCGTCGCCATCAGCCAAATGGCGCAAGTGTTGCGGATGAGCATTTCGGCGTTTACGGCGGTTTCGACGGCGAATGGCCGGATTTACATGCGGCTGGCGCCGGGCGATAGCATTTTGCATGCGGCTATCGTCGAATCGGGTGGGTTCGTGTCGTGTATATCGTCGAACACGCGAGCGATTGCCTTCGACGTCGAAGATATCCCCGTGCTCAAGACGGCGGGCAAGGGCGTGCGAGCCCTCGACCTCGATGCCGATACCCAGCTCGTGGCGGCGCAAATCGTCGAGAGCGAAGACGATGGCGTTTGCGTGCGGCTTTCGGATAATCGCGAATTGACGCTGTCGGTGAGGCGGCTCTCGCGCGGAAAACGCGGGTCGAAAGGGCGATTGCTCGTGCGAAATGGCCATGTCGTGGAGATCGTCGAAAAGCGCGTGTAATGAATTGATACGGTTGTCGCAGTTTGTGGTATCATCGGGGCAGGCGCGACGATGTGCGTGCCGTGATTGGATGCATGAGAGAAGATGTGCAGATGCAAGAGAACGAAAACGCCATAGCTCAAGATGCAAAACGTGCGCTGTGCGACATCGTGGCGCGCGGGCGACGCCGGTTGTTTTTCACACGCTTTGTCGATAGTTTGGCCGTCGACATTGCCGCGGCGGTGGCGATAAGCGCGGCCGTGGGGGCATGCGCGTTTTGGGGCTTCGGCGTGCCATGCTACGCGTGGAGTGGCGTCGTTTTGCCGTTTATCGTCGGTGCTGTTTTGGCGGCATCGCACTATTGGCGGCGATCGGATATCGAAATAGCACGACAAATCGACAAGGCAAATGGCTTGGGCGATCGCCTGTCTTCGTCGATCGACTTTTTAGGACAAGCGGAACAAAGCGCTTGGATGAAGGTTCAAATCGAATCGACGCGGCAATCGATCGAGACCGATGAACGACGCAATGCGCTCGTGTCGAAGGCGTTTGGGTTTTCGACGCCGCGCCATTGGCGCGCGTGCGCCTTGGTGAGCGTTTTGGCGATTGCCGCGGCCGCAAGCGTCGGCTTGGCATCGATATGGCGACCGGCAGGCGATGTGGCGGTCGTTGGCTCGGAACCCGAAATCGCTACGCCCAATTTGGCACCTGCCGAAAGATTATTGTTGCAAGAGCAAATCGATAAGTTGGCGCAAGACGTCGAACAATCGGGCGATAAGCGGTTCGAAGAAGCATTGAAAGAGCTCGAATCGATTTTAGCCGACGACGATGCGGGGAAATTGACAGCCGACGAGTACGAACGGCGTTTGGCAGCACTCGAAAAGAAGCTCGAAGATGAGACAGAAGAAGTGCTGGCGCGCGAAGAGCAAAAGGCGATCGATGAATCGATTCGCGATGCCGTCAAAGCGCTCTCGCAGATGAAAGAAGACCCCGAAACGCGCGATGTCGCCAAGGCGCTCGAAGAGAACGACTACGACAAAGCCGCCGATATATTGCGCGATTTGCTCAATAGCACCGATCCGAAAGACAAGAAAAAGCTCGAAAAGCTGTCGCGCATGTTTGGCGACTTGGCCAAAAACATCGACCCGACCGATCCGAAGCTCAAAGAAGCATTGAAGAAGAACAAAGACCTCGTCGACGATCTCAAGAAGAAGTTTGGCAACGATAAATTGTCGAAAGAAGATCAAAAGGCGTTCGAAGAGGCGGCCAAGAAGCTCCAACAAGCCGAAAGCGAATCGCAGAATGCCGGAGAATCGGGGCAAACGGGCGAACAAGACGGGCAAAACTCGGGAAAACAAGACGGGCAAAACTCGGGCGAACAAGACGGGCAAAACTCGGGCGAACAAGACGGGCAAACGAGCGAACAAGACGGGCAAAACTCTGGCGAGCGAGGAGCGTCTGCAGCGTCGGAAGCTCTCGATAAATTCAAAAATGCGCTCGAAAAGCAAGCCCAACAAGCGGGAAACAAAGACGACGGCAAACAAGGCGAAGCGGAGCAAGGCGAAGAACAGGGCGATGGAGCGCAAGGCGACGGCAAACAGAGCGAAGGCGCGCAAAAAGATGGGCAGTCGCCTGCCGAAGACGCTTTGCGCGATTTAGCCGATCGAAAGAAAGCACAACAAAACCGATCGGCGCTCCAAGACCTCGTCGACAAGGCGCGCAAAGACGCCGAAAACAAGGGGGCCGACGCCCCCCAAAGCGATGCCGATGCGCAAGAGCGCCAAAAGAACGTCGAAGATTTCCTCGACCGCGCCAAGGGCAAAGATCCAAATCAGAAATCGCAAGACGACGATCGGAAGTCGGAACAGCAACAGGGATCGGAGCAACAGCAACTGGGCTCGGAGCAACAGCAGGGTTCGGAGCAACAACAGGGTTCGGAGCAACAGGGTTCGGAGCAACAACAGCAGGGTTCGGAGCAACAACAGCAGGGCTCGCAGCAACAACAGGAATCGGAGCAACAGCAACAGGGATCAGAGCAACAGCAACAGGGCTCGCAGCAACAGGGATCGGAGCAACAACAACAGGGCTCGCAGCAACAGGGTTCGGAGCAACAGCAACAGGGCTCGCAGCAACAGGGATCGCAACAGCAACAACAGCAGGGCGCCGACGGGAGCGATTCTGGATCGGGCAATGGAACGGCGAACGATGCATCAAACGCGCCGTCGATCGACGTGCAATATCGCGATGAGACGATAAAGTCGCAAGGCGGTGGCAGTTCGGGCGATATGACGACGCAAGAAATCATCGAGCAAGCCGGACAAAAGGGCTTTGCAAGCCAACCCTATCGAGAAGTGTTCCAGACTTACGAAAAAGCCGCCGAATCGGTACTCGATAACGAGACGATCCCGCAGGGATATCGGCGTTATGTCGAAAAGTACTTCGACATGATACGACCGCAATAATCGCCAATAGATATATGGTAGGATGATATAATGATATAATGGATTGATATTTATATATTGATATATATATTTCAAGCCATTGCAGAAGATAAGGAACAAAACATGCCTCGTGATATCGAAAAAGAAGTCTCGGAATTTCGCGCCAAAATCGAGACGTTGCGCGCCGAAATCGGGCGCGTCATCGTCGGTCAGCGCGACGTCATCGACAGCGTCATCTTGTGTCTTTTAGCCGATGGGCAAGTTTTGCTCGAGGGCGTGCCGGGATTGGGCAAGACGATGCTCGTCAAGACGCTTTCGGAAGCCATTGACTGCAAGTTTAGCCGCGTTCAATTTACCCCCGATATGATGCCGAGCGATATCGTCGGCACGAATATGATCATCGAAGACGAACGCGGCAACAAAGCTCTAGAATTCCAAAAGGGGCCCGTCTTTACGAATATCCTACTCGCCGACGAAATCAACCGCGCAACGCCCAAGACGCAAGCCGCACTTCTCGAAGCGATGCAAGAAAAGAGCGTCACGGTAGGCGGGCATACGTATGCCCTCGAAGCGCCGTTTTTCGTCATGGCAACGCAAAACCCGCTCGAAATGGAAGGCACGTATCCGTTGCCCGAAGCGCAACTCGACCGCTTTTTGTTCAAAGTCAACGTCCCCTTCCCCACGAAAGAAGAATTGCACGAAGTCCTCAAACGCACGACGAGCACGACGACCACTCGCGCCCATGCCGTGATGACGAAGGACGAAGTCCTCACCCTACGCGCACTTGCCAAAGAAGTTCCCATCGCCGATCACGTCCAAGATTACGCGCTCAAACTCGTCCTCGGGACGCATCCGGAACTCGATAAGCCGACGGCGATAGTCAAACAATACGTCCGCTTTGGGTCGAGCCCGCGCGGTGCCCAAGCCGTCATCAAAGCGGCCAAGATCCACGCCATCTTCGAAGGTCGCTTTAACGTCTCGAACGACGACATACGATTTGCGGCCGTGCCAGCCTTACGACATCGAACGATACTCAACTTCGAAGGCGAGGCGGAGGGCATTTCGACCGACGATATCATCCGAGATTTGATCAAGAATACGAAAGAAACCGCCGATAAATAGCAGATTTATCCATTTTATTCGATTCGCTATCGATTCGCCGCAGATTAAAGAAGAGCACGCACCTTATGGGATTATTTGACGAGGAATTTCTCAAAAAGATCGAATACCTCTATGTCGTATCGAAGAAGGTATTTACGGGGAAGCTGCGAGCCGAGCGCAAGACGCGCAAAGTGGCCTCGGGTATGGAGTTTGCCGATCACCGCAACTACGCCCCCGGCGACGACTTTCGGTCGCTCGATTGGCGCGTCTATGGACGCACCGAAAAGCTCCTCATCCGCTTGTTCGAAGAGAAAGAAGACTTGTCGATATACTTCCTCGTCGACGTCTCGGGATCGATGAAATTCCGCGACGAAGTCAAACTCAACTACGCGCGAAAGATGGCCGCCGCACTCGGTTATATCGGTCTGTGCAATCAAGATAGAGTGAGTTTTTGCGCTTTCAACGACAAAGTCGTCGACAGATTGCCCGTCATGAGCGGGCGCGGGCAGATATTTAAGGTGTTTCAATTTCTCGAGAAGCTCAAGAGCGATGGAACGACGTCGTTCGAAGATGCGTTTAAGGGATTTGCCGCACAAACGAAGCGACGCGGCGTCGCCGTCATATTGAGCGATTTTGAAAATCCTACGGGTTTTGAAAAAGCACTCAACTTTTTGCATTATCAACAATTTGAAACGTATGTCGTGCACATCGTCGACGATGAAATGATGCAAACGAAAGTATATGGCGATGTGAGCATCGTCGATAGCGAAACTGGGGAATCGGTCGACATCACGCTCACGCCGGGGCTCATGGCACAATATAAGAAATTGCACGAAGCTCTGTGTTTGAAGATGGAAGCCTATTGCGTCGCACGACACATGCTCTATTTTCGGACGCCAGTTTCTGAGCCCTTCGACGAAATCGTATTAAAAGTATTCCGCGCCGGAGGATTTTTGAAATGATCTTCAACGGTTATCCGCCCTCGACAGTCGGCATTGCCGTCGTCGCCCTCTTGGTCTTCGTCGCCATATTGTATTTATTGCGCGTGCGCCGAAGGCGCATCGAAGTTTCTTCGATTGGGTTATGGCGCGAGTTACTCGATTCGTCGCGCAAGCGCCGCTGGCACGATTGGATAAGGCGGTTATTGAGTTTCCTCTTGTGTGCCCTCATCGTCGGGCTCATCGCTCTAGCACTCATCGATCCGCGCGAAGAAATCGATACCGATGCACATCGCCATACGGTCTATATCTTCGACGCTAGCGGTTCGATGGCAGCCGCAGCCACCCCAGATCAACAATCGATGCACAAGTGTACGACGCGATTGGAATGTGCAAAGAACGCCGCCAAAGAGCAAATCGCAAAGATGCGCCCCGATGAACGCGCCCTCATCATCGAAGCATCGGGCATGATTCGCGCCGTTTCGGGACCGTTTCAAGCCGATACATCGGCACTCATTCGCTCTATCGACGACATTCAACCGCGTTCTTCGTCGCTCGACCTCGATACGGCAATCGCCCAAGCCCAACACCTCTTGCGCGACAAAGAAAAACCACAAATCGTATTATTGACCGATGGGCAATTCGATATCGACGGCGATTCTATCGATAGCAAGAATAATATCAATGATAATATCAATGATAGTACAAACGATAATACAAGTGATAATACAAATAATAACATAAACGATAATATCAATGATAGTACAAACGATAATGTTCGTGACGATGTCGATAATGTTGAAAGCGAAAGCGATAGCGTCGATGTAAATCTTGCATTTCGCAATATTCCGATCGTTCAAATGACGTTTGGAATCGAAACCGACGCCGGAGAACCTGCGCATGATCTACACAATATTGCCATCAATGCATTTAATGCTCGCCGTTATATTGCCAACAGGCTTGCATTCGAAGTCTTTGCAAAGATAACGAATGCGTCGAAAATCCCCGTTACAGCCGACTTGACGATATATGCTTTGGGCAAAGACGATGCCGTCTATGATCCGACGAAGACTTATCCGGTACTTGCGACGAAGCGATTGACATTGGCATCGGGCGACAGCGAAGTTCGCATTTACGACGATCTTCCGATCGAATCGGCGCGATTGGCGGCGAAAGTATCGATCGTAGCCCCCGACGACGCCGTCGATGCGCTTGCGCTCGACGACGTCGCATACGCTTTGATTCCCGATTATACATCGCCCAAGATCTTATTATTGACGCCGGGAAATTTATATCTCGAGGCGGCATTATTGCTCAATGAGAATTACCGCGTAACGGTAGCCAAACCGAGTGCGGCGCAATGGCATAACGATCGCGGAGAAATCGATCTCGTTCGCGCCGCACGAGAATACGACGTCGTCATCGTCGACAATTCCTATCGCAATCTTCCCAAAGTCGCCTCGGAAGGCGCCGTTGGAAACATCGTATGGATAGCGCCGCCGGCCGAGAATGCGCCTTGGAAGCAATCGCTGGTCAAGAATCCGGTCGTCGAGCGGGTGAATGCGAAGCATTCGGTTGCCAAATGGCTAGCGTTGCGCAATCTCAACATCGAGAGTTCGGCGATCTATCGGGGGGTCTCGTCGTCGGATATCGTGATTCGATCGATCGAGGGGCCGATCGTGGCAACGCGAGAGCGCGGAGATTTGCGAGAAATCGCGATTGGGTTTAGTTTAGTCGAATCCGACATCATCTTCCGCATTGCGCTACCGGTGTTATTCATCAACGCCATCGACTGGTTTATGTATGCCAAAGCCGAACCCGATCGGGGATATGAGACGGCTCGTGCTTGGCATATCGATGTCGATGCGAAGGCGACGCATGTCGACGTCGTCCGCCCCGATGGCACGACGGTAGCGGGCATTCCCGTTTACGATAGGAGCATAGCGTTTTATGGCAAAGATGCGGGATTTTATAAGATCGTCGCAAAAGACGCTGGGGGGAAATCGATAGGCGATCGGTCGTTTGCCGCGAACTTTGCGCAATCCGACGAATCGAATTTGAATCGAGCCGCGCGCGATGTATCGCGCGGTGTGCCAGAACCACGCGACGATGGAGATGAGGCTGAAGAATCGATCGGCGTCATCGCGACGATATTGGAGGTATTACCCGAAAAGTCGCGTTATTTGTGGGTGTTCGCATTGATCGTTGCATTTATCTTGTTGGCGATTGAGTGGGCATTGTATCACAGGCGGGTGACGGTTTAGAGACGCGCAAAAAACGCGCGTAAGCGCAATAAAAGCCGCTGAAA
>SAMEA104315420__coassemble_1322_pt1 | contig 11585 bp, 10 predicted proteins | sample SAMEA104315420__metabat2_high_PE_047 | metagenome-assembled genome bin SAMEA104315420 (sample SAMEA104315420) | gut metagenome | biome: Monkey gut; feature: monkey-associated habitat; material: faeces | place: China | collected 2013 | reverse complement strand
TCAACTTTTATCGCCCTATCATCTTTCCGTTGTCTCGCTCGTCTACTCCATGATAAAATCGCGAGCGTCGTGAAAAATGAACGCCAATGACGAGGAGACAGCTATGCCTAGCCCTAAGAAAGACGATATTCGCTCCTGTTTTACCGAAGAAGAACTGCGCCACGCATACGATAATCTGACGATTTTTTCAGATGCCGTTTCGAATTTGTTTTTCCGCGATAAAGAGACGACGCAACACGTCTTGCGAACGATTCTCGATCAAGACGACTTGAACGTGACCGAGGTCAAAACACAAGAACGCATCGATAACGTCATTGGCCACTCGGTTCGATTCGATGTTCTGGCAACGGATTCCCAGGGCAGTTATTACAATATCGAAATCCAAAACGTGTCGCACGAAGATTTGCTCATGCGAGCCGATTTCTATGGCGCAGCGATGAAGATGCGTTTTTTTGAGAAATCGGCATCATATTCGAAAGTTCCGAAAGTTTATGTAATATTCTTCGTTAAAGACGGTAGATTTTGCAATAATCGGCTCATCAATCGCGTCGTTTTCAAAGACGAAGACAATCGCGATCTCGAGTTTGGTACGCGCATTTTTTTGGTCAATGGCAAGTTGCAGGACGAAACGCCAGTCGGTAAACTTATGCACGACTTCTCGTGCAGTTCGCACGAAGAGATGAAAGATCAGGTGATTGCCGATCGGTTCCGATGTGTGATGGATGGAGGGCTACTGAAGATGGACGAATTTACGCGATTAGTCTTTAGAAGAGGAAGACAGTATGGGGAAGAACTTGGTGAGAAAAATGGGGAAAAACGTGGAGAAGTGAAAGCGAAACTCGACGTTGCTCGTAACTTACTCTCGATGAAAATGCGCGATACCGACGTCGCGAAAGCGACGGGGCTTCCGCTCGAGCAAGTTCAGAGTTTAGTCGTTAGCAGTTAAACTGAATACCCGAAATTCGCACGAAGAGATGAAAGATCAGGTGATTGCCGATCGGTTCCAATGTGTGATGGAAGGAGGGCTACTGAAGATGGACGATTTTACGCAAATGGTTTTTAAGCGCGGTGAAAAACGTGGAGAAGAGAAAGCGAAACTTGACGTTGCTCGGAATTTGCTCGCTATGGGAATGCGCGATACCGACGTCGCGAAAGCGACGGGGCTTCCGCTCGAACAAGTACAGAGTTTAGTCGTTGGCAGTTAAACTGTATTCCCGAAATTCGCACGAAGAGATGAAAGATCGGGTGATTGCCGATCGGTTCCAATGTGTGATGGATGGCTAGCGTAGCTGCGTAGGCGTATGCGCGCAAGGGCGGAACGCCCGAGCACATAGCCGGAGCCCCGAGCCCGTATGGAGCGATAGCGACATAGGGCGAGCATGCGGAGCGTATTGGCGTTAGCCAATAGCGTAGCCGCGTAGGCGTATGCGCGCAAGGGCGGAACGCCCGAGCACATAGCCGGAGCCACGAGCCCGTATGGAGCGATAGCGACATAGGGCGAGCACGCGCAAAAAACGACATCATCTGTGTGCAAAAATCGTGTATCTGTCGGCTTTTCATGGTATTCTGACGCCGTTGCCTGTGTAACATCGCGATCGATGAAGATACGACGGGTGACGAGTTTGCACTTCGCCCCTTGCGGGCACCGACAAAGGAGACGATAATGGCATCGATTAAACGCGAAATTAAGCACACGTTGGGTTTGGAAGGCGGCAAAAAGGCTGTCGACGGTTTGCTCGATAAATTGAAAGCCGAGTATGGTTCGATTTTTAGCGACATCAAATGGAATGCCGATCACACGGCGGCCGATATTTCGGGGAAGGGGTTTAAGGGCAATTTCTGCGTGACAGAAGATTGCATGAAACTCAATATCGAGCTCGGTTTGCTCGTTTCGGCTTTCAAGGGCAAAATTGAACAAGAAATCGACAACCAAATCAAAGATATTAAGTAATATCGGCGGCTAGCGCGGCAAATGTCGGCTAGTCATATCGGCGGCTAGCGCGGCAAATGTCGGCTAGTCATATATTTAAAGCGCCCGACGGTTTGTGTCGTTTGGCGCTTTTTTTTGTGATGTGTTGCGATGGGCTCGCGATATCAAAGATATTAAGTCATATCGGTGGCTAGCGCGGCAAATGTCGGCCAGTCATATATTTAAAGCGCCCGACGGCTTGTGTCGTTTGGCGCTTTTTTTGTGGCGTGTTGCGCGGGGCGATGAGCTGTATTTGTGGCTCGGATGGCGGGCGGTTACCGCGCGATGAGGTTGTATTTGTTGAGTTTGGCGATAAACCGCGAGCGATTGAGGTCGAGGGCTTCGGCGGTTTTGTCGGGGTCGCGGTCGTATTTGTCGAGGAGTTTGTCGAGGAGTCGTTTTTCGATGTCGGCGAATGTGCCCGAGAGGAAAGCTTCTTCGTCTTCGTCGACTTCGGGGGCGCCTTGGCTTTCGACTTGTTCTTCGAGTTGTTTGATGCGTGAGTTGAGCTGTTGCACTTGGCCTTGTAGCGTTTCGTTGAGGATTTGCATGAGTTGGACTTGCTCGCGGAAGACGTCGGTGCCCGAGAGGGCGATGTTTTTCGTCGAGGCGTCGGCGATTTCGACGAAATCGCGCCCGAGATCGTTGACTGTTATCATCGACCCTTCGCAGCGCAAGACGGCGCGTTCGACGACCGAACGCAGCTCGCCAAAGTTCCCCAGCCATGCATAAGATTTGAGCGCGAGCATCGCTTCGGCGCTGAACGAATCGACGTTTTTGCCGACGGCAAAGGCTTGTTTTTGGCAGAAGAATTCGGCGACGGTGTCGAGGTCATCTTGGATGCGGAGTGGGTCGAGGACGACGACTTCGGCATCGGCTCGGTTGGCAATCTTTTGTATTTTATCGGGTAGAATGCTCGGATCGAGCTTATATTGTTCGACTGAAAAGTCGTCGGGCGAAACATTAATCGTGAGGTAGAGCGATAGATTGTCTTTGGCGGGGAGTTGTTCGATCATCTCGAAGACTTCGCCCAAGAGTCCTTCCGAGACGCGTTCGGCGTTTTGGATGAGGAGTCCGCCACCGGCTGCCGAGGCGATGAGCCCGGGGTCTTGCCCGTCGCCAAACATGTCGAGGGCGAATATCGATTCCGAGACGACGGCGGCATCGATCGTGAGGAATGCGCCTTGCGATCGCGCTTGATGCGCGGCGAGTGCTAGTGTGCGTTTGCCAGTTCCGGGCTCGCCGACGAGCAAGATGGGCGGGTCGATCGACGCCATTTCGCTAGAGGCTTCGCGTTGTGCTTTGGTGAGTTCGATTTCGCTGAGTGCGTAGCCGCGCAGTTGCTGGCTGTGGAGCGCGGCGACTTGGCTTCGCAAGAAGGCGATTTCGTCTTCGTATTGGCGCGTCTCGCACGATATGTTGATCGGCGCAGAAGATGGCGTTTCGGGTTTTGGATCGTGGACTTCTTCGTCTTCGAGCATCTCTTCTTCGTCGATGAGCCCGTGGGGAATGGCGCGTGGATCGAGTTGTGCCGTCGTGCACAGTTGTGCCGTAGGATTTTTGATGACGCGAGCGAACGATGCGGTTTCGTGGTATCGGCGCGTAAATTCATCGATGTCTTCGCCCACGAATTCGAGGCTAATTTCTGCCGATTGGTAGACGATAGCCGCGGCGCATTCGCGTATTTCGTCGATGATTTCCGAGAGTCGTTGTCGTTTGGCGGGCGAGAGTAAGAGCGATGGGGCTTCGCCGTGGTCGGGGATTTGTTTGCTACTGACGAGGAACGTGAGGCTCGAAAGTGTGCCTGCGACGTTATCGGCGATGGGGAGCGCGATGACGATGCCGAGTTTATCGGCAATGCCTTGGGCGGGGTTTCGGCTGTCGCGGTCTTGTGGATCGCCTGTAATGACGCATCCTTCGATTCTAAAGACTTCGAGGAAATCGCGCCAGCTGTCGTTGAGAATGTTGAGATCGATGCCGCCGAATCCCGTTTCGGCATCGGTCGTCGTCAGCGCCACGATGTGGCGCGGCGTTGGGCGGTCGATGACGACTTGCACGAGCCATGAATCGTCGAAGATTTCTTTCGTTTCTTCGAGCACAGATCGCAGTCGCGACGTCGAGAAAATGGGGCTATCGAGCTGGACATCGGCATCGCCGGGCGATCGCATGACGACGCCGATGCCGTTGCCGAGGCATTGGGCGAGGATGGCGGCCATGAGAAACATCTGAGCCGTTGGCATGTCGATAAACGAGAGCGCAAAGACGAATGCCATCGATATCGCCGCGATAAATACGCCGATTTCGTGCGGAGCCAATGTCGATTCTTCGCGCTTATAGCGGCGATAGATCAACATTGCGGCGTCGAGTATCGTATAGAGTGCGGCCCAAAACATGGGCAATACGACGATCGAATCGAGTCGAACTTCGGCATTGGGCATGGCGTTGCCACCCCAAATCACGGGCATGAGACCAATGCCATACCAAAGCGGGATGAGCAACGTTGCCAAGGGCCCTGCATATATCGCAATGCGAGCTAAAGTCTCGGTTTTGCGGTGTTTCCCGAAATACGTGAGATGGTAGTCGAAATCGACGACTTTGAAGAGCGTTAGAGCGACGAGTCCGACGATAAACAACGGCGCGATGCTCATCATTTGCGACCACATCGCAAGCGTCAAGATACTTGCGCAGCCCAATCCCATCGTCACATTGGTCCAGAATGCCGCCGATGCACGGCGCGCGCGACGCGATCGCCAAGCGACGATGCCCATGACGGGCAAAAACAAAAGTGCTAGGGCGATCTTGAGCGTGCGAGCGATGGGATCGCTCAAGCCGACGCTCACGTCGATGATTTCTTCGGGGCGTCGGAAGACGACGCGTGCGCCGTCTCGGCGATCGGCAAGCAGCGATCGGAGCGACTCGATATCGCTACCATTGATAGGGGTATAATTGCCGTTTTCGTCGGCGATGAGCTCGGGTTTGTCGCCGCTACGGACGCCTGGCGGAAGACCCGTGCCCGCAAAATCGCTTGCCGTCGTGATCCGTTGATATCGCGCGCCTAGGCGCCTAACGGTGAGTTCGACTTCATCGCCGTTGGACGACAAGAGCTTGTGATAGACGTCGGCGCGCGTATGGACGGGGGTTCCGTCGACCGATTCGATGATATCGCCCGCGACTAAGCCCGTCGCGTTACTTGGCACGCGCTTGACGACGACCGAAGACGCCGCCGCCCCATGCGCATGAGGCGCCCCTGCCGAATCGGGATGAGATCCCGATGCCGCTTGACCCGTTGTCGCCATTGTCGTGCTCGATGGATTGGCGACGACGCCCAAATCGAAATCGAGCTGTGGCGTGAAACAGCTCAATGCGAGGCACGATAAACTAAATATCGCGACGATGGCGATGCATGCAATATGGCGTCGTTTGCTATGGGTCGGTTTGTGGATTCTACGCATGAATATTCCAACGATCGAATCGAATTCGACGCATATCAGATTGCGACGAAGATTCACTAATACATTACGATTGCATTCCAACGGTAAGGGGCGAGCGATGTGGGCTCGAACCAAAAACCGAAGCAATATAACGTGTTTTGCGCAGAGTGCATACGATTAGGCGCGATTTTGGGCGAAAAAAACGAAAAAAGCTCGAAAATTATCGCAATTTTCGAGCTTCTATGCCTAGCCAGCCTCCGCGAGAAGGCCGAACGGATTAATGGCGAGCCTTGACGGCATCTTGAACGCAGACGACGGAGCCGTTTGCGCCGGGGATCGAACCTTTCACGAGGATGAGGTTTTGATCGGCATCGATGCTGTAGACTTTGAGGTTTTGGACGGTGACGCGAGCGTTACCATCTTGACCAGCCATTTTGCGGTTTTTCATGACGCGACCCGGTGTCGACGTCGTACCGATCGAACCACCGTGGCGTTTGTATTCGTGGGCACCGTGTGAACGCTTGGCGCCGGCGAAGTTGTGGCGTTTCATGACGCCCGTGAAACCCGAACCTTTGCTCGTGCCGATGACGTCGATGACTTCGCCGGGGAAGAATGTGTCGGCATTGACTTTCTGACCGACTTCGTATTTGTCGAGGTCGGCAGCCGAAACGCGAACTTCGTGAAGCGATTTGCAGGGCTCGACGCCAGCTGCTTTGAACACGCCCAATTCGGGACGATTCATCTTGTAGACCGTTTCGCCATCGACTTGGGCGGAACGCACGTCTTCGAAACCGAGTACGAGTGCATTGTAGCCATCTTTGCCATCGACAGATTTTTTGCGAACGACTGTGCACGGACCGACTTTCACGACCGTCACTGCAACGCAATCACCCGTCGGGGTGAAGATTTGTGTCATACCAAGTTTGCGACCAATAATTGCCTTAGGCATTGCTCTTTCCTCCGGGGACCGAAACCCATTTTTCCGGGCCGCCATCCCAATCTTGCTACCGCACAGGTAGCTCTCCAGCACACGACACCACGTCATGCGCCCAAAAACGAACCGCCCCCTACACGATTCAACGAAAAAAATCAACTCAATTCGTCATCTTCTCGAGGCGGATACTTCGCCAACGTCTCGGGTTTTTCTTCGATGGGGATGACGTTAAACGCCATCAATCCATACTTCGTCTTGGCGATTTCGAATGCGACGCGTTGCCCATTGCGCAACTTCTTGGGCCCGGGGATTTGGATCGCCGTTCGATGGCAATAGATTTCGGCGATGTTGCCATCTTCTTGGATAAACCCATAGCCCAGCGGATACGAAAACCATCTCACGCGACCGTGTGCACGCCGACGCATGCCCGACGATTTCTCGATCTTCTTCTCGAATTTGAATGGTTCAAACGTCGTTTCTCCCATCATCTCTGGGAGGGATTGCTGATTGTCATTATCCGATTTATTCTCCACGATCCATATCCCGTTGTACTGTCTTCGTCTTCAAAGACTCGCGTTTATCGAAGTTCTTCTTTCCTCGGCCTAAGCCCAATTCGAGCTTAATCTTACCATTTTTAAAGTACATGCTCAACGGAATCAGTGTCAGTCCTTTCAGGCAAAGTGCATCGGAGAGGCGAGCCAGCTCGCGTTTGTGCATGAGCAATTTGCGCGGCCGCAACGGATCGTGATTATTGCGGTTTGCCCAAGCGTATTCCGATATTCGCGCGTTGACGAGGAAGAGTTCGGGAATGCCGTTGCCCTCGAACTTCGCATAAGATTCGCCTAGCGAAACGTGACCTCCGCGAATGCTTTTGACCTCGCTGCCGAGCAGTGAAATCCCTGCCTCGTATTTCGCCTCGATCGTATAATCGAAATAAGCCTTTTTGTTCTTGCAAATTAGCTTAATACCTGGTCGCCCTTCGCCTTGCTTTGCCATCGTTGACCTCTCATTTCTTGACGATCCATTTGCGTCGTCCGGCGGGTTTCTTGAACAAAACGCGAATGGGCGTGCCCGCAAAACCATAATAGGCGCGGATTTGATTCGTAATAAAGCGCTTGTAGTCGGTGGGAATGATTTCGGGCGCGTTGGCTTGGATCACAAACGTCGGCGGACGAATGGCGACTTGTTGCGCAAAATAGAACTTGATATTGCGGCTGCCGACCGTCGGCGGCGTATGTTGCTCGATGATCCGACGAAATACGCGATTGAGCTCACCCGTCGGTATGCGCGTGCATGCCGTCGTATAGAGCTTCTTCGCTATATCGAGGATCTTGTGCGTTCGCGTCCCTTGCAAAGCACTTATCGTAAAAATCGGTACATGACCGATAAACGACAATCGCTCGCGCGTCGCCGTGATGTATTCCGACGCCGTCGCATCGGTCTTGTTCTCGATTGCATCCCATTTGTTGAGCAATACGGCAATGGCGCAACCCCGTTCAATGGCGAGCGAGGCGATCTTGAGATCTTGCTCAGTAATGCCGATTTGAGCATCGATGACGAGCAAAACGACATCGGCGCGTTCGACGGCATCGAGTGCCTTGACGATCGAAAATTTCTCGATCTTTTGGCTAATCGCACTCTTCTTGCGGATACCTGCCGTATCGATGAGCACGAATTTCTGACCGTCTTTCCCCTCGAGTTCGGAGTCGATCGTGTCGCGCGTCGTGCCCGCAATATCGGCTGTCAATAGGCGTTTATAGCCCAAAAGCCGGTTGATGAGCGTCGATTTGCCCGTATTCGGCTTGCCCAATACGGCGACATATATCGTCTCGTGCAAAACGCGTTCGGCCAACGCCGCGCTCTCGTCGGCTGTCGAGGGCACTTCATAGAGCTCGGCATCTTCGTCGGTTTCGAAGACGTGTTGCGAGCGCACATTCTCGTCGCATTCGCCTTCTCCCCCGGTGTAGTCGGCATCTTCTTCGTCATATTCGCCAATTTCCGAATACTCTTCATCATCTTCTTCAGATTCCGAATCTTCTTCGTCCGGCGCGTAGCCAAATTCCTCGGCAAACTCTTCGCTAAATTCGCCAAAATCCGTATCGATGACGAATTTTTCACGGCGATCGTTGTCGACGTTATTGGCGGGGAAATCGCGCGTCACGGCGTCGAGTAAGTCGTCGAAATTGAGTCCATGTTCGGCCGAAATGGCAATCATCTCTTCGAAAGCTAATTCGTAAAATTCATACGAAAGATGAATTAAACGGTGCTGATCGATCTTATTGACGATGAGAATAATGCGTTTGTTCGATTTTCGCAATATTTCTGCAATCTGAGCATCGGCGGGCAAGAGCCCCGCGCGAGCATCGACGACGAACAAGATGACATCGGCTTCTTCGACGGCGAGTTGCGCTTGAACGCGCATTTGTTCGAGCAATATATCGGTCGATTCTGGCTCAAATCCGCCCGTATCGATGACCGTAAACCGGTGATCGCCCCATTTGGCCGTGCCATAGTTGCGGTCGCGCGTCACGCCCGGCGTGTTTTCGACGATCGCCGTCCGCGCTCGCAGAAAGCGGTTAAATAGGCGCGATTTCCCGACATTGGGTCGCCCGACGAGGGCGACGATAGGCAATCTTTCTTTCATCAGTCTTGATCCTCTATGAGGTAGCCAAATTTCTTCAGTTCTTTCGGATTCTCGCTCCAATCCGTCTTGACCTTCACGACGAGGTCGAGGCGCACCGCCGCATCGAGCGCCGTCGACAACTTTTCGCGTGCCTCGATTCCGAGCTGCTTAATCGCACTCCCACCTTTGCCCACGAAAATCGCCTTCTGGCTCTCGCGCTCCACATATATCGTCGCCTTGATATCGATCCGATTCTCAGCTCGCATCGATTTGAAATCGTCGATGACGACGACCGCGGAATACGGCAATTCCTTCATCATTTGGCGATAGATGACTTCGCGGATGATTTCCGATGCCAAAAATCGCTCCGATTGATCGGTGTAATACGCCTTGGGGAACAACGCCGGTTGCTCGGGGAGATACTTGACGACTGCATCGAGTAGCGTATCGAATTCGCGCCGTTTTCGTGCGCTTACTGCGACGATTTCTTTGAACGCAAACGCCTTCGAATACGTTTCCATTATCGGGAGCAACTGCGCCGGATCCTTGAGCAAGTCGATCTTGTTTATCGCCAAAATGGCGTCCTTTTTCGATGCCGCAATTGCATCGATGAGCCCGCGCTCGATTTCCTCGATTTCGCCGTCCTTGGTGAGAGCTTGCGTCGCATCGACGAGCATCAACACGCAATCGCTGTCGCCAAGCGTCGAAAGCGCCTGCGATACCATCGCCTGATTCAGCGCCCGCTTCAGCCACAAGTGAAGACCCGGCGTGTCGATGATGACGAACTGCGCATCTTTGCGATTCACGATGCCGCGTATCTTGTCGCGCGTCGTCTGCGCTTTCGGGCTCGTGATGCTCACTCTCTCGCCCGTCAAACCATTCACGAGCGTCGATTTACCGGCGTTAGTGCGCCCTACGAGCGCGATAAAACCGCAATGAAATTTACTCATACGTCCTTAGACCAAAAAAGACGAAAACTCCCCATGGATCGCAAAGGGAGTTCTACCGCCGATATAAAGCTGAGAATTAAGAAGCGTTTTGTTTGTAATACGTCACCTCGGGCTCGTGCTCGCGCAAAACGACACCCTCGTCGATCGTCACGCCGACGACGCCTTCCATCGACGGCACTTCATACATGATGTTGAGCATCACCTCTTCGAATATCGAACGAAGCCCACGTGCACCGCTCTTGCGACGCATCGCCTCGCGCACAATCGCACGCCGCGCATCTTCCGTCACCGTCAACGTCACATTACTCAACTCAAAAAGCCGCTCGTATTGCCGCAAAATGCTGTTCTTGGGCTGCCACAAAATCTTGAGCAACGCATCCTCATCGAGTTCGTCAAGCGTCACGATGACCGGAATTCTGCCCATAAATTCGGGGATTAAACCGAATTTTACCACGTCTTCGGTCTCGACCAAACGCCGCAACGCCCCATCGTTCGAATCCTTCCGCGCACCCTCGTTGTGGAACCCTAGCGAACTCGTCCCAATTCGGTTCTGCACGATGCTCCCGATGTTGTTAAACGCCCCCGATAAGATGAACAAAATATTCGTCGTATCGACTTGTATCGTCGTACTCGGCGGCTGATTCCGCCCACTATCGGGCGTAAACGACACCGTCCCCGACTCTATCATCTTCAGCAACGCCTGCTGCACACCCTCGCCACCGACGTCGCGACCCTTGTCACCACGCGTCGCTATCTTGTCGATTTCGTCGATGCAAACGATACCCTTCGCCGTCCGCTCGATATTCTTCCCCGACGCTATCCACAAATTCTTGATGATATTCTCGACGTCTTCGCCCACATAACCCGCCTCCGTCAACGTCGTCGCATCGGCAACCGTAAACGGCACGTTGAGCAACTTCGCAATGCTCTGCGCAATGAGCGTCTTGCCACAACCCGTCGGACCCATCATCAAAATGTTGCCCTTCGTCAGCTGCACATCGTCATCGGCCGATACGTGGATGTTCTCTATCCGCTTGTAGTGGTTATAAATCGCCACGCTCATCGCAACTTTGGCACGATCCTGCCCAATCACGCGCTCATCGAGGAACGCCTTAATACGCGCCGGCTTCATTTCCGCCGCATTTATCGTCTCCTCTTTCGCATCGACCGCCTTGCTCTCCTCCTGCATCAGCATTCCCATGCACTTCATCGTGCATTCATCGCAAATGCAAACGCCTTCGCGCGGCGTATCCTTGCGAAAAATGAGCTTGCGAACGTCTTTTTCTTCTTTGCCACAAAACGAGCAACGTATTTTCTTTCCGGCCATAAATCAGGACACCCCTTTCTCGTCTAAGCCCCCCGCAAAAACACGGTTCACCACTCTAATGTCTCGCGCGCCAATTGTCAACGTGCAGTTCGCCATTCGCGCCCGCTAACACGCCATTTTCCCAATTCGCCATGCGTCTGCGTCTCATAATCCGCCAAGCGTCTGCGTCTCATAATCCGCCAAGCGTCCGCGTCTCACAATCCGCCATGCGTCTGCGTCTCCCAATCTGCCAACCTGCGTGAAGCCTGCGTTAAGGCATGGAGCACGGGGGGAAGTCTCCCCCCGCGCGGCTTTTGGCATGCGCCAATACGCCGCTCCCCCCTCTGCGGGCGCTCAAACGCCGCGCCCGCA
>SAMEA104315420__coassemble_1319_pt1 | contig 11611 bp, 9 predicted proteins | sample SAMEA104315420__metabat2_high_PE_047 | metagenome-assembled genome bin SAMEA104315420 (sample SAMEA104315420) | gut metagenome | biome: Monkey gut; feature: monkey-associated habitat; material: faeces | place: China | collected 2013 | reverse complement strand
CAGGCAATAGGGCGACACGGGCGCGTATTGAGCGTTAGCGAAATAGCGCACGAGCAGAGCCGTATGGAGCGAAAGCGAAATAGGCGGAGCCAGAGCCCGTATTGCCGCAAGCAATAGGGCGCCCCCCCCCCAAAAAAAAACACGCCGCCCGCGTGGCGACGCTGACGACACAGGTGCGCAAGGAAAATCAAAAAGTCGTTTTTTTGTCAGTTTGATGCAGATGCTAGGAAGCTAGGAGGAGGGCGCATGAGCGTACTCACGTACGTGATTGCGCTCGACGACGACGCTGACGACGCAGGTGCGCAAGCTGACGACGCAGATGCGCAAGGAAAATCAAAAAGTCGTTTTTCTGTCAGTTTGATGCAGATGCTAGGAAGCTAGGAGGAGGGCGCATGAGCGTACTCACGTACGTGATTGCGCTCGACGACGACGCTGACGACGCTGCCGGCGCAAAATGACAAAAAACTATTGGATGCGCTGGATGGGGAATATGGTTGTGCAAAAATTACCGCCGTAAAGCTCGACGAGCTCGCGCAGACGCGCATAAAACGCGTTCGAAACGACGATATTGCCGCGTTCGGTCGAGAAGATGGGCACGTCGCGCGTGAAGGGGTTGTTGGCGATTTTGAAGTCGAAACCGGTCAGCCGTGGCGAGGTGAAGCCGAAGGCGCCCCAAGTGGCGTCGCTGTAGGCGTTGAAATCGAGCTCGCTGTGGATGACGGGCAAGATGATGCGATAGAAATGGTAGATGGCGTTTTTGAGCACGGTCGGTTTGTAGCCGAGCCATTGCCAAGCGAAGGCGACGGCGTCGTCGACCGAGTGGCGCGGGGGCACGACGATGCCCGTTTCGACGGCTTTGCAGTTGGGCGCCAGCTGTTTGATTTGATCGGCGATGTTGGGCATGACGACGAGTGAACCTTCGACGGTCGTATGGATGGGGTCGATTTCGAGGTTGAATTCGTCGGCGAGTATTTCGGCGATTTCCCAATAGAGCGCGATGTCGCCGTTGGGGAGGAAGCCAAAGAGTTGGGGGAAGTTGTTTGCCATGTCGATGTCGAGCGGCGGGTCGGTGTTTTGCACGTTATAACCCATCGTCGAAATCGGGTAATGCCAGAGGCAGAGCTCTTCCGAGAAAACGGGAATATTGATGAGCAACGATTGCGTTTTGTCCCAAGTGCTGGGGAATTCGTATTGCAAATCGCTGCGGAGGCACATTTGCGTGTGCATGGTGTATTGCATGCCCATGCCTTGGATGTCGAGCAAGAGCTCGTCGAGGTCGCTGATTTGCAATATCGTCGAGTCGAAACACGAATCTTCCGACCGATCGGCGGCAAAGATGTCGTCGTGCGACCGATCGGTGCGCGGCTTCTCGACGTAAAACGGCTCCGAAAGCGGGAATTCTCTATAGGGCGCGAGGTCTTCGCGCGACTCGGGAAACAAAAAACCGCGCGGCACAAAGCAGGAATCGTAGGGGGCGACGATCGATTCGCTCGGCGCCTTGATGTGTGGTGGAAGATGAACCACTTTTCGTTTGTCGGACATGTATGGCTCGCTTTTGCAACAAATTGAGACAAATCAGTAGCTTAGAGACGCACTAAACTACGAAAATATCTGCAACATAGTACATATTTATCGATTGTTGCTAGCTTTTATCGACCTCGAACGCCGAGAAAAACTCGCCTGCCATACAAGTTTGGCTTGAAAAAATGCCCGTTCGCTTTATAGTACGTCGCCCTTTCTGTACGGTGTTAAAACGAAACGCAACCGTGCGACGTTTTAACGCTTCGTTTTGGGAGTATAGTTTTACCGATTTACGCCATGGAGAAGCTCAACGATGCTTCAGGACTTACGTGATCAGAAAAATTCTGCGCTGATCGTCATTCTTTTCGCCGTTATCATCATCGTCTTCATCTTTATGTTTGGTCTCCCGAGCAAAGACTCGTTGTCGTCGAAGGGCCAAACCGATGTCGCCGTCTTCAATGGCGAGCATTTGTCGCGCAAAGTGCCTCACGAATTGATGCGAACGATGATCCTCAATCAATACGACGACAGCATATTTAATAATGTTCAGTATCCGCAAATCGCGCGACAAACCGCCGAGGGCATTGGCGTCATCTATTTGCTAGCCGACGAGGCCCGAAAAGCCGGGCTACGCGTCAGCGACGAAGATTTGCACGACTACATTACGAATTGGGAATCGGGCAACGCCGACATCCTCCGATATGGCTTCCTCCAAAAGAACGTCTTTTCACAGCGCAATTATAATGATGCATTGCGACGCATGCAGCTCTCGTCGCGCGACTACGAAAGCTACAAACGCGAAGAACTCCTCGCCCGCCGATACCTCACGCTCCTAGCCTCGTCGATTACCATCTCCGACGCCTCGCTCTGGGATGCCTACCAAGAGGCCAATGCCACGGCATCGCTCGAAGTCATCCGAATTACTCCCGAAAACGTCCTCAAAACGTTCAAACCCCTCACCGACGAAGAAATCCGCGCCTTCGCCACGACCGGAAAAGCCGACATTCAAGCATTCTACGACGCCAACATCGCGCGATATACAACGCCCGAAAAAGTCAAAATGCAACAAATCGTCATCACCAAACAATTCGGAACGATCCAGAATCCAGGCGCCAAAACGGGCAAAACGCTCCAATCGGGCGAGCGTTTCCAAATCGCCAAAAAAGAAGCCCTCAAACCCAACGTCGATTTCGCACAAGCTTACGCCGACTACGACGAATCCGACGATAAATCGCTCCAAGGCATGACCGGCCTCATCGCCGTCGAAGTCATGGCGCAAGAAATTCAAACCGCCCTCGAAGGCAAAAAAGTCGGCGACGTCTTCACCGCCGAACTCGGCGACCGCTACGTCATTGGCAAAATCGTCGAACGCCACGAAACAGTCGTCAAACCTCTCGACGAAGTCACCAACGAAATCGCGCGCCAGCTCCTCGAAGAGCGACGAATCGCCGCCAAAACGAGCGAAATCACGACGAATATCTTGGCTCAAGCCGCTACCACACCGCTCGCCGATCTCATCGACAAAACGATGTATGCTGGCATTTTAGCCGAAGCCCCAAAAGCCCCCGTCGCCCCCGTCGCCACCGACGACGATAACGACGCCGACACAGACGCAGCCGCCGATAGCGACGCAAATGCCGACACAGCCGATACAGACGCGGCAAACGACGCAGCCGATACAGATGCGGCAAACGACGCAGCCGCAGGTACAGACGCAGCCGCCGATACAAACACGGCCATCGCGCAAGCCGAGCCGCAATACGTCGACCTCCCCACCGACCTCATCATCATCCCCGAAATCGAGCGCACAAAAGTCGCCTCATTCAACGACGTCACGGCAAACACCAACTACATCCAAGGCATCGGCGTCAACGACGACCTCGCTCGCGACATCCGCGCCGCCGCCCCCAACACCGTACTCGCGCAATCCTACACCATCGGCAAAGACACCGTCATCGTCAAAGTCGTCTCAAAAAAAGAAGCCGACCGCGCCGCCTTCGAAGCCAACCTCGAAGCCCTACGCTCCGGCGCCATCCAAGCCCGCGTCGTGGCACTCATCGGCGACACCGACGCCATCATCAACCTCAAAGGCGGCTACGGCATCTGGCTCGAACAAAAAATCAACGACGCCATGCAAAAAGGCACACTCCGCATCGAAAGCGACTACTTCACCAAGCTCTCCACGCGCATCCAAAAGAAACAAGAAGAGCAAAACAACCCACAATAGCGCTTTCTATACCGCTTAATCGCTTTCTAGCCCCACCGCTCGTGGGGCTTTTTTGAGAAAACTACTCATCATCATTCAAATCTTCGAAATCGTCTTCTTCATCGTCGAAATCGAACACTTCCTCGCCAATGGCCTTGAACAATTCCTTAATTCGATATCGGATATCGGAATTTTTGCTCGACTTATAGACCCCCTGAAGCGCCGCAATCGTCTCGCGGTCGCGGTGTTGTTCGCCATCGGCGACGAGGAACTTCTGCAACAAAGCAATCGCGCGTAGCCGCGCCACGAGCCCATATTGCCCAAACGACACCGGATCTTTGAGCAACGACATCAACGTCGGGCGCAGTTTTCGGTTATCGCAAAGGTCGCTATACTTGAGCAAGAGCTCGAGCGTTTCGGCGATGCAAGCGACGGTCTTTTCGCGCTCAATCCCCGCGCACATGCTCTCGATAGCCCTTTGCGATGGATCGTGCGAAAGCACATAGCGAACGACGGGGCTCGCCAAACGCGGCCGCTCGTAATAAATCGCAAACAGCGCATCGACGAGCGCTTGGTCGTCTTTTATCTTCTCGAGGTAATACTTCTGGATTTCGTGTAGCGAAACGCGCTGAAGCGCATCGAGGATGACGTTGACGGCGGCAACCTTATCGGGATGAACGGCAAACCAAGTATCGGCGGCGGTCTGAGCGAGTGCGCTGTTTTCGCAACGCAACCAGACGGCGATCGTTTCGAGCGCGACGGCCGAGGCTTCGCCGCGTATCCGAGCCACTTTCATCGCATTGATTTGGGCAAATTCCGACGCATCCGACATCAGACGCAACACGGCAGATTCATCGCACGTCTTCGAAAACGCCTCGAGTTCATCGTCGGTCAAAAAGCGCTGATAAAATTCGACATCGTCTGTCGCACTTGGCGCATATTCGACGGGGGCTTTGGGGGGCACCCACTGCGGATATTCTTCGTCTGAATCTTTCTTTTCGTAGAGCCCTAGCGCAATCGATATATCTCCTTGACGCGACGGATCTTTGTGATGGTGCAGTATTTGGGCGATGCGCGTGCGAACGAACTCGCGCGTGCGAACGCTTTGCAAGGCGACGAGTAGCGCATCGGTATATCGCTGTGGCGACAGCGCAATCACTTGAACGACGGCATCGAACATCGTCTCGCGCGTATCTTCGAGCGCACTCATCACGGGTTCGACGGCGCGTTCGGCATAGCTCCGCAGCAAATCGCCTATCGATTCGCGTAACGAGCGCCCCGCACTCGGCAAAAGCGGCAACACCTGCGGCAACACGAGCTCAGGATACGATTTGAGCTTCGCACACAGCTTCACCACAGCCTCGTTGACTGCCTCGTTTCGGTCTTTGAGCAAGATGAGAGCGACGAGTAGCGTATTGCTCGATATCTCATCGCGCGACGCCAAACTGCGCACAACAGCTATCCGTACCGATGCATCGGGATCGCACATCATCCGCTCGACCGTTTGAATGTCGAAGCAATGGCACAAACGGCTCAAAGCCCGTTGCAATTCGCTCGGCTCTTCGCGATCTTGGGCCGTCAAATTCATCAATAAAATGCGGAGTCTTTCGAGGAATACCGAAATATATTCTCTCTCTTTGCCACTCGAGGCGGCAAAATTCTCGACAACCCGATTCACAGCTTCGACGGCCGGCGCCACGCCCGATTTCATACACGACAAGATGTATTGGCCTGCAATATCGCGCGATCGCGCATCGCCCGCCGTCAATACGTCGATGCTCTCGGCGACCCAAATGTTGAGAATCCGCGCAATTTCGAGCGTATTTTGAACGAGGCAAGGTTCGTTGCTCGTCACCATCGAGGCGATGTTAAAGCTCTGCGATCCAAAGATTTGGGCCTCGCGATACAGCTCGATCGTCGTCAAAACCGACGCGCGCAACCGCCCCATCATTTGGTCGTCGATGTAGTGATCTTCGTCGTGTAAGATCTTCCCCGTCGTCCGATGAACTTCGTCGCAGATCGCCTCCCCTCCCTCGGCGCGTAGCGTTTCGGTCACATCGGAATCTTGGATTTCCGAACCATCGCCAACGCCCGGCGTCTCGGGGGCATCTTGCGTTTCACTCACGGCGTCGTCATGTTCGTTGACATTCGCATCATTACTAATAGTAGTATCGTCATTAATAGTCGTATCGTCGCTAGAGACGACCTTTTCGGCGTCTTGAGCTTTAGAGTTCGATTTCTTTTTAGCCATGCGTTCGAATCCTTCTTCAACTGCGCACGCGAGCGTGCGACCTTTTCTCTCAAAATCACATGGCTTCTATCATATTACAGAACAGAGGCATCATGCAAGCACGACATCAAGCAATCCCCGATACACTCACGCGTGGCACGCTCCATCCATTGCCCGCGGGCACCTCGATTGGCGTCCTCCTACTCCACGGATTTACGTCGAGTTTATCGGCGGTCAGCGGTTTCGTTCCATTCCTCACCGATCGCGGCATCGACTACGAAATGCCCGTTTTGCGCGGTCATAACGCCACGCCCGAAGCCCTCATCGGCGTCCGCGCCAGCGACTGGTACGACGATGCATACGCCGCCCTCGAAAAACTCGCTCAACGCGTCGACCGCGTCGTCATCGTCGGGCTCTCGATGGGCGGCGTCACGACGCTGCAACTCTGCGCAAAACGCCACCCCTGCTCCACAAAAATCGCCGCCGCCATCACTTGGGCTCCCGCCCTGGCTTTCGTCAATCCACTCGCCAAATTGGCGATTCCTTTGTCGCATTTCATCAAATTCTGGCATGGCCAAGATTCATTCCGCGATCCAGAATGCCGAAGAAAATGCGAAAATTATTCAAAATTTCCGACGAAATCATTTGTCGAGCTCCTACACTATGCTAAAGAGACGTCCGAGATGCTCGACGACGTCGAAGTTCCTCTGTGCATCGTCCACTCCGTGCGCGACCAAGTCATCCCATACAAGCGTTCGAAGCGGCTATTCGACGACGTCTCAAGCGCCTACGTCGAATTGCATACGCTCCATGCGTCGGGGCACGAACTCGGGCAAGATTGCGAAGCCAATCGCGTTTTCGAAATCTCCATCGACTTCATCGAACGGCTCGTCGACAAAGCGAGCTCTCATTGCGAAACATCGTCCATTTAGAGACGTGCCACCATGCGACGCGATACGCGTTCTAAAGCCATGCATCTAACCCCCAGTTAGCCTCAATTTCATTGAACAAACTCGCGCCATTTGGCGTTTATTGGGCGTGCGCATTCATGGCAAATGGGCATATCGACGGGCAAAAGTGCGCACACTTACCATCTGTCCAGATCGACCACTTGTTCAGTGCTCAAAATGCCAAAATTCTGGAGGATCGCCTAAAAACGGCTCTTTCTAAACGAACCATTCATGTGAACGGAATCTCAATTTCGCTCATAACTCGTTGAAAAGAGTGAATTTTTTTTTTTTTTTTTTCAGTGAAATTCTTTCTATAATTATTTGCATTTATTTTTAGAGATCATCTATAATGATTTTGACGTAGCGCAATCGAATAAAATTCTTGCGCACCATACGTCAAATTCATGCACGAATTTCATAACGAAATGTGCCCACTCATCGGTCGTGATACAGGAGGAAGATCATGTCGAAACACCTAACAAAACGTCAAGCAGGCGTTTATCTCTACATCTACGATTACATTCAAGAGAACCACTATCCACCTACGGTGCGCGAAATCGCCGATGCGTTCCAAATCAGTTCGACCAACGGCGTCGTCGAGCATCTCAAGGCGTTGGGTCGCAAGGGTTTCATCGAAAAAGACTCCTTCAAGAGCCGAGCCATTCGCCCCCTCGTGGCGCGCGAAAAAGCCGTCATGATTCTCGATGGCATCATTCCCAACGAAGTCCCGACGCCGGCCAAGACACCGCGTCCGGCGCGACGCCCCGCACAAACATACGCCCCCGCACAGCTCCCCTCCGCGCCGCGCCCACAAATGCGACTCTTGGGCAATATCGCATGCGGCTCACCCATCTACGCCGAAGAAAACTTCGACAACACCATCGATCTCGATCCGCATCTCTTTAGCCGCGGTGGCGAAGAATGCTACGCTCTACGCGTCCGCGGCACGAGCATGATCGGCGATGGCATCATGCCCGGCGATATCGTCGTCGTTCGACCGCAAAAAACTGCCGAAGATGGCGAACTCATCGCCGCTATGATCGACGGCAGCGCAACTGTCAAACGATACGAAAAACGAAAAGGTCTCATCTACCTCGTCCCATCCAACCCCGACATGGAACCCATCGTCATCCACCCCGAAGACAATGCCGATTTCCAAATCCTCGGTTCCATCCGCGGCGTCTTGCGCATCTACCAATAAACTTTGCGCATCTACCAATCATCCAAATATCTTAACTTCTTCAGATTTACCCCCGCCCAAAAGACGGGGGTAAAAAATGATTTGACTCCGCAAAAAACGTGCATACTCCTACACGCGCTGGCGATGCGCGACGCCTCTCCTCGCAAAGGGGCTTTTCTTTTCGTCTCTTTTGCGATATGAACGCGCCCGCGGATTTCCGCTTCGGTTTTTTTTCTTTTTTTGAGTTAGGAAAGCATCATGGCTGACGACAAAAAACAACCCCAAGGTCTCCAATTCCAAATCAACGAAACGACGGCTCAAGGCCTCTATGCCAACTTGGCAATCGTCTCCAACATGGACAGCGAATTCATCCTCGATTTCGCCTTCGTTCAACCCGGTCAAAACCCCGTCAAAGTTCATTCGCGCATCATCATGAGCCCGAAACAAGCCAAACGCCTCGCCGTTACGCTCTCCAATGGCATCGTCCAATTCGAAGAAAAGAACGGCACGATCGATATCTCCGTTCCCGAAAGCAAGTAAGCTAGGCTAATCATGCGCTTCGAAGCCGTCATCTGCGCCGCAGGCGGCGGCACGCGCATGGGCAAAAACAAAGCCTTGTGCCAACTCTCAACCGACCAAACTTTTCTCTCCTCTATCGTCTCTTCGATTCGCTCCATTAGCCACGACGCCCCCATTGCCGTCGTCATCGGCGCACAAGCCGAAGAAGTCAAATCGATTCATCGCTCGCTTTGCGACGATCCCAACCTCTTTTGGGTCGAAAATCCATCTTGGCAATCGACGCACATGCTCGATTCGCTCATGCTCGGTCTATATGCGCTCCCGCGCCATTACATCGCCCTCCATTGGCCCGTCGATTGCGTCGGCATCGCGCCCGCCGACATCGCCCGCCTCATCGAAGCCCCCGACGCCCCCTTCGCCGTCTTGTCGTTCCAAGGCACGCCCGGGCATCCGCTGCGAATCAGTGCAAATAAAGCCGACTGGATGCGCGATAACGCCGCATCTTTCCAATCGCTCAAACAAATCATCCACGACGACAAACGCATCTTCGTCGAATCCAATACATTCGCCATCGTCAATTGCAACGACCCCAACCGACTCGCACAAATCCAACAACTACGCGATAAAACTCCCCAAAACACGTAGTTTTTTGCGCTCCCGCGAGTAGAACCGCCCCCCCAAATAGCCTCTAGAGCCCCCAATCATCGCCTCCGAGAGCAGATTCAAACACAATAAGCACAAATGCGGCGCAAAGATCCGTGCATATTCGCATCGTTTATGATAAGCCAACGGCGCTTCCGCATATTCGCGATTGAGCGGCGGGTTTGATTCATCTGCACTATTAGGAGAAACAATGTCTGAACAAAATTCGAACATTCGTCGAGTTGGGATCCTCTTCGCCGGTGGCCCGGCACCTGGCGCTAACGCCGTCATTTCATCGGCTGCCCTCGCTTTTGTCAAAGCTGGCATCGAAGTCATCGGCTTCTTACACGGGTATTCGAACCTTCAGAATTTCGACGAAAAAGACGCCCCTCTCATCGAAGGCGAAGCCTACGAAGTCTTGAACTTCAAACAGATCATCGGCGCTCGCAATCGCCGCGGCATCATGATCGGTACGGCTCGCGCCAACCCCGGAAAACAGATCAATAAACCCGCCGACCTCGACGACGAAGAAAAAGCCGCTCCGCTACGACGCACCTATCTCGGGCTACGTAGCCTCGAAGTCGACGCCCTCATCTCCATCGGCGGCGACGATACGCTCAAAACAGCTAACAAACTCTTCGAATACCAAAACCACGCAAAAGTCGATAAACGCGTCCGCGTCATCCATCTACCCAAGACGATCGACAACGACTACAACGGCATCGACTTCACTTTCGGCTATTTCACCGCCGTCCACTTCATGTCTCAAGAAGTGCGCAATCTCCAAGCCGACGCACTCGCATCGGGCGCTTACTTCATCGCCGAATGCATGGGCCGTAAAGCCGGCTGGCTCTCCTACGGCGTCGCCATGGCCGGCGAAGCTCAAATGGTCGTCGGCGTCGAAGATATCCCCATCTTGATGAAAAACGCCGGAAGAGAATACAACGGATTCCTCGATATCAACGTCCTCGTCGATCACATCGTCGACCTCATCCGCGTCCGCGCTCTGCGAAAACAAAAACACGGCGTCATCGTCTTGGCCGAAGGACTCGCAGAAAAGCTCCCAAGCGATTTCCTCGAAGCCACCACGCGCGACGAACACGGACACATCTCCTTGGGCGATGTACACCTCGGCCACCTCGTCGCAAAAATGTGCATGAAACGACTCGAAGAACTCGGGTTGCAAAAAGTCAAAATCAACGGCGTTCAACTCGGCTACGAATCGCGCTGCGCAAGCCCACATGCCTACGACGTCATGCTCGGCAGCTGCCTCGGCGTCGGCGCCTATATCGCCCTCGTCGAAAAACAACTCGATGGCCACATGGTCTCGACGATCGGTCAGCTCGAACACTGCTTCGTTCCATTCAACGAACTCGTCGACCCCGTCACACTCGTCACTGAAGTCCGATATATCAATCCAGGCAGCGATTTCCACAAACTCGCCATGCTCCTGAGCGACGACTTCGGCACGCGCGTCTAACGCCTGCCCAAACACGTTCTGTAGCTAACCCACCATCGACGACCTAGCGCTCGTCCACCGTCTCTTTGCATTCGACGAGCGCAAATCTAGGTCTACAAAGCCAATCAACGCATACGCGTCCCAATCGGCAACGCGGATATCGACGGGAGACATCCCCATCGGTATCCGCTTTTTTTATGGCGATTTTGACGCATACCGATAAAATGATCTCAATTTGAACTTACGAACGCCGACTGACGCAAATTTGGAGATCTCATGCAAACTAAATCATCGTTCCGATTGTTATGCGCATTTATCGGGCTATGCTCCGTGCTTTCGACATCTTGCGACGAAACGGTCGTCTCGATCGAAGACGACGCACGCGAATGCAAAAACGCCTGCAAATCCGAATCTTTCCGCTGCTACGACGAAAGACAAATCGAAATATGCATCGTCAAAAGCAACGGTTGCACGTCCTGGTCCGAGCCACAACTCTGCCCAAGCGGTTCGGTCTGCATCGATAATACTTGTCAATCGTGCCCCGATACATCCTGCGAGCCCAATCAAAAGTCTTGCGACGCCAAAGGCGCTCGCGTTTGCGGCGATTTCGACGGCGACGGATGCTTCGAATGGTCAGACTACACGCCGTGCCCAAGCGGCTGCAATGGCGACGTGTGCAACGGCTGCACAAACCAATGCCAGCCAAATCAAAGTTCTTGCGACGCCAAAGGCGCTCGCGTTTGCGGCGATTTCGACGGCAACGGCTGCTTCGAATGGTCAGACTACACGCCATGCCAAAACGGCTGCAACGGCGACGTCTGTAACGGCTGCACAAACCAATGCCAACCCAATCAAAGTTCTTGCGACGCCAAAGGCGCTCGCGTTTGCGGCGATTTCGACGGCA
>SAMEA104315420__coassemble_1299_pt1 | contig 11734 bp, 10 predicted proteins | sample SAMEA104315420__metabat2_high_PE_047 | metagenome-assembled genome bin SAMEA104315420 (sample SAMEA104315420) | gut metagenome | biome: Monkey gut; feature: monkey-associated habitat; material: faeces | place: China | collected 2013 | reverse complement strand
TCTGAAATAAGTCCCCACATCAATGACAAACAGCTAGGTCGGCTGAATAGTTACTGGTTTTGTCGATGTCATTTGGTGTGTATAGCCTTGCGCCCTGGTGGGGCGTGTATGGGGAAACTGCGCTGGTCCGATGGCTTGTAGCCTACGGTCCTATACCCACGATTATGTACAGTGTCGGCGTGGCTGCTGCTTGTGGGAGAGAAATCATTTGGGAATGATAAATTTTGAATAGAATATGCGTCGATTCTGTTACACTGCGCATGATTTGTGTGCGTATGTGCCGTTTTGGTCAAACGTACGGCAACTGTGACCGTGTTGTGCTTTTTGGCATGGCGCGAATTGACGACGAAGGAGAAGTTGAGATGGAGACAGTGAATCACTTAGCAAAGCGCATTGGGCTCTTTTTTACGACGTTATTTTTGGCAGCGATGTGCTTATTTTCGGCACCGAACGAGGCCGAGGCAGGGGAGTTTGAGATTATGGGGGCGTTTGGTTATGTCGCGCTTCCCGATTCGGATTCCGAGGTAGACTTGAATGGTCTAGCTTTTTCGCTTGGCTTTGGATACCGCATCAATAGCTGGTTTGGGATCGCTTTGGAACAAGATTTGGGTGGTTTGTTTTACGACAAGAACCACCTCGATATCGATTGGTTCTATGGAGCGACGATGTTTGAAGCGAAGTTTTTCCTCGGTTTGGTGAAAAACCTCGAGTTGTCGGGGAAGATCGGCATTGGTGCGACATACGTTGCCGACAAATACCGCGATGGTGGCGTGAATAAACGTTGGGATACGGGGTGGTTTGCGATTCGCTTGGGCGTTGGCTTGACGTATTTCATCATGGGAACGGTCGGCCTCGGTTTGAACCTCGATTACACGCCGTCGATTGCCAACGATGAAACCTATTATCGCGAACAGGCAACGGGGCATTTTGTGAAGCTCCAAGCGCATGTGATCATCAAGTTCTGATTTGATGATGTAGTGGTGAGCCCGCCAGGCGCGGGCTAGCTACGAGCGCCCTGAAGGGGCGCCAGAATCCAGCCCGGGGTAAACGAAGGGTTAGGGTAAACGAAGTGCAACCCATGCGAGCGCCCTGAAGGGGCGCCAGAATACAGCCCGGGGTGAACGAAGTGCAACCCCGGGGTTAGGGTAAACGAAGTGCAACCCCGGGGAGGATGGGGCGGCGTATTGGCCTCGCGCCAATAGCCGCCCAAAAGCCCGTATTGAGCGTTAGCGAAATAGGGCGCCCAAAAGCCCGTATTGAGCCCGAAAGGGCGAGATAGGGCGCCCAAAGCCCGTATTGAGCCCGAAAGGGCGAAATAGGGCGACCAAAGGCGAGTCGAACCGAATGTTCGAGGTTGGGGCGAAAAGTTTTGACGATTGTGTGCGGTGTTTGTAAAACGTGCGCGGATTCGGCATGTTTTGGAGGGATGGATGTCGGCACATACACAGTCGTTGGAGGCGTTAATCGATGCGTTATCGAGGTTGCCAGGGGTAGGTCGCAAGTCGGCGACGCGGATGGCGTTTTATTTATTGCGGCAGCCGGCCGAGGCGGCGCATGCGTTGGGTGCGGCGATTGTGGCGGCGCGCGACACGATTCGTTACTGCGAGGTTTGCCAGAATTTGTGTGAATCGTCGCCGTGTGAGCGTTGCCGTGGGCGCGTGAGGGAGGAGTCGTTGCTGTGCGTGGTGGAGTCGCCGCAAGATTTGGTGGCGATAGAGTCGACGCAGGAGTTTCATGGTCGGTTTCACGTATTGCATGGGGTGATATCGCCGCTCGATGGTGTGACGCCGGCGGATTTGAAGATTCACGAGTTGATCGTTCGGTTGTCGGGTGGGGCGTTTGGCGAGGTGATATTGGCGATGAATCCGTCGATAGAGGGCGAGGCGACGGCGTCGTATTTGACGAAATTGATAGCGCCGTTGGGTGTGAAAGTATCGCGCATAGCGTCGGGGCTTCCGATGGGGGCGCAGTTGGAGTTTGCCGATAAGGCGACGTTGGGGCGATCGTTGATCGACCGACGGACTTTGGCGTAATATATATATGCGATGTGTCGTGATTGTATGAATGTTGGATGTTTTGATATGTGATGATATGAATGTGGGTGGTGTTGTAAAAATGAGTTTGAAATGTAATGATTGAGATGTGGTGTTGCCGAAAAGATTGAAATGTTATAGATAGAGAAGATTGAAATGTTATAGAGATAGAGAAGATTGAATATTGGAACGTTGGAGAGATAGAGAGAAAGAAGAATTGAAGCGATGAGAGAAAGAAAAAATGAAGCGATGAGAGAAAGAAGAATTGAAGAAATGAGAGAAAGATGAATTGAAGAAATGAGAGAGAGAAGAATTGAAGAAATGAGAGAAAGATGAATTGAAGAAATGAGAGAGAGAAGAATAGATGAAATCGAAAAGATTGAAAGTTTTTGAAGAAATTGAAGAGATGTCATTTGAGCGTTGTTTGTTGGCATAGGGAAGAGAGATGAAAGAGCCGTTTTTGAAAGCAAAGTATTTCATGGGATCGATGACGAATATTGCGAACCGCCCGTTTCGGCGTCTCGTGACGGAGTTGGGGGCGGATGCGACGATAGGTGAGATGGCGATAGCGTCGTATGTCGTGAAGGGTGGGAGTCAAGATGCGGCGTTGTTGCGTCGCGACCCGAGTGAGCGGATTTTTGGTGCGCAAATCGTGGGGAATAACCCGAATCACTTGGCGAAGGCGGCGAAATATGCGCAGAAGTGCGGGGCGGATTTCGTCGATTTCAACTGTGCGTGTCCGCATGAATCGGTCGTGTCGCATGGCGGAGGGGCGTTGTTGCTCAACCAGCCCGAGAAGATCCACGTGCATTTTGAAGCGATTCGCGCGGCGGTGACGATTCCGGTGTCGGTGAAGTTGCGCAAGGGGTTTGGCGCCGACGACAATACGGCGGAGCAGATAGCCGAGACGGCGCAGGCGTGTGGAATCGATGCGATATTTATCCATGGGCGGACGAAGGCGGCGCAGTATCGAGGGCCGGCGGATTGGGATTTGGTGGAGCGGATAGCGCGTAACGTCGACATACCGGTGATAGGCTGTGGCGATTTGGCGCACGTCGAGGCGGTGAAGGCGCGCGAGGCGAGTTCGGCGTGTGCGGGGTTTGCGTTTGCGCGTGGAGCAGTGATTCGACCGTGGATATTTCGGGAGTTGGCGCAGGGGGCGGGTCTCGATTATTCGGGCGCCGAACGGTCGGCGTTATTTTCGAAGCTCGTCGAGTATACGCTCGAGGCGTTTGGTCGCGATGCTCGCGGATACGACAAATCGAAGAAGTTTTTGCTCAAGCAGTTGGAGTTTTTGATGCGCTATGTGCCGGCGGCGGCTTATGGGCGCGAATGTGAGTTGCAAGAGCGAGCAGAAGTGTGGACGCCGCGCGATGAGATCGAGGCGCTTTGGGCGTCGAGTGAACGGGATGCGCGATTGGAGATATTGCGCTTGGCGGGGTTCCCCGATGCGCCCGAGGCGAAAACGGTGGCCAGAGATGGCGTGGCGGCGCAGTCGAATGGGGCAGGGACGCCGGATACACAAGGCTCTGATTTGCAGTCGAATGGGGCAGGGGCGCCGGATGCTCGAGTCGATGGAGCGTAGTCGATATGTCGCACTTTATATGCGCAACGCGCGATGAATCATTGCGGGCGATAATCAACGTCTTGCAGTCGTATTTCGGATTTACGGTTCATTTTGTCTTGAGCATCGACTCGTTGTCGTCGTTGATGTCGCAGTTCAAACCCGAGATAGGTTTGTGCGATTTCGACATATCGCCTGCCGACGTGTTGGAATTGCCGAATCGGTATCGCGAGACGGCTTGGATATTGCGGATGCCGAGCGAGATGGGATGGGCGGCTGTGGCGGAGATTGGTTATTCGTCTTCGTTTGTCGAGGTGATTCCGTCGCAGGTTTCGGTGGGAAATATCTTCGAGGCGTTGTCGTGTTGTGCGGAGCGCGAAGATAGTTCGATCGTGGGCTCGACGATACGGCATGCGATGGCGGCGTGGCAAGATTTGGTGTTTGGGAAGAGTCCGGCTTGTGCGCTTTCGTCGTTGGCGTTGCCCGAGGGCAAAGACCGTCTTTGTGGGAGTTTGGTTCGCACGCCGTGGCTTTCGATTTTGTACCGTATATATAAGGATAAGGCGTCGGGTGTCGTCCATTTGCGCAGGAAGTATACGCATTTGGCGATAACGTTTAATGCGGGGTATCCGGTATCGGCCGATACACGTGCATTGGGGTCGGTCGTTGGTTTTGATGCTTGGTATTCGCGCCATGGCAACGATGCACACATCGATGAGCGATTGCCGAGTATGCGTTATCGGCGTCAGAAAGAGGAATCGGAAGTCGATCCGAAGTTATTTGAGCGTCGCCGAGCGTATGTGACGGCAGTCGTCGAAGACGTCTTTGCGTGGCCGACGGCGCGATTTGAGTTTATTCCGATGCCAGAGCGAGCGGTTCAGCCCGAAGATCCGGTGTTTTCGCCGCACGATATCGAAGAGATCATGCAAGATGCGGCACTCGTTCGGATTCCGAGTGCAATGATTCACGAAGTGACGCATTCGGCACTTTCTTATTTTTTGAAATTAAACGATAATGCTAGCGGTTTTTGTCGAGGTGTATTGCCTGCAAAAGCCAACGTCGTCGTGGAACGATTGCAGAGCGGTAGCAGTCTCAATGAGATGCTCGCGATGTTGCCGAGTCATTATCCGGTGCAACGCATCGTCTACCTCGTGGCAATGATGGATGAACTCAACTGGTTATCGTAAAGGAGACAGAAATGGGAAATCTCGACAAAGCTCAGACGCGAAAAGACCCCATTACTTTTACCGGGCGCACGCGTAGTGATGCCAAGAGAAAGGCTCTCAATTATTGGTTTATGAACCAGTCATCGCTTGCGATGAGCATACGGGAGTTTAGTGCGCGTCTCGTACTGCTTCCCGATGGCAAAAGCATCGTCTTTTACGACGTACCAAGTGCATAGAAATAGAGGGCATAGAAATCGAGATGCAAGGCGTGATTGTCGTTGCTGATGTGGCATTTTGGGGCGATAATGGTTTGCACGATTGTTGTTATCCTCGTCAGGTTTTTATTTTGCGCTCCGCAGTAGGAGTGCATCAGTTTCTAATAGAGTCGTAAGACATCGACAAAGGAGTATTGGGATGGAATTACTCATTATTGTGGTTATCGTGCTTTTGGTCGTCATGATCATTTTGGCGAAGTCGATCTGCATCGTTCCGCAATCTCAAGTCTACATTATCGAGCGTTTGGGACAGTTCGCGGGTGAGCTTCACAGCGGTATGCACTTTTTGGTTCCGTTCCTCGATCGGGTACGGTCGAAGATGTCGTTGGCGGAATTGGCTTATGACGTTCCGCCGATGGATGTCATTACGAAGGATACGGTTTCGATTCGCGCCGATTCGTTCGTATTTTATACGATTTTCGATGCGAAATTGGCGACGTATGGTTGCCGCAATTTGCGCGAGGGCTTGAGTACGTTGGCGATTTCGACGTTGCGCAGCGTCATCGGTAAACTCGACCTCGAACAGTGCCTCCAGAGTCGTGCAGAAATCAGCACTCAGATGACGCGCGAATTGGACGAAGCGACCGATAAGTGGGGTATCAAGGTTACGCGCGTCGAGATCAAGACGTTCCAGCCACCGCGCAATATTCAAGATGCGATGGAACGCCAAATGAAAGCCGAACGCGAACGCCGTGAACAGTTGACGATGGCGCAGGCGGCGAAAGAAGCGGCCATTCTCGATGCTCAGAAGAACAAAGAAGTCCAGATCCTCAACGCCGAGGCGGCGCGTTCGGCGGCAGAACTCAATGCCGAGGCGAATCGCATTGCGATAGTCCAGAAAGCGGAAGCCGAAAAAGAAGCCATGTTGCTTCGCGCCGAGGCCGAAAAGCAAGTTGCACTCCGCAAAGCCGAGGCGCAAGCCGAAGCGATTCGCCTCACCGAAATCGCCAAAGCCGAGGGCATTAAGGCGATTAACGCGGCGACGCCGACCGATGCAACCCTTCGCGTCAAGGCTTACGATGCATTCCGCGATGCGTCGCATGGCGAAGCGACGAAGATCATCATTCCGTCGGATTTGCAAGGGATCGTCGGTATGGCTTCGGCGGTTAAAAGCGTTTTGAAGTAGTCGTTGAGAGGGGAGTGAGCTTATGACAGTCAGTCTCGATCTCATCTTTTGGATCGTTGCGACGGTTATCTTTGGAATTGCCGAAGGCGTGACAGTCGCTGTCGTGAGCATTTGGTTTGTTGTTGGTAGTCTCGTTGCAGTTGTACTCGCTGCATTGGGGGTTCCCGTCGGCTTTCAGGTGCTCGCGTTTGTCGCCGTTTCGGCAGGCACGCTCATGGGATTTCGCCGTTTTATCATCAAATCGGATAAGAAAGCGGAGTTGCCAAAAGCCGACGATGTCGTCAGTCAAGTTGGCGTCGTCGTCGAGCCGATAAAGCCGACGCAAGTCGGTCAGGTCAAGGTCGATGGCGTCGTGTGGTCGGCGCGTGGACTCGATCCCGACGATTCGTTTGAAACAGGAGAGCGCGTTATCGTGTGTAAACGCGAAGGCATCTTCTGCATCGTCGAGAAATACGACGTCGTTTAGATGCAATAGATAATAGATACAAACCACTTGCCCCCTCTCGCCATGAGGGGGCTTTTTTTGTTTTTTAAGTCCCCCGTGTTTTGGGGGCTCAGGGGTTCGTACAGGTTTTTTGCAAAACCGCCTTATGATCGTTTTTGCACGATGATTTGTTGAGAATCGAGACTGATTTGTTGAGAATCGAGACTGATTTGTTGAGAATCGAGACTTATTTGTTGAGGAGCGAGACTTATTTGTTGAGTAGCCTGACTTTGAGCGCGGAGATGCGATCGCGGATTTCGGCGGCGCGTTCGAAGTCGAGGCGTTTGGCGGCGTCTTTCATTTCGAGTGTGAGTTGTTCGATGCGATCTGGAATGTCGGATTTTGTGAGTTTTGCATCGTTTTGACGTTCGTCGTTTGAATCGCTTTGTCGGTCTGGGATGTGCGATTCGAGGTCTTGAATCGCTTTTCGGACTGTTTTTGGCGTAATGCCGTGTTGAGCGTTGAATTCTTCTTGATAGGCGCGTCGCCGTCGCGTTTCTTGTACGGCATCGTCGAGGGAGTCGGTCATTTTATCGGCATAGAGGATGACGCGCCCGTTGGCGTTTCTCGAAGCTCGCCCGATCGTTTGAATGAGCGATCGTTTTGAACGCAAGAAGCCTTCTTTATCGGCGTCGAGTATACAGACGAGTTCGACTTCGGGGAGATCGAGCCCTTCGCGCAATAGGTTGATGCCGACGAGTACGTCGAATTGCCCGAGTCGGAGGTCGCGCAATAGCGCGGCGCGTTCGAGTGTATCGATATCGGCGTGTAGGTATCGAGCTCTGACGCCGGTTTCGTTGAGGAATTCGGTGAGGTCTTCGGCCATGCGTTTGGTGAGTGTGGTGACGAGTACGCGCCCGCCGCGTTGGACGACGGGTTTGATTTCGTCGACGGCATCGTCGACTTGCCCCGTGGCAGGGCGCAAATCGAGCATTGGATCGAGTAATCCCGTTGGTCGAATGAGTTGTTCGACGATTTCGCCATCGGATTGTTCGATTTCGTATTCGCCCGGCGTAGCCGAGACGTATATGACCTGCTTGATGAGTTTTGAGAATTCATCGAAATTGAGCGGTCGATTGTCGAGCGCCGAAGGGAGTCGGAATCCGTAATCGACGAGGATTTGTTTGCGCGATCGGTCGCCTCGGTACATGCCGCCCAATTGGGGCACGGTGACGTGGCTTTCGTCGATGACGAGCAAGAAGTCGTCGGGAAAGTAATTGATGAGGCACGGGGGAGCCTCGCCTGGGGCGCGCCCGGTGAGATGGCGAGAGTAGTTTTCGATCCCCGAGCAATAGCCCAGGGCAGCAATATTGGCGATGTCTTCGTCGGTGCGTTCTTCGATTCGTTGGCGTTCGGCAAACTTTTCTTCGATTCGGAATTGTTCCATGCGCTCGACGAGTTCGGCTTTGATCGTCATGAGGGCTTGCTGGCGCATGGCATCGGTGGCGACGTAGTGGCTCGCTGGGAAAACCGAAAGTTTGTCGACTTGGGCGTAGACGCTACCACGCAGCGGGTCGATTTCTTCGATCGATTCGACTTCGTCGCCGAAGAACGATATGCGGAAGGCGCGTTCGCTTTCGTAGGCAGGGAAGACTTCGACGATATCGCCGCGGACGCGGAACGTCGCGCGTTCGAGGTCGTAGGGCGTGCGCGTGTATTGGATTCGAGCGAGTTGTTTGAGGAATGCATTGCGCTCGAGGATGTCGCCGACTTTGACCGAGGCTCGCATTTTGAGATAGGCTTCGGCCGTGCCCAAACCATAGATACATGAGACACTTGCGACGATGATGACGTCGTTTCGCGTCAGGAGACTGTGCGTTGCCGATAATCGCATTCGCTCGATATCGTCGTTAATTTGCGCGTCTTTCTCGATGTATTTGCCTGCGGCGGGAATATAGGCTTCGGGTTGGTAGTAGTCGTAGTAGCTTACGAAATATTCTACGGCATTATGGGGAAAAAGCTCTTTAAATTCGGTAAAAAGTTGCCCAGCTAGAGTTTTATTCGGAGCAATGATGAGCGTTGGGCGTTGAACGCGCTCGATGACCGAGGCGATGGTAAATGTCTTTCCGCTGCCCGTAATCCCGAGCAATGTTTGGGCTTTTTGCCCATTTTGGAGTCCTTTGACGAGAGTATCGATGGCTTGAGGTTGGTCTCCGCAAGCCGAAAATGGGCTTTCTATCTTGAATTTCACGTTGCCTCTGTGATGAAAAATGGGGAGGGCAAGAGCATGAGAAGTGCTTTTGCAATCATGGACTTCGTCGGAAGAGACATGATTGTGTTGGGATTTTACGCCACTTTGAGAGAATTTTCCACAATGGCGTCTATGTCTTGCAAGCGCTATCGGAGTGTTGTAAAAGCGGTGTCGAGGTTATTTTCGTCGTGCGAGAGTACGGCATAGATTTTAGGCGCGATGCGCCCGGGTTCAAGGTAGCGATTCTACCGGCGAATTCGAGAGAGTTTCAGTTTGCAGGCGTTTTCGAGGTTCGGAAACATGGACATTTCATTCGGTGAGAGACAGATGTTCAGGAGAAAAAGCGCATAGTCGATGATGCGAAGTAGACATCATTCGGCGTGTGCCGGATACCGTGCGTGCTGTGGCGCTCTCGATGCTGGGCAAGTTGCCTTGCGGAGAGTAAGTCATGACTTTTTTTGAAGCAGCTCTGGAAGTGTTGCGCACTGCTCAGCGGCCGCTGGATTATAAGACGATAACGCAGTTTGCGGTGAATCGTCATTTGCTCGGTCACGTTGGGCATACGCCCGACGTCGTCATGGCTTCGTGTTTGCTTCGGGCCATACAGCGATGCGAAACCGGGGCATTGATACGGCTCGAGACGGGTGAATTTGCATTGCGAGGTTGGGATGCCGAGACGCTTGCGCGAACCGAAGAGGCATCGTTGCCCGAGAGCGTTTCGACCGTTGAATTCCCGCCCGTCAACATCGGTTTGCTCGACGACGAAGTCGCCGTCGTCATGCTCGAAAACGACGATGCACAGTTTCGGAAATCGGTTCAGGTCAAGTTCGAGCGCAATGCGTTTGGCCTCGATGCACTGGCCGAGGCGGAGGCGGAAGAACAAGAGACTGCGCTCGAACCGTCTCAGTTCGATGCGCTGCGAGCTCAGTTGAGCACGCAACAAAATGAGCACTTCAATTTGTGTGCGGCGATTGTCAAGGTATTGCGGCAAACGTGTGGCCCGATGCGGAGTTCGACGATCGCTAACGAAGTGACGCAAAAGATGGGATCTTCGGTCTATGAACACGCCGTCGTTCTCGCCATGCGAGCCGATAATGCGCTACGCGTATCGCGCGGAAAGCGAGCGTTGTTTATGCATTTGCCGCCAGATTTGTGGACTTTGAGCGAGAATTTCGTCGCCAGCCACGTGCTCAAACTCGAATCGAAGCTCTACGATGCATCGCGACAACTTCGCATCTGCTCGCTACACGCCCTCACGAATAAACTACGCGAGTTGTCGCTTCAAGCTTGGGTACAACTCGCCGTACTCGTCATGAAGCACCTCAATTATAGCATCGTTTCGCAGTGCAAAGACGGCGATAATGCGTATATCTTCAAAGCCGAAGAGATTCGAGGGTTGACATACGTTCCCGTCGTCATCAAGGTGATTCGCACGCAACTCGTCGAAACATCCGATATCGAACAGTTCCGCAAACAAATCTGCGAAATCGGCTATGAACACGGCATGATGATGACGAATGCCGATTTTTCGCGCGATGCGCTCAACGAATGTATGACGCGCGAAGCGCCGATTTATGCATACTCTGCGCGACAAATCGCCCCGATTATGCTCGATGCTCGAATCGGCGTGACGCCGCACGAGCTCCCCATCGTCTTCATCGATAACGACTTCTTTAACGATTTATCGGCAAAATCTGTCGAAGAAAAGTCGGATAAATCAGTCGAAGGATTGGAGAACGAAAAACGCGACAATCTCATCGACGATGAACAGGATTCGGAAGGCGATATCGATGAGGGAGAAGTCTATCGAGAAGTCGAGGCTAAAGTCGGAAGTGGGGAGTTTCGGGCGGTCGATCCCTAGGCGGGATCGCGCGTCACTAGCCGTTTCGGTGGGCTAAAGGATGAATTTCGGCATGGGCTCGGGGGTTTCGGGTATCGCCCAATCGATGGGATCTATGCCGTGGGCAGTGAGTATGTCGTTTGTCTGAGAAAATGGACGCGAGCCAAAAAAACCGTGGAAAGCTGAGAGCGGCGAAGGATGGGGCGCACACAAAATGCCATGCGCCGGATTCGTAATGTGACTGCGCTTGGCTTGGGCATTGCGTCCCCATAGAATGAAGACGACGGTTTCGGGTTTTCGATTGACGGCATCGATGACGGCATCGGTAAACGCTTCCCAGCCTTTGCCTTGATGAGAGTTGGCGCAGCCGTGGCGAACGGTGAGGACTGCATTGAGCATCAAGACGCCTTGGCGTGCCCAAGATGTGAGATCGCCGTGCGTTGGAATCGCGCACCCGATATCGTCGTGAAGCTCTTTGTAGATGTTGACGAGCGACGGGGGCGGGGGCGTCGGGCGCATGACTGAAAAACTCAATCCATGCGCCTGGTCGTCGTTGTGATAGGGATCTTGCCCCAATATGACGACTTTAACGGCGTGATATGGCGTCCAATGGAGCGCATTGAATATGTCGTACATATTGGGATGAATCTTGCGCGTCGAATACTCTTCGACGAGGAATTTGCGCAAATTCCGATACGACTCCGTTTCGAAGGCGTCGCGCAAGATTTCGCTCCAATCGTTATGGAGAATATCGGTCGATTTCATATCTTCGTGTTATCACTACTGTTGCGAGCAGTCGTTCGACTGCTCAGACAGAACTCTAAACTAAAAAAGAGAAACGGGGTTATGACTCAGAACTCTGATCTTCGGGCTTTTGAGTATTGGCCTTTTGAGCATCGTCGATTATTGCATTATCTATTGGTTTTCAGCATTATCGATGAGGGAGAAATCTATCGAGAGGTCGAAGCCAAAGTCGGAAGTGGGGAGTTTCGGGCGGTCGATCCCTAGGCGGGATCGCGCGTCGCTAGCCGTTTCGGCGGGCTAAAGGATGAATT
>SAMEA104315420__coassemble_1286_pt1 | contig 11800 bp, 8 predicted proteins | sample SAMEA104315420__metabat2_high_PE_047 | metagenome-assembled genome bin SAMEA104315420 (sample SAMEA104315420) | gut metagenome | biome: Monkey gut; feature: monkey-associated habitat; material: faeces | place: China | collected 2013 | reverse complement strand
ATTCAAACGTCATTTCTTTTCTTCACCATCATTTTTTTTTCATTCTCAATAAGGAATCTCACGATGAACAAACGCGAAATCCAACTATTCAATGCCCTCTCCCTCGACCGCGAAGAAAACGCCCGAGTCTTCAAAAAAACGAGCGTCAACGTCATGCCTAGCATCGTCGACAAGTATTCCGAACAAGCGCACTTCATCTACGAACTCTTGCAAAACGCCGACGACGCATGCGCTACGAGTGCCAAATTCATCCTCACCCAGCAACACCTCATCTTCATTCACGATGGGAAACGCCATTTCTCGGTCTCCAACCCAGCGACCGAAGACGAAGACCGTGCAAATGGGAAACTCGGCGATATCAATGCCATCACTGCCATTGGGCTATCGACGAAGACGACCAATGCAACGATCGGCAAATTCGGCGTCGGCTTCAAGTCCGTCTTCCAATACACTCGCACACCACACATCTACGATTCGAACTGCAATTTCAAAATCGAAGATTACGTCGTTCCACGGCTCATCGACGACGATATGAGCGATCGTTATGGGCGTCGCAACGACGAAACGATGTTCTGCTTGCCGTTTAACCCCGACGGCGATGGCGCTCAAACGGCCTACGAAGACATCGCCTTCAAATTGCGAAACCTCAACCACCCACTACTCTTCCTCCAACATCTCCAAACCGTCAGTTACGAGTGCGACGAATTCAAAGGCTCCTACACAAAACAACTCGAAAAATCCTACGCTTTCGGCGACACAACCGCCGAACACATTCTCCTACACGATGTCGTCGAACTCTTCGACGATGAAGATGACTACGTCGACGACGATGATGAATGCGTCTACGAAGAGGATGGCGACGACGATGAATCAAATTCGCAGCTCTCGATCTGGCTTTTCTCGCGCCAAACAGACAAAGGACACCGCTATTGCGTCGGTTTCTTTGCCGACGGCGATGGCTATCTATTCCCAGCCGCACATTTTCCTGCATTCTGCTTTTTCCCGACGCAAGTCGCGACAAATCTCAACTTCATCGTCCACGCTCCATTCCAACTCACCGATAGCCGCGAGGGCATTAAAGGCGGAAACAAACACAACGACGAAATGATCGCATGCCTTGCAAAACTCGCCGCCGATGCCATCGTCCTATTGCGACAAATCGGCGAAACCGAATCCAAGCACATCATCGACGACGCAATTTTCAAGGTCATTCCATGGAACTCAGCAGATTTCTCCACCAGGTATGCATCGATATCATTCCGTCCATTCTGCGAAGCCGTTGTCGCCGTATTCAAAACGCGTAAAATCATACCTACCCGCAACGGTTATACGACAAAAGACAATGCCTATTGGGCTTCGAATACCGATATCGTCAAACTCTTCTCCGACGAACAACTCGCGGCTCTCTACGGCGCCGAATCTGCTCACTTTGTCTTCACGACGCGGGGGCGCGACGAGACAAAGCGCAACGCCCCACAACTCTGTGCTTTCATCGATTCCATCGTCAACGACACCACCGACGACGCCAGCATCGCCAACCATATCGATTCAACATTCATCGAAGCTCAAGAGACCGCTTGGTTACACGACTTCTATCGATGGATTTCTAACTCAAAGGAACGACAAAAGATGTTCAAAGAAAAACCGATCTTCATCAATCGCGAAGGACGCGCCACACGAGCCTTCGACACATCCGGCAATGCCCTCCTATTCCTCCCATACGATTGCACACAAATCCCATCCGATTATCCGACAGTTCACCCCAGTCTCGTCGAAAACGAAGAGACGAAAAAAATCCTCAAAGATATTGGCATATCGGAACCGACTCAATGGGACTTCATCTACAAATACATTTGCCCCAAATTCCACGACTCAAACATTCGTCATCAAACGACGTCTTCGGAATCGCAACTCAACGATGCCATCGCCAAAAGCCTCGCCGACTTTGGCATCGTCTTCGATTTCTATTGCAACGCCTGCCTAAGCGGAACTGCCGATTCCAAAACGAAGTTCCGATTCCTCGATGAACTGCGCAATTGCGCATTCCTCGTCGGCATCAAAACGCCACAATTCCAAGAACGCAAGCTGTTCAAAGCAACCGACCTCTATATGCCAACCAGCGAACTCAAACACTACCTCGAAATCGTCGACGACCAATTCATCGTCGATACAGATTTCTACCGCCCATGCATCGGCGAACGACAAACGCAATTCGAGCAATTCTTGACCGCTCTCGGGTGCATGAAAGATATCGCTTGCACTTCCACGACGACGACGGTCAATCCCCCGAAAATAGGGCGAACGCAATTGCAAATCGATAATCAATGGCCCGATCCCGAATACCGCTGCTATTACGAACCCATACAATATAGTGAACCTTCTATCGTCGGAAGCGAAGAGTATGTCGAATACATCGAATCACACGGCGACATGTCGCGTTCTCTACTCTTGTGGAACGTACTCCTACAACGACAAAGACGCTACTCCCCTTCGCTCAACGACGAACTCGCCGGCAAATGCTATTACAGATGCAAATCCTCCAAAAAGCCCTTCTACGTCATGGATTTCACTTCGCACTGCACGAGAATGCTCAGAAATAGCAAATGGCTCTTCGATAAAAACGGCAACGCCAAGTCGCCTAATGAACTCACAAAAGATGTGCTCAATCCAGCCTACGACATCGACGATTCTGCCGCCTCCAAGTTGTTCAAGTTCTTGGGCATCGCAGACTCAAAAGACGAAAAATTCGCAATAGTCGAGGCATTCCTCGACAAATCCAATTTTTCTATGCGCGATAAAGAAAACACGATGTTTGCCATGGAAATCGTGAGCGATGGATTCACGAAAGAAGATTACGAAACATTTAAAGAATGGAAACGAATCAACGAAATCGCATCGCGCAAAGCCTATACTTCACCCAACGACGCCCTAACCGATGACGCAAACGATTCCACCGAACAATGCGACACCCTCGACGATCGTATCTCATTGCTCGATCGCATTCTACGCAAACACGAGGCGCAATACCACGCCACCTCCGACAATCAAACCGATGATGCGAGCGATTCGACCGAACAATGCGACGCCTCCGACGAGTGTGAATCATCGCTCGGTCGCATTCTATGTGAAATCGAAGCGCGACGACTCGAGCAGATCGAAAAACGCACAAAGACCAACGGCGACGATCAAATCGACGACGACGTCACCTTCGATTCGCGCGATGAACAATTCCTATATCTCATCGAAACCGCGAAATACCACTTCGATGCATTGCGCAATATCTTAAACGAAATCAAACGACTCTACATTTCGTAGCGCTAACGCATGCGCCCCGTCCGCGACAGCTGGCGGGGCGCGCCATTTCTCATGCCGCCAAGAGCCAATAGCTCATCGCAACGATGCGACGGGAGCTTGCGCCGATCAAGCCCCACACAATGCTCAAAAGCTATCTTTTAATGAGCAAGATGGCGATCATCATATTGCCATGGGTATCGGGAGCCGATGCCTCGACGCGACCTTGTTCGCCAAAAGACGACATGCCGATAAACGGAATATCGCCGAGGGAATGGCGGATATTTTGGCAGACCTTATTCATCTTTTCGGCGATAATCGATGCGCAACCCGCGCAATACATGACAAAAGCCGTCCGAATCGTACTCGGATCGATATGTCTCAATATCCGCGATACCATTCGACCCGCTTGATCGACGAGGTAATCGGCACTACTTCGCATGAGATAAATATGCGATCCGACGGGAATCTCCGAATAAAACTCGATCGACTGATTCTCGGCATCGATGCGGTAAGGATGCGCTAACCAGATCAAGTCTTCGTCGGGCATTTCGTCGTTCGATCGCACCATCGATCCAATCGTATAGAGCCCTGCCGATCGAGGCAAATCGCCGCCTCGAGCTATCTCGATGTCAAAAATCGAATCCGTCCATTCGTTATAGACGGCGGCGGCTGGTCGATCGTCGATTCTTTCAATCGTGCGCAAATTCGATGCCGTCACGATTCCATGTTTTTGAGTCGGCAAATAACCCGCTTGGTGAATGGCACAAACGAGTCGATCGCCATAAACGACGGTCAGGAGTACGCCACAAGTACTCGTCTTTTCGTTGAGAAACACAAACGGTTTCGATAAAAACTTGTCGTTAGCCGCCGTCGCACCAAAGACTTGAACGCGATCGTCGAAGACGTCGTGAATGCCCTCTATGACGCGCTCCTCGTAGCCTTGCATGGCATGCATGACGACGTAGGTGGGCGATTTTGAACAATCGCAACGCGATCGAATCGCTGCGCTCACGCGCTCCCTTACGTCTTTCGACGCCCGCGCCTCGCAATCGAATTCCACGAGGATCGGGCACGTTTCGAGTGCATCACTCGCTTCGACGACGAGCCCCAAACTCCCCCTCTCATATCCCGATGGCACAATAATCCCGTGGTACGAGCTCGCACCAAATATCTCGAGGCGCGGGAACTTGGCTCGAAGATCTCGAATCACATCGACATCGACGTTTTGCGTCGAATAGACGATGAACGCGCGAGGATCGATCCACGATGACGTATCGAGTTGCTGTAGATTGGTGATTTGCATACTCAGCTCTCTGGGCAAAATGACGACAATCCATCCCTTTTACTACCACGATTTGCGCTCTTTGTCCACGTAACCCCCAAAATTCGAGCACATTCCAAACTCATCGACGACGAATTTGCAAGAGCTACGAATAGAATGCACGCCAATTGCGTTCAAATGCGCTATAGAGGTATTCGATGACTCGGATCGAACGCTTTGCCGCGTGGCAACGATGCGACAATTCACCCACTCATATTGACTTAAGGAGAATGATATGGCTACGACGATATCGATCGACGACAAATTCGACTGCACGCCCGAGGTCTTATTCGACCGCCTGAGCGATAACGATTTCGACGACAACTTGATGAAAGCTCTCAACATGAGCAAAGCACTCATCGAATCGAAAGATACTCCACAGGGCCCGACATACAAAATCCGCCTCACCAATCCCGATACGATTCCAGCTATCGCAAAGCGATTCACGGGGGAACACTTATCCTATGTCGAAACTCGCATTTGGAACCGAAGCAAACTGGGTAATACGTGGGAAATCGTGCCCGAAATCAGTGGCGCCACCGTCGAAGCCAAAGGAACGACCGAAATCGTCGCCGACGGTACGGGGTGCATCCGACGCACGCGCGGAAAGATCAGCGTCAATCTCCCTCTCATCGGCAAAAAAATCGAAGAAATGGTCCTCCAAAGCATCAACGATACGTTCAAACGCAATGCGGATTATTGCCGCAGTGCCATTCAATAAACGCATTCTATGCCCCCGCGACCTTCCCAATGGCACATCCTGTCCCGACTGCAAAAACATCACGGGGGAATACATCGATGCTCCATAGCCATATTCTAAAATTTCGATGGGCGTTTTTTCTATCGCTCTTAGGCCCTCTCCAAGCGTGCGAATCATCCGACGATGAATTCAATCGAGAAATGATCGCAATAACCCCGCAAGCCATTCGATACGGCACGCCCGACGCCAACGATTCCTACCGCTCTGTCATGGGGATTGCCATAAAAACTCGCGAAAAAGCCACCATTTATTGCTCGGCCGTCCTCATCGATGCGCATAAACTGCTCACCGCCGCGCACTGCGTTTCGACGAGCGACACACTCCCTTTCGACGATCTCCGTCAAAAAGATGCCATAAAAATCGTTGCACAATACGGCGTTCAAAGCTCTCCCAATCCCCCCGAAACGCAATTCTATCCCATCGGCGACGTTCAAATTCATCCCGGATATAACCCCAAAACTCGCATTCACGACATTGCCATCGTCGAAATCGACGCCAATATCGACACGACGCCACTCATTCCCTATCCGATAGCCACCGATCCGAACATCATTTCGCTCGCAACGCAAAACAAATCCCCGATCACTTATGTCGGATACGGCAACGACGAATCGAGCACCTACGGATCGCGAAAATACTGCAAGAGCACCGCAGAATCTCATTGTCCAACGTCGGTTGTCGTCTGCTCCAAATCGACGTCTAAAGCATCTTACGACATCCCCGGTGGCACCGTCTTCGACGCCATCGACGATTGTGCGCCGTGTTTTGGCGATTCCGGCGGCCCTGCCCTTATCGATATCGATGGCGTTGCACACGTCTTTGCCATCACGTCGTTTGGCGACGAAACATGCGAAGACTTCACCGCCTCGACACTGGCCTACGAACACCGCATCTGGCTCCAAGACCGCATGAACCCAGAATCGCACGCCCGATGCGCAGCCATGCCTCGACATACGCGCTCAAACGCATCGATCCCAATCCTCATCGCACTATCGTGCATCATCGCTTTCGCTCGACGACGCACGAGTTAAATGCGCATCACGACGACGCCACCGCCCAAACCGCGCCAAAACAGCTTTATTTCAATTGGTGCATTGTGTAGACTCCGCGCCCAGAAGTCGTGCGTTCTCACGCCTTTCACGAGCTCACGCCCATGCAGGGCATGGCTAGAGATTGGTCTCTAGGGGGCCAAAACACCAAATCTTCAAATCACTACTGGGCGTTAATCATGGCAAATAAACAGCTCTACGGCATTTTGATGTTTCATCGAGAAATCGTAAGCGAACGACGAATCTCCAAAATGGTCGTCAAAATCGGCAAAAAACAATCGTGCGATTTCGTCGTCGATGCCTTTGAATTGCCCGAATTCACGATCTTCAAAGAGGGCAAGCTCTATCTCTTGAGCGACATGACTGCCACACTTCAATCGCGATCGACGCGCTATATGGCGGGCGATAAGCGCTCCTGCTTCGATACACTCGACCTCAACGGCACCCCTGTCGAACGATGGGATTTCGGCGAAGACGACTGGGCTATCGTCAATCTAGCCCCAAACCTCGACCTCGTCCTCTGCTATCGAAACGACGACGCTCCTGTATTTTTTACTCCACCCATCGTCACCATCGCCCAATACCTCGAAAGTCCCCTTGTCCGAGCTCTCGTCGTGAGCTTTGCCATACATACTGCCGTCATATTCATCGCCTCCCTCGCTCAAGACCCCGTCGAAGCATTTATCCTCAAACAACGCGAATCCCGTTGGGTCGAAGTCGTGAGTACACTCGACGAACGCGCCGAAGAAGATAAACCCGATGAAGAAATACCCGTCATCGAAGATACCGATAACGTCATCATCGACGACGCCATGAAAGACGAAAACCGCCCCAAAATCGACGATTCCAAAACGCCTATCGCCAATCTCCAAAACGTCGAAAAGCCCGTCGGGCTACAAGCCGCCATCGGCGGCGCTAAACTCCACGATATGGAGAGCTTATTCGGATCGAGCGCCGGACTCGGCAACGCGAGCGATTTCATGCCCGAAACAGCCGATGGCGATGCCTTCGGCACGGGAGCTGGATTCGGCGCTGGGCTCAGTGGCGTCGGATTCGGTGGTGGCGGCGGTGGCGGCGGCGGATACGGCTCCGGAATCGGTGGGTTTGGCGGCGGCGGCGCTAAAGGCTCTTCAAAACCCGCCGTCGCCGGACCAAAAAAATCTGCCGTCAAACAAAAGACAAAGCTCAATCTCGAACCGCCTAAACAAGGCGCTTTCTGTAAAGAATCCAATATCCGTGAAGTCGTTCAAAAACGCGCTAACGCCCTGCGAAACTGCTACGAACAACAGCTACTCGCCAATCCCGACCTCAGCGGAAAAATCATCGTCTTCTGGAAAATCGGACTCGATGGAAAAGTCACCGACGCCTCGATTAAATCTTCGACGATGAACAATAACCGCGTCGAATCATGCCTCACACAAACCGTACGACGCATGCGATTCGATAAACCCGACGGCGGAATCTGCGTCGTCGAGTATCCGTTCATCTTTACAAGCGCTCAATAGCAATTCTCGGGCTATTCGGTTGTCGCCGTCATCGACGAACGCGTCGCAACCGATTCCAATACGCGACGAAGACCCGAGGCCAGCTTGTACTTTGCATCCGCATCGATAAACCCGACGGCGGAATCTGCGTCGTCGAGTATCCGTTCATCTTTACAAGCGCTCAATAGCAATTCTCGGGCTATTCGGTTGTCGCCGTCGTCGACGAACGCGTCGCAACCGATTCCAACACACGACGAAGACCCGAGGCCAGCTTGTACTTTGCATCCGCATCGATCTTATCGGCTGGCGCCGGCGTATCTTGACACAAATGCGTATGCATCAATGGCTTGAGACTCTCGATCTTGTGATACTTCTCTGCCGACGTAGCAATCGACTTCCCATCTGCCATATACGCCGCCGATTCGCCTTGCAATTCCCCTATTACGTCGACGACGACGCGCGGATGTTGGAAGCACTCCGCCATATCCGGATACTTATCCAAATCGTATTCGTAAACCGCCGCATACGTGCGCACGATAAAGCGCTTCCCATCGGGCGCAAAATCTGCCGCCGTCACGGCGTTGAACAAAACCTTGAGGTTTCCAAGCCGACTCGTAAACAAATACGACGACAACGCCTCGAGTTCTCCCGCCCGCTTGCCATCGCGATGCATGCGATACAACGTCTGCCTCCCACCTTCCGATTGCTTCGAAACGACGAATATCTCCCCCTTCGGCGATACCATCAAGCTCTCGCAGTCGGGATTTGAATAATACGACGCTTCCTTCGATGCCGGATATTTCACGTGCAACGTCTTCCATACGACGACATCGCCCAATGTCGCCATCGATTCCGGCGTAATGACATCGGGAAGCCGCGGCTCCTTGACGATATAGACCTTCTTATCGGTGCGTTTCGTCAAGTTGTCGCCCATATCTCCAATATAAATGCACGACTCCTCGCTGCCTTTCTCACACGGGCCTACGGCAATATCTTCCCAGTCCGTATTGAGCGATCCGACGATATCGATCTTCCCCCTGAGCTCGCCCTTTTCGGTCAATACGTACAACGCACTTTCACCGCCCGAATCGGTATGCGCCCAAAAATAATTCGGATTCATGCGCGACAACGCCATTCCGCTGACTTCTTCGAGCTCATCGGCGAGCTCTATCGGCTCCGACGTCTTATAACTCGCGCACACGGGCTCCGCATGCACCAAGGCAGGATGCGCCAAAGCGCCTATCGAAAACAAATACAAAAACAAACGATGGCGCTTTGACATCTTCTATTCCTTATTCCTTCGCAAAATTGCCAGCATCGATCAACTTCATCGTATCTTCGACGCCAGCGACCGTTGCCATATCGAAGCAAACACCGGCTTTCTTCACGCCGTCCTTATCCGTCACAGTCTGGCACTTCGTACCCGACTGCTTCTTGACAACTGGGTCATATACACCAAATCCATGGCAATCGCTATCTTCCCTACATCCTTGGAAGCACGCGCGAATATTCAAATCGGCATGCGCATCGAATACCGTCACCTCGATCGGCATCACGAAATCGATCAAAACATCGCCCGATGGGCAAGACTTAAACGACTTGATGTTGTCATCATAAGCCGTATTGGCCGCGCCCTCGCCCTTGCTCGGATCGCCAAACGTCGCAAAGCCGCATATCGTATCATGCGACGTCTTCTTTTTCGCCTCGGTCTTCGCTGCGTCTACGCTACCATCCGCGCCCTTGACTTCGTTCTTGGCAATATCGACATTGCATTTGCTCATCGCCAACGCACACGTCCCAAACGGGAAGTAAATCGACGGCAATATCTTCTCCACCTCGCTCGATCGGAAACACGTACGAACCGCGCCGTTGTAAGTCTCGGGAACGCCATCACAGCCAAACATCGCCTGCTGCATCTGCTCCTTCTTATAATACTCATCGTTCTGAGCCTGCACACCACCCACTTCGGGGCGCTCGTATTTCATGTATTCGCAATTCTTGCCAAAGCAAAAACACGATGCGCCAATTCCCTGCTGCTCAGCCGTCGCATTCTCAAAATCCCCCTTCGGCGCATTCAAGAACTCGTCCTTCGTATAATACTCGGGAATCTTGCAAAGACCCGCCAAATACTTCGCCGCTTCGTCCTTCGAACGCTTCGCCGCTCCCTCGGGGTAAACGACATCTCTCGGCCCCGGCGCCTTGCACGTCGACAAATACCCTTGGTCTGCCGCCGTCTGCGATCCATTGCCGCCATTACCACCTACACCGCCATTGTCATCGCTATCGTCGTCACATGCCGTCGCAAATCCCATCGAAAGCGCTATGCTGAAGCCTAAAATAAGCCATGAATTGTTTTTCATTGTCGATTCCTCGCGTTGAGTCACTGGAAGAGCGCATCGCTTCCTTCGCAATGCACCAAAACCCACTCCCAAACGCCTAAAACCCCCGATTATTCAAATTAAAAACACCACAGTCCTTCATCGCCCCTTCAAAAACAAAAAAACGCGTCCTTGTATCCACAAAGACGCGTCCGACAAATCAAACTAAAACATCTACCCGACGATTTGCGTTCCAAATCCTTCGGTTATCGCTTCAAACGCATGGTCGAGCGACGTAATAATCGCACGCCCACCGCCATTCTCGACGAATTTCATGCACGCGCGAACTTTCGGTCCCATGCTACCGGCCAAGAAATCGCCTCGTGCCGCCAGCTCTTTCATCTCCGACAAGCTCACCTCACCCACGTTCTGCTCATCCGGCTTGCCATAATTGAGCTTCGCATGCGAAACGTCCGTCAAAATCAAAAACACATCGGCATCGATCAACTCCGCCAATTTCGCACCCGCCAAGTCTTTGTCGATGACAGCCGCCGACCCTTCAAGGCCATCTTTACCCTCCACGACGGGAACGCCACCACCACCACTCGCCACGACGATGATACCCGCATCGATCATCTTGCGAATCACGTCGACTTCTACGTTCGCTATCGGCTGCGGACTCGCCACCACGCGACGGAAGCGCTTCTCGACCGTCTCTGGCTTCACCTGCTTGATCTTCCAATTCGGGCGCGAAACCGCCAACTCATCCGCCTGCGCCTTCGTGAAAAACGGCCCTACCGGCTTCGACGGGTCTTTGTAATCGGGGTCATCGGGGCTCACGCGCACCTGATTCACAATCGCCGCCACCGGCGTCGTTATCCCCTCGGCACGCAACAAATTCCCAAGCGCCTGCGTAAACATATACCCAAGCTGACCTTGCGTCATCGCACCCACCACGTCCAGCGGCATATCCGGCACGAGTCGCTTCCCTTCCTCCTGCTGAATCAGCAAATTACCCGCTTGCGGACCATTGCCATGCGTCACCACCAAACGATAACCCGCCTTGATCAGCTTCACCAACTCGCGACTCGTCTTGTAAACGTTCGCAAACTGCTCCGCCGCCGTTCCTTCATCATCGGCACTCTTAATCGCATTCCCACCAAGCGCTACCATGATCGTCTTTGTCGTCATGTCTTTTCCTTCCTGCAAAACAAAAACGGCACTCGCAAACCACCGCGAGCACCACAATCGCCCCCCATTTATCGATTTCTCCACCACTTGTAAATCTATATTATACTTCTCGTTTCGGTCGCCCCCTTTCGTTGGTCGCCCTATCTCGCGCTTTGCGCTCAATACGGGCTCTAAGTCGCCCTATCTCGCGCTTTGCGCTCAATACGGGCTCTGAGTCGCGCTATTGCCTCTGGCAATACGCGCTCTTGGTCGCGCTATATCGCCCTGCGGGCTCCATACGCGCTCTTGATCGCCCTATCTCGCGCTTTGCGCTCAATACGGGCTCCCATCGCCCTATCTCGCGCTTTGCGCTCAATACGGGCTCTGAGTCGCGCTATTGCCTC
>SAMEA104315420__coassemble_1280_pt1 | contig 11840 bp, 6 predicted proteins | sample SAMEA104315420__metabat2_high_PE_047 | metagenome-assembled genome bin SAMEA104315420 (sample SAMEA104315420) | gut metagenome | biome: Monkey gut; feature: monkey-associated habitat; material: faeces | place: China | collected 2013 | reverse complement strand
AGCCAAAAACAGCAGAAAAGTCACCCACATCAATGGGGGGCGGCTGAATAGTTACGCAGAGTGCCATGAGGATGGTTTTCCCCGTCCCCATCGTGAGTGAAAAAATGTAGTTTGCATAATCTCGCTGCAATGTCTTGAGTTCAGAAATCGCAGGGGCTAGAGCCGTAGTATCTAGACTAGAAAACAAAACGCCTTGTTGACGAAGTGTATCATCTCGCCTGAATCTTCCCTTATTATTGCACCAGTTTTCAAACAAATCGCCCAGTTTCGGGTTATTCAAATACTCTTTGAGAAACACATACATTTCGAATGCTTCGTATTGCGGAGTTCGCAAATAGCTATTCGCGTTTGCAGGGTTTGCGTGAGATAATATTTTCTTTGTCAGATCTTTATAATCCTGTCGAATGACTCTTTTATGCTCATTATAGAATAAACGAAGATATTCGAATAGTGAAAAAGTACTCGTTGATTCATTTCTTTTTTTTGCCATTATAATTTCTCTCCATTTGCATCAAATGTTGCTGTCCAGCTTTCGCTGATGAGGTCGGTAATCCTGATGTGAATGCGACCAGCATCTTTTGGTATGTCATAACATCCAACAACTTTAGATCTGGCATCCGGAATGTCTGTTAATTCTGGTGAGAATGTCACACCGTCATAATGCCAATCGATGAAAATGGCGTCGACGAGTTCTCGCCAATCATCGACATCTTCACAATCGAAACTGAGCTTTTGAAGCAAGTTCATCGGATAGAACGCGTCGATGGATAGTCTGCCATTTTTGATGGATACGGACGCATCGGCTTCGCGCTTGAAGCGAAGATCCCTTTTATCTCGCAGGAGATCGATAATTTCCAAATCTACTTTGAATCCAAGTTGATACATGCGATCCTCAAACATCGCTTTGAGATTGGGATCGTGTCCCATGCATACAAAAGTGATCTTTTCGACTGGGCGATTGATATTATCTTGTTGGCGTTTCATCCAAGTTTTAACATCAATATTGGCGATTATGTATTCAAATTCACTGGCTGTGGCGACACGATTAATGCCGAGGATGGCAACCATTCGTCCATCGAATTCGGCATCCCAGATTTTGCTCTCAGGCAATTTCTGCATGCCAAGTGCCTCAATAATGAGGTCTTTGGCTTCGAGCTCATTGCGAAACAAATTATAGTCATTGACATTGTATACCTCAAATCCCGTGTAGAACGAGCCTACTTCATCGTTCGATCTAAACAAAGACGCATTGAGTTCTTTGGCACAGTTGATTAATCGCTTGGTCGTCGTATGGACTGCCCCAACGTTAATATCGGCTCCAATAAATCGACGACCAAGTTTCATTGCAACGGCCTGTGTCGTTCCAGCCCCCATAAAACAGTCAAACACGATGTCTCCAGGATTCGATGACGCCTTGATGATTCGTTCAAGTAAGGCTTCTGGTTTCTGCGTTGGATAGCCTAATTTTTCTGTGGATGTAGCCAATTGCTGGAATGACATAATGTCACTCCATACGTCACCGATAGCTTTACCCTTTTCAATTGCATCATCCAAATATACTATAGTTCCACGTCCATCAAAATACTTTCTACCTGTTTCATCAATCTTGTTGAATCTATTTAAATACTCTTGACGATGCTTTTGCTTTTGTTTGTTAAAAGATCTATTCGAACTTTTGGAATAATATAATATTATATCATGTCCTCTAACCCAATTGTTAGTGATAGTTTTATATCCAGAAAGAACTTGTATATCCCAAACAATTTCTCTTCTAAAATTATTACTTCCAAAGACTTCATCTAATATTATCTTCACATAGTGGCTTCTTTTCTCATCCATGTGAACATATATACTACCAGTATCACTCAACAATTCTCTACACAAAATCAACCGTTCATACATGAATTGCAAGTATTCATCATTTGTCCAAATATCGCCATATTGCTTTTCTTCGAATGTGGAAGTATCTGATTCTGCGCTTCTGCCACGCAACTTGATCGCCTTTTTATACTCCGCTTTAGAGTCGAATGGTGGATCGATATATATGAGATCGATTTTTCCTCGAAACTCTTTCAGAAGATGGGACATGACTTGGAGATTATCGCCCCAATAGATGCGATTCATCCATCCCGAATCTGATGGGGACCCATAGGAATCCTTAAGTTGTGCTGGATAGTAGCAAGTTCCCGTAAATGGTCGCTTTCCTGCCCATCGCAGTTCGGGATAACCTTTGATTGGGGCATGCTTATCAAATAAAAATTCGTTCATATCGTATCTCTCACGATGAGGATTCGCACCTGATTTCTGACTGCTTTTCGCGCTAGGAGAGTTCATGCTCACGCAATGTCTTGAATTAACAAGGTTATAATCACCTCTGCAAAAGCACTTTACAAATGCGATGTGTTTCAGAAATCAAGCGCAAATCGGGTTAATAAAAACAAGGTATCAGATGTTATCACAGAAGTGTTTGAGGTCGCAGTTGCCACAAAGCTGATTGCAGCGCTTCGTCGGTGGTTGGCGAAAGTCTTTCGTTTCGATGCGATCTACAATGTTTGTGACTTCTGCAATCGTCTTTTGAATCGATTTCGCATTGTAGTCGAAAGAAATAATAGGAGACTCTGACTCAGCCCCAGTGTAATAGAGATGCATTCGAGTAACGTGCATTCCGTAGCGTTTCTCGATGAGATATGCATAGATTTCGAGTTGTCGTTTATATCGCTTAAGCTTATCTCGTCCGTCTTCACTGAAGCGATCAGGCTTTTTTTCACTCTTAAAATCGAGTAGTTCGATGGAATTGCCATCACCGCGAATGAGATCAATCTTGCCTTCCAGAATGAACTTTGGCTGTTGGAGTGTAACTGGCACTTCTGCATAGCGAATTATTGACCATTTTTTCTGTGCATATTCAACGTAATTGCAAACGTGTTTGCGTACAACGCCAAGGCCACCTTCGCTTAGATAAAGTCCTGTGTTTCGACTGAGTTGGCGATAATTATCATGTAACCACTCATCTATGCTTTCATGAGTGACAAGTTCTGCGTGACCATTAATCACGGCTCTATGCACATCTTCAATCGTCTGATGAACGAGCGTACCAAACATGACGGCGTTAGTTCGAATCGGTGTGAATTCGAGCTCGCGAAAGAATTTATATTGGACTGGGCAATTTTCATAGACGAGTATATGACTCGTAAATGAATAGGCATGTTTGATTTGAGCTAACGGAACATCGTCGATGTGGAGAGCATTCAATTGCTCGTGCGTAAAAAGGCACTCTGCATCGAACACGCTATCGCATATACTACTAAAGTATTTCGACGGTGACCGTCGTTCGTTCAATTGACGATCTGAGCAATTATCGATGCCAGTTAGGACGAGCAGATTTCTAGCACGACTAAAGGCAGTGTAGTAACGGCGCCAAAAATCGAAATACTTTATACGCTCAACTGGCTCGTATGGCGCTCGTTTATTGTAATATTCAGCAATATCAGCATCGATAGCATCTTGGTCATTCTTCGGAATATCGGCAAGACTTGCAACGCAAGTTATTGGAAATTCCAATCCCTTTGATTGATGAATAGTCATAAGACTAATGCAACCACTTGGCGTGACCATATCGAATGCTTCGAATTCGCTTAATCCACCATTGTACAGAAATTTTAGATAAGTGTTGAACAATACATTAACGTCACGAGTGAGTCGCTCTGGGCGGAAGACGATTACATTATATGTGTATTCATACTTCGCAAGAATGCGGATGAAAAGAGCAAGATTATACGTAGGACGCAAATCCTGTATTCCAGAATGAAGATCGACATTGACTAAATCTCTAAAGAGTGGAAATTGAATAAGCTCGTAGAAAATGTTTGTGAATGAGTAGTTCGTATTGTCGCGCAATTCACCAAGTTCTAATGCTTTACGCGCGGCCCATTGTCGAAGCTGGCGATGCTTTTCGAGATTGGATTGCAACTCTTGTGCAAAGAAGTCTCGACATGCTTTTGGGTAAGATTGTATTTTCTGGCGCTTTTGATCGTCATACCAATCTTTAAGGTCAAGTGCCATCGGAAAAAGAAATGCCAAAGCACCCACCATAAGTCGTATTTCTCGTCGCTCGAAGAAAAGGTCTGCGCGCGGAGCGAATACGGGAATACCGCGTTTCTCAAGGTATTGCGCTAGCTTGATGATATTTGAGTTTTTGACGGACCGAGCAAGAACTGCAACCTGGTTATAGTTGGTTATTTTTCCAGACGCTTTGAGTCTTTCGACAAATTGATAAAACCTTTCGCACCAGTTTTCTGAATTCCCGCCCATGACTTTGACAACACCGTGGTAAGGTGCTGTCTTGGATGTTTGCAGGCCTGCATTTTCTATTATCTTTTCGTGGCGATAGGATATATCACCATTTTTCCAGCTACCAGATTCTCCGTCTGACGCCCATGTTTCACTCATCCATCGGTTACAGAAATCAATAATATCGTGATGCGAACGGTAGTTTTTTGTCAATTCGATCTTTTGACACCCCGACGGAAAGTTCTCTCGAAAGCGAAGAATGTTCTCAACAGTTGCTCCGCGAAAACGGTAGAGTGCTTGATCATCGTCACCGACGACGCAAATGCGATGATGTGGCGACGCTAGTTTGAGAAGTATTTGCTCTTGTATGATGTTTGTGTCTTGGTACTCATCAACCATTAGATACCTAATTTGTTGTCGGAGTTTTCCAAGGACTTCTTCGTTTTTGAGCAAATTCCAGAAATGCGTTTGTATGAGCGAAAAATCAAGCGCATTTTCTTCAGCTAAAATGGAGCGATATGTTCGCACTACAGCAGCTAGAACTTTGAGTTTAGCGTTTTCGCATTGGGCGAGCAGATCGAGATCGAGATTCTCTTCGGAGACTTTGTTCACCAACGAACATAACGTTTGTGCAGATGACCACAGATAGGTTTCGCGATTATTGAGTAAGAGTTTGATCCCATCAATTTTAGCAAATCGCTTGTTATTCTGATAAATAAGGTACTGCTGATCGAAACCATCAAGTGTACGATAGTTGCGTTTGAGTGTTGTATACTGTCGATATTCGTCGAGAAGACGTAAAAAAATCGAATGTAGCGTGCCGATCAACATATCGCTTATGTTGATCGGCATTCCGATCTCGATAGTGCGATTAGAAATACGTGTGATGAGTTCTTTGGCTGCTTTTTCGGTAAAAGTCGCCAGCAAAATGTTCTCTACAGGAACGTGTTCGTCCACAATGAGGTGAACAGTTCGTTCGATCAGCGTCCTACTCTTTCCCGATCCGGGACCTGCAATAACGAGTAGTGGCGCTTCTGTTATCTGAACAATCGCTCGCTGCTGTTCGTTGAGGCTTGAATTATCTACACTTTTTGCGGGGGGGGGGGGGGTAGATTATTCATGAAATCATAGCTCCTATCGAATATTATTCAATCCATCGGTATCTATCTGCACCAGAGTGTAGCTCTGATAGCCACGCCTAGAAAGCCAAACAAGCTCTGATGCAGAACCGTTACACCGAGGTTTCCTACTCCAAGACGAAGTTTATAGCGAATAAAATTTTGCAGATGGCGCAAACATAGATATTTTGAGCAAATCGCATCTAGGCCAAAATGGTCAGGTGGCATTTAAAGGTAGTTTAATCATCCGCGTTGCGTTGAGCACGGCAATGACCATGACGCCGACGTCGGCGAAGACGGCCGACCACATGCCGATGATGGCGAATGCGCCGAGGGCTAGGAAGGCGATTTTGACGGCGATGGCAAAGACGATGTTTTGCATGACGATTTGTTTCGTTCGGCAGGCGATATCGATAGCTTTGGGGAGTTTGGCCAAGTCGTCGTCCATGAAGACGATATCGGCGGCTTCGATTGCGGCGTCGGAACCGATGCCGCCCATGGCGATGCCGATGTCGGCGCGAGCTAGAACAGGGGCATCGTTGACGCCATCGCCGACGAAAGCCGTCTTTTTGCCGTTTTGTGCCGACGAGGCAATCGATTCAAACATCGAGACTTTGTCGCCGGGAAGCATATTGGCGTGGTATTCATCGAGGCCGATGGCTTGGGCGACGTGTTGAGCGACGCGCGAGCTGTCGCCCGTCAACATGACGCATTTTTCTATGCCGCGTTTGCGCAAATCCGATATGGCGTCTTTGGCATCGCTTTTGATTTCGTCGCAGATCGATATGCAACCGAGGTATTGATCGTTTTTGGCGACATAGACGAGCGTTCCGAATTGCGACGATGGCATATATGAAATGCCGATTTCACGCATGAGTTTTTCGTTCCCCGCATAGATGATATCGTCGCCAATTGTACATTTGACACCGCGACCGCTCAATTCTGTATAGTTGTTTTTTGATATATCGTTTGAGTTGCACATCATGCCGTGCGACTTTGCGCACGCCGATATCGATCGTGCAATGGGATGATTCGACATTTGTTCGGCGGTGAGTGCTGCATTTAATACATCGTCTTTGGTATATGGCGATTGCGCTTCGATAGCTGTGACATTGAAATTGCCGACGGTTAGCGTGCCCGTTTTGTCGAACACGACAGCGCCCAAGTGATTGAGTGCATCGAGATAATTGCCGCCTTTGACGAGGATACCGCTACGCGATGCAGCACCTATGCCGCCAAAAAACGTAAGTGGAACCGAAATGACGAGTGCACAAGGGCACGAAATGACCAAAAACACGAGACTGCGATTGATCCACTCGGCAAATGCACCGCCCAAGAATGCGACGGGAATGAGCGTGAGGAGCAGAGCCCCCAAGACGACGATGGGGGTGTAATAGCGAGCAAATATCGTCATAAATCGTTCGGCTTTTGCCTTGCGCGATCCGGCTTTTTGGACGAGTTCGAGTATCTTCGTCGCCGTCGATTCGGCATAGGCGCGGGCGACTTTAATCGTGAGGACTTGAGTCGTATTGACGGCGCCCGACAAGACTTCGTCGCCCGAGGCGACGTGTTTTGGCTTCGATTCGCCCGTCAATGCACGCATATCGAGCATGGCATCGCCATCGCAAACGACGCCATCGAGCGGTATGCGCTCGCCCGGTTTGACGACGACTTCTTCGCCAATGGCGACGCGATCGGGCGCGACTTCGATCATATTGCCATCGCGAACGACGCGAGCCATATCGGGGCGGATATCCATCAAAGCCTTGATATTGCGTCGCGATTTGTCGACGGCACGGTCTTGAAACAACTCGCCTATCTGATAAAACAGCATTACGGCTACGGCCTCGGGATACTCGCCAATGGCAATCGCACCAATCGTCGCCAAAGCCATGAGAAAGTTTTCGTCGAAGATGCGACCGCGCAATATATTGCGCATGGCACGATATAAGACATCGCCACCCAATATGATATATGAAATGAGGAGGCCCGCCACGACTGCCCAAGATGGCAATAAATCGATATAATATACAATAATAAATGCGATGGCAATGATGCCCCCGGCGACGAGGCGACGAAGTCGCCACGGCGAATCATCGTCGCCGTGATCGTGGTCGTGGTCTCGATCGTCGCCCATGTCGATGACTTCGACATCGGGTTCGAACCGTTCGACGACTGCACAAACCGTTTCTTTGACGCGCGAGTCTTTGACGGTCGAATTGACGCGGAGGGCGATTTCTTGCGTCATGATATCGACGTTCGAAGCGAGTACGAAATCGAGCTTTCCTATTTCGGTCTCGATCTTCTTTGCACAGTTTGGGCAATTGAGACCTTTCAGTTTAAATCTCAGTTCCATGCGCTTTCCCTTTATCGTTGTAGCTACTGTTGTCATCACTGCGCAGCGGCCTTTGCATCGATAAAAGCGCTGCAACGGCAGATGATGTGAAAAAAAACGGATTGAAATATAAGAGTTGAACAACTATTGAACTGTTGTCGACGCGCGATCGATGACGCATCGACCGATGCCCCTATTCTCGCATGTGTTCGAAGCCCGTTTTTAGGATCATCGCCACGTGGTCATCGTCGAGGCTATAGTAGACGATTTGCCCATCGCGACGGGCTCGCACGAGTTTCGATAGCTTGAGAGCATTGAGGTGATGCGAAACCGCCGACTTCGTAATATCGAGAATAACCGCCAAATCGCTCACGCACAATTCGCGAGATTCGAGAGCATGGAGCAGTTTGACGCGCGTCGGATCGCCAAAGTGACGCAACAAGCTGGCAACGCTAACATAGTCGTCGTCGGGCAAGAGATCCGCTTGCACGCGTTCGACATCGGCCACGTGTACGGCTGCGCAATTTGCGCCACTTTTTCTGCCCTTTCCCAATATACCGTCCATTTCGATCTCCTCTTAAAGTCCAACGATTGAGCAATTCCTAAACTATTTTGCGTTTTTGTTTGAGTTTGCGCCGGCGGCGCAAACGAATCACTATACCGTCCATTTCGAACTCCGCACAAAGTTCAATAGTTGAGTAATCTCTCAACTATTAAATCTACCATAACGCTATGAATTGCTCATGTCAATCGCGTTTTTGTTTGAGTTTGCGCCAACGGTGCAAAAGATTCGATAGGTGTTGGCGTTTGCGCCGCAAAAAAGGCGGCGTATTGGCGCATGCCAATAGCCGCCGCAGCGGAGGCGTATGCGCGCAACGCAGTGAGCACATAGCCGTAGCCAGAGTCCGTATCGGCTTTGCCGATAGGGCGACAAAGAGCCCGTATTGAGCGATAGCGAAATAGGGCGGCAAGAGCCCGTATTGAGCCCATAGGGCGAAATAGGGCGAAAAAAAAGCCCGTATCGGCTTTGCCGATAGGGCGGTAGATGTCTGTATCGCCGTAGGCGATAAGACATCGTTTGGTCGTATGGAGCGCGAGCGAAATGGGGCAAACGCGCTCGGGAAGCCGTGTGGGGCGGGATTATTCTTCGGTGGGTTGCTCGCCGATGGCGGCGCGGCGCGATAGTTTGATTTTGCCGCGGGGGTCGATGGCGAGTACTTTGACGAGGACTTGCTCGCCTTCTTTGAGGACGTCGGTGACGTTGTCGACGTGGCCTTCGGTGAGTTCGGAGATGTGGACCATGCCGTCGGTGCCCGGGAAGATTTCGACGAAGGCGCCGAAATCCATGATTTTCTTGACGGTGCCCATGTAGACGTTGCCGATTTTTGCTTCGCGCGTGAGGCCGTTAATCATGTCGATGGCTTTTTGCAACGAGATGCCGTCGCCCGAGGAGATGGTGACAGTGCCGTCGTCTTCGACGTTGACTTGTGCGCCCGAGACGGCGCAAATGTTGCGAATCGTTTTGCCGCCCGAACCGATGATGTCGCGGATTTTTTCGGGTTTGACTTTGAGCGTTTTGATTTGCGGTGCGTATTTGCTCTTGTTGCCGCGAGTTTCGGCGATGGCGGAGAGCATGCAGCCGAGGATGTGTTTGCGGCCGTCGTGTGCTTGTTTGAGTGCTTGCGCCATGATTTCGCGCGAAATGCCGGTGATTTTGATATCCATTTGGATGGCAGTAATTTTGTCTTCGGTGCCGCAGACTTTGAAGTCCATGTCGCCGAGGTGGTCTTCGTCGCCCAAGATGTCGGTGAGGACGGCGATTTTGTCGCCTTCTTTGATGAGCCCCATGGCGACGCCAGCGACGGGGGCTTTGATTTCGAGGCCCGCATCCATGGCGGCTAGTGTGCCACCGCAGACGGTTGCCATCGAGCTGGAGCCGTTGGATTCGAGGATTTCGGAGACGATGCGCAAGGTGTAGGGATAATCGGGGTTAGCGGTTGGCATGATCGGAGTGAGAGCGCGTTCGGCGAGCATGCCGTGGCCGACTTCGCGACGGCCGGGGCCGCGCAACGGTTTGACTTCGCCGACGCTGTAGGGCGGGAAGTTGTAGTGCAACATGAAGCGCTTGGACTGCATGCCCGACAAATTTTCGATGCGTTGGTCGTCGGTCGAGGTGCCGATGGTGACCGTGACGAGGCCTTGTGTTTCGCCGCGGGTGAAGAGCGCCGAACCGTGGACGCGGGGCAAAACGCCGACTTCGCATGTAATGGGGCGGACTTGCTCAAGTGTACGGCCGTCGATGCGGACGCGTTTTTCGGTAATGAGCGTTCGCATGAGGTGATATTTGAGGTCTTCGTAGGCGGCGACGATTTCGCCTTTGCGATCGGCGAATTCCGCTTCGAGGTCGGCCAAGATGTGTTTTTTGACGTCGCTCAAAGCTGCGTAACGCTGGAGTTTTGCGGGGATCGTCATGGCGGCAAACGTTTCGTCGGTATAGCGCGCGACGGCGTCGGCGATGTCTTGCGCGATGACGGGTTCTGTAAATTCGCGTTTCGTCTTGCCGACGGCTTCGGCCATTCGGCGTTGCATGGCGAGTACACCTTTGACGGCATCGCATCCGAAATCCATGGCATCGAGGAATTCGGCTTCTGTGAGGCCTTTCGTTTCGCCTTCGACCATGACGATAGCTTTTTCGCTAGCGACCATGACGATATCGGTATCGGATTGTTCGCGCTGGCTATTCGTCGGGTTTGCAATCCATTGGCCATCGATTCTGGCGATTCGGACGCCAGCGACGGGGCCATCCCAGGGCAGATCCGACAACATCAATGCGGCCGAGGCGCCTGTAATGGCGATGACATCGGGTTCGCAGTCGGGGTCGTAGCTGACGACCGTTGCAATGACTTGGACTTCGTCGTTGAAGCCCTCGGGGAAGAGCGGGCGAACGGGGCGGTCGATGAGACGGCTCGTGAGGACTTCGTGGTCGGTTTGCTTGCCTTCGCGACGGAAATAGTTGCCGGGAATTTTGCCCGCTGCATACGATTTTTCAACGTATTCACACGTCAATGGGAAGAAATCTTGATCGCCGCGCTCATTGGCCTTCGAGCACGCCGTGACGACGATCATCGTCTCGCCCGATTGAATCATCACCGAGCCATTGGCTTGCTTTGCAATGTGCCCGTTTTCGATCGATACTTCGTGTGCCCCCAAGAGCGCGGAATCTTTCACAATTGCCATAATATTCCTCTTTTCGTGTAAGAAGCGACACTACGCGTTTGCACCGCGACGGCTCTCGACGATTCGCGTCGTGTCGATGTCTATATATACCTATGTGTATTTACATATAGTATATATAGCCTATATAAATGATACGCCACGCGGGCGCGTTCGAGGAATCGATTTCGCGATCGAAGCGCTTTCGCTTACGACCTTGAACTGCACAATCAACGAAAAGTACGCAAAGATTCATACTTTTTGTTTATTGCACAGACCGCCATCTTGCGAAGCCGACTCCTAACCCATGTATACATGCAAAGAAGCCGCGCATATCATCTATGCACGGCTCGAAAAACCTACTTACGGAGGCCCAAAGCGGCGATCAAATCGCGATAGCGTTGGACATCGTTGTCTTTGAGGTAGTCCAAGAGACGACGACGACGACCGACGAGCATCAAAAGCCCACGACGGCTGTGGTGGTCGTTTGCATTCGTTTTGAAGTGTTCGGTCAAAACGTTGATGCGCTCGGTGAGGAGGGAAATCTGAACTTCGGGCGAACCCGTATCGCCCTCGTGACGACCAAATTTTCCGACGATTTCGGCTTTAACAGTTTTGTGAAGCATCACACACCTTCCTTAAGCATGGCCAAACGGCCTAATGGGCAGAATCACCCCGCCCGTAACGAAACACGCCGCACGAACTTAGGTTTTCGACGCGACTCCCGAGCTTAGGTTCAGGCCATCCGTCGCAACACCCTCGCGGCGGTGGGGAGTCTAACACACACGCCAAAGGCGGTCAAGAAATCTCGTCGGCGCATTTTAGATTGAGGTAACTATTCAGCCGACCTAGCTGTTTGTCATTGATGTGGGGACTTATTTCAG
>SAMEA104315420__coassemble_1261_pt1 | contig 11938 bp, 4 predicted proteins | sample SAMEA104315420__metabat2_high_PE_047 | metagenome-assembled genome bin SAMEA104315420 (sample SAMEA104315420) | gut metagenome | biome: Monkey gut; feature: monkey-associated habitat; material: faeces | place: China | collected 2013 | reverse complement strand
CGATGATTGCCCAGAACCTCGACGATGACATTATTACCTGCACGACGGGCATGCCAATGGCGCGTATACAAGCGATGCGCCACGAGATGCAGATGATATAGAGAATGCGCCCCTTCGGCGCTAAAATCGTCGCTAAATTATATAAACCCCGTTAGGGGTTGCCGCGAGTAGCCCCCGGCAACGCCGGGGGGAAAGGCGACCCACAATTTATATAAAACCCCGTTAGGGGTTGCCGACATCGCATCGTTCATTGCAGTGCACGCTGTATGCGTTAGCACAGAAGCGATATGTAGGATTTCGCGAGTTGCGAGTTGTGGGCGATGTAGGTATGATACGTGCATAGCTGAGCGCTTGGCACTTGGGCGATGCCGTTTTGATTTGCATGGCCTAGGTGAGCTCGAGTGTTGCGTCGATTGGGTGATGTCGCGGAGAATTGAGGAGTTTGCGATGGATAAGGTTCGGATTCTTTTAGTATTGAGTCTTATGTGTGCCGTTTCGGCGTGCGACGAAGGCGAATCGAATGACAGGCATGGTTCGAACGACGTGAATGGTTCGTTCGATTGCGATTATCCGGAGGTCATGTGCGATAATATATGCGTCGATTTGGATAAGAGGCATTGGGTAGATTGCAACGAGTGCGCCGATGGGTATGTCGGTCGGTATGGTGACCCACGAAATGGCTGTGTTGCGTCGGGGGATGACCACGACCCTGGACCTAGCCCAAAACCTTATGAGTGCGTGGGCACAGACGAGAGAATATGTGGCGATGAATGCGTCTCGCTGAGCAAAATGAATTGGAAAGACTGCAACGAGTGTGCCGATGGTTATGTGTCCAAAGACAACGACGTCGTCGATGCTTGCGTATGCCGAACTGGTGAAGATTGCCCGGGCATTGGGTGTGTCGTGCTCGACGAGAAAAACTGGAGTCGTTGTGGAATGTGCAAAGATGGATTTGCAGATCTCGACGAAGATGAAGCAAATGGTTGTGAAGCTCGCGATTGCCAGTTTTATGGCGAGGAAAGGTGCGAAGATAATGCGTGCTATGATTTTAATGCGATGAATTGGAGTCGTTGTGGTGAGTGCAAGAAGGGTTATGTGAAAGAAAGCGAAGGCGCAATGAGTCGTTGTTATAATCCATTTGGCAAGGAACATTGCGAAGAATCCGGAAACACGTGGTGTAGCACGAAGTGCGTCAATTTGGCCGATTACAATTGGAGCGCATGTCATACGTGTATCGACAGCAGTTTTGAGCACAAATACGGCGATAAGAAAGAAGCGTGCGTATGCCCCGAAGGTTTGAGCGCGTGTGATCAGAAATGCATCGATTTTAATGAAAAGGGATGGAAAGAATGTGGTCTTTGTGCCGACGGTGCAACGCCGAAGAATAAAGACCCGAAAAATGGCTGCGAGTGCCCGTCGGGCAAAGAATCGTGCAATGGCGCATGTGTAAATTATAAAGAGATGAATTGGCAAGCTTGTGGAGAGTGTGCCGCTGGCTATGATTTCGCCGAAGATGACGAGACAAATACACAAGCCTGCGTATGTAGAGTAGACAAAGGCGCGAAGTATTGTTCTGAGTTGGAAATGTGTGTCTATTTTGGAGATATGCATTGGAAAGCTTGCGGTGAGTGTGCCGATACTTACGTTCCGCAAGATAACGATAAGACAAAAGCATGCACATGTGATGGCCGTTTGCAATGCGTGGTTGGTGGTAAGCAACAATGCATGCCTGAAACGAAGAATTGGAAGAAGTGTTTTGAATGCAAGGAAGGTTATTTCAAAGCTAAAGACGATAAAACGGGCGATTGTGTAGCGCCCAATTGTGCCGCTGGATTGATGGCAATTGGATACGATAATAAACAAGGATATGTGTGCGCTACGCCGATCGGAAGTGCCGATGAATTTATAAAATTGCGCGACGATTGGAATGGGAATAAAATTCCGAATAAAGACAAGCAAATCTATTATTTAACAGGTGATATTTATCTTGGCGACAATGTTGCCGAATTGAGTCGTTGGGAAGGATTTAAATATTTCAGTGCAGAAATGTTATCGGATGGCAAAAAGATAACGACAAAGGCGAAGAAAGGTGCGTCGCAAAAGCTCAAATGCAAAGATAATTCGAAGAGCTGCGGTATTTTTAACACGGTAAACAAGGCGAATATCCATCACATCGATATCGATGTAGAGATGGAGTATAATGCGACGACGGGCGACGTCGGGTGCCTGATTGGGATGCTTTTCGACATGGGTGCGAATGGTGTTGCCGGTGTGGTGAGCGATATGAATGTGACGTGTAAGATAACGAGCAAGAGCAGTGGAGGGGCCGGCGGCATAATCGGGAAAAGCAATGGCACTGGAGATGTCGGGATTTCTAACGTCAAAATGAATGCGACGATAGAGGCCGAACAGGGAAATGTCGGTGGATTGGTCGGGAGCGTTGCGAGTTCAAATTCGACATTGACGATTGAGAATCCGACAATTGCGGGGGCAAAACTGACGGGCAAGGTCGTCGGCGGTGCGATAGGGCTTTATACAAATTCACATACGCATCAGATTTCTATGATTGCCCCCACTGTCGATAGCACACTGACAATCGATGGTAAGCTTCATGCAGGTGGGTTGATAGGTGAAATCAAGACGAGTGATGCGAATAACGCGAAGTTTACCGTCGAGATCAATAAACTGCAATCGTCGGCAAAGATCGTTTCTTCTTCGACACAACAATATCATTTGGGCGGTATTATCGGCTATATCGATGTAGATTCAAAGTTTACAAATAGAGTTGTCGTATTGAATACTACGTTATTGAACGCGTTTGACGGAAAGAATAATGGTTCGAAAAACGAAAACAATATGGGTTCGATCATTGGCAAAGCTCAATCGAGTATCAAGACGGGGAAACAGAAAGCCGAGATTAGCGTTTATAATACTATATCGCACTCGGTATTTCCTATGACTCAGGGAATCGTTGAATCGCCTATGATTGCATCGATGAAAGATGTCAAAATGTCGGTCGAGAACGCCATATTTGCCGACGAGATAGTCAGCCCTGTGAATCCTGTGAATCCGAATATGACTTATAAAAGTGCATTTTTCTATAAAGAAATCGTCACGTCATTTGGCGATGCCATCGGGACAGATGACAAGCCATCGGAAATCACCTATCGCGCATTTACGTTTGCTGATAATGGCGCAACAGTGATTGAATGGACGAATGATAAAATAATTTCTGTTGAGGAGCTTATAAGAAATAACGTCAATCGACATAACAAAGCCCAAACAGAAGTAGATCGCAAGTGGTTAGTGTGGAAGTCACAATCTCGTAAAGTATGGGGGAATTATTACAAATTGCCCATGGTCAATTATAAAGTGAGTTCTTGGTAGGAATAGGGGTTTGGGGCGAGTAGCCCCGCCCCATCGCCGGGTGTAAATAGAGTCGACAAATATATATAAACCCCGTTAGGGGTTGCCGAGATGACAAACGATGTCAAATACCAATTTACAAATCGATATTCCTGATGATTTTGCCATATAATGTTTTTTTATGTCGTTTAATCGGAAACCCCTACGGGGTTAATTATGTGGTGTGCATCGCGTTTCCCCCAGTAGCCGCCTAAGGCGTCAACTGGGGGCTACTCGCGGTAAGCCCTACGGGCTTTATTACTGTCGACATCTATTTCGTGAACGGAGCGTTGCAAAACGAATCCGAGCTCGGTACAATGGGCATGCCAATGGCGTGTATACAAGCGATGCGCCACGAGATGCAGATGTTGTAGAGAATGCTCTCCTTCGGAGCTATAATCGCCGCCAATTTATATAAACTCCGTAGGGGTTTGGGGCGAGTAGCCCCGCCCCATCGCTGGGGAAAAGCCCCGGCAACGCCGGGGGAAATAGTGCCCAAAATATATTATATAAAACCCCGTAGGAGTTTGGGGCGAGTAGCCCGCCCCATCGCCGGGGGTTAAAGCGTCGCCAATTTATATAAACCCCGTTAGGGGTTATCGCGAGTAGCCCCGCCCCATTGCTGGGAGAAAGACTCGGCAACGCCGGGGGAAAAGCGATGCCAATTTATATAAACCCCGTTAGGGGTTTCGGCGAGTAGCCCCGCCCCATTGCTGGGAGAAAGACTCGGCAACGCCGGGGGTTAAAGCGTCGCCAATTTATATAAAACCCCGTAGGGGTTTTCGATGCGCCTCGGCAACGCCGGGGGTTAAAGCGTCGCCAATTTATATAAACCCCGTTAGGGGTTATCGCGAGTAGCCCCGCCCCATCGCCGGGGGTTAAAGCGTCGCCAATTTATATAAAACCCCGTAGGGGTTTGGGGCGAGTAGCCCCGCCCCATCGCCGGGTGTAAATAGAGTCGACAAATTTATTATATAAAACCCCGTTAGGGGTTTCGGCGAGTAGCCCCCGGCAACGCCGGGGGTAAATAGTGCCCCATATTTATATATAAACCCCGTTAGGGGTTTCCGATTTAACATCCTAAAGAGAAGTATTCTTTGTCAAAATTGAAGCTCATAGGGCGAAATAGGACGCCTAGCGTAGGCGTATGCGCGCAGTGAAACGAGCACATAGCCGGAGCCAGAGCCCGTATTGAGCGATAGCGAAATAGGGCGACACCGAGCCCGTATTGAGCGATAGCGAAATAGGGCGACACAGAGCCCGTATTGAGCGATAGCGAAATAGGGCGACACCGAGCCCGTATTGCCGCAGGCAATAGGGCGTTGCGATGCCGTATTGAGCGGCGAGCGAAATAGGCTCGCCCCCCAAAAAAAGCCCAATAGCAACCTAAAAAAGATCGATAGCAAATCCAAATAGACCGATAGCAAGGCACGTTGGCCGAGGCGGAAAGGCTAATCGACGATGGTGCCGTCGATGGATTCGATGATGATGGTGACGGGGCCGTCGTTGACGAGTTCGACGTCCATCATGGCGCCGAATTGGCCGTATTGGACTGGGATGCCGGCCGCGGCGAGTCGGGCGCCGAAAGAGCGGTACATGGCGTCGGCATCGGTGGGATTTTTGGCGCGGATGAAGGCGGGTCGGTTGCCGTGGCGCGTTTGTGCGCAGAGCGTGAATTGGCTCACGAGTAGGATTTCGCCGCCGATGTCGGTGATGGAGAGGTTCATTTTGTCGTTTTGGTCGGCGAAGATGCGGAGTTTTGCGACTTTTGCGGCGACGGTTTCGATGTCGCGTTGAGTGTCGCGTTCGTCGATGCCGAGCAAGATGAGGTAGCCTTTTGCGATAGACGAGATGCGATGGCCGTCGACGGTGACGGAGGCGCGAGTGACGCGTTGAATGACTGCTTTCATGTTGTATTTCTTAGATAATTTTGGTTTGAGCGATGTAAATTTGCCAGTTCATGAAAATTGAAGTAAATAGTGCGCGGTTTGGCGCGCCCGTCGCGCTTTTGTCATTTTGTGTTGTTGGGTTCAAGGATTTTTGGAGGATTCGCGATGCGCGTTCGTTCTGGTGGTAGTAGCGGTAATGCTGCACAGGCGGAGAATGTCGAATGCTGGGGCATCGACCCGACGGGGAGTTTTTTCGTTCTGGCGTCGGGGATTGGGGCGAATGCCGAGCGCGCGAGTCAGATGGTATGCGAGACAGTGATACAAACGCTTTTGCCGCACCGCGAGAGCATCGAGAAGATGGCGTCGGGTGAGCATCCCGATTCGTGCCAGAATTTGATGGAAACGTTGTGCAATGCGATGCGCCGGGCAGAGCGTCGTTTGCTCGACTATATGTCGACGGCGCACGAGACGAAATCGGTGGCGAGTTGCGATTTGGTCTATTTGGCGAATGGAACGGCGTATATTGCGCACATTGGGAATCAGCGGGTGTATTTGTTGCGCGGCGATACTGGGCGGCTTTTGACGATCGACCATTCGGCGTATGAGTATTGGCGGGCGCAGGGCAAACCCGAGAGTGCGTTGGCGAATCCGGCGTATCGATTGCGCGTGACGCGAGCGTTGGGGATAGGCGGGACGGCCGAAATCGATACGTTGCAGCTCGATTTGCGCACGGGCGACCGCATCGTCGTGTGTTCGCAAGGGGCGCATCAGCACTTCCAGAATGCGACGCATTTGGCGCAGCTTTATCGCATGATGGAGCCGCAGCGCGTGGCCGATTACCTCATCCAATATGCGTTTGATCGAGGTTGCCAGACGTGTGCATCGGTCATTTGTATCGAAATATTGGAGCCCGGGGTTCGCAATGCGTTTGTCGAGACCGATAGCCGGATTACGGCGTTGGAGCAGATTTGTTTTTTCCGCGATTTGAGCTATCAGGAGATGCTCCAAATCATGCCGATAACGTATGAAAAGGGGGTCGAGGCGGGGCGCGAGATAATTCACGAGGGCGATGCAGGCGATGTTTTGTATATCTTAGTCGATGGGAAGTGCGAAGTATCGAATGGTGGGGTTCGGATTGCGATACTCGAGCCGGGGTGCTCGTTTGGCGAACTTTCGCTCGTCGACCGCCAGCCTCGGAGTGCGACGGTGAAGGCGATTGGCGCATGCCGCGTTTTGATGATTCGTGCAGGCGATTTTGAACACCTGACGATGTCGGGGGCTTTGGCGGTCAAATTGCTTTGGAACGTCGCGCATGAGCTTTCGGAGCGGATACGGAAATCGTCGGAAACGATACGGCTACAAGGCGTGCGATTGCTCGAAAACGGCATATTGAATTAGATGTGTTGGAATCGTTGGGCGAATGATGAGAGATTGGGGGGAGCTGGATGGCTTCGGGAGCGAAAGCTCGGAAACGATGGATTGAAGGGGCTTGAGCGAGCCTGAAATCGGTGAGCGCGTGCGAATGCGTGCTTTTGGAGCGAAAGCTCGAAAACGGCATATTAAATTAGATGTGTTGGAATCGTTGGGCGAATGATTAGGGATTGGGGGGAGCTGGAGGGCGGAATCGATTGTGTCGTATGGAGTTTGCGTTATATCGGATTTCGTTGTAGGGAGTCGTATGGCGATGGCGTTTGATCTATCGCGTGTTTCGTTGTAGTGGGGGCATGGAGCGATTGAGCGATATGCCTAGGGGAAGTGTTGCCGCGTCGTAGAAGCCAACATAGTTGGCACAAAAGCCGAAGATATGATAAAAATACGTGGCAATTTGGGGATTCAGAATAGATCAAAGGCCTGGATGCATGGACGGATTGGATAAATCAAAGAACGAATCGACAGATCAGAATGGGCAGTCGGGATTGGGCAGTGATGTCAGACGGATGCCGGCTTCTGGTTTGCGTCGCGAGGTGCGGATATCGAGCGGATTGCCGTCGATGTCGCGCACGGGCGACAAAGCGAGTAGTTCGACGCCGCGCGGTTTGGGTGCGAAATCGTCGGTCACGGGTCTGCCTCGCTTGGGCGATTCGCAGATACCGCGCGTCTCGGAGCACGTATCTTCGACGTTTCAGCGTCCCAAACAACCGAGTCATTCGATCGTTCGCCCCGCAGGTGCGCGCGACGAAAGTGAGCAAATTCGGGCGATCGACGCGCAAGCCGCTCAAGGGAGTCGTCAAGTTGCCCAAGGCGACCAAGCTGCCCAAGGCAATCAATCCGCCCAAGGCGACCAAGCTGCCCAAGGCAATCAATCGGCTCAAGGTCATACTATCGATATTGGCGACAGCTTGGCCGCGCTCAACCAAGCCAAAGGCGGCGAAGCGAGCGGCGTGAAACCGGCAGGCGAAATGGCGAACGTCGACAAGCCGATTGCCGGGGGAACGGGCGACGACGATGCGACCGTATCGGTGAGTGAAATCGCAGTCGACAAGATGAGTGGCAAGATATCGGGTATTGTCGAACACGGGAAACTCAACGAATCGGGCGAAATATCGGCCGATCCGAACTTTGGCGACGTGCCCATGGCGACGCTCCCAGTTGGGATGAGAATCGACGATCGCTACGAAATTCTGGGCGTTTTGGGCGTTGGTGGCTTTGCAACGGTATATCGAGCGCACCACCTGACGATCGACCGCGATGTCGCGCTCAAGGTCATGGATCTCAAGAAAGGCGTCGATCCGAGCTATTCGGAGCGCTTTTTTCGCGAGGCGAAAATCGCCGCCAAAATCCACCACAACAACGTCGTATCGATATATGACTTTGGCCACGTCGCCGAAACGGGGCAACCCTACATCGCCATGGAAATGCTTCACGGCCACGATCTCAGCCACGAATTGTCGAAAAACGGCCCGCTAAGCCCCAATCGCGCTTTCGTCTTATTTCGTCCGGTCCTCGATGCGCTCTCGGAGGGGCATCGTTTGGGCATCGTACACAAAGACCTCAAGCCCGAAAATTTATACCTCGTCGATCCGGGTGGGCCGCGCGAATTGATGAAAATCCTCGATTTTGGCGTGGCGCGAATCAATTCGAGCGAAGTCGCCAAACTCACATCGGCCGGGCAACTCCTCGGCACGCCGCGCTATTTGGCACCCGAATACATTACGTCGCAAAACGTGTCGCCCGCCATCGACGTCTACCAAATGGCGCTCATCTTGTCGGAGGCACTCACGGGCGTGCCGGCAGTTTCGGGCGATCCGTTCCATGCCATGATGTTGCATTGTAGCGGCCAAATCCAAATCTCCGACTTCTTGCTCAATGGGCCCGTGGGCGAAGTGTTCAAAAAGGCCATCGCCATCGAGCCGACCGAGCGATACGAGAATTGCGCGGCATTTGGCGCGGCACTCGACACCGTCGCCGACTACTTTGCCAGCGAAACGCCGCTCAAAGGTGGTGCACCGCAACGCACGCCAGACGTCCAAACGACGCCAAAAAACCTCCCGCCACTCGTCGGCTACAACACGACCGGCAATTACGCCGATCCTGGGCTCTCGGCCAGCACCGCGCAGCCGCGCCAATCCAACGCTTTGCGCAACGTCTTCATCGCGCTACTGGCCATTGTCTGTGCCGCCGGCGGCGCCTATTTCGTCTACGTCAAGTCGAAAACCCCCGAGCCCGTCGATCCGCCCGTCGTCGCCGAAAAGCCCGACCCGAAGGTCAAATTCAACTTCACCTCGACCCCCTCGGGCGCACAAGTCACCCGCAGCACGCGCACGGTTTGCGTCACGCCATGCAGCACCGAGTTCAAACTCAGCGAGCTACGCGACGAATTCAAGCCGCTCATCGTCTTCAAACTCGATGGCTACGTCGACAAAGACATCGAAATCACCGAAGAAATCTTCAAGTCGCACAACGGCAAAATCGACGTCGCACTCGACAAAATCGCCCCCAAAAAACTGCCGTTTAAGCTGAATTATGTTCCGAAAAACGCCACAGTTATCGATGCAGATTCGGGCGAGGTCGTCTGCAAGCTGTCGCCGTGTACCTACACATTTAGCGACGATCAAGTCGCCGTCACGCTCACTTTCTCGGCGCCCGACTATCTCGACAAAAACGTCGCCCTGACCGAATCCGACTTCAGCGACGACCCCATCACGGTCGAGCTCGAGAAGCGCCACGTCGCCCCAGCCAAGCGCCCGCGCACCGCAAAAGCCGAGGCTGCGGCAGCGCCGCCCACCGTCGCCGACGAAGCGCCCAAGCACGTCAAAAAGGAAAAAGAAGCACCGAAACCGCAACAACCGACGATTAAGACGATGTTTTAATCGGCTGTTTTTGTGGGCGCTGGCTATGTGCTCGGGCTGCGCCCTTGCGCGCATACGCCGCGCTCTCGTGCTCTATTTCGCATTCGCTCAATACGCGCTCGCCCGCCGTTGGCGTACGAGCTTTGGCGCGTCTATGTGCTCGGGCTGCGCCCTTGCGCGCATACGCCGCGCAGTAGGCTATCGCCAATCGCGATGTCGTGGCGTTGCCGTGCTTTGTGTATCTTGCCCATTGCGGGCTATTTATGGTATGTAGAGCGCCGTTTCGAGCTTTAAATTGAGGAGTAGCTCATGGCGGAAATACCCGAAGTCGTTCGTTTTCATTTCGCAAGATTGGCGCCGTCGCCTTGGAACTGGTACACCAAGTCGGATTATCAGGGTTGCGCATTGCGCTGGACTGCACCCGAGGGCAATGTCGCGCTCTACATCGTCTTTCGATCGAACGAAAATTTGCCATCCGATTGCTGTGAAGACTTGCTCAATGGCTGTTACGACGACGTCGTCGAGCGCATCGATATCTTCAAGCCGATTACGCAGCTCGTCGACGACGAAATCCACGATAAAAACCGCTACCTCGTTTTAGCTCGACTCGATAACGACGATGTCGTCTGGGTCAAAGACGTCGAGAGTTTTCAGTTTACGGGGGCCAAGCCCGGCGAATCGTGGACGTATTGGTCGAATCCGTATGGCGATATGCCGCGGATGAAAGATCCGTGTCGTCTCGAATACGAGACGGTTCGCGTCGGGACATTCTGCGCCCTCGAATGGGATTATCCGAATCAATACCCCGATTTCGTCGGCTTCGACCTCATCGTTTGCGATGTGCCCTATAGCCCGCATACGGGCGCCGATTCCGATATTGCGGCGTTTCGCGATGTTTTATCGGGGAAATTAGGCACGCAATATCCGCTCGAACGATTCGTCAATACGGTCGTCGACAACGAATCTTTCGTCAATCGATTTGGGTATTATGCATTGCTCGTCAAACTCCCCGAGGGCGGGCGCGTTCAGATTCCCGTTAGGCACATTTCCGTGCCTTTTGAAAAGGGGCATCCTTACCAATTCTTGAGGGCGCGAACGAGTTGGGGCGAGGGCCGCGATAAGATGATGGCGGCTTATGCGCGTTGGAAAGCCCAAGTGAGCGCGGCGGCAGCGCAAGCTCAATACCAAACGCCCGAACCTTTGAGCGTCGTCGAAGAGTCGACGTCGAGCATTTCCGACGTCGATATCGATTTTTTCCGCCATTCGCCCGATTTGTCGTGCGATTCATTCGTACAAAACCCCGATATGCTCGGCATTCAATTTACGGCAAAAATTGCCGATGCCAGCTATATCGTCGCAGTTCGTTCGCGCGAAGAACTCGATCGGCAAACGCTCGGCGATTTACTCGAAGAAGCCATCGAAAAAGGCATCGTCAACGGCGATTTGGCCGATGCATATGCCTATTGCCCCGATAACGGCTATATGGTGCTCGTCGATGGCGATTGCCACGATAAGTCGAATTATGCTTTTGCCGTCTACGATCCCGAAGACAAGCAATTTGCGCCGTTGCCCCACGTCAAAGATGCGACAGTCGATTATTTCATGGTCAATCCGTCGGCATCGGTTTTATGGGGAAATTCCGATTTTGCTTTTAGAAATCACCTAGTCAATTGCATTCAATGCGAAGAAATCGATAAAATCTCGAATATTGCTCTAGAGCTTCGCTACATCAACGATGCAAATATCGATGCAGTCGAATTATACGTTTTCGATAAATCGATCGAATGGAACGACGAGACGATGCGCAAATTCCGAGATCTCCAAGCGACGGGGAAATCGGATCTCGGCCAAAAGTACGTGTTCAAGGGTAAGCAAGATGGCGTGCTCGACGATATATCGCCCGATGGTGTGCATTTCTATGCCGCTACGGCCGTCGATTTCGATGGCAATCGATCGCCCGTTCAAATCTATTCGCAAGGAGCACGGCTTCGCGACGAATGGAAGCGAGTTTCGGATGTCGCACCGCGCGATGCCGAAAAGGGCGATGAATCGCCTCATGTCGTATCGTACGGCACGCAAGATGTCGCATTTCGCGACGACGGCGCTTTCGACGATGCCTCGAGTGATAGCTTCGTCGCATCGCGTGGATTGAGAGAATCGGGCAGTCGTCGTCGATTTTCTTGGGATGACGACGAGCCAGCGAACGAAGCGGTAGAGCCGGTTGCAGAAGGATCTGTCGAAGAGAGCTCGGAACGCGTGGATGAATCGGTGGAGGCAGAGCCCGAGCGAGAGTTGGGTGGTCGTCGTCGGTTTTCTTGGGATGACGACGAGCCAGCGAACGAAGCGGTAGAGCCG
>SAMEA104315420__coassemble_1238_pt1 | contig 12088 bp, 8 predicted proteins | sample SAMEA104315420__metabat2_high_PE_047 | metagenome-assembled genome bin SAMEA104315420 (sample SAMEA104315420) | gut metagenome | biome: Monkey gut; feature: monkey-associated habitat; material: faeces | place: China | collected 2013 | reverse complement strand
CTCGATATATAACTATATATATTAATATATATATATATGGTTTTATATATCAATTCACAAAGGTTATATGATGAAAAGGCGCATTCCAATCGTATATATGATATCGTTCATCGCCATGTGTTTTGTCGGATGTAAACGAACTCCAACGAGCGACGAACCCCAAGCGAGTGCGCCCGAAGCCCCCGAAGCACCGATAGAACAAGCTCTCGACGTCATCGAAGATGGAACACAGCTCGTCGAACCAAAAATCGCCGATGCTTGGGTCGATGCCATGGACGATACGGCTCTAGATGCCAAACAGCGCTACGACGATGCCCTCGCTTTGCTGCGATGGAATAGTGGCGAAAACGCACAACTCCTCGTCAAGCATGCCATTCGATTGGGCGATTGGGTCGTCGTGAGAGTCGACGTCGACGATACGTCGAATGGCGATGCATCGATCGTCTTGTTGCGACATGCCTATGTCGTCGACTTGGCAAATCATCGCCTCGTTTCGCGCGACGGCTGGCGCGAAGTCATCGGCTTTTATCGCGCCATCTATCAACGCTTTGCACAAAACCTGGCACTTGCAACGTCCGATTTCGTCGACAATATGGCTCGGTTTTCGGCGGCTGTGGCGGCAGAGAATAGCGAAATCTACATTCCCACCGAAGGCGATTCGCATCCCGAAATCGTCGCGCGTCCGGCGTTGCGCATCGCCGGCGAAGATATGGTTCTGACTTGGTTCAGTGCCAATTCGGCTACTCCGCCGATGTATATTCGCTATGTATTGACTTATCGCAATGGCAGTCTCAACTTCATGTCGGAAATCGTCGAACCCGAGCCCGCCATCGATGCGCAAGGGATCTACGAACTCAAATAGAAAGCCCGCCCGTTGGGGCGGGTTTCCGAGAGCTTCCAGTTGAAACATCATGACTGGGGATATAATAAACCCCAATCCTCATAAACCCCGTTAGGGGTTTGCGCGAGTAGCCCCCGGCAACGCCGGGGGGAAAAAGATACCCCAATCCATATAAAACCCCGTTAGGGGTTTCCGAGAGTTTTCAATAGAAAGCTCGCGTATGGTGGGCGCGTCGATTATATTTTTTATAGTCTTTCGATGGCGCGGATGCGGCAGATCAGAGGCATGCCGACGGTGGCAGGGAGAGTTTCTTTGGGGATTCGAGCGAGTGCCGTATCGCCGACGCCGAGTTGCGTCATGATATCGAAATAGATTCCCAAGGAGGCGCCGATATCCATCGTTTCGGGTTCGGCATGCCAATAACTCGCTTCGACGATATCGCCCGTGTCGGCATTCCAACACGTCATATCGACTTTGATCGAATCGCCGTCTTTGAGCTTTTCTGTCGCAGTTTTGTACTCGAATGCGATTTTTACGCCATCGCGCAGATCGACGATTTCGGCATGGCCAGGCTCGGGGAACGATGGGAACTTGAGATCGGGGAGTTTTTCGACGACGAAGAGATCTTCGACGATGTCGAAAGGCAGATGGGCGCGTTGTGCGGGGATCCAAAGGCGGATGTGGGCGCCTGGAGCAAGTGTTTCGAGGATTCGCGTATGAAGCGGATCGGTGGCGGCGCTCTGATCATTGAGAATATAGACCATGCCGCGCCCGAGTTTTGAGCTCTCGATAATGGCACCGTTTGGCTCCCATCTCGATATGTGTATGCGCACGGCGTCGCCCGACGAAATCGCCTCTCCCGACCCGCTATCGATGACTTTGCAGGCGACGTCGGGGAAGTCTTCGACTGGTTTTGCATCGCCGGCAGGTTGGGCGATATCGTCGGGCGCTTTGAACGTATCGTCGATGGCGATCATCTCGATCTCCCAAATATCGCGGTTATCGCCCCAAACTCTCATCGTTTCGCCAATGTGCATGAGCGGCAAGATCTCTTCTAATAGTGGCGTCGAATGTGCGATCGACAGTATCCGTTCGCCTTCTTCGATCGTTTCGCCCTCGAGATTGCGCAAGCGCAAGCGAACTCTAACGGCATCGCGATAGCTTGGGCTCTGATCGGTTCCCTGCTCGATGACGCGATAGGCGTAACCATTGGGCGATCGTTTGCTATCGCTCGGAATGAGTAAGTTTTCGCTATCGCGAAGCGATTCCGAATTCGATTCGGGTGATGTAGCTTCTGATTGAATTGGATTCGAAGCTAGGGGGACGGGGGCGCTGGCGCACGACGTCGACAAAAGCGCAAAGAATAAGACTATCGATAGGGTAGAGTTGGCTTTAACAGATATCATCGTGCACGACCTATGTGGAATGCGCAGTAGCGTGGAACAAACACGGGCGAAGTGGGAGAGAACGTGATGCGGATTAAAAAAAAAAAAAAAAACCCTCCGCAATGGGAGGGCTCATCGATGCGGTTGCGCTCGGGGCAACGCCAAATTACTTGGCCAAGCCTTTGAGCAACGACAAAGCGCGGCTATAGCGTTCGTCGAGTTCGGGGCCAGATTTGAGTTCGGGTTCGTTGTTCATCGTCACGAACGGAACTTCGATGCCGCGCAAATTGAGGTAGCCCGATTCTTTACCGCCCGTCAATTCATCCCAGTCGTCGGCTTCGCTGAAGCGAACGAGGCTTTCTTCGGGCAACGAGTGCGAAAGAATCGAACCCTTGAGCGCTTCTTGATAACGCGCTTCGTTTTTGCGACGCGATTCGGCATACGAAACTTTGATATAGAGAATGGCCGAACGCTTGAGAATGTCGTCGGCTAAAATGTCATAAACGCGTTTGTAACCGCCATCGACGATGCCGCGGGCAAATTCGATAAAGAGCGTGTGATCGTTGTAAAATTCGGGGTGGCTCATGTATTTATTGTGAATGGCCACATTGAATTTTGCGGCGACTAAATCGCAAAGATTGTTGGGCGTATTCCAATCTTCGAATTGGACGTAGCCAAGCGGATGTTTTTTCGAGAAGAGGCGCTTGCCACCGACCGATTCCCACAAATCGTCTTCTTGGAATTTTTCCCAAAGCCATACGAAGTCATCTTCAAAAGCGAGTTCGCCGATGTGGAACAGCTCTTTGCGTTTTTCAAGAGGCGTCTTCTTAATGAAATCGATAAGTTCCGATTTACCACCACCCGGACGTCCATTGATAATAATGTGATCAAAAGTTTCACTCATGATTCGTATGCTCCTTTTGGAAAAAAACTGGCGCCTTAGCGCCGAAACACGATGCAATGCTTATAGGGCGATCGACTTGCTATGACAACAAAAAAGACTCTAGATTCATTCAAACGACGGCTTTTTGTGAAAAACAATATATCTACATGTAGGTGTATGTGATTTAATGTAATACATTAAATATAGAGATGGGCACTGTAGACGCGTCGCAGGAGAATAGGACTGTGACGACAGTCAAAAAAAGGCCGTGCGTATGCGCGCAAGGGCGTGAGCCCGAGCACATAGCACGGCGGCGGAGGCGTATGCGCGCAAGGGCCCCGGCCCGAGCACATAGCCGTAGCTCGCGGCCCGTATTGGCTTTTAGCCAATAGGGCGCGCCGATCGAGAAAAGCACTTGTTGGTGCGTTGTATCGAAAACTTTAGATTAGCCGCGGTGTGCAAGAGCGCTTTCGAGCGTTTGCTCCATGAGTGTGATGACGGTCATGGGGCCGACGCCACCGGGGACGGGGGTGATGTAGGCGGCGCGTTGAGCGGCGGCTTCGAAATCGACATCGCCGTGGATGACGCCATCGGGTGTTTTGGTGAAGCCGCAGTCGACGACGATGGCTCCGGGTTTGATCCAATCGCCTTTGACGAGCTCGGGGGAACCGGCGGCGACGACGAGGAGATCGGCGCGAGCGACGTGTTGGGCCAGATCGCGTGTGCGCGTATGGCACATGGTGACGGTTGCATTGTGGCGCTGGAGCATGAGGCTAATCGGCTTGCCGACGATGTTGCTGCGACCGATGACGACGGCATCGAGACCTTCGAGGGCAATGTCGTAGGCTTGCAAGAGTCGAATGACGCCGCGCGGCGTGCACGGTTGGAACGAATTCGATTCGCCTAGGAGCAGGGCGCCCATGGCGGCTCGCGTGAGGCCATCGGCGTCTTTATCGGGGCGCACGCGGTTGGGTAGTGCCACGGCATCGAGGTGTTTGGGGAGCGGCAACTGCACGAAGACGGCATCGCATTGCGGGTCGGCATTGCAAGCGTCGATTTGCGCTTCGACGACGCTTTGTTCGACGTCGGCATCGAAATGATACACTTCGTGACGGAAGCCGAGTTTCTCGGCCATTTTGCATTTTGTTCGAACGTAACTCGCGCTTGCTGGATTTTCTCCAACTAATATGACGCATAGTCGAGGAGCATTTTCGGGGGTGAAGTGAGCTTGCACGCGAGTGCGTATTTCTTCTTGGAGTTTAGCCGATGTCGCTTTGCCGTCGAGTAGAATAGCCATTTATTTTGCCTCCGCGAGTGTTTTGAGGATTTCGTCGATGGAGAGACCGTTTGGGTTCCATGGGCGTTTGAGAGAGAGAAGTCGACCGCCGCGCGATTCCCAGCGTGGGCCGTAGCCGGCTCGGTCGTCGATGAGCCAAGTGCCTGGTTGCGCACAGATTTCTTTGGGTTGCCCGATGAGTACATTGCGCGTTTTGAGTTGTTCATTGACCCAGACGTATTTGCCGTAGGCGGATTCGGGGAAAGGCCCGGGCGTCGTCAAGACGACGCAGGTTGCGCCCGTCGCGAGGCAGGCTTGCCACAATTCATCGGCCCAGGGCAATTTGGGCAAGTTGATCCACCATTGCATGCCTTGCGACCGAACCGTGCCCCAAAAATCGCCTTTGGGTATCGAAAGACCCCATTCGCCCACTTTTGCCCAATCTGCTTCCGTATAAGTATCGGGATTGTCGCCAAATAGACGAACGAGTCCATGGTGAAGATCGACGAGGACGCCGTCGAGGTCGACGCAAATTACTGAGGGCTTTTCCATGATTCCTTTCCTATTTATATAATATATGGTGACTCAATTCTGTGATGGTGACTCAATCGATTGCATTGAATGATCAAAGCCGTTGACATTGGCGATTTGCGCCCATCGACTAGCGCCTCTGCATGGCGCTAGCTCGCATTCCGCTTTGCAGTGGGCTGTGTTGATTGGCGGCATGTTTTGCAAAGCGGGCGAAGCGATGGTTTGGGCGCATTGCCATGAAGATCAAAATCGACGCAACCCATCGACGACGGCACTCATATTTGCTGGACGATCGGCGGCTTTCGGCGCCATACACGCCTCGATCGTCTTTGCGATCCCCGGTGGCACATTCGGATTGAGTTCGGTCAGTGGCACGAATATGCCCGATTGTTGCGCCGTATAGATGGCGATTGCCGTTGCCCCCGTAAATGGCAATTTTTTCGTCAAGCATTCATAGGCCATGACGCCAAACGAATACACGTCGACGAGTATCGAAATTGGCTCGCCGCGCGATTGCTCTGGCGCCATATAATACGGCGTTCCAATTCCTTGTCCCGCAATCGTGAGCGATTGCAAATCGGGGGCGCTGGCGATGCCAAAATCCATCAAAAACGGATGATACGATTCCCGCTCTATCATGATATTGGCGGGTTTTAAGTCGCGGTGAATGATGCCGCGTTCGTGGGCAGAGACGAGTGCTTGCGCAATTTGCATCAATATCTTGAGGCTCATCATGAGTGGCAACGATGCACCTTCTTCGTGCAAGATTTCGCTCAAGTTTTTGCCGTCGATATAGCGCATCGTATAGAAATAGAGCCCATCGATTTGTTCTAGGTGATAGGCTTGCAAGATATTGGGGTGCTCGAGGTCGCGCGTGACTTTGAGTTCGCGCTTGAACCTCTGCAACCACGAAGCATCGGCGACGAGCTCTGGTCGCAAGACTTTGAGCGCCAAAATCTCCGACAACGTCGTATCGAGCACTTTATAGACCGTTCCCGTGCCCCCCGATCCCAATTGATCGAGAATTTGGTATCGCGTCCGCGCCAAGACTTCGAGCGGCGACGCCGGCATTGTGCTGCGCAAATTCGGCGATATCGTCCGGAAACTCGCCGAACTACGATGCAAAACTCGCGTTTCGGGTGCTTCGTAGGGGTTCGATGTGAGTGTATCGTCGAAACTGCTACTCGAACTCGGTGCTTGGGATATTGGCGTCGATCCCTTTTTTAAGTTGTTCGAAAGCCGTGCGACGATTTGATCGCCCGAATTTGGCGTCGAAAGATCGGGCGAAATCGATGGAAAATCGCCTGTAATCAGGCTAATCACATCGCTGCGCGGTGCCTCATTCGTCACTACGGGCGGATAGGGGTCGAACTGGTTTCCCCACATATCGATTCGCACTTCGGGCGGCGTATAATCGCCAATTTCGGCAATGAATTGTTCGAGTGCCTGCGCCAAAACGGCATAGCTTGGGTAGCGTTGTTGTGGGCGCTCGGCGAGTGTGTGTTGGAAGAAGCGCATCAAAGTCGTGAGAGAATCGCCGGGGATTTGGGCTCGATCGAGCGTGTCCATCATTCCCATCCAACAAGGTTCCCATTCATCGGGTTGCAACTCGTTGACAATGCCCTGATACAAAAGCGCACCAATGGCATATACATCGCTCTGAACCGATGCGACATCACAACGGCGGACTTCTGGCGCACTAAACTTTTCGCCCAATTCCGTATCGAGGTGGAATTTGCGGCGCATTGCGGCTTCGACGAATCCTTGCACGTATGTTTCGCCTTTATCGGACAAGACGATGTCGGATGGCAAAAGCGAATAATGGCACAAATTTTGTTGGTGGGCTGCATCGAGTATCCGAACGGCATCGAGCAACACAGATGCACAAAAAGCAGGCGTCAACGGCATCTTCTGCGTCGCCGAAATGGCCTGCATTTCTCCGACGCTTAGCGACGAAAATGCATAGGGATAAACGACATAAACCCCCAACTGGCGACTTATCCCAATTTCGCGCGTTGGCAAAATGCCATCGACGCGTACATGCGCCCCTTGTCGACACGAATCTTGGAAAAACAGCTTCAACTCGGCGACATTGCACAAGTCACGGCTCAATGCCTTTATCGTCACCCACTGCTGCGAGCTGATCTCGGTCGCCAAATACCATTCGTAATGGCGTGGTGAATCAAGCGCTTCTCTGACCGTGTACCCCGGAAACTGTCCATAACGATGATGCATCGAACCTCTTCAGCCAACCTAAAAACAAACGCAGTCCCCCACTGTGACTTGCACGTCATACTTGTACCCTACATTTTCTTTTTCTTCTACTACTAATTGCGAGTTGCGTCGATCGACAAAAGAAATGAATAAAGCCCGCCGATCGTCGTCAAGGGCGATGGCTGAGCTCGCTGCGAGTTGCGTCGATCGACAAAAGAAATGAATAAAGCCCGCCGATCGTCGTTAAGGGCGATGGCTGAGCTCGCGGTGTGGGGCGAGAGCGAAGCGTGATATGCGATTTTGGTCGCATTTTTTGATTATGGAGAAGAGGTTTTTATGAAATTGAATCGAATTTCGTATGTGTTAGCGGGCGCGTTGTTATTGGGTGCGCCGGCTGTGGCGCAAGAGACTGTACCAGCGGCACCGGCAGCCCCAGAAGCGCCAGCGGCACCGGCTGCCCCTGTAGCACCGGCGGCTCCTGTTGCGCCAGCAGCACCTGTTGCGCCGGCGGCTCCAGCTGCGCCAGCAGCCCCTGCAGCCCCTGCGAAAGCGGCGCCTGTGGCGGCCAAGGGTGCGGCTGTGAAAGATGTGAACGACATTGCGGGAGCGACGGCAGTTTTGGCGAAGTGCGATCAGAATCACAACTATTTTCAAGATCAGCAGATCAAGACCGACATGGTGCTCAATGGTGGAGTGCACAAGAACGTCAAGTATTCGTTCGATACGTATACGCGTGGTTCGAAGCGATCGGTTCGATTTGATGATCCGCCCGAAATGCGCGGCATGGGCGTCGTGACGAAAGGGCGCGATGAGGTCTATGCGCGTTTGCCCGATTCGAACAAAGTGCGTCGCGTTGGTACGCATGCGAAGCGTCAGAGCTTTTATGGTTCCGATTGGTCGATGGACGACATGTCGATGATCTATTTCGGGCAAGATTATGAAGTCCAAAAGATCATCAGCCTCGACGATAATGGGCATTATACGTTCGAATTGAAACTCAAAAAGGACGTCGATTTGCCGTATCCGAAGCTCATCGTAAAGATTACGCGCGATACATTGCTCATGGATTATATCGAGTATTACGACGATACGTTGAGCTTGAAGAAGACGCAGGAGCGATTTGATCTCAAAGATATCGGATCGGGGCATCAAGTTTACACGCATGTTCGGGTGACCGATGCGGCGACGAAGCACACGACCGATAACTATGTAAAATCGGAGAAGATCAACCAAAACTTCCCCGAAGATACGTTTACGAAGCGTTGGTTGGTGAGATCGCTATAGATTCGTCGCAAATGATTGAATATGGCTCGCGTGGGGGATTGATCCCGGGCTTGGATTGAACTCGTGTAAAAAGGGCGCCGTATTGAGCGTGAGCGAAATAGGCGCTCTGGGAGCCGTATTGAGCGTGAGCGAAATAGGCGCCCCGGGAGCCGTATTGAGCGCAAGCGAAATAGGCGACCCAAAAAAGGCGCCGTATTGAGCGCAAGCGAAATAGGCGCTCTGGGAGCCGTATTGAGCGCAAGCGAAATAGGCGCCCCGGGAGCCGTATTGAGCGCAAGCGAAATAGGCGCCTCAAAAGAAGCCGTATTGAGCGCAAGCGAAATAGGCTTCTCGACGCCGTATGCGCCAGTAGCGCAGGCGGCGGCGCCCCTGCATCCCGCGGCTAAAAAATGAATGTTTTGTGCGTTTCATCGTTAGAGAGCCGTTTTTGCGCTTTCCGCATTGGAGAGTGCGTTTTGAGACGATGTAAGGTGAAGAAATGCCAGAACAAGAAAAGCTCTCTTTGCTGAGCCGCATCAGTTTGTGGATTGCGGCGCCGGCGATGAAGTGGGCGGTGGCGATGCTCGTGTTGCTGTTGTTGGTGACGGGCGTGCTCATTCGGCCTGCGATGGACATTGAAAACGACGACGATGTCATCAAGTTTTTGCCACAAGATGACCCCAAAGTCGTGAAATTCATGGAGATTGGCGACCAATTTCACGGGTTGCAGATGGCGATTGTCGGCGTCGAGGCGCGCGAAGGGCACGACTTGTTTAACGTCGACGATTTGATGCTTGTGCGTTTGGCGTCGCGTGAGTTTAAGCTGCTCGAATGCCACGACAAGGAGACGGGCGAGCCGGCGTTTTGCGTCAGTAATACGACGAGTTTTACTGAGATTAAAGATATCGCGCATAGCACGCGAGAGTCGGGCGAAGAAGAGGCGTCGGTGACCGATTTGGTGCCCGATTTGCCCATGCCCGAGGCGTATGCGCAAATGACGCCCGAGCAGAAAAAAGAGGTCGATGCGATGCTCGCCGAGGTGCGTACGCGAACGCTGAGCCTCGACCACGTGCGCGGTTTCCTCGTGAGCCCCGATGCGCGCGCGGCGGCGATTTATGCGCAAGTCGACGATACGCGCGTCAGTACGAAAGAGGCGGCCGACAAGATCCGCGAAAAAATCGAAGAAATCCAAGCGCGGCTTGGCACCGAAGCGAACCTCTATTATGGCGGTAGCCCCTTTATCGGTGGATATTCGGCCGACCAAGCGCGACTCGACATGACGAGGTTGTCGCCGTGGGTCATCGGCATCGTCGTGCTCATCATCTTGCTCACGAGTAAGTCGATATTTGCCACGCTCATCGCGCTCTTTAGCGTCGGGATAAGCATGGTTTGGGTCATGGGCGGAATGTCGTTATTTGGGCTCAAGATGACGCTCGTGGCGACTTCGCTCCCGATATTGCTCGTCGCCTTGGGCAGTGCCTATGCCATCCACCTCATTTCGGCGATGTTGTCGCAACTCGACAAGGGCAAGACGCGCAAAGAGGCAATGCGCAAAGCCCTAGTTTTGACGGGGCCGCCGATTATCGTCTGCGTTTTGACGACTGCTGCAGGCTTTTTCAGCTTCCTGACGATGGACGTCACGCCTATGGTCGAATACGGCGCAGCGATGGGGATTGCCACGCTCATCATCATGTTTGTGACGTTTTGGTTTGTGACAGCGGCTTGCACGTTGCTCCCGATTAAGCCACAAAAAGAAGGACGCGCGCCGAAATGGGCGATGAATGCCATGAAAAAAGGCGCCGATGCCGTCTATCGCCATTGGAAAGGCGTCGCCGTTGCCGTCGGCATTCTCGTCGTCGTTTGCGCCGGGCTCACGACTCGAGTCGAGCCTCACGGCGATAATAGCTCGCTTTTTGCCGAAGGTTCCCTGCCCGTCGTCGCCGACGATTTCATGAACGACAACTTTGGCGGTTCGAACTTCATCCAAACCGAAGTCAAGGGCAACGTCAATCATCCACTCGTCTTGCGACAAATCGAGCGCATGACAGCCTATATCAACGCGCATCCGCGCATCGCGGGCATGCAGTCGATTTCCGACGTCATCGTCTTAGTCGGCGGTACCATGGGCGATGGCCAACACATCCCCGCCTCGCCTACGCTCACCGCAACGCTCGCATCGCTGGCCTTTGCCGACGACGCCAGCGTCGCCATGATGGCCGAAATGTCGTGGAAAACTTCGCTCTTGCAAATCCGCGTCAAAGGCAAAGATATCAGCGAAGGGGCTCGCATTTCCGACGAACTCTACGCCGGCATGCACGACCTATACCAACCTCGAATCGCCGTGCCGCGATCGAAACTCGACGACGAAGCCGCCAAAATCGAACGCGACGAAATCATCCAACACGTCGATTGGATATTCCAAAAGTACGGCTTCGCTCTCTCGCACGACGACATCGCACACGCCATCTTCGACGCCCAAACACGCCTCGACATCGCCGACATTCGCACCGTCGCCAATATCAACCTCTTCGACGAAAACGACGCCATCATCTACATGGATGAAGAAAAGACGTCGCTCGACGCCCTCTCGGCGCAAATCGCCAAAGCCTTCGAACAAGGCACCTATAGCAAAGAACTCCTCGCCAAACTCCTCGAATCCGTCGCCGAAGACGGCGAAACCGACAATCGCCCCGCCTTCGAAAAAAGCGTCGAATTCATACACCTCGCTTTTGAAGACGCCAGCCGCGAGAAACTTCGAAAGATTCGCGCAAACGCACTATTTAATTTGGCAAAAGTCTCCGATCGCAGCGAGAAATTCGATCAACTCGTCGAGAGCGCCGTTTGGTGCCTTGGCGATGAAGTCGCCTTTTTGCCGCAAAATCGCGTCAGCGACGCCGTGCGTCAAGCCGCCATCGATACGCAGTCGTTCGAAGTCATCCCGTCGGGTTACCCCGTCATCTATCGCGCCATGAACGCCTCGGTCATCCACAACCAAATCTGGAGCCTCTGCACGTCATTTTTCATGGTCTTCCTCTGCCTCGTCTTCTTCACGCGTAGCCTTCGCCTCGCCGCCGTTTCGCTCATCCCCGCCTCCCTCACCGTTTTGGTCACATTTGGCTTCATGGGCGCCTTCGACATCGGCATGGACGTCGGCTCATCGATGATCGCCGCCATTTCGTTGAGCGTTGGCATCGACTACGCTTGCCACCTCATCTGGAAATTCGGCCGCCCAGGCGCCGCCCCACAAGACCAACAAAAGTCGAGCGACCACATGCTCGAAACGACCGGTTGGGGCATCGTCATCAATGCCCTCGAAGTCGGCCTAGCTCTGAGCGTCCTCTACATGGGCGAACTCCTCCCCATGCGCAATTTCGGCGTTCTCACCGGTTTTGCCATGCTCGTAAGCGCCCTAGCCTCACTCACGTTGCTACCGGGCCTCCTGCGCTTCGCCACAAAAAAACTCCAACCCGAACCCCACCCCGACGAAGACGTCACTTGGAGCACAACCCCTTAGTTGTGCATTTGTTTCGCCCCGCTCACGCGGGCCATCGGCTACGCCAATACGCCCGCGGTCGCCCTATTTCGCTTCGCTCAATACGGGCTTTGGCTTCGCTATTGCCCCGCTTGGGGCAATACGCTTCGCATTTCGCCCTATTTCGCTTCGCTCAATACGGGCTTTGGCTCCGCTATTGCCC
>SAMEA104315420__coassemble_1218_pt1 | contig 12241 bp, 9 predicted proteins | sample SAMEA104315420__metabat2_high_PE_047 | metagenome-assembled genome bin SAMEA104315420 (sample SAMEA104315420) | gut metagenome | biome: Monkey gut; feature: monkey-associated habitat; material: faeces | place: China | collected 2013 | reverse complement strand
AAAATCGAAAAGGTTTCACTCTCATCGAACTCATGATCGTCGTCGCCATTATCGGCATCCTCGCGGCGGTGGCCATTCCCGGCTTCATGACCTATATCAAGAACAGCAAAACATCCGAAGCGAAGACAAATTTGGATTCAATTCGAAAAGGTGCATTGACATATTTTGAGGCAGAGCATTACAGTCCTGACGGTCTTTCTGCTACGACAAAGCAGTATCCGTCTGCAACCACTGCAGTAAAAGTTGGTGTCGATGCGTCTACCACAACCGTTGGCGTTAAACAAAATCCTAAGGATTCAGCAATTGCTACACAACTAGGTAATCAAGCTTGGAAAGACCTCAATTTTATGCTTACATCACCGTTTTATTATACTTATGCGTATCAAGGGACCGGTTACACGCCTAAAAGTGGCAAGACCGCAGCTCAATATTCTCGATCATTTTTTCAAGCAACAGCTTGTGCAAGTTTGAATGAGAGTCAGGATTCTCTGTTTTATCTTGACGGTTATTCGGATGGGAAGACGACGGCATCTATCGAATACTCAGTGACAGGCAAGGGTTCAAAAGCATCCTGTAATTCGGCTGTTGCTCCAACGGCTAACCCATAACAATAATGTACATTTCAATATATATATTTATATAACATAGTGAGAGCGGATGAATTCATCCGCTTCTATCCATAATCACATATTAAAATTCTGAACAAGGCGTTCCATTTTCACTTTTGTCGACAACAGATCCAAGTTGGAGTTCGCCATTACTATCCTGTTTACCTTCGATACTAAAGCACGAGTCTACTTTGGTTTTATCAAGCTTTGCAGCTGCTTGCGCAGTGAAACTTGTAGCGTCTGTCCCACCTGGAGTCCCTTTATAAGAATATGTATAATAAATTGGTGATGAAATCGTAAAGTTTAAACTAATCCATGGCTCTCCATTCCACTCACCGACAGTCTTTGTGCCTGTATTTTGTATTGTATTCGGTTGATTGTCTTTTTCGACACATGCTGTACCTGAAGCCAATGATTTACAATAGCTAGCACTCGGAAATTGGCGGGTAAATACTTCTATCCCAGCCGTATCTTTGCCGTGTTCCGTTTGGAAGAACGTCGAAGCCCCTTCTGAAATGGCTTTAATATTTGTTTTAGCCTCGGTCGTTTTTGAGTCTTTAATATATTTTAAGAACCCCGGCACGGCCACCGCCGCGAGGATACCGATAATGGCGACGACGATCATGAGTTCGATGAGAGTGAAACCTTTTCGATTTTGTAGCATAATGCCTCCTATAGATGTTCATGGGAATGGTGTTTCAAAAAAGCGGCCGTTTTTTTGGAACAGTTTTTTGGAACATTTATAGGGGCATTGATGGGCATGCTACGCATGCTACGCACATCTCGATTGGATTCAGCGGAATGAGTCTGCCGAAGTGGTGGGCACAATGGCGCCCTCCATGCGTTTTTTTTTTCAAAACCGTCGAGCGATTGCCTCAATATATATGCATCTCCTTCGAAGCGGTGTGGGTTGAACGCTATTTTTGATGGGTGCGTGCGCCCATACGGTGCCAGCGGTTGCGCGTGGCTATGTGTGAGTGATTGACGCATTCGCAAACGACATTTGTCGAAAGGAGGTTTCCATGACAGACGAACGAGAACGATTGCCCACCGACATAGGGCATGTAGAAGCGAGCGATTGTGGCCCACCACAAAGCGAACAGTCAAACGAATGCGGCGATGTCGTATCGTGGCAGTTCAGTGCCGTATCGAGGCGACGCAGTGTCGTATTGGGGCGGCGCGACGGCATGGCGGATCAGAACGATGCGACGTGGCCGTGTGAGTCGATTAAGAAAGGATTGACGTTACTGTCGGATCCGGTATCGCGGGCGTTTTTCAAGGATGAGCCCAAACTTGTCGAACGCATCATCAGGCTTGTGAAGGACGACGATAGCATCGATATCGTAGAGATGAACCAACAAGTCGTGATTACGAATCCAAATGGGCATTCCGTGCAACTCGATATCGTTGCTCGCGATGCGAATGGCAAGATCTATAATATCGAATTTCAGAGCAAAAGGGAGAAATCCCTCGAACGGCGAGCGTCTTTTTATGCGTCGATGCTCTTCGTGAACGAGTTCAAATCAGGCGCCAAATACAAGGATTGCCCAGAGATTTGCGTCATCTTTTTGCTCGAGCATGGCGAGGGCTGTAATGGCAAGCTCGTCGAACGCGTCGTGCCGGTCGACACTGCGGGTAATAGCAGCAACTGGCCGATCGAGTTTTATTTTGTGAGCGGGGCGTTGCACGACAATTCCGAGCTCGGTACAATGATGCAGGATTTTACGTGCTGTGACTTGACTGAGATCCGAGATCCCGTGTTCAAGGCACGCGCGACCATCATATTAAATCAAAAAATTGGGAGGAAGATCATGTGCGAAGCTGAAGAAAAATGGGCAAATGAGTTGTTTTCTGACGGATTAATCGAAGGACGAATAGAAGGACATAGAGACGGGATTGTCGAGATGACGAAGCGCGTTATGAAGATATTGGGCAAAACGCTCGAAGATACGATGGCGTTTTTGCAGTTGACCGATGAGGAAAAGCAAAGCGTTCGTTGTTGCTTGGCTACGTGATTCTGACATGCTGTGACTTGACTGAGATCCGAGATCCCGTGTTCAAGGCACGCGCGACCATCATATTAAATCAAAAAATTGGGAGGAAGATCATGTGCGAAGCTGAAGAAAAATGGGCAAATGAGTTGTTTTCTGACGGATTAATCGAAGGACGAATAGAAGGGATTGTCGACATGACGAAGCGCGTTATGAAGATATTGGGCAAAACGCTCGAAGATACGATGGCGTTTTTGCAGTTGACCGATGAGGAAAAGCAAAGCGTTCGATGTTGCTTGGCAACGTGATTCTGGCATAACCCATCGATGATGCGATGGCTCATTTGGAATTGACTTGACCGACGATGAAAAACAAATCGTTCGGTTTTGTTTGGAGCCGTGATGGATCTGATCGCGTGGGGCGAGGTGGAACGCGATGCGGAGCTCTTGCGCGGCGATGGGGTATTGGGGGCGAGGTGGAACGCGATGCAGAGCTTTTGCGCGGCAATAGATTGGGATTGAGAGCTCGATGCCGCGGTGACAAAAATTGTCAGTTTTGGGCGGAAACGGACTGACAATTTTTTGTTTTGAAATAGGTGAACTGACAGAATTTTGCACCGCACGTGAAACACGTGGAACGCCAAAAATCGCTTAAAGTGGCTTGTAGACTCGCTTTGAGCGATTTTTGCCATTTTGGCACAGTTCTGGCGATAAAGGGGCATGGCGAGCAGATATACTGCTCTTTTTATTCGGGGCGATGTTCCAAAAAAACGGCCGCTTTTTTGAAACACCATTCCCATGAACATCTATAGGAGGCATTATGCTACAAAATCGAAAAGGTTTCACTCTCATCGAACTCATGATCGTCGTCGCCATTATCGGTATCCTCGCGGCGGTGGCCGTGCCGGGGTTTATGCAATACATCAAGAGCTCTAAAACTTCAGAGGCCAAAACAAATCTTAAGGCTATCGCCGATGGTGCAATCAGCTATTTCGAAGCAGAGCACTGCTATGATGCTGGGTGTATGACGCCGACGAATCAATTATACCCTGGTGTTCCTCAAAATAACAGTTATGCTGTTGCTACAAATGCAGTAGTTCCAAATGCCGACAAAATAGGGCAAAAAATGTCACCAAGTGCTACGACTGTAGTATCGGCACTTGCTGCTGATCCTTATAAATCGTTGAAATTCCAATTAAACAAACCATTCTACTATGCATATGAATATAGCAGTGTCGGTACGGAAGTAGGCGGATCGACATTTGCTGCAGGTGCAGCTGCAAGTCTAAGCGGAGCTAATGATTCAAAGTTTTTTGTACAAGGAACATCTGATGGTAAGGTCGGCAATATTGTTAGCCCAGACGATGGGGCCACATGGCCAACATCAATCTTAACAAACGATTTCAGTAGCGCAAAAAGTGGCGGCACTGGTGGTGGTAGTACTGGCGGTGGTAGTACTGGCGGTGGTAGTACTGGCGGCACTGGCGCATAACGCAACACAAGTAGATATTGTCAAAACGCTACATATCACATTAAACTTAAAAAGAATGCCAAGATGAAGCAGTTAAACGAGTGCTTCATTCTTGGCATTTACTAGTTTAATTACGTAGTACCTGGATCTTTAGGCACCTCTGCTTTGTAACATTTGCCACCTTCAATAACAGGACTCACAGAACCATCAGAGTATCCATTCATGTAAAACACAGAGTCTTTTGCTTCATTTAATGAGGCACATGCTGTAGCTTGAAAATGCGATTGTTCGAAAGTAGCATCTTTACCTTCTTTAAATGTGCAGGTTTCCACACCATCTGTTGTTGTACAAGTTGTAGCACGTCCATCTGCTATGTAGGCGTATGAATAGTAAAATGGAGATGTAAGTTTAAAACTCAACAAATTCCAAGGAGCCACATCAAATTTAACACTTGTGGGACTTTGTTTGACACCTACTGTTTTTTCTGTGGGTTCTGCACCAAGTGTTGCCAAATTCCCTGTATTCGGATATTGCTTACTCGTTGCAGTCAAACCAGTGTCACCATAATGCTCCGCTTCGTAATAAGCGAGAGCCCCCTTCTTAATGGCATCTAAATTCGTCTTGGCCTCGGATGTTTTGCTGTTTTTAATATAGGTCATGAAACCGGGGATGGCCACCGCCGCGAGGATACCGATAATGGCGACGACGATCATGAGTTCGATGAGAGTGAAACCTTTTCGATTTTGTAGCATAATGCCTCCTATAGATGTTCATGGGAATGGTGTTTCAAAAAAGCGGCCGTTTTTTTGGAACAGTTTTTTGGAACATTTATAGGGGCATTGACGTGGGCGGAGTTGCGAGAAGGCGCTAGAGGTAGGGGCGATCGGAAACCCGGGGTTGCGCTACGCTACCCCCGGGCTGTGTTTTGGCGTCCGTTTGGGGTGCATTGGGTGTGTTAATCGGGGGTGATGCAGTCGCCGTTTGACGTGCACCATGTGTGGCGTGGGCAGGTGTGGTTGCCGCACTGGCACGATTCGGCGATGCATTGGGCGCCGAGGGCGTGGTGGAATTTGTACGTTTGTGGCGTCCATTTTTTGCCGTCGAAGAGGCAGGATCCGTCGTCGTCGACGCCCGAGGCGCCTTCGCAGTTTTGGGCGCGGTAGGGGATGATGCATTGGGCAAAGTCGTCGTTGGCTTGCGTTTGTTGGGGGCAATCGTTGAGGCACGATCGGTTGTCGACGCAAGCCGCCCATTGGCGGCACGTCGTCGTGCCGCATGTACAGCCGCCTTCGTCGATGCAAATGTCGTAGCGATGGTAATTCATCTCTGCCATGTTTTCCGATTCGATATCGATGGCATCGTAGGCGGATTCTGTGGCGATTTGTCGATAAGGCGTCGTTTGTATAAATGCATTGTCGTCGATTTGGGTCGAAAAGGTTGCCTTTGAACAAGTATACTTTTCGTCGGCGATGGCGCATTTATCGCCTTTGTGGCACGTCGTATTGCCGCATTTGCACGTATTTTTCGTGCAAACCCATCCGATCGGTTCGAGGTCGATCGACATCGATTGGAGCGACGACGATTCGTCCATAAACTCGAGATAATCGAGGCTCTTTTGGTGTAGTACCGCATCGCTCGTGTAGATGAAGGGGGATTTTTCGTCGAACGAAGCGAGTTCGATGGGGAGGAGTTCTTCGGGGGAGTCCCAGATCAAGCCTTGCGATGAGGCGATCCAATAGGCATAATCGTCGATGTGTTGGATATCGGGATGTGTGAGACACGCCAAATCGAAGGCTTCGTAGTTTGCATGGTTTCGATAGAATTTGGCATCGATCGAGGCGTTTTTTGAGCTCGGCGACGATTGGCGTAGTGGTGGCGTGCCCGAATAGACATTGTCGGGGCGGTTTGCGATTCGTTCGAAGAGCGATTTCCATGTTATCGTCGTATCGTCGGCGTGGCTCATGGCGCGCCAGCGTTGTATGGCATGGACTTGTATGATGGGCACGCGTTTGCCTCGACATAGGCCATAAGTCGGGGCTTTGATGCATCGATTATCGACGCAGTAATCGCCGTTTTTACACGTCTTATCGCCGCACTTGCACCCCGACCGCTGCGTGCATTTGGGGTAACCGCGCACCGAACGGTATTCGATAGGCGTTTGCAATGGTTGCGTCGTCGATTGAAAGATACATTGTCCGTTATAACAAATCGTATATGGCGGGCATTGTTTTGAACCGCATGTATAACGCTTTGTATTCTTTTCAAACGATTTGGGATCGATCGTTTTGTCGTCGATGGTGAATCGCGATGGCGTGCATTCGTCGCCTTGTGCAATGGCGACTCGATTGCAAATACATGAGTTTGGATCGTTACAAATCCATCGATCGCCTTTGCATAGTGCGTTTTGTGGCATTTTCATGCCGTCGCAAGTGCACGATGTGCCGTCGAACGAGGCGCCTTGTGGGCAAAAGACATTTCCGGCTTGGCATCCTTGGTTGAGCGTGCAAGTCCATTGTCGATCGTGGCAGTTCCATCCGGTTGGTGTGTCGATGGCGACGTCGCCGCAAGCGCAAGCGCCCGATTGGCATGTCGCCGAGGCGGGGCATGTCGCGGATGCGCAGGCGCATCCATTGGGCAATGTGCAAGTCCACTTTGGATTTTTCGCCGAAAGGCTGGGCGATTGGCACGTATATCCGGCGCCTGGGAGCGAAGCGCCGCCACATATCGGTGCTTCGTCGATGCATTCGTAATCGACGCCAAACCGCTTGCCACCGCATTGTGCATCGGGCGATTGGGCAAACCAACCGCGAGCCCCACTTGCTAGGGATTTGCAGGCATAAGAAGGTTTTTTCGACGAGGCATCGAACGATTTGGGCATTGGCTTTTGCGTTGCGGTGGCCGGATCGGTGCAATAGATGGTGCCATCGATGCAAACTTGCCCATAGAGGAGTTGTTTTGCGCCGCACGTTGGGCGTTTTCGCTTTGCGTTGCCCGTCATGCAACCGAATTGTGGCGAGCAAATGTCGCCATTATGGCAGATATCGCCGTTACAACTGCACGTATCGGATTTGCAGACGAAGACGCGGTGATCGTCGGCTTCTGGGTCGACTTTGCATTGATAGACGGCGGGCGTTTGTGCGATCGCGGCGAGGTTTTCGGCGATGTCGAAGATATCGGTTTCGCGAGCGTCTTCGTAGCATTCTTCCCATCCGTATCGCTTGGCAAAAAAGAGCCATAGGTCTTGGTCGCGAGCAGGCGAGAGCGATTCGCCAAAGGCGATATATAGGCCGTTGGCAAGCGAGCACCCCGATTTATCGATGCAAATAGAGACTGTATCGAGGAGTGTATGTCGGTTTTCGATAGGGGTAAAATGCGCCAAAAGGCCCTTCGAAGCGATGCATTTGCCATCGATACAGGCGCCGTGGCATTGTGCGACGTTGCCGCACGGGGGCGCGTCGCGCAGTATCAATCCCGAGTTGTCGTGTGTCATACATTGGTCGAGTTCGGAATCTTCGATGTCGATATCGAGGCATAGGCAAGCCGACCCGACGCACGAAAACCCTTGCCCGCATGTGTTCTTTGCACATTTACAAGCTTTGGCTGTTTTGCATATATAACGAAACGATCCTTCGACGTCGTCGATATGCGATAAAGCGTTGAATTCATTGATATCTCGTTCGTATATAATATTATATTGCGTCGTATTGGGAATGTTGCGAAAATCTTTGCAATCGTTGCCATCGTGAGTAGCAAAACATGGGGCGTCGGAAGATTGGCGTTCGAAGCGGCATCCCTTTGGGTTTTGGCATAGCCATGTATCGTCGGCACATATATAATCGGCGGCATGTGGATATTGTGGTTTATCGCCGCACCAACCGCGCCCGTCTCTATATATGGCGTATGTCGAAACGGGCGTCGTCGGGCTTTTGCAACCCGTTCGATTCGTGCACATCCAACCGCGCTTTGTACAAATATAATCGCCATCGTTGGGGAGCGATGGATAGGGGGCATCTTTGCAAAAGACTTGTTGATTTCTGCATTCGGCGCGAAACGAAATGGCATTTGTGCCGCACGAACACGGCGGTGTGACGCATATCATCTTTTGATGATGGCAGACATAGCCCGAGTCGTAGGGCATCGATTCGGAATGGGCGCCGCAGAAGATCGTTTGATTTCGGCAAGTTTGCCCTTTCATCATGGGCAAATCGGCGCAATACTCGTGACCCGTCACAGAACGGTAGCCAGCAGGCGCATGGCCATTGGCATCGTCGCATTCGAAGTTTTCGTAGCCCAATGGCAAATCGCCCCCCAAAACGCGCCCATCGACGACTTGAACTTTGACATCGCCACATTCGCACGATCCTTGGCAATCCCACCGCAGTTCCAGGCGATGATAATCCCATAGGCATGCATAATTGCCACCTGGGTGTTTGTGCGCCCCGCACCAAGCCGCATCGGCACGATAAGTGCTACCTTGCGGATATCGATTGCCCTTTGCATAACAACCGCTTGCGCGATAACAGGTATATTGGCGAATGTCGTTGCTGGGCTTGTCGTCGCTCGATTTTTGCGCCGCTTGTGGCAAGACGCATTGCCAAAAGCGCGCTTCATCGGGGGGCAAATCTTGGTCGCCGCATCGGCAAGCGCCGCCCGCTACGGGTTCGCCTTGTGCACAATTCGCCAGTGCCGTGTTGGCATTATCGTCGCCATGGGTGGCGATTGCCGGCATTTGGGTAGGATTGGCATTTTGCGCCGTTTGCGAATCATTTGTCGCGGGGGCTTCGTTGGCGTGGCGTTGCCCACACGATGCGATCGGCGCCAGCAAAGCGGCTATGGCTGCCAACGCCAGAGAATGCCGCAAGCGGCTGTTTTGCCATGTATCGCCAAAAGTCTTTTTCATCGTTCTCTCAAAAATACCGTGCAAGAGCCCCAGTTCGGCAATGGGCGCATACGCGCACAAAGCGAGCGATGGGCGCAAAAGCGCCCCCGTCCGCATCGATATAAACGACAAACGGTTTTTTTTGCAAAAAAATAAAAAAAGGCGTTGACAGCCGCTGAAACAGTGCGTATAAGGCGCCTCGTTCGGGAGCCGATATCGGCTTCGGATGCGTTGAAACATGCGAGGATGGCGGAATTGGTAGACGCGCCAGTTTGAGGGGCTGGTCCTGGTTTACAGGGTGGGGGTTCGACCCCCCCTCCTCGCATTTTTTACAACTCTTTGAAATTAGAATCTTTTTTTGTGCTTATGCGAGGATGGCGGAATTGGTAGACGCGTCAGTTTGAGGGGCTGGTCCCGGTTTACGGGGTGGGGGTTCGACCCCCCCTCCTCGCATTTTTTATAAAAGACCTTTCTTTTGAGAGGTCTTTTTTTTTGCCTTTTTGGGTTTCTAGTTTTTAGTTTGAAAATGAACATCATTTACATTTTTGTTCGATTTGTGGTGTTCTTTTTGGAACTGCGTATACCGAATGACAATTTCGATTTACGTCTTTGCATTGGCATTTGGCATGGTTTGTCACATCGGAAACCCCTAACGGGGTTTATATGAATTGTGGATTTGTTTAACCCCCGGCGTTGGGGCGGGGCTACTCGCCCCAAACCCCTAACGGGGTTTATATGGATCATTTGATAGATCTAGCTCAACAATTCGCCCTAAATGATTTCTTTCCGTGGTGTTCTGGATCTGTGTATACGAATGGCAATATCGATTTGCGTCTTTGCATTGGCATTTGGCATGGTTTGTCACGTCGGAAATCCCTAACGGGGTTTATATGAATTGTGGATTTGTTTAACCCCCGGCGTTGTGGCGGGGCTACTCGCCCAAAACCCCTAGCGGCGTTTAAGGACTAGAATTAGAACATGCCCGAATACCATTGTAGAGTGATGCCCGCCGTCATGTAGTCGGTGTCGGTGAAGACGAGGTGGTATGAGAAGTAGAGGCCGATGCCGAATTGTCGTATACCGCGGTATTGCATGCCGATATCGAAATCGATGCCCATGCCGTGGGCGTCTTTGTGCCATTTTTTATGCGTATCTTCGGAGAAGATCGACGAGATGTAGATACCGGCCCAAGGGACCCATTGTAGGACGTCGAGGACGTAGTTTGCGCCGAGTCGGATGTTATAGAGCCCGAGAGCGCGTTTGTCTTTTGTCTGTTGTGCGCCGTAGAAGCCGGCGCTGGCGCCGAGTTCGAGAGCGTCGAGAATGGCATAGCGCGCGAATATGCTGGCGCCGGCACCGTAGATGTCGGCGGCAGGGAGCAGGATGGCTTCGGGCGCCGCGCCGGCGGTCCAGTCGCCTTCGAGGGCTTTGGATGTCGATGGGGCTAGGGCTAGGGCAAGAGTCGAGAGAACGAATGAGATAGGTGCGAAATGGCGACGTAGCATGGCATTTTGGCTCGCAAGGGGACGGGGGCGTTACGGGGGCGCCCCCCGTAGAGGGGGTAGGGCGGTACCGCCGGCGTAGGCGAACGTAGGGGGAGACTTCCCCCACCAAAAAAATGTATAAAGATGTGTAAGCGTATATAAAAGAGCGTGCGTGTGAAAGAGTGTGTGATTGAAGGTGTGTGCGCGCGAGTGTGTGTGAAAGAGCGTGCGTGTAAAAGCGTATGTGTGAGTTAGTGAGTGTGAGTTTGCATGCTAGTGTGTGAGTGCGTGCGCGTATAAAAGAGTGTGTGTAAATGTATGTAAGTGTATATGAATATACATATAAATATACTAGATGGCGGGTATAGTGACGGAATTGTCGAGTGATTCGATGATGAATTCGGCGATGCCGATGTCTTCGCGTTCGGTTTGTAGGATGCGTGTGGGTAGTGATTTGTGGTCGATCATGCGTTTGAAGTTTGGAGCGACGAGGGCGGTGACGGTGGGCGGCGCGGAGGGTGGGATGGTGATGAGCGCGTAGGCGTTGGTGGGTGGGGCGCCGAAGAGGCTTCGGGGGCCGGAACCGAGTGCGGGTGCGGAGATGGTGCGGAGCTCGCCGATGTGGCCGGGGTAGTAGATGTGATGGTGGCCCGAGATGTAGATGGTGCGCGGGGCGGCTTGTAGGAGTTGTCGCAGGCGAGGGCTGGAGGCGGTTTCGAAGAATTGGTTGAAGTTGATGGGGGAGAGTGGGAGGTGGCCGAGGACGAGCGTGGCGCGGGCGGATTTGGCTTGTGTGAGGGTGGTTTGGAGCCAGTCGAGTTGTGGGTCGTCGTCGCGGATGGGGCGCGTGATGTCGAGTGCGATGATGAGGATGTCGCGCGTGGTGACGGCGTAGTAGAATGGGAATGCGCCGCCTGGTAGCATGGTCGCGCGTGGTAGGCGGTTTTGGAAGGCGCGGGCGTAGGCGTCGCGTTCGGTGGCGTATTGTGGGTATGCCGAGGCGTCGTGATTGCCGGGTGCCATGATGAAATCGATGTTGTTGTCGAAGAAGACGTCGCCGATTTGGTAGTGGAAAGCGCGCCACATGGCGTCGTAGGGGAGGTTTGGCTTTTGGCCGGCGACGAGATCGCCTGGGCTGACGACGATGTGAACTTGGCGGCGTATGATGTCGTCGACGGCGGCGCGGACGGTGGGGGAATAGCCGATGGTGCCGTAGCTTGAGTTGATGTCGGAGATGACGGCGATGCGTATGGCGTCGGGGGCTGGTGGAAGTTCGGGCGCGGGTGGGTAGCGGTCGGGAACGGGCGACGGGGAGGCGGGATCGGTGGGGGCCGCTTGTTTGGCTTGGTCGGCGGCGGCTTGGTCGGCTTGGTCGGCTTGGTCGGCGGCTGGCGCAGAACTAGAATCGGCGCGGTTGGCGTCGTCGGGCGTTGGGGTACACGACGTGAGTAGGAGGGGGATGGTGAGTAGGATGGGGGTGATGCGTGGGTTCATGGACGGTTGGCAATTAGCAATTAGCAATTAGCAATTAGCAATTAGCAATGAGCAGTTAGCAGTTAGCAATGAGCAGTTAGCAATTAGCAATGAGCAATGAGCAATTAGCAATTAGCAATGAGCAGTTAGCAATGAGCAGTTAGCAATGAGCAGTTAGCAGTTAGCAATGAGCAGTTAGCAGTTAGCAATTAGCAATGAGCAGTTAGCAATGAGCAGTTAGCAATGAGCAGTTAGCAATGAGCAATGAGCAGTTAGCAATGAGCAGTTAGCAATGAGCAGTTAGCAGTTAGCAATGAGCAGTTAGCAGTTAGCAAT
>SAMEA104315420__coassemble_1208_pt1 | contig 12290 bp, 5 predicted proteins | sample SAMEA104315420__metabat2_high_PE_047 | metagenome-assembled genome bin SAMEA104315420 (sample SAMEA104315420) | gut metagenome | biome: Monkey gut; feature: monkey-associated habitat; material: faeces | place: China | collected 2013 | reverse complement strand
CCCAACGGGGGCGCGAAATAGGCGATGAAAAACGGCGCCGTATTGATGTGCCCCCACTCGGGGGGCGCGAAATAGGCGACGAACCCAAACCCCACATTACGCCTTTGTGCAAGCCGAGTCGTTCGAGAAGAGATCTTGGTAGGTGTACTCGAATTCGATCATGATATCGTCGACGTTATCCCAGTTGACTTTGGCGTTTTCACCGATTGTCGGGTCGATGAGGACGGTGTAGGACGTCGCGAATGGGTAGCCCGAGAGCGTTTGGTTGGCTTCGGCGTAGGCGTTGAGGCCGGCGCGCGGCGATACTTTTTTGTCTTGGACGTAGAAGACCGACTGTTTGCCGTAGGTCGTTTTGTTGCCCAAGACCGAGACGATGTCGGCGATGTTGGGCTGGCACGAGGTGAGCGTCGTTTGGCCGTTGTAGAAGATGGTGAGCGTTGGATTGACGATGGTGCCGTCTTTGGAGAGGTTATCGCCGACGAGTTTGACGCTAATCGATTTGATCTTGCCGTTGCACGTGGCGGCAAGGTTGAGGGCGTCGCGGATTTTGATGTCGAAGGTGGCGGCGCGCAAGTCGGATTTTTGGAGCAAATCGGCGACGGTGGTGTCGACGGTGTAGCGCGTGAGTGCGTTGACGGGGATGTTGCCCTTTGCCATGACGGCGCGGAAGCGTTGGGCTTTCGTCATGGTGGCGAAGTCTTCGTTGATGCCCATCAATTCGCGCACGCTGAGTTCGACTTTCGATTGCGTCGAGGGGGCGCCGCATTCGCTGGCGAGCGTTTCGATGCGATCGACGATTCCATCGAGGTCGTTGGGGCTCTTTGCCAAATAGATGGCACGGCGCAAATCGACGAACGGACGCACGCCCAAATACTCGACGACGGCCAAGTAATCGTAGACGCGTTCTTTGGCGAGTTCGATTTTCGATTCGACGACTTCGAGGTCGCTGGCGTTGGAGAAGACTTGCGCGGGCGATGAATAAATCGACGCAATCGATGAAAGGCGAGCATTTGCCGCATTGTATTGCGCCTCGAGGATTTGGGCTTTTTGAACGAGGCTGAAATATTCGACGAGTTTTCGTTGACGCGCGATTTTGGCCTTTTCGATGGCGGCTGTTTTGACGATCAAATCGGCTTCGAGTTTTAACAATTCGCCGCGGCGGTCTTCGAGAGCCATCACATCGCGGTCGTAGATTTCGGCGATTTCGCGGTCAGCTTGGATTGTGTCGATCTGCTGCTGAAGCTTTTCGTTTTCGTCTCCGAGTTTCAATCGCATTTGTTCGAGTGCATTTTGTAGTTTGGCGATTTCATTTTCGCTCTTGGCGATGTCGAAATCGGTTTGTCGATCGAGTTTTTCGATTTCAAATTCGCGTTTGGCTTGATCGTTTTCGAGCTTTGTCGCCTTCGCCGTTGCCGCGATATCGACGCCGAGTTTTGCGGCATTTGCCGCGATCTGAGCAGCAGTCCCGGCCGTAATGATTCCGCCTCGAACGGCGGCTGCCGCTTCTTCCGAGGCCATAAAGCCCTTGGCATCATCGAAATACGCCGCCGCCGCCTCGGCAACAGCCATCGACGTATCGCCCGCAAATTCCAACGACATCGACGATATCGTCAGACCCCTGATCTGATTGCGCAACGACGTATCGCCATCGAGACCTGCTTGTGCCAACGTATCCCAATTTTTCATCTGGGCCTCTTGCGCTTGGAAGACCTTTTCCTGCGCTTCGCATTCCTTCTTGAGCAATTCCATCTCTTCGTCAGAGATCTTGTTCTCGTTCTCTTTGATCTGCGCTAAGAGTGCTTCATACGCCTTGCGTGCGTCTTTGCGATCTTTATTGAGTTTTTCGATCTTTTCTGCATACGCATTGGCGACCGACTTCGCCACGGCGATCTTCTGATCTAATGCTTGTTTTTCGGCCTCGGCAGTTTCCAAATCTTTCGTCGCTTCGCGATAAGCGAGGATGGCGGCACCGGCGGCACCAATCGAGGCGTCCGTCGATTCGATGTCGCCAATATTGCCATTTTCGTCGACGCTCAAACCGCATTCGAACGGTTCGACGACGATCTTTTCGCACGTATCAAACGATTTGCATTTCGCGGGCAAGCCACAAATCTCCGCCATTTCGCCTTTGAGATTCTCTACGTTGGCTTTGAGCGTCGCCTGAATACTCGCTTGATCGAATCGTCGCGATTCGAGTTTTTCGAATATCGCCGTTTTCTTGTCGCTCGCTTGCGAAACGGTCTTATTGGCGGCGGCTTTGCGTTCTGCCAACAATTTCGTCACATCGTTCGTGCCATCGACCGTGGTCGAGACGGCGACTTCGGCATCGCGCATAAACACGAGGCTATCGAACGATCGGTCGAGGCTATTGAGATCGTTCAACGTCGACGCGATTCCCGTTCCATAGGCGGCATTGAGCGATTCATTGCTCGTCGCCTTGTTGACCGACGTCTCGATCGCCGCCACCATATAGAGATCGAGCAAATTGGGGCGAATGCTCGCCGCGGCCGTCGTTCGCTTCGCCGTCTCGGTATAGAGCGCATTATAGCGGCGCGTGGCCAATCCGAGCGCATCGCTAGCCCCTTGATGCGCATCGGCATATTCGCTCAAAATCGCATCTCGACGCGATTGAATATCGTCGTTTGCCACGGGTAGCGTAAACATTTCCATCGCAGCCTGCCCAAACTGCGATTTGACGACGTTCAAATGCGCCGTCAAAACGGTGGCATTCCATCGGTTGAGCAAATCTTCGTTGAACGACTCCAAGGCGGCCGAGGCGATGCGAGGCGCATCGGCATTTTCGAGCCAATCCTTGCGAATTTCAATATCGTTGCGATACGCCGCAAACTGCTTGCCAACATACGATTCTCGCATGAGCGTCGCCCAAGTGTCGAATGCGGCGAGCTTTTCTTCGTCGGTGAGCTTATCTTCGGCAGCCGCTTTCGCATCGGCGATGTAGAGATGGGCGAGCAAATCGGCACCGCAGACGAATTCGGGGCGTTCCTTGCAGACTTCTTCGCCCCTGGCACACGCATCCAAAAACTTATCAAACGACTCGTATCCCGTCTTCTCGCTCAATCCCGCATTATCGGTTGAGCTCAAGAAATCGGTAATGATATCGCTCGTCAAACGCGCCTTACTCGTTGCCGCATGCGCCGCCTCGATGACCGATTTCGTCGCCGCCAAAACACACGATTTCGACAATTCATTCAATTTCGATACATCGGTTACATGGCACTCTGCCGCTTGGGCATCGAACAGCGCCTTCGCATCGGTGAGCGTGCAACGCGGTGCCGCCAACGACGCGATATCGCGCGTCACACTCGTCTCTGCCTTGTGATCCGTTTTCACGCTAGCGTCGTTCCAATCTTTCGCCATCGCATGGTGCATCACGATACGCCCTTCGACGATTGCATTATTCCATTCTTTTTCGCCTTGGGCGTTCTGAACCCGATAAAGCCCTTGAATAATGTCGCGTGCGTACCCCGTCCATTGTCCATACGTCGCATCGAACGCGCTCAATTCGACGCGAATCGAACGATTGATTTGCAAATCCGATCGCACGATTTCGCTGCCATCGACCACGTAGCCATTCGTCCCAAACACGGCTTCGAAGCACTTTCCATCGGTGCTATGGCAATTCGAACCACTCGACTTTTTCATCGCCACTTTTGCCCAACGCGTCTTGCCTTTCTCGGCATTCTCGGGCGAAAGCAAATCGTTCTGGCTCACGGGTAAATACAAATCGATCGACGTCACATCGTCGTATTTCGTCGCCGTCTGTGGCTTGACATCCAACGCCATGCGAAGCGGAACAGCCGCACCACCGAGCACGTCGGCATTCATATAACCCTCGAAATAGCCGCCAATTTCCTGCATCGGCGCCAGTTGTACCGACCACGATCCGGCACTCGAAACGATCGTCAACGCATCGATATCGCCCTTGCTCCCGAGCGACGATTTCGTCGTCGGCAACACGAACTTATACACATACGCCTTATACTTTTCCGAACCGACTTCTTCTTCGCGCTCGACTGGCTCGGCATATTTGGCCACCTGCGCCGTCCCAGCCCCATCGTCGACGCGATACATCAACGTGCCAACATGATTGGCCAGCACGAGTTCCGCCTCGACCGTATCGGCACGCAAAGGCACATAAATTAAGCTCTTCGGCGCCATCAGCACCTCGGCCGTCGGCACGACATCGGCCACCACCGCCGTCATCGTTGCGAGCGCACGCGTTTTCGCCTTGTTATCCTTTATACAACGACCATTCGCATCGCACGTCCCGACTTTGCACGCCGTCGCCGCATCGCACTCTTTCGCGCACGCCCCACGGAAGCAAAACAGCCCCGCCGCGCAATCCGCATCGATCGCGCAACCGCTCTTCGACTCAAAATCGAGCAATTTCGGCGTCGGTTCGACGACTTCTCCACCCGGTTTCTCGGGCTTCTCGTCGGCATCGCCGCTGTTATCGCTACAACCACACATCGCTATCGCCGCAATACAAATCGCCGCCCATCGCTTTGCGTCCATTCTTTTCCCCTTATTTTCAGTCACGTATCCATAATTATCAAATCTGGTCTAAACACCGATTCAAACAGACCAAATTCGCACCAGATTTGCGCATTTTAGCCGATTCCCCCCTCGATGAAAATATTTTTTACTTTTTTTTCGCACTTTTCTTTTACGACTTTTCGCCCTATCTCGCGCTTTGCGCTCAATACGGGCTCTGCTTTTTCGCCATTTTGCGCAGGCTGCGTCGTCAGCGTCGCCACTCGGGCGGCGGGAACGTACCTCAGTACGCCCCCTTGCCCTTGGGCTAGCTTCCTAGCATCTGCATCAAACTGACAAAAAAGCGTTTTCTATCGCCCTATTGCCGTTGGCAATACGGGCTCTAAGTCGCCCTATCTCGCGCTTTGCGCTCAATACGGGCTCTGGGTCGCCCTATTGCCGGCAGGCAATACGGGCTCTGAGTCGCCCTATTGCCGGCAGGCAATACGGGCTCTGAGTCGCCCTATCTTGCGCTTTGCGCTCAATACGGGCTCTGCTTTTTCGCCATTTTGCGCAGGCTGCGTCGTCAGCGTCGCCACTCGGGCGGCGGGAACGTACCGCAGTACGCCCCCTTGCCCTTGGGCTAGCTTCCTAGCATCTGCATCAAACTGACAAAAAAGCGTTTTCTATCGCCCTATTTCGCGCTTTGCGCTCAATACGGGCTCTGGCTGTGCGATTGCCCACGCCACATTTCCCATTTTTACGACGATATTTGCTCGCCGTTCTTGGCTCGTGTATTCATCCAGCTTCCCCGGTAGCCGCCTACGGCGTCAACCGTCCACCATTTCACCGCTAGCCGCCTGCGGCGTCAACCGCCCCCTGCCTTACGGGCTTTTTTGCTGGTCTCCCCACAAAAGCCTAAAAATATCTATAGTCAACGGTGATTTCGATGATGGTGGCATTTTTGAATGTCGGGAGCCAGAATGCCTTTTTGTCAGGGATTCGAGCCATTCGAGCCATTGCCCCCGCGTTATAGGCGTAATCGATAGACGTTTTTTCGTTATAGTAGACGTATGTTGGGTGATTGAGCCGTTTTTCGACGCCATTCTTCTTGATGGCGAACAGTCCTTCCGACGAGATAGTCATGAGTGCATCGTCGATTTCGAGCATATCGAAGACCGTGCCGGGGATATGCGTTGCATTGGCGGCGTTCAGATTTGCGTTTAGGGGCGATTGATTGGCGTTATATCGATATATATTGCCATCTTGTGCAATATATATCGTTCCATTATCGCCAAACGAAACGGCTTGTGCATTGCAAAGTGCGTCGTCGGTCAATATGCGTTCGACGACAGAATCGCGTTCGATACTATTGGCATTGGGAATGCGCCAAATCGTGCAAGTATCACGCAACCACATATAGACGGCGTCCGATTTGTCGAAGTCCATTTTTCCGAGTTCTGTGCCGAGTTTTGCCGTTCCAATTGTCGCGGAATTGGGCAAGCCAATGCCATTTCCAAACGATTGCATCCAAGCAATCGATCCATCGTGAGATTTTGAGCCTTGCATGACGAATATCGACGATTTTTGCGCTTCGTCGTTAGTCTGTTGGTCATCGCGTCGTGTGGGGGCAAAGCGAGCTGCGACATAGACACTTGATCGATCACAACTCACAGTTGGGTTATCGATGATTTCGTATTCGGTATCATTCAACGAAAATGACGAGCAAATTGGAGTATTGTTTGCGTTTGGGGAATTATATGAATTTGGAATAATTGTACACATTGCATTGGGCGTTGTATAAACCCAAGATCCGTCGCCACATGTAGCGAAATTTGTACTTTCTGTAGGCAATGTATACAACAACTCACCTTCTTCGGAGCATAGTCTAGATCCTTGGGCAGTATGAATTCCCCATATACATATATCATCGTTGCATGCGTGCGATATTGCATCGATGCCAAACTCGGCGGCTTGTTTAATGCATGAGTTTTCGACGTTTTTCCATATATTATCGCCATCGAGTCGATAAATGCTCCCATCGGATCGAGCGATCCAAATGGCGTCGTGATTTGGGCTAAAGTCGACGCCGACGATATCGTTCAAAGCGACGTCGGCGCGGGCGGCGCCATCGCGTATAGGTTGATCGCCCGTTCCGGCGATGACGATGCTCTTGTCGCCTGCGAGTTCGTGACCGAGTATCGATTCAGGGCCAGAAAACACGTTAGTCGCGATGATATATTGTCGATCGTCGAATTTTTGGACGCTGACGAGCAAATCGCCGTGGATGTTATGCGCCGTCATCGCCGAAACGGCGATGCCATCGTTATAAAAATCGTACAAATCGGATTCGCCATGAGATTTTGGCACGAACCATCCACCTTCGAAGACGTCGTTCATTGAAAGCGATTTCGATCGATAAATCGTCGCCCTTCCTTGTTCGGGCAATAGCATCAACAGGGCAGATCCCGTTGCCGCGAGTTTTGGAACGCTTGTCAATTTGAAGACATCGCTCGAACACGGAGCCCCTGTTTGTGATGGCGACTTAAAAAAAGCGGGCACATAAGACGTTTCAAACGATCCCATCTTATCGAGAGACAAGAAGTTCATGGCGTTTCCGACTTTATACCATGCGCGTTGTTTTCCGTCGGTTGCTAGGGCATCGATGGCGCCGATGCGCATCAATTCGACATCTTTCGTTTTCATATTGACTAGGCTCAATCGCTCGATCGTGGGCGCATAGGCGAGGGCGAAAGCACCATCTAGCCAAGAATAGAGAGACGTCGTACCGACGAGGGCGCTATATGCATAGGGCGAGGCTTTTCCGTCGTGATACAAACTGCCGAGGCGTTCATCTTGAGTTTTTGCGCCGTCGATGCAGATGGCATGAGTTTCCCAATCCGAGTGCGGCAAGCGCCAAAAGCTCCCAGCTTTGGCATCGAATGCCAGATCGTATTCGCCCCAAGGGGCTATGCCGCTCGTATGTTCGAGCGGCGACACAAACCAATCGACCGATCCGCTAGCTCTGAGTGTTTCCCAATCTATCGATTCGATATCGACGACGAGCACGTGCGAAGCGTCTTTCCAGTATGGCGAATATACTTTGCCATGGCGTGCGATTATCGTCGGCGAGGCGGGCAAATGATAAGCATAAAAGTCTTCTAGATTGCTGGGGGGCGTTCGCACGCCGTTGCCCGTCACAACGACGACTTTATCGATCGATTTATCGATAGCCAACAATCGTGCGGGCAAATACGCCCCTTCGAATGTCTCCCAAGCATATAAAATGCCTGCATCTTCGACGACATGTGTAAACTGAGCAAAAGATCGCCCAACGTCGCGAGCATTGCCCGATTCGCCTTTGGCATCTGCCGCTAGGTTCCCAGCGATGCGAATCAGTTTTGCAGATTTCAAGCTATCGAATGGCGCGTTTTGTGATTCATTCCCCGTTCCCTCGGCATCTGCCGCCATTGTCGTTTCATAAATGGCGTTGCCAAACACCCAATAGACGTTTTTCGTTCCGCGCCCAATGCCTCGGAATTGCCCGAAATCTGCCGCTTCGATCGACATTTCATCCATTGCCACGGGGCTATGTTCGTCGCGATGATTTGTTCTTTTCCCGATGACTTCGACCGCTCCCGTCGTCCGATCGAGGGCAATGATCGGGCGCCCTGGCGCCGATAAGACATACTGATGATCGCCAATCGACGTCAGGCTATAGCCCCAATCATTCCCCCACGGTTCATCGCCTAACAAAAGCTCATAATCCGATAAATCCCAGACTATCCGCTTCGATCCGCGATTGACTTCGACGATTTGGCGCGTTCCTCTGTCGGCATACATCCATCGTTCCGAATCGATTGCCACCACTGCCGAGGGTACCCACGCGCCCGATATCTGCGTTTCGTCGATATTGTCGGCGATATAGGCTACTCGAGCATCGTCAAATGCCCCACCGTTCCAGCCATTATCGCCATCATCACAGCCACACACACGCCATGCCACACACAGTGCAAAACACCCCAAAAATAACGACGTTCTTCTACGCATTCCCGCAATACCTATTCCTTCACAATGGCACAAAGCACTCATCTGCATCGATTCAGCACGCACCAACATTCCAAACGCATCGACATTCCTCGACGCATTCCACATCATGCCCATTCCTTCACAATTGCACAAAGCTTCCAAACGCATCGACGTTCTTCGACGCATTCCACATCATGCCTATTTCTTCACAAAGCTTGCTCAAAATGCGCTATGGTGCGCGCCGTTTGCCATCTCCGAGCGCATGCGCTTAAAGGTGGCGAGCCAATTTTTCGCGTTCTCCGTCGCACGGCGCCACGCCGCCTCTCGACGAAGCCTTTTAACACGATTTCTACGCCATTCCCAACCTTCGACTCGGTCTCGATTGCACGATTCATTGGCTATATTGATTGGCTATGTGTTGCGATTTCCGAGCATTCACCATCACTTCAAAAGAGTACACATGACTTCGACGAACGATAAATCCAGCATGCAATGTGACCAAACATCGACATCTCACGACGTTCAAAAATCCGGCGATCTAGCCAAATCCGACATTCGCAGCACGCTACCCGAAGAGCTCGAAACGATACTCGTCGACGAACTCGGCGAAAAAAAGTTCCGTGCCGCTCAAATCCTTCGATGGGTCTTTGAAAAACGCGCCCAATCCTGGGACGAAATGACAAATCTCTCCAAATCCCTCCGCGAAAAACTCGCCAATCGATTCGATCTCGCACCTTTGCCCATCGCAGAAGAGCACATTGCCAAAGATGGCACGAACAAGATCGCCTTCCCGCTCCACGACGGCAGCATCGTCGAATCCGTTCTCATTCCCACCCCCGACCGGCTCACGCTATGCGTATCGTCACAAGTCGGTTGTAAATTCGGTTGCGCTTTCTGCCGCACCGCTACGCTCGGCTTCCATCGCCATCTATCGGCAAGCGAAATCATTCAACAAGTCCTCGTCGCTCAAGAAGTCGCCCATCGTCGACTCGATCGACGCATCACAAACATCGTCTTTATGGGCATGGGCGAGCCACTCGATAATTACGAAAACGTCGTTAGAGCACTCAAGATCCTGCTCCACCCGCAAACGCTCGACTTTTCGCGCCGAAAAATAACCCTCTCCACCGTCGGTCACGTCACAGGCCTCCAAGCACTCGCTCGCGAAAATCTCGGCATCAATCTAGCCATTAGTTTGCATGCCGCCAGCGACGAATTGCGCAGCCAAATCATGCCTGCCAATCGCATTTGGTCACTCGACGAACTTTTCAATGCGCTACGTGCTTTCCCGCTCGACGCCCGTCAACGCATCACCTTCGAATACATCATCATCCACGATCTCAATCACAGCGCGCACGACGCCAATCTGCTCGTCAAGCGACTCCACGGCATTCCTGCAAAAGTCAATCTCATCGGCTTCAACGCCTTCGATGGCTGCAAATTCCAATCCCCTACCGAAGCCGAAATCGTCGAGTTTCAAGAACGGCTCCTTCGCAAAGGTCTCTCGACATCGCTCCGGCTTCCTCGTGGCGACGACGAACTCGCCGCGTGCGGACAACTCGGCCACAAAGGCGAATAACGCATCAAGGCGTCGACGGCTGTGCGCAGCCCCAATGCTAACAAAAGTCGAATCGTATGCTGCGCACGCGCTTGGGATATTTCAAAATGATTTCGACGACGGGCGCATCGGGGGTGCCCCACGAGGCCGTTTCTTCGTCGCATCGCACGTGATAATCGACGATTTGCCCACGCGACTTGGCTCGCATGAGCACAGCCGTAGCACACCGAGCTAAAGCCCCCCATAAATCCCGATTGTTCGTCGGATGCGCCGCAAGACACGTCGCACAAGCGTCTTGCAAAGTCGCTTGTAGCCACGCTTCGAAAGCCGACTCCTCGTCGGCAAATACCTGCACATCGGGTGCATCGACTTTTGGCGCCGTTTCGGTGCGAAGCGATCCACTCGATCCATATAGAGCAACGACGCGACGCCTCCCGACGGTCTTGCCAACGAGCACTGCAACGCCACTGTGCGCAAGAGTCTGCGCCGCATCGAGCGAGATATCGGGCATGTCGTGCACACCACGAAGATATGGAGCACACCCCAAAACGAGTGGTGCGGCAAGGCACGATGCGGGGAGTTTATCGGCAGAACGCCGCCCCGGCGTAACCGTTTGAATGCGTGGCCACGTCGACGTCGCAAAACGAGGAAGACACTTCTGACGCGCCACGATTTCTTCTATCGACGCCCCTTCCTCCGGATCGAGTAATACAACCATATCGCGCCCGGCACTCGCTTTGGCACAAATGCTACACACGTCGTCTTGAATGTGCGCATCGCAAATCCCTGGCAACACAATCGCATCGAGATCTTCAGCCGCATCGAGGAGCCTCTCGACAGCATCCACAACCGAGCTCAATTGGCTCGGATCGGCATGCACCGCCGTCGTGCGATCAATCCCATTCATCGTCGCATGACAAGCGGCATGCGCCGCCAAATAATCGTCGCGCTCGATCAACCCACATATCGCCTGAAACTTCGAAAAAGAATCGGTGCGCACGACGTGCGCAGGCGCATTGGGCAATGATTGAACAATTCCGAGATTCATGTCTTTCTCCCCTTCTCCTTGCGATCCTATCAAAACGCCCACACAGATCTATACAAGAGCTGTGTCTCAGCTTACCTCATTACGAATACCCGAAAACGCATTGCCTTGTGAAGAATCTTCTATGACCACAACTCGACTATCGGCCAACTTCAAGACATCATCGCGATCATTCTGACAACCTCACAGAATGTCAATCGTCACACTCTAGAGATAATAGAATTGCATTTCACAAGATAGAGAACCCAAAATGCCATCGTCAGGATGATACTCACAGGATGTACTATCTAGGATGGAACATCTAGGATGATTACTTTCATATCACAGGATGTAACCTCTAGGATGGAACATCTAGGATGATTACTTTCATATCACAGGATGTAACCTCTAGGATGGAACATCTAGGATGATTACTTTCATATCTCAAGATGTAATATCTAGGATGTAATATCTAGGATGTAATATCTAGGATAGTTACTTTCATTTCACAGGATGGAACAATAAAAATGTCATTGTAGGATGATACAAAACGCGTCATTCCGCCCAACACAAGAGCTATAAAACGCTGTAATTTCAATGCTTTTCGCGATATGTGATATTTTTTTAATAATTTTTCTTGACTTGTAAAAAGCGGTAGCTATCATGAAAGACACAAAGACGAATGTTGCATTTGTCGATGCCTTCATAGACGATTATTTCGTCATTTTTTTGTTATTCGGGTTACTTTTGCCTTTCTATATTCAATTGCACAGTATTGTCTTGTCCGCGTCAACATTGTCACCTAGCGAGGTATAACGATGTCTTCACAGCAATCACTTTTTCCATTCGATCTCTTTAAGCTATGCTCACTCTATGCCGCCAACGGTCCCAAACCTGCCCCCAAAAAGCGCGGTCGCAAACCCATCAAAGACAAACGCGTTGTCGCCATTGCCCTCGAAGGCGATGTCTACGCCGATATCGCTGAAATCTGCAACGGCATTCAAATGCCCATTGCCTCGTATCTGCGCGAACTCATCTTACAAGCACATCGAGAAGGCATATTGCCAAGGAGTCAAACACATCATGTATCCCATTCTTAAACACCACCTGTGCCCACATTCACGAGCATCCCCTTACCCACATTCACTCGTTTGAGTCGCCAACTATCTCAATTTTCCCTCCCCC
>SAMEA104315420__coassemble_1191_pt1 | contig 12390 bp, 7 predicted proteins | sample SAMEA104315420__metabat2_high_PE_047 | metagenome-assembled genome bin SAMEA104315420 (sample SAMEA104315420) | gut metagenome | biome: Monkey gut; feature: monkey-associated habitat; material: faeces | place: China | collected 2013 | reverse complement strand
CGATAGCGAAATAGCCGCCCAAAAAGGCGTATTGAGCGATAGCGAAATAGCCGCCCAAAAAGGCGTATTGAGCGATAGCGAAATAGCCGCCACAAAAGGCGTATTGAGCGATAGCGAAATAGCCGCCCAAAAAGGCGTATTGAGCAATAGCGAAATAGCCGCCCAAAAGGCATATTGAGCGATAGCGAAATAGCCGCCCAATAGCTTGGCTTTGCCGCACGGCAAACGCCAAGCTACGCCGCCGTATATCGATAGGCGGCGCCCGTATATCGATAGGTGTCGCTTAGACGCCGACGGCTTGTTCTTCGAGTTTGTGTTCGAAACTCATGACGACGTATTCCATGGGTTTTCCGAGCGCGATGCCGACGTCGATGGTCATGACGCCGAGTTCGCCGTCTTCGACGGAATTGTTCGTTTCGTCGCACGTGACGTAGAAGGCGTCGTCTTGGACTTTTCCTGGGAAGTAGCCTGCGGCCCAGAGTTTACCGAGGAAGTCGGTGAGCATGCTTTTGATGCTGTCGCGCAGTTCTTTTCCGTTGATTTCGAAGACGACCCATTGCGTGTTTTCGTAGATGGCGCGTCGGACGGCGTTGAAGACGCGTCGCGACATGAGGTATCGCCATTCTGGTGCGTTGGTGAGCGCGCGCGCGCCCCATGGTCGGATGCCGCGTTGTGGTGCGTAGCGAATGCAGTTGACGCCTTTGTCGTTGAGTTCGGCGTATTGGCCTTCGTGCATGGGAGTGTAGATGCCGCTGAGGCCTTCGATGGTGACGTTGGCGGGAGCGCGGAAGACGCCGTCGTTTCGGTCGCATCGTGCGTAGACGCCGGCCATGAATCCCGATGGTGGGACGGGTTTTGGATCGCCTTCGTCGTTGAGCATGACGAGCCAAGGATAATACAGCGCAGCGAATGAAGTTTCGAATTTACTTCGGTAGTCGTAGACTTGTTCGGGTTTGAGGTCACGAGGCGTATCGAGGATGGCGAATCGGTCGCCCATTTTTTCGCAGTGAGCGACCATGGCGGTTTGTATGCCGATCATGTCGCGCGTGCTGTGGAATGATTCGCAGTTGTCGAGGAAAAATTGTAGGTCTGGGATGGCGACGAGATCGATTTCGTCGTTGGATTCGAGGACGCCCAAGCCGTATCGCGCGTCGGGTCCGTTGTTGTATCCGATGACGTCGTCGGGGGTGATGCCATTGAGACCGTCGCGGCCGCCGCGGAGTGCGATTTCGGTCGTTTCGTCGGGGTATTGTTCATAGCCGGTGGCGCCGAGTAACGAGACGCGGATGAGCTCGGATTCTTGAGCGATGACGCGAGCGACGTTTCGGGAGGCCCATTTTCCCATCGAAAGGTTGGTGTATTTTTCGGTGCGATTTTGTTTTGTGTCTTTGACGATCATATCGAATTCGAGCGAATCGATATAGGTGGGAGCGGCAGAGCGCATGGGGATGTCGATGGGATCGTTCCAGTAGACTTCGTTTCCGCGGACGCGTTCGACGGTGATAAATCGCTCGTTTTCGCCGTCGGAGAGTTTGAGTAGCATGCCGCGTTCGATTCCGCGCGTCGATTGTAGAGTCATCATCCTGGCGCCTTGTAGGATGTCGAGGGTGATGAAGTTGTGGACGCGAGCGGCATCTGGGTAGTTGATTTCGATGCTGAGCTGGTTGCCCCAGCTTCCTTCGCTAGAGGCGAAAACTTCGAGTGTGGGATATCCCGATCGGTCGAGTAGCTCGTATCGAGCTTTTCGCGCCAATTCGGATTTTCCGTTTCTGAAGACATGCGCGATGCGTATGACGTGGCAGCGCGTGCCGCCGTTCATGAAGAAGCCCCAGATACTGGCGTATAGGTAGCTTCCTTTGACGGGTTGGCCAAAATAGCGCAAGAATTGCTGCACGCTTTGTATGACGACGGGTTCGTTGAGGGGTCCTTTTGTGGCGACGCCAAGGAAGGCAGGGACGCCAGTTTCGCCCATAGAAACGCCGCGATCGACGCGCGGATTATCCTCGAAGTATACGCCGGGGAGCTTTACTTTTGCCATTTTGACCTCGCTATTGGCATGTTTTACCGCAACAATGGAACAAGCGCGAATTATCCGCCGCGACTCTCGTTGATTTCTTTGTTAATTTCGGAGATTTCGCGGATCCAGACTTGTCGTTCTTTGTGTTCCATATTGAGAACGTCGTCTATCGCCCAGTGGAAGTGGTAAGCGATATACGCTACCTCCTGATACAGCTTATCCAGGGGGTAGCTTAGTACCCCCCCAGGCCGGTTCCCATATCGACTTCAAATTCGTGTTTGCAAGCCGGGCATGAGACCTTGATAGAGGCGCTACCTTCTTCGTTGATTTTTCGGTAGAATTCTTGGAGATAGGCGAGGTCGGAGCTGAACAATTCTTCGATGATGTTGGGGGTAATCATGCGTAGAGTACCGAGTTTGGTGATGACTCGGCTGAGCAAGATGATGACGAGGTAGGCACGGTTTGCTTGGACGCGATAATCTTGCAAAGGTGCGATTTCGTCTTTAGCTGTCGCAAGGCGCATGACGCCTTCGCGGTGGAGGTTTCCGTCTTTGTCGACATAACCTTTCGGAAGTGTAAACTGAAACTCAGTCTGAAATGCCATCGTCACAACTCCAAAATACAAGCCGTCCACGCATGAGGGCAGCGTCGTTGATGAAATGGGCCAAAGCCCTAGCTACATAGACGCATTGTATAACGAATCGGCGATTGGGTGCAATGAAATTAGCATTCGCGGTATGATTTAAGGTCGGAAATAAAAATTCCCCGCGTAGCGGGGAATGTCTGTTATCCGAGGGTATAGGCTGCGATGACATCGGAATCGATGGGCCAATCGCCATCGAGTTTTTGGTGCAAGATGATGACGACGCGTTTGCTATCGGGTGTCCAGAAGGCGTTGATAATGCTCATATCGGCGACTTTCGTCTTCGTTGGGTTTGAGAAGATCGGGGCATAGCCTAGGGTCATCGATTGCTCGCCTGCCGAGAGCGTGAGTTGTAATGTTTCGCCGATGACCATGCCGCCGAGTTTGTATCCGGCTGGGGCGGCCATGCCGGCGACGTAGTTGGCATTGATGCCAAAGACGGCGACTTCTTTCGATTGGAGCGCGGCTTCGAGCGAAGTTTTGTTGAGCGGATAGACGAGTTTTGGCCCTTGACCGCCGATTTGATAGATGACGAGGGCTTTTCCGCCGAGTTTGCTACTTTGGAGAATGGCGTAGAAATCGGGATTTGCCCCGAAACCGACGAATTGCATCGAGATTTTGTCGGTATCTTGAGCGACGGCTTCGGTCGGGGCAAACGACGTCGCCCAAATCGTCGCCAGCCCAATGCCCATGGCTAGTGCGAAATGTTTGAATGAACGAATAGAGATCATCATTGCCTCCTATATCATGTTGGGGCGCACGACGCGATGCGCATGGCGTCATGCATCAAGAATTATGCCAAAATGAACGCCGAAATGCAAATCCCAGCGTTTCGGAACCGCTTGAATGCGCTAGTGGCGGCAGTTTTGGCCCCCCCTAGCGCATAGCGAGAGAAACGAACGAGAAGGGATTAGTTCAAGATGAAACCTTGTCGGAGCGAAACGGGCTTGCCCGAAAATTCCATGAATTTCCAGCGATTCTTTTTGCTATCGATGCATTTGATGAACGTCTCGGGGATGTTGTCGTTTTCGACGGTGAATTTTTCGACGACGCCCGTCGGTTCGACTTCGAAGCGGACGTAGAGCTTGCTGACGTTCATCGTGCCATTTTTGGCTTCACGTCGATGGCATTCTTGAACCGAACGCGAGATGGCGCTGAGCCCGATTTTGAAATGGTCTTGCATAGAAGCGGGTTTGGCTTTCGAGCCATTGACCGAGTTGGCATCGGCGAATTCTTGTTTGTGTAGAGCGACACCAGCGCGACCGTCGCGGCGCGTGCGAGCATCGTCGGCACCACCGTTGGGTGCGGCGGGTTCGTCTTGTGGTGCGGCTTGTGCCGTTTCGCCTTGTTGCGCTTGATCGCCATACATGGCGTTGAGCGCGGCATCATTTTTGTTGACGGCTTTGGGCTGTTTGGCCTGTTTTTGAACGCGCGGTGCTTCCTCGGCGTGCATGTCGATGATTTCGAAGTCATCGGCGAGTATCGTCTTTTCGATATCGGCATCGCTGATCGTTTGACCCGTGACGGTATCGAAAGCGGTGGCGGCACTCGTAATCGAAGGCTCGACGTTTTCTTCGACGATTTCTTCGACGGGGCGCGTGGCAAAATAGGCGGCAATGGCGACGACGGCGGCGACGGCGGCGACGATAATCGCCAAGCGTTTGTTCTTTTGGCGTTTGTCGGCACGCGCCATTTCTTCGTAGTGTCGCAGATTGATGAGTTGTGAAGCCTCCGACATCGCCTCTTCTTCTTGCGGCGTTTCTTCTTCTTGCGCCATGATGGCTTCGAGGAGCTGACTTCGTCGTTCTTCGGCAGATTCTGCATTGGCGTGCGCAACGCGCGCCGCCGACTCGCCCTCGGCGGCAACGATTTCGTCGGCATCGGTCAAAAGGGCACTCGCCACATCGCCGCCTTCGTTTGGCTCCGCCATGCCAATGGGCAAACCGCTCTGGTCGTTAGGATCGTCGAGCGAAATGGCGTCGAGTTTGGCGTCGAGTTTGGCGTCGACATCGTGGCGATCGATTCTCGGGAGGTCGGTTTGGCTCTCGGAAGAATCGATGGAAAATGCATCGATATCGGCAGGGGCTGAATTATCTTCGGCTGATTTCTCTGCGCTTTGAGATTGATTCGCCTCGTCGCCTTTCGACGCATCATCGCTCGCGGTGGAATCGTCGGCGACGGCGCTATCGAGCGCACTTTTGTCGCACGAGCTATCGAGCGCGATATCGGGAACGTCGGCGACGGCGCTATCGAGCGCACTTTTGTCGCACGAGCTATCGAGCGCGATATCGGGAACGTCGGCGACGGCGCTATCGAGCGCACTTTTATCGCACGAGCTATCGAGCGCGATATCGGGAACGTCGGCGACGGCGCTATCGAGCGCACTTTTATCGCACGAGCTATCGAGCGCGATATCGGGAACGTCGACCGATTTGTCTCGGTCGGCGTCTTGCGATTTATCTTGCGAATCGACGGGTGCTTTATCGTCTTTGACGTCGGAAGAATCTTTGGTGGTGGCAGCGGGCAAAACACTGCTTTCAAGGTCGATATGGGGCAACGAAGCTTCGTTCAATTCGTCGTCGGCGTTATATTTCGAATCCGAATTTAATGCTGCATCGATGCGATCCATCTGTGCGGAATTCGACACCATACTATTATCGTCGAATGAAATAGCGGCAAGCGACATTTCGGATTCGCTACGCTCGACGATCGAGGGCAAATTCGTCTTCGACGAGAGCCAATCGCTCATGCTTGCGTCGGTTTCGGCGCCGGCAATGTCTTTCGATGGAGGCGCCGAGCTATCGAGTAAATCGCCGAAATCTTCTTTAAAATCGTTGAACTGCTCGCGTTCGCCTTCGACCGCGCCAGAATTTGTCGCGTCGATCGCTTTGGAATCGGCAGAATCTGCGGAATTTGTCGCGTCGATCGCTTTGGAATCGGCAGAATTTGCAGAATTTGTCGCGTCGATCGCTTTGGCGACGTCGCTTTTGGCGCTTTTGTCGAGTTTTTCTTGGTCGCCGGCAGGTGTGTCTTTGGGGTTAGGGGCAAGAGAGGCGATAGCGGGTGCGACGGCCTCGGCAGATTTCGAAGCGGTCGTATCGGCGATGCGTTTGAGCCCAGCAAATCGCGGCAACGCGCTTTCGCCCTTTTTATCGATGGGCTTGGGTTGGGCAGATTTTGGCGTGCTGAAGATCGAGGCGATGCCGGGGGCGGGTTTTGAGCTCGAACCGAAGGCACTGATGCCCGGTTTTGCGCCGGCCCCGAGTTTCGACGACGGACTGAGTATGCTCGGCAAAGGCTTGGAGCTGCCAGCCCCCAAGATACTGGGCAACGATTTGACGCTTTTTGCCGCCTCGGCGATGGCTTCGTCGACTTTTGAGCAGTCGGCTTTTGCGCTTCGTTTGGCGTCTGCATCGAGTTCGCCCAACTTCGTGGCGGGCAAATCGTCGAGTGCGCTCAAAATCGCATCGGGCGTCGACATCTTCGTCGATTCGTCGTCGTCGCCGGCGTCGTCGAGCGATTGAAACGAGAAAAACGGCGAAACGGCACCGACTTTTGTCGTATCGTCGCAGGCCTCGTCGATATCCGAATCGAGGTCGTTTTCGGCTTTGACGAGCGAATCGAGCGCGGGCATGGCTTGGTGCGTCGGCGCCTCGTGAGACAAATTTGTCTCGGTCTTGAGGCGTTGTTTGAGGCTGGCCAAATCGGGCGACGACGTACGCGCGGCGCGCGGGCTCGAGGTCAGCGAACGCGCCCCAGATTTGCCGCCAAAAAGCGGCGGCAGGCTAGAATCGGATTTGCGCGGCGCGGGCATGGGCGGAGGCGGCGGCATCAAAATCGACGAAGCAAACGGCTCGACCTCGATCGCAGGTTTCCAGCCGTCGAGCGCCCGACACCAAACGTGGCAACTTTCGCTAATATCTTTCAAATCGCCCGTAAACAAGGCGATGAGTTCGTCTTCGCCATAGGGCCCGTGGCTCGTACCATCGAACGAATAATACCACGAGGCATCGTTGGCGGCGCGGCGTGGCGTGTTGAGCGTCGTCGCATGCCATTTGTTGAGATTCGAAGGCGCCGAAGTTTCTGCAGCATCTTTCGCATCTGTTTTGGGAATCACCGAAGATTCGCCTTTGTGGCCGCATTTTATGCACGTATATCGGATGGTGTTCTTCGTAATTTTTTCGTCGGGATAGCTCATCGAGGTGTGGCATTTTTCGCAAACGAAACGCATATCTAACCCTTTAAGATTTGTGGATTCGCGCCAAGCGCAGCGTGGAAACGTGTCAAATCGACCGCATTGTCGCCCCCTCCCCCTTCGGCGCACAATCGGCGTAAAACGATAAAAGTGGACATGCTATCACATTTTCGTGCGAATGCCCAAATAATGCGCTTCTTCAGACGCCCGATGTTGCATTTTTTGGAATGGCGGCCTTTTTTTTCGCCGGCTATGCCGCTGGCATACGCCGGCGGCTCCGGCTATGTGCTCGTTTCACTGCGCGCATACGCCGTCGCTTCTTTCGCCGGCTATGTGCTCACTTCGTTGCGCGCATACGCCGTCGCTTCTTTCGCCGGCTATGTGCTCACTTCGTTGCGCGCATACGCCGTCGTCGGTGCCTATCGCCGTTGGCGATACGGCCCGATGACATTGAAATCTTGCCAAAGGCGATTGATGTGCGATTATCGCAATAGGATTTTTGGCGTGATAGGCGCTAATGGAGGACAAATCGGTGGAGCATCTAAGGGCAGTTCGCGGCGTAGCGGTGAGTTTGATTTTGGGCATTTGTGCGATGGGGCATAGTGCCTTGGCGCAGGAAGCGCCGAAACTGCGCACGATTGAGCGGCAACGCGTCGAAAATGTGCCAGCGCCGCGCGTCGATGCGCAGGTGCAAAACGTGGCGCAGGCGGCGGCGGTGCTCGATACGATTGCAAAAGACGATGCGGGAAGCGTAGCGGCGAAGCCGAGCGCGGCGCAAGCGGCGGCAGTAGATTTGCCACGTTCGGATATTGCCCTACCACGGCCCGCGCCTTTAACAAAAGAGGCGAAGCAGAAGCTCGCCCAATCGGTTCAGGCCGCGATGAATGCCAAGGCGGTGCGGCAGACGACGATTGGGATGCAAGTCGTCGATCTCGATACGGGCGAGGTCGTCTATGCGAAACAAGCAGAAAAGTACCTCAAACCGGCGTCGAACACGAAGTTGGTGACGACGGCGGCGGCGCTTGGGATTTTGGGCCCCGATCATCAGTTTGAATCGGCGTTGTTGGCGCGCGGAAAAGTCAAAGATGGCGTCGTCAATGGCGATTTGCAGTTGCACATCGATCACGATTTTACTTGGTCGACGCGGTTTTATAATACGGGCGACACGCCGATGGTCGGTCTCGTGCAACAACTCAAAGCGGCTGGGATCAAGAAGATTACGGGGAATTTGATCGTTTCGGGCTATGTCGTCTATGGCGGCATGGCGACGAATACGTTGTCGACGACGGCGCATTTACAGAGCGCGGCGCGGCAATTTGCGGCGATAATGAAGAAGAACGGGATCGCCTATAAGGGGCTCGTGGTTCGTCAATCGGAAAAGCGCGAGGGCGCCCCTCTTGCCACATGGAAATCGCCCGTACTCGCTCAGGCCATCGTTCCACTCAACCGCGTTAGCCACAATGAATACGCCGATATGTTGCTCTTAGCCATTGCGGCTAAGAATGGGAAGAATACGTATGAAGCGGGCGCAAAAGCCGAGTTGGCATGGTTAAAATCGATAGGAATCGAGACGAAAAACGTGCGTTTGAACGATGGTTCGGGGCTTTCGCACGATAACCGCGTGAGCCCAAAGATGCTCACCGATCTGACGGCATGGGTATTGAAGGAATCGTCGTTTGGTCGCGAATGGGCGGCATCGCTTTCGATATCGGGATATGATGGGACGTATGGGGGACGGCTTGCCAACGACGATGGAAAAGGGCGCGTTTATGCGAAATCGGGGACTTTGCGCGACGTCATTTCTGGGTCTGGTTTTTTCGTCAATCGCTACGATGGGCATACGTATGCGTTTTCGGTCATCGTCAATGGGAGTCGCAATCGCAAATTGACGCGTCAGGCGATCGATCGCATGGTCATGCCGTTTTTGGGGAATTTTAGATCGGTGCAACGCGTGGCAGCGCCCACGTTTTCGTCGTATCGAAAAGAAGCCGATGGTCGCGTCGTCGCGCGCTGGAATCCGGTTCCGAAGGCAACGGGGTATCGGGTTTATTCGAGTGTCGATGGGGCGCATTGGAGCGTTGCCGCCGAAACGAAAGATACGGTGCTCATCATGCCCGATAGTGCACGGCACTTGCGTTTGAGTGCCGTTTTGCCCGATGGCGCCGAAAGTGCGCCATCGCTCATCTATAGCTATCGACCAGGGGAGCGTTCGATGGCGATCGTCGAAATGGCGCAGTGCCGTTCAGACGAAACGATGCGCCCCGCGTCGCATTTCGTGTCGCACGAAATGCCACTGGCGCAGTTCGTGGGCGATTCGTGGGGCGTGTTTACGACGTCTCAGAGCGTCGACAATGCCCAAGGTGCGTTGTTCCATACTGTCGCTTGCCAAGGAAAGATGGCGTGGAACGACGAGGCTTATCGCCGCGCGATCGATGCGAAGATGCCGATTATCGTCGATGCGGTCGATGCGCACCAAAGCACGCAGGCGCAAGAGGCTTGCGATCCACGTCAAGGCAAAGTTTTGGGCTGTTATGCCGAGGCGGTTGTGACGAAAGACAGGCGATTTGGGGATCGCCGCGAAAATCTTCGCTTGCGCAAAGCGGCAGGAACGGGGTCTTCGCGCCCGTCGGCGGTTGGCATTTGGAAAGGGGCAAAATCGGTCGGCAATATGGCCGATGCGACGGTAATGGCTCACGAAAAATCCGCCAGCGGTAGCGATGTGGCGATCGTCGGGATCGATTTGCAAGCACTCGATAGCCAAAAGGCCTTGCAAGCGGCTTGGAAGTTGGTCGGGATCGATTAAATTCGCCCCCGCCCCCTCTCGATGGGGGGGCGGTGAATAGAAATATCAATCGGGCATGGGGTCTTCGCCGATGCGGTCGATGGCGTAACGCGAAACGCCTTTGGATTCGACTTCGCTATGGAGTCCGTGTTTTTTCGAGACTTGTTCGAATTCGTCGAGGACGATGCGCATGACTTCTCGTTTTTTTCGGAACGGCATGAAAGCCGACTTGAACCCATCGACGACGAGTCGTTTGACTTCGTCGTAGGTGAGGTGGAAGACTTGACACGCGAGCTTGAATTCATCGGTCATCGTCGTATCGGTGACGAGTCGATTGTCGGTGTTGAGCGTGCAACGGAGCCCGAAATCCATGTAGAACTTGAGCGGATGGTTTTCGATGGCATCGACGGCGCCAGTTTGGACGTTGCTCTTGAGGCAGATTTCGAGCGGGATTCGGTGATCGTTGAGGTAGTTGAGGAGATCGCCGTTTTCGCGTAGTCGCGTGCCGTGCCCGATGCGGTGGGCGTTGCAATCGTGAATGGCTTGATGAATCGAACGCGCGCCGTATGCTTCGCCGGCGTGGACGGTCGAATTGAGGTTGTTTTTTCGGATAAAGGCAAAGGCTTCGGCGTGTTTTTCGGCGGGGTTATTGACTTCGCCACCGGCCAAGTCGAATCCGACGACGCCTTTATTCTTGAAGGCAACGGCTAGCTCGGCGAGTCGTAGCGAGCTTTGTGGGGGCATGTGCCGCATAGCGCAGATGATTTGCCCACTCATGATGCCGTATTTTTTCTTAGCCTCTCGCAGGCCCGCGCCGACAGCCTCGACGATGACGGGCAACGACAAGCCCTCGCGTTGGTGCAGAATGGGGCTATAGCGCACTTCGATATAGCGGCAATTTTCGCGAGCGGCATCTTCGGCGAGTTCAAAAGCGACGCGCGTGAGCGCATCTTCGTCTTGTAGGACTTTGAGCGTGGTGTCGAAGACGCGCAAATAGCTTTCGAGGTTTTCGTGAATTCCACCTATATTGAGGATTTGTTTAAGTCGTTCGGGCTCGTCGGCGGGCAGGGGGATGTGGCGCTCATGCGCCAAGTCGATGAGCGTTTCGATGCGCAACGAACCGTCGAGATGGACGTGAAGGTCTGTCTTAGGGATATCGTGCAAGAATGCATCAGTAATCGGGTTCATAGTGCTCCTCCTCGGTTGAAATGAGATGCGAAAGACCTCAAATAGGTCGTTCTATCCACTTTAGAGCACAGGGGAGCGTTTTTCAATCGAAAACGAACGACGGCGACGCCGTTGCCGGTGTCGCCGTCGTCGATCGTCGTGCTACGATAGATGAGGGTTATTCTTCCATTCCCTCTTCGACGCCCTGTGCGTCGCAAGCGGTGCCTGCTTCGTTACAGTCGTTTGCGCAATATTTGAAATCATCGTCTGTGGCTGTATCTAGGTATTTTTTGCCACCATCGAAGTCGATACAGGTGAGGTGAGCTTGGAATGGATCGCCATAATCGTCGTAATCGCAAACATTCTTTGTTTCATTGCCCGTACATTTACGACTAGGCTCTATACAAAGGGCATAGTTTTCTTTGGCAATTGATGCACACTCTAAATTAAGTTTCGAGCAATCAACTGTGTATTCATCTCCGTCACAAGCAAGTAATTTTCCATCTTTGCAAGATTCCTTATACGATTTTTCATCGCATTTTTTCCCCGTGTTAGCATAAACGGCAATGCACTTTTTGCCGTCAGGATCACACGTTTCAGTTTTACTGTCGCATACTTTGTAATCGGACTCTTTCGTTGTAGCATCTACCCATCGTAGTTGACCGCTCTTGAATTTTAAGCATTTCACTGGGAATTCAACTTCTTGAGTTACAACTGATTCACAAAATCGATCAGTAGCGTTTTCTTTGCACTCATCACCTTTTGATTGGTAGCAAGAAGCATTTTTCCCGTCGGGCGTAGTGTCGCAAATGTATCCACTTTCTACGCAATCGAATTCTGCAACTTCACCTTTATTGCAATAGACAAGCTTGTTGCCGTTGCATGTTTCGGGGAAGGTTTCCGCATCGCATTTTGCACCAATATCAGAGCCCGTACCCGTGCCGGAACCCGTTCCCGTGCCGGAGCCAGTGCCCGTGCCGGAACCCGTTCCCGTACCAGAACCCGTTCCCGTGCCAGAACCCGTACCCGTGCCAGAACCCGTACCCGTGCCGGAGCCATCGCCCGTACCCGTACCCGTGCCAGAGCCATTGCCCGTGCCCGTACCCGTGCCGGAGCCATTACCCGTATTCGTGTCGGTGCTACTCTTTGCAACGCATTTCCCTTCTTTGGAGCAGACGGGTTTTGATGCATCGCTTTTGCAGTCGGCATTGGTGGTGCATTCCTTGGTGCTCGAGTTATCGTTGTCGTCGCTACATGCGGTGACGGAAAAACTCATGGCGGCCAATGCTACGGCGAATATAATTTTGATATCCTTCATTTGGGTCTCCTTAAAAATCAAAGGCGTGTGGGGGGAAAGCGACGAAAACACAAAAATAAAATTCGTCGCCCACATGCCGATGCGAACAAAATTCACATCGGCATAACCAGAAAGCCATTTATCGAAATGAAATTCGAAATACTAGAGAAAATGAAAAAAAAATTTGGCGTGGTCGAGTGACTCGACAAAACCCGCCCGCTAGGGCGGGAAATCTCGATAATTAGCCCGCCCGCAAGGGCGGGTTTCAATCACTCATCGTCGTCTTCGT
>SAMEA104315420__coassemble_1190_pt1 | contig 12393 bp, 12 predicted proteins | sample SAMEA104315420__metabat2_high_PE_047 | metagenome-assembled genome bin SAMEA104315420 (sample SAMEA104315420) | gut metagenome | biome: Monkey gut; feature: monkey-associated habitat; material: faeces | place: China | collected 2013 | reverse complement strand
AATTTGGCGAGGGGGAATGGACATCTGCCTATGGCAGATGTGAGAAATTTGGCGATGGGGAAAGACGCCCGCGGCGCGGGCGTTATGGATTTGGCGAGGGGGAATTGACATCATTCATGACGTTTTTGACGAAAAATACGTCTTTTTAGGATGTTAAATCGGAAACCCCTACGGGGTTCATTTTGTGGGGGCATTGTTTTCCCCCCGGTAGCCGCCTATGGCGTCAACCGGGGGCTACTCGCCGCAAACCCCTAACGGGGTTTATAAGGATTGGGGTCGATTTTTACTCATGACGTTGCCGAGGGCAACTTGCCGCATTGCCCTACAGTAGCTTTAGGAAAAAGCACAGCCGTAGGATGTGGCAAATCAATCGCGACCAGGTAAAAAGCACAGCCGTAGGAGGAGGCAAATCAATCGCGACCAGGTAAAAAAAAAGCACTGCCGTAGGCAGTGCCCTCAAATTCCGCGACCAGGATTCGAACCTAGATACTCGGCACCAAAAGCCGATGTCCTGCCATTAGACGATCACGGATCGCTTGCGATAGAACGCAAAAAGCGAGGATTCCGCGACCAGGATTCGAACCTAGATACTCGGCACCAAAAGCCGATGTCCTGCCATTAGACGATCACGGAATACTTGCATGAGGTGTCTTTCGACTCCTCCGCAAAACGCTACTGCCTTATAGTGATTTTTCTGATAATGTCAATCATTTTTTTCGAAAAAACGACGTGATCGATAAAAGGGGCGTTTCTGAGTCGTGGCTAGATGGTCTTTTGAAATGCTGGATCGAGCCTGGGGCGTTGCGGGCGCGGCGACTGAGCGCCCGCAGAGGGGGGCGCGGCGTATTGGCGCATGCGGCAATAGCCGCGAGGGGGGAGACTTCCCCCCCTGCCCTATAGAGAGGAGAGGGAAGCGACGAATTAGAGACCGTAGGCGGCTTTGTCGGCTTCGGGGACGAGTATGCGCGTGCGCATGGGGGGGACGGTGACGGAGGCGTTGCTGCCGGAGAGGGAGACGGAGTAGGAATCGTCGAGGAGGTCGACGAGTTTGCCGCCGTTCCATGGGGTTTGCATGCCGCCGCCCGAGCCTGCTGTGCTGCTCGTTTGTGTTTCGTGTGTGTTGACGACGACCATGACGGATTTGCCCTCGTAGGACCGGAAGAAGGCGTAGATGCCGGCTTCGTCGGATTCGGTTTTGTCGGAGTGCCAGACGTTGGTGTCGACGGTGCCGCGTCGGAGGGCTGGGACGGCTTTTCGGATGGCGGTGAGCTTTTGGATGTGGGTGAAGATGGGGTTATGTGTATCCCAAGGTTTGTAGTTTGGGTAGAGGTCGGGGTAGAGTTTGAAGATCGAGGCGTTGGCGTCGAACATGTCTTCGCGGTTGGCGGGGTCGTTTCCGCCCATGAAGCCTTGTTCGGTGCCGTAGTAGATGCAGGGGATGCCGCGCTGAGTGAGTAGGAAGGAGAGGGCGTTTTTGAGCGAATCGACGCCTTTTGGGTCGTTTCGGTCGAAGAGGTATCGCCCGACGTCGTGGTTGTCGAGGAAGTTGACGAGAGCATCGCGCGGAGCGATGCCAGCGCCCGTTTCGTCGACGATGCCGTTTTCGCGCGGGACGTCGCTGAAGAGGGCGTGTCGTCCGCCGCTACTCCATGTAAAATCCCAGCCGTAGAGTGGGGATGTGCCCGAAGGCGCAGTGCAATGGATCGAGTTGTTGCCGGGTGCGCATTTGAATGATTGATCGATGGCGTATTTTTGCGAGAACAAGAAGACGGAATCGACGGAATTTTTGTTTTCGACGTACGAGGCGAGCAAGATGTCGTTGCCGTCGAAGGCTTCGCCAAACATGAAGAAGTTCTTTTTGCCGCGTTCGGCGGCGTGTTTTCGGATGGCAGGAGCGAACGTTTCCCAGAACGAGTATTCGACGTGTTTGAGCGTGTCGATTCGGAAGCCGTCGCAATCGGTGGCGTCGATCCAGTACGAGAAGACGTCGATCATGGCTTGTCGGACGTCGGGGCGTTCGGTGGCGACGTCTTTGAGGCCGCCGGGGAAGTCACCCAAGAGGGTTTGGGTATTTTGGCAATAACCGCGTGGAGTGCCGTCGAGGTAGTCGCCGGTGGTGCCGTCGTAGTTGGTGAGGCGGCGTTCGCAGACGCATTTTTTGTTGTCGTAGTCGGTACAGCTGACGTACGTGATCTTACCGTCTGTGTCTTTCTCGATGATGGCGCCGACTTGTTCGTCTTCGGTGAGTTTATCGTAATCGAAAGTACGACCGCGTTGGTGGTACCAATCTTTGTTGGCGAATCCGAGTTGTTCGATATTCGAGGCGATGATGGCGTCGCCGTCGAGGTCGATGTTTTGTGGCCCGGGAGCGGTACGGTTGATTTGTGGCATATCGAAGAAGACGATGGGTGCTTTGCCCGAGATCCCCATGCTCGTATAGGCAGAGATGCCGCGAGGATTGAAGTCGGGGTCGTATTCGGTGACGCGGCTCAATCCGCCGATGTCGTCTTTCGAGAGTCCTGAGCCTTTGTCGGGTTCGCCCGATCCGGCGAGCCATTCGTTGGGCTGGCCATTCATATTGATATCGTAGAAGAAGACTTGCCCGACGTGGTTGGTGACGATGTCGAGGATGAGCTTCATATTGCGCTTGTGAAGCTCGTCGGAGAGTCGGCGCAAAGTGGCCAAGTCGCCGAAATGCGGATTGTGCTTGAGGAAATCGACCGTCCAATATCCGTGATAGGAGGCGAAGCCAGCATCTTCTTCGACGTTTTTGACGACGGGTGAAATCCAGAGCGTCGTGACGCCGAGGGCTTGGAGGTAGTCGAGTTTGTCGATAATGCCCTGCCAATCGCCGCCGTGATAACGGCTCATCGAGCGCGTATCGACGTTGAAATCGTTGTTGATATCGCCGTTGTGGAAGCGGTCGACGATGAGTTGGTAGATGACTTCGTCGCGCCAATCTTGGACGTGAGTAGAGAGCGAGACATCGGTTTGATGAGGCGCGGTGGGCAATGGATCGGCGTCGACGCAACCCGTCATCATGGCGCCAGAGAGAGCGGCGATGGCCAACGTCGAGGCGATCGCCTGAGTGCGAAAGAACGATTTCATCATAGAATCCTTTGCGAATCCTTTGCGCAATATCGAAGCATCGCCCAGCGACATCGCTCGCTGGGCGATCTTCGCAATGATTAGAGTTTTCCGCTACCAAAGAGCCCGCCTTTTTTGCCGCCGGTGAGCGAAGGCGCGGGTTTTGGCTTTGCGGGAGCGGCAGGAGCCGCCTTTTTCTTGCTCGTCGTCTTTTTGACGGGTTTGGGGGGCGCCTCTTGTTTGACGACACTGGCGCTGACATCGTATCGATCCATGCGAGCGTTATTGACGACGAGTGGATTGGGTGCGTAATCGGATTGCAGTGCGTAGTAGTCGATTTGCTCGTTTTGGTCGTAGAAATACCAACCGGCGCCGCCGGCCGCCGCGACGATGAGCACGACGAGGAGGTAGACGAAGAAGTTCGACGATTTGGGTTTAGCCGCGGCATGTGCTTCTTCGAGTCGCAGGGCTTCGAGCTCGTTTTGTTGCGAGATTCGCAGTTTTTCGGCGGCGAGTTTTTCGGCTTCTTTTCGAGCTTTTTCGGCGGCGATAGCGGCTTGTCGTTCTTCTTCTTCGCGTTTTTGTCGTGCTTCTTCTTCGAGGTCGATGATGCCGGCTTCGATATCTTTTTCGCGTTGCAACTGCGCCTGCATTTCTGCTTGTCGCAATTTTCGTTCTTCGATTTCGTGTTGCTCGGCGAGGATAGCTTGCTCGGCTTCGAGTTTAGCCATTTCTTCTTCGTATTCTTTTTTTCGCTGAGCTTCTTCTTCTTCGCGTCGTTTTCGTTCTTCTTCGCGTTCGCGTTCGGCATCTGCCGTAGCGATGGAATCGTCCAAGAGATTGCCCAAAAGGCTCTTTGCACTTTCCGATTTATGCCGCGATGATCGTTTCGATCGGTTGATGCGAGCGACTTCACCGCTAGACGAAAGTTCCGACAATTTATTTAGGGAATCGTTCAAAGCAGATTGATTGGACATGCTTTACTCCTCATGCGCAAAAACTGGACGAAACGGCGTTTAGTCTTTGTAGTATGTATCTTTGATCGCATCAAGCGCAAGATCGAGGAACTCGTAAAGCGCCTGTTGTGGGATGTCTTCGACTTTTGAAGTGAGCAAGCCGTGGCAATTGATCGGGTGGCTCTTGAGTTTGAGGTTTTCGTTGTTTTCGAGGTATTTGTTGATCTTGCCGCTGAGCGATTCTGGTGCGGTTTTATTTGGATGGGGTTGGGCATAGAGTTTGACGTCGCCCTCGGTGCTCAAATCCATGATGGCATAGCCGATGCCGCCGTAGCGGAAGTTGATGCCGCCGATGCGCCCGCCACCAGCCTCGATGTTGCACCCCTTCGAGCGCGCGTAAATCATCAGTTTTTCGATAGCATCACGGCGTTCTTTGCCGCGTTCTCCTCCGAGCTCTTGCGCTTTTTGAATGACCGTCAGTTTATCCACTTTATCCTCCTAAAGACCAAAAATCGGCGTTCTCATGCACGCCGCACAAGTGTGCGATGCTACACCATTTTCGGTGCGTTTGCCATAAAAGAGTTACAAACTGCCGTCGTCGCTGCGCCCCACGCGCATTTTTATGGTGACGCTTGGCGCCATCTTTCCAATGATTTTGGACTGTTTTTTATTTGGTGTGCGCTGGCTATTTCGCTATCGCTTCATACGCCATCGCGGTTGCGCTATTTCGCTATCGCTCAATACGCGCAACAAGTGTGCGCTGGCTATTTCGCTATCGCTCCATACGCCATCGCGGTTGCGCTATTTCGCTATCGCTCAATACGCGCAACAAGTGTGCGCTGGCTATTTCGCTATCGCTCCATACGCCATCGCGGTTGCGCTATTTCGCTATCGCTCAATACGCGCAACTTGGGCGCGCTATGTTCTCGTTTCACTGCGAGCATACGCGTAGCCATCGCCGTTGCTATTTATAGATGCCCCGGAGGATCTTGGCGACGACTTCAGCCGACACGCCCGAACATCGAACGATGTCTTGTTCGTCCATACCGACGGAATGCATGTGTTCGACGATCTTACATTGCGCCGATATGTTGCCTTCTTCACGTCCTTCTTTTCTGCCTTCCTCACGTCCTTCTTTTCTGCCTTCTTTTCGCCCTTTTTTAAGTCCCTTTTCCATGCCATCTGCGACGGCGCTGTTGTATAATTTCATTTGAATCGCGTCCATATTCTTCTTCCTTTGAATCGCTCCTCTAAAGTGTTTTGCCATGACAGGATCGCGCATTTGCGATGGATCGTTGCATGCGAAATCATGCATAAGTTTACCCAAAGGCGTATCGTCCTGCAATTGACCGTTCACGAAATAAATCTGAGTGCCGACATCGTAGATTTTTTGCGCGTCGTCGCGCATGAGAATGCGATTGACGGGGAGTCCTTCGCAATACATTCCGTCTTTGACGATAAAGATGACAAATGCTTTGGGCATCTTGAGATAATCGGCTTTTTTCTTGAGATGTTTCATCTTTATCGCAGCCCCGTAATAATCGGCTCGACGAAGCAGATAATGATCCGCAGAATGTGTGCTGTTATCTCTGGTTCGTCTTTGAAGAATACTTGCGACAAAACATCTGAATAAACGGTCATCTGCGAATAAGCTTCATCGAGTTGCTCACGCGTAAAGTTTTTCTTACTCCGACCCATACCCACCTCCCTATTAAATTGTCACTCGCATTGTCATGCGCATGATTGAGGGATGAGTATAGCGGGCATTTCGGAAAACCGTTTACATTTTTTTACATTTTTTGTTTTTTTTCATTCGTCATATACGCCTAGAGCGCACCGCAGGCGATAGAAGAAGTGCCCCAATCGATGCGGACCGTAGAAAAAGGACTTCATGGCGCTTCGAACGGCGGGCAATGGGGCGTCTTGAGCGAGCATGAGGAGCGAGCGCAAGGCGAGGCCTGTCATGGCTTCGCATTTATCGTCGCGCCCCGTGACGAGTTGAGCGGCGAATGAGCTGTCGCGTAGCCATAGATTGCACATGTTTTTGTACAAAATTCGATAAATCAGCTGATTGATCGATTGATATTTGTTGTTATTAGAATTTTGACAATTGGAATTCAAGTATTTGCCGTTTGAATGATGAACATGCTGTTGGTCTATCTTGGCGTGTTGGAAGATAAACCGCGTGAAATCGAATGCGATGATGCTGAGTCGTTCGAGGCGATACTTTTTGGCGTGGGTGTGGAGGGCATGTTCAGCACGGCAATCGTCGTTGCTTCGAATGATATTCGAGCAAAAGGCGATGATGTCGAGTCGCGTTTTGAGCGCAAAGGAGTGTTCGATGGCATGGGTGAGTAGCAGAATCCACATATCGCATGTGGCTAGCGTATAGACGCCATTTGTCATGGCATTATCGCGGCGTGATCGCAAGTAAGCCTCGTCGAAATCGGGGGCGTCGAGGGATGGCAAAGCGAGTCGCCAATGGATTTCGATGGGCGCCAAGACGTCGTGATAGACGATTTCTTGATTTGTTGCCCAAATATGGGGGCTTTCGAGTCGTCGATAACCGATTGTCGCGAGGCGTTGGCGTGTGCGCGATCGATAGGCACGCGGGATCCAGACGTCGATATCGGTCGTCGATCTCGCGCGTGCCGATCCGAAAATCGCCTGCCCCATTGGTGCGCCTTTGAGCAAGATAAATGGGATCTGTGCTTCGTCGAAAAGCGATCGCATTTGATGGATGGCGACTTCGATGAGTTTGAGCTTTGTGCAATATTCGATAAATTTACTTGGGTAATGCAGATGATTTAGTATATTGTCGCGATTTTCGTATAATGATTTGCAATAGTTGTAGAAGGTCGAATGATTTGAGGTGATAAAATGATGGAAGCGATTGTTAGAAAGATGAGCGTCGTAGCGGTTGGATGAGCCAGAGTCTATGGTCGAGGCATTGTCGGTAGATCGATCGATCGATTCCGATGTTTTATAAGCGTCGGATGGATTGGATAGATGGGGTAATCGAGCACCGGGGCATCGATTTTTTGTATCATCGATATAGGCGAACAGCGTCGGCTCGCAATCGTATCGCTTGGCGCGATTGTCGATATCGGTCCACGAGACGCCGAGCGCCGTGGCGCGCGCCAATGCGTCGTCGAAGTAGCGCGCCACGGCGCTCGGGAAATGATTTGTTTTTGGGATGGGCATCGGTTAGTCCCAGGGATTTCGGCGATTTGGAACGAGTTTTCCCATTTCTCTGTATTCTTGTAGCCCAGAGGCTTCGAGCAATTCCATATCGATGAGGGATTTGCGTTCGGCGGCTTTGTATGCGGCTCTGAGAACGGAGTTTTTGATACATCCGCCCGAGAGTTCGAAGTCTTTTCCGAGGATTTCGAAATCGATGTCGTCGGAGAGTGGCGCGGCGGCGGGCAAGAGTCGTTTCCAGATGCGTGCGCGGTCGCGTGCATCGGGGAATGGGAAGTCGATTTTGTGGTTGAGTCGTCGCTCGAAGGCATCGTCGATGGCAGCGTCGAGGTTTGTCGTCAGCAAGACGACGCCATCGAATCGCTCGACTTCTTGGAGCAATAAGTTGACTTCCATGTTGGCATATCGGTCGTTTGAATCTTTGACATCGGTTCGTTTTGAAAAGATCGAATCGGCTTCGTCGAACAAGAGGATGGCGCCGCAAGCGGCGGCTTCGCGGAAGCATTTTTCGAGGTTTTTCTCTGTTTCGCCGACGTATTTCGAGACGATAGCGGGAATCCTGACGCGATAGAGCGCCATGCCGAGTTCGTTTGCGATGATTTCTGCCGAGAGCGTCTTTCCCGTTCCCGAATCGCCCCGAAACAGCGCACATATCCCTCGCCCTTTTGTCATCTTCTCGCCAAAGCCCCAATCTTCGAAGATCGTGCGGCGATTGCGAACCGACGCGATGAGGCTGCGAATTTTTTCTTTAATTTTCTTTGGCAAGACGAGGTCGTCGAGCGTGAGCGTCGTCATCGTTTTGTCGGCGATTTTCTTTATCTTGTTTCGAATTTGCGTACGCGCGGCTTCGTCGAGCGTCGCCATGTCGAGCGATAAAGTTTGGTTGCACGGCGTATTGTGCGAGCAATCTTCGGCATTATTGCTAGAAGATTGAATTTTATTCTCGAGATTTCCGAGAGCTCTGTTCATGGCGACCGAAATGGTGTTTCGGATCATGCCTCCAGGGAATTCGTATTTTTCGGCCAAGTGCGGGAGATCGACGTCTTGTGCCAATTCGACTTGTTTTGGGAGGTGTCGGCGCCAAATTTGCTCGCGCAATTTTGCGGGCAAGATGTCGAAATCGATTTGCATCGTCACGCGGCGATCGAGGGCAGTGTCGAGGACCGTGGGTAGGTTTGTCGTCATGATGACGAGGCCTTCGTAGGCGTCGAGCGCCGCCAAGAGCAATGGCAAATCTCGATTCCCTTGCGTTCGCGCCGTAAAGATGAGTTCACAATCGTCGAAGAGCAGAACAGCACGTCGCAATCGCGCTTCTCGCATGATCTTGTCGAGGTTGTCTTCGAGTCCGCGTCGGGCTTGGAGTTCGTGAGCATCGACGAGTAGGAGAGGGCGATTGAGCGCATGGGCAATGGCTTGTGCCATGAGTGTTTTTCCCGTGCCCGAGGGGCCGCAGAAGAGCAAGATGATATTGCGTCCGCCACCGCCGATTTCTTCGAATCCCCATGTCTTTTTCATCGCCATGCATTGCTCGTAATTGTCGACGAGCGACATGATTTGTTGTCGTTTTTTTTCGGGTATGACGACGTCTTCGAGCTTCGTCTTTGGGTGCAAGATGCGGCTAAAGCCGTCGATTTCGGCATCGGCTTCTTGCCCCAAGATATGGGCGACGATGCGCGGCATCGGCGCGATGATCATCTCTTGGAGTTGGTTTTCGGCCCCGAGTTTTGGGACGATTTCGCACAAATGATGCAGGAAAAGCGGGGAATTTGGGGAGAAACTTCGTCGATTGTCGAGTTTTTTTGAAAAATTTTCGCTAAAAAGGTCGAGCGCCGTGCCTACATCGATTTGCGATAGGGCAAAGTTTTGGCGCATACGCGCTAGAGTTTGTCGGAAGCTGGCATCGAGCGTTGGGGCGATCGACAAGAAGAGGACATTGGCTTCGAAAGAGGAGAGCGAGAAATCGGCGACGATTTGCCGGAAAGGAATCGATTCGGGCGATTCGTCGGCGGATTTATCGAGCGCATCGACATCGGCACAGTAGAGTTTGACAGCGGCTTCGCCGTCGCTTGTGAATTTATCGCATAGTGAGATGAGCGATTTGAGGCGTTTTTCGAGATATTGTGCGTTATTCATGAGACTCCCCTCCAGATCATTGGGTATGGGAAATGATTGGGAAAATGCGAGAGCCCCAGCCCATCTTACTAACGGGTTCGATCCGATCATGTGTGGCGTCGCGCTCACGCCTTTGGCGTGCGCGCCGCTGATCCGATGTGAATAGCATTGCAACGCCTCAACGATCTAATCTTCCCCTCCATACTTTTGCATCAGAGGTTGAACGACGCATGTTGGGACGTATGGCGAGATATCGCGGTGGCAGCTGGCGATTTCTTTGACGACGGAGCTCGAGAGAAAGATCTTATCGGTCGAGGCGATGAGGAAGAAAGTTTCGATTTCAGGGGCTAAATTTTTATTGACGAGTCCGAGTTGGAATTCGAATTCGAAATCGCCGATGGCGCGAAGCCCACGGATGATGACGCGAGCCCCGATTGAACGGCAGAAGTCGACGAGTAGTCCGTCGTAGGCAGCGACGGAGACGTTTGGAATGTTGGCAAGGGAGAGATTCAAAAAGCCCAATCGCTCTTGTGTCGAGAAGAGGGCTTTTTTATTTGGGTTGACGCCGATGGCGACGACGACGCGATCGAAGTGTTGTGCGGCTCGCGAAATGAGATCGATATGGCCGAGGGTTGGCGGGTCGAAAGTGCCGCCATAGACGGCCGTTCTAGAATTCATAGTATATTTATCGAGAAATCAAACGGATTGAGAGGCTTTTGCGCTTTCGAGCATGAGATCGAGCCCTTGGGCGAAATCGCCCGATTTGCATGCGCATTGGGCGTGGAGCAATCGCAATTTGGCGTTTTGCGGATCGAGTTTTCGGGCGGCGCGAATGTAGTACGAAGCGGCGCGATAATCTTGTCGAATGAGGCAAATGGTGCCCAAGAGTTGTAGGACTTCGATCGATTGATCGTCGCGGAGAGGGACGAGTTTCCGTCCTTCTTCGAGGAGTTTGATGGCGTCGACGTATTTGTGTTGTCGGCTAAGGGCAATCGCCATGTGGGTCCGTGCGGGCAGGAAATTGGGGGCGATTTGTAGGGCGTCTTTGAAGTTGACGCATGCGTCGGGAAATTGCTCTTGATTGAGGAAATATAGCCCGCGTTCGAAGAAGCGGCGCACGCGAATCGTATCGGAAGCAGACATGGTATGGGCTCCTAATCGAGGTCGAGGCTTGCGAAGCGGTTAGACGGATTGATTTGTTTATCGCCCGCGGCGAGAGCCGGAGGAGCAGGGGGCGCGGCGGGGGCTGGGGCGTCTTCGCGCGTAGCGGCCGTTTTTGCGAAGTCATTTGACGAGGAATCGGCTTGGACTTGAGGGTCGTCGCCTGGGGCAGATTCGGCGATAGGCGGTGGCAATTCGTCGTCTTCTTCGGCACGGGTAGGCGGCTCGTCGAAGAGCGCGAAGCCGCGATCGCCGGGGCGATCGTTTGCAAAGAGGTCGGCCATGCTCGGGGTTTCGACTTGCGAGACGGGAGCTTTTTTGGGGGCTTGCGGGGCGCGACGCCATGGTTTGCTATCGAGATCCATGCGTTCAGCGGGGGTCATATCGTCGTCGTCGACGTCGCGCGGATCGGAATTATCTTCGGTGGTTTCGGCGCTTTCGCGAGCTAAAGTCGGGGTTGGTCCGTTGATATCGAATTCTGCGTCGCCGATTGAGACATAAACCGTATAGGGAGTCACGCGGAATTTGGCGAGTTCATCGAGTTCGAGGCTGTTTTGCAATAGGCTAATGACTTGAGCAAACGAGAGCCCCGATAAATCTTTCACCGATTCGGGTTTACTCGCTTTGGAATCGAGTTTGACGGGTTCGTTGAGCACGTATATGCGCAGGAGGTGTTCCATCAAATCGACGAGTTCTTCTTTGCTGTAGCGTTGCAGGGCGGATTTAATCTGTTCGTGTTGGGCGTTAGAAGCCATGGGTTTACCTCTTGAAAACGGTTTATATCGCGAATGCTTTGAAAACGTATGGAATTCAGACGAAATTAGTCGAAGATGGCGTCGTTGCGGCTATCGGCGGTGATATCGCAGTCGATGAGTACGGCTCCTCGGAAATCGGCGCGAGCCAGGCATGTGCCGATGAGGTTGACGCGGATGAGAATGGCATCGGTAAAATTAGACGTCTGAAGGTTTGCGCCTTTGAACGACGAATCGATGATCATGGCGCGCGAGAAGTTGGTGCGCGAAAGCTCGGCATTGCCCATTTTGGGGTCGGAGAATTGGACTTGTGCGAGGAAGGCGTTTTCGAACGAAGCGCCATACATATTGTTCGATTGGAACTGAGTTTTAACGATTTTTGAGCGATTGAAATTGCAGTTGACCAAATCGGATTCGAAGAAGTTTCCGTTTTGTAGGAGAGTATCTTCGAAGCGGCATTCGATGGCGTGGCAGTTTAGCATATTCCATCCGTCGATGTTGGCATCGCGCATGGAGCATCCGCGCAGATTACATGCCGTGCACTGAATGGCGTTGGCATCCATCGAATCCATGCGCAAACTAGGCATAGAAGTGCGGTGGATGAGGACGTTTTTGAGCATTCGATTTTCGAAAGACGTGCGGGAGAGGTTTGTGTCGCGAATGGCGTAGCCATCGAGCGAGCCACCGGCGAGAGCATCTTGGAGGTCCATTTCGCAAGAAATGATGTTTTGAAAATCGCTTAGTGCTTTAGTTTCAAGAGACATAGTTCATCCGGAGCGTCGAAAAATGTTAAAAAAACTACCTCAAGCATATTACCGCTTTGTTGGTTGGGATAAAATCGATATTTTCGACAAATCAAAAAAGCGCCGTATTGCCGATGTCGGCAATAGGCGCTTTAGGCGTGCGTATGCGCGCAAGGTGGCTTTGCCACCGAGCACATAGCACGGCGGGCGTCCCGTATTGGCCGCAGGCCGATAGGGCGCCTTAAAAGAGGGCGTGCGTATGCGCGCAAGGTGGCTTTGCCACCGAGCACATAGCACGACGGGCGGCCCGTATTGGCCATAGGCCAATAGGGCGCCTTAAAAGAGGGCGTGCGTATGCGCGCAAGGTGGCTTTGCCACCGA
>SAMEA104315420__coassemble_1182_pt1 | contig 12444 bp, 7 predicted proteins | sample SAMEA104315420__metabat2_high_PE_047 | metagenome-assembled genome bin SAMEA104315420 (sample SAMEA104315420) | gut metagenome | biome: Monkey gut; feature: monkey-associated habitat; material: faeces | place: China | collected 2013 | reverse complement strand
CGCCCAACGGGCGGGATGACTCTATTCAGAAAAATGAAAAAAGCTAAGAATAATTATCGACGACGGCATTGCGTACTCTCTTAAGCGCAGCGGCGAGCCCAGCACACGTCTTCGATATCGATTCGAGCATCCCGACGTCGTCGATGTATTCCGACAAGATATTCAGCGTCTGAACGCTGAAATCCAACGAAAAAAACAATCCCGCCCAACGGGCGGGATGACTCTATTCAGAAAAATGAAAAAAACTAAGAATAATTATCGACGACGGCATTGCGTACTTTCTTCAGCGCAGCGGCGAGCCCACCACACGTCTTCGATATCGATTCGAGCATCCCGACGTCGTCGATGTATTCCGACAAGATATTCAGCGTCTGAACGCTGAAATCCAACGCATCGATGGGACTGTCGTTAAATTCGAACCAGAAAATATCTTCCGACCCGACGACGGTGAGCCAACCATTTTTACCGCGCGTCCCGACGTGACAACGCCCCAAATACGGCAATGCTCGCATCAAGACTTTGGCATTCGACGACGCACTCAAGCTCGCGCCGATCGGTATCGAATCGGGCACGCAGAGTTTCGCATCGAGCAAATGGAGTGTTTTGGCGACTTCGACGATCTCGCCCAAGCGGAAGTTGTGCAAAATCTCATATCGCCCCGAATCGTCGCGCAACGACACCCGATAATTGAGCACCGATTTATCGTCGCTAAGCGACTGCACCGGCGCAATCTCGCGCAGATCCGAGAGCGACAAAATGACGAGCGGTCGATTTCTCGACGTCGAAACGCATCGGACAGTGCGCGAACCGATCAAAAGCTCGCCAGGGACTTTCGACGAACGCCCAGCATTGTCCGAATGCGCCGCGCCGATTTGAGCCGCTGGCGTCGAATTCTGAATGCGAAACAGCTTGCGTCCCCCCGAAGTCAGCGATCCCGTGGCATTTGCCGCATTTGCCGCCTTCGGATCATAAGCCTCTCGCTTTTTCATATTTTCGTCATAGCCCAGTGCCTCGCGCGAGCGTTCGAAACGGCGTTTTTTCTTCCGATCGGCGCTATATTCTTGATATGCGCGTTGCCCAGGCCTCGACGAATCCTGCGATAAATCGACTTTAATGCCGTATTCTTTTAGCCATGTCGATCGAATCACCGAAGCCTGTTCGGCATAAGTTCGCGTCGATTGAATAAACTCCAAAGCCATAATGAGCTTGGGCATCGCATCGTAGAGCGACGAAGACGGATGCAAAACGACGTTGATATCGCTTGGCGTCACATAGCTACGCCCTTTGAGCACGAGGCATTGATCGCCATAAGCCGACAAAAACGATCGAATGATATCGGCTTCGGCGCAACCGGGTTGCGCGATGAGCCCAACCGTCTCTGCAATTTCTTCGATTTGTTGCGATGATTTCGAAACAAAAGCCATCGTATCGGGGTCTAAGAAGCATTTTTTGCAAAATTCTTTCTTATATTCTGCATCTTCGTATTTGTGAACGATGCCAATGGCGGTGAGCAAATCGCCCATGGCATGAGCGAGTTTTGCGTGGGCACGGCGCGCTTGCGCTTCGTGATCGGGGGGGAACAAGAGGGGCGATTTGACCGAGAGCCAAGCGACGGCGACGATGACGTCGTGCAAAGCCCCGGGGTATTTCATCCCCGCCTCGACGACGACGCGAGCCAAGCGCGGCGAGAGCGGGAACACGACCATCTTTTGCCCAATCTTCGTCAAACCGTTCTTTTCGTCGATGGCTTCGAGCCGCCGCAATTCCGCCAACGCATCGCGAATCGCCTGTTTGGGCGGCCGCGTCGGGAACGGGAACGATTCGACGTCATTAATCCCCACGTCGATGAGCCGCAAAAGCACCTCACTCAACTCGAGACGCGTAATCTCTTCGTCGGTGAAATCGGCTCGCTCGCTCAATTTCGACTCGGGGAATAGCCGAATGCATTTGCCCGGAGCCGTGCGCCCGGCGCGCCCTGCCCTCTGCGCCAACGACGCCGAACTCACGCCCTCTTCGCGCAACGCCGTCACATGCGTCGCATTGTTAAACCGCGGTATCTTCGCAATCCCCGAGTCGATGACAAATCGCACATCGGGAATCGTTATCGACGTCTCGGCAATATTCGTCGCCAACACGACTTTGCGCATCCCCGCGCGCTCTTCAAACACGCGCTCTTGATCTTCGCGCGCCAGCTGCCCATAGAGCGGCAAAATCCACAAATCTCCATAGCCCTTCTCAGTCGCCTGCGCCGTCTGCAACATTTCTTGGCACGTCAAAATCGCGCCTTGCCCCGGCAAAAAGCACAAAATATGCCCCGGTTCTCCGCTCTTGTGAATCGCCTTGACCTCGTCGACGAGCGCGTGCGGCATCTCAAATCGATCGCGCCCTGCCACATCGCGATACTCGATTTCGACCGGATACGTCCGCGCCTGAATCGAAATCAGCGGCACATCGGACCCGTCGCCCGTCTTCGAAAAATACCGCTGAAACGTCTCGGCACGAATCGTCGCCGAACTGATGATGACGCGCAACTCCGGCCGCTTCTCGAGCGCCAACTTGAGCAAACCCATCGCCAAATCGATGTTGAGCGAACGCTCATGCGCCTCGTCGATGATGATCACCTGATACTGCTCATACGTCTGGTCACTGCGCGACTCTTGCAATAAAATGCCGTCCGTCATGACTTTTACGATAGTATCTTCCGATGTTTTGTCGTCAAACCGAATTGCATACCCAACTTCGCCGCCGAGTTCGCATCCAATTTCCTGCGCAATACGCATCGACACGCTCACCGCCGCAATGCGCCTAGGCTGCGTCAGCCCAATCCGCCCCGTTATCATCGGGTTGCGCAACAATATTCGCGGCAACTGCGTCGTCTTGCCACACCCCGTCGGCCCCTGCACGACTATCACTTGGTGCGACGCCAACGCATCGTTAATCTCTTGTTGGTGCTTATATATCGGTAACTGCGTTATCTCTGTCATGATCAACCTTTATGGAGCTCGCTCCAAGCAACCGCAAACGCGCCCGGCCCTGCCTGCGCCCCGCAATTATACACTTGCACACAAAAATTATTCAATCATAACGACCGCCCCACCGCTTTCGGCGCCGTTTTGACGCACCGTCTATGCCTGTAGCATACGACTTGTGCCGCGTCTATGCCGCCTATGGCGGCATACGACTTGTGCCGCGTCTATGCCGCCTATGGCGGCATACGACTTCTAACGCGTCTATGCCTGCGGCATACGACGCTTCACGGCGTCTATGCCTGCGGCATACGACGCCGAGCGGGCTATTGTCGTGCTTCGCAGCGCCAATACGCCCGCCTTTTCGCGACCTATGCCTGCGGCATACGGTCGCGCCGCCGCCTATGCCTGCGGCATACGGCGTCGTTGTGCGCAAAGCGCATCTCTCCATCTCATCGCTTTTTGTCGATACCCAAAACCTACAAAAAGCGTTAAACAAGGCCGTGTCGGATTTCCCCGACTCACCGATTCGGTATCGGTTTGCACTTTTCACTTGCACGAGGAGTCACTGCCACTATGTCTACAGCCTACGAAACGCCCAAGGGCATTCAAGACGCAAAATCCAACGCCAAAGCCCATATCGGCGCACACATGCTCATCGTCGTCGGTCCATCGGGCACCGGCAAATCGACATTGCTCAACCATCTCATGGCTGTGCGACATACATGCCGCTTTTCGCGCTCCACGACGACGCGTGCACCGCGCGGCACCGAACAAAACGGCGTCGAATACGATTTCGTTTCGATTCCCGAATTCGAAGAAAAAATCAAAAATAACGCTTTTGCCGAATATGCTTCGGTCTTTGGCAATTACTACGGCACGCCACATGCCATGATCGAGGCAAATGTCGACGCCGGATTCGACGTCCTCTTCGACATCGACGTTCAAGGGGCTCGCCTTCTCAAAGCCCAATATCCCAACGCATGGTGCGTACTCATCGCCCCACCTTCGATGGCCGTGCTCGAAGCCCGGCTCCGCGGACGAAAAACCGACGCCCCCGACGTCATCGAACGACGGCTCAAAACCGCAGAAAAAGAACTCGCCGAAACCGACCTCTTCGATTTCTGCATCGTCAACGACGACCTACAAACCGCCAAAGATCAACTCGTCGCACTCTACGACCTACTCGCACTTAAAGCCGCTCACTAAACGATCTACCGCGTCTTTTACGCTTTTAGAATCTCTCATCCACGCCATTAGAGATCATTGCACAGACAAAATGAATAATATTCGATATTTATCGAAATCATCGAATATTATTCCATCAATTGTATCACGGCAAAGCAATGATCTACGAGCCCGTTTTGCCGCCAACGTCGATCTGTCGAGATGTCTCTATCTAAGCTATAGATGACTTAAGAATCTAAGATCTATGGGTATTGAACGCGATATCCAAGTGTGTGCATCCCCTGCCTTGGCGCCGTTAGGCGGATTGTTGGGCTATAGCTATAAAAATACCTATGCACACGCAGATAAATCAATTCATCAAACCGAAAACTGAATTCTATTCATTTTCGCGAATGAAGAAGGAGAATTAAAAATTCTGACCGTTCCAACCCCAGTGTTCGGTTGTGCTGTATTGGACATAAATCCGATTAGCCGCAATTCCCAATTCGTCGTGCAATATTTTGCAAATCTCACCCGTTAATGCATTAAATGCACGTTCATTGGGCGAACCATAGATGCCGACGTTGACATAAGCCGACGCTTCCGAATCGTTGCCCTTAAAATAAATCGTCGCATTGTCTTCTAATACGACCATGAGCCAGTTTTCCGACTTTCCAGGGATAACGGCTATCGCCTCGCCCAACGCCGATTTGATATTCGTTTTGGCTGTTTCGGACATGGCACACGACGTTTGAACGCGAATACAAGGCATAATTCTCTCCTTTTCGTTGATTAAAATTTCGATATCGACACGAATATCGAATGTTCTTCATGTAAAGATAACGCAAATCGATAATACGCCTCTATCGTCTATCCAAATCACGCTATCGATCACATCGGCGCTTAAAATAGCCCAATGCCACATTTTCGTTCAACACATTTCGCGATTTTCCCGCCACCGATATCGATTCTAGGGTCCAAAAACGAGGCATTGCGCTATGCCCAAACGACCGAAAAATGCGAAAAACTCGGGACTTTATGCGATGAAAGCTCTATAAACCGCGCACTCTCTTACGAAACATACATGTAAGAGTTGAACATCATCATTGATTAGAGGAAAGTGCAGTGAAATACGGAGAATCCGTCGAAGGTTTAGAGTGGCTATCGGAAAACGTCGTCATCTTTCAGGGGCACAAGACGAAGCTGACCCCGATGATCGACCAATATCTCGACGCCAAAAAACAGAATCCAAATGCAGTTCTCTTCTTTCGGATGGGCGATTTCTACGAGTGTTTTTTCGACGATGCCAAGACGGTGAGCAAAGCGCTCGACCTCGTATTGACTGCACGAACGAAAAACGAAGATGGCGACGATCTCCCGATGGCAGGCGTCCCCGTGCGATCGGTCAACGAATACCTCTTCCAGCTCGTCGAACAGGGCTTTCGCGTAGCGATCTGCGAACAACTCGAACTCCCGACACCAGGCGTTTCCCTCGTCAAACGCGGTATTACTCAAGTCGTCACCCCGGGCACGCTATGCGACGAACGCCCAGGCTTCGACAAATCGGCACGATTCTTATCGGCTATCGTTTGGCGCGAAGATGTCGAATATCATTCGAAAAAACGCCCATCTTCTCAAATTTTATGCGCCCTAGCATCGCTCGATTTGTCGACGGGCTATTGCACGATGACCGAAATCGCCTCCGAATCGGGCGTCCAAACCGAGCTCCTTCGCATGAACGTGCGAGAAATCATCACGCATCACGGCGCCCACGATGAAATATCGCCCAAGCTCTTCTGCGGCATCCCCGTTTCTTATTGCGATCGAGACGTCTTCAACCAACAATCGATTATCGACCATTGGATGAACGAAGAAGACGGTCAAAACGTCATTGCCGTGTCGAAAGAAAAGTTTTTGTCGTTTATCGAGACGATCGACGCAGCAAATTTCGATTGCCCGCAACTCGTCCACGACGCATTTTGCGGTCTGTGTGCCTATTTGCGCAAGCTACACTACCCCATCACTGCCAACATCGAGCGCGTCTACCCCTACCGCGCCGAGGGATTTATGCAAATCGATGCGGCGACGTTCCAAAACCTCGAAATCTATTCGACGTTGCGCGGCGGGCAAAAAAAGGGATCTTTACTCGGAGAAATCAACGATACCGTCACGAGTTCGGGCTCGCGACTGCTCCAAAACTGGCTAGCTTACCCGCTCAAAGACGTCGCCCAAATCCAAGCGCGACTCGATGCCGTCGAAGATCTCTACGATCACTTCGAGTGCCGCGATGCGCTCCGAAACCTCCTCGACGAAACGAGTGATCTCGAGCGCATCGCCACGAAAATCGCCAACGACAAAGTCATGCCAAAAGAGCTCGTCATGCTCTCGCATACGCTCGAAACGATCCCGAACATCGTCGATCGATGCCGATCGTGCCAATCTGTGTGGTTTAAGCGAGCCGCCGAGCGGCTACTGCCGCTGGCCCCTCTCTGTGACGAGCTCCAGCGAGCCCTCGTCCCCGATGCCCCATCCAATCTCAACGACACCAACTTCTTCAAGCCAGGATACGACGAACAGCTCGATCACTATCGCGAAATCGCCGAAAACGGCCAGCAATGGCTACTCAATTACGAAGCGACACAGCGAAAACTCACGGGCATCAATACGCTCAAAGTCAAATATCAGCGCAATTTCGGCTACTTCGTCGAAGTCACCAAGGCAAATCTCAGCCTCGTTCCGAGCACCTATATTCGTTCGCAAACCCTGACAAACAGCGAGCGATTCTATACATCCGAGCTCAAAGAATACGAAGAAGAATTGCTCAGTGCAGAATCGAGACGCGGTGAACGCGAGCTCGAATTGTTTGCCTCTCTCAAGCGAATGGCGGCAAAGCAGATTTCTGCGCTCCTCCAAAACGCTCGCATTTTGTCCCATATCGATGTCATCGCGAGTTTTGCGCACACGGCACATCACCGCCAATATCGGCGCCCAGTCATCGACGATTCCAATGCTTTCGACCTACGAGAAGCCCGCCATCCCGTCGTCGAACGATTTTTGCCCAAAGGCGAACGATTCGTCCCAAACGACATTCGACTCGACGACAATGGGCGCCTCATCATCATCACGGGGCCCAATATGGCGGGCAAATCGACGATCATACGCCAAGCCGCCACTATCACGCTGATGGCCCCAATGGGGGCTTTTGTCCCCGCCGAGGCGGCACACATCGGGATCGTCGATCGCATCTTCTCGCGCGTCGGAGCTAGCGATAATCTGGCCCTTGGCCAATCGACGTTTATGGTCGAAATGACCGAAACGGCCAATATCCTCAAAAATGCCACGTATCGAAGCCTCGTCATCCTCGACGAAATCGGGCGCGGCACCTCGACATACGACGGACTATCGCTCGCTTGGGCTATCGCCGAGCACATTCATTGCCAAATCGGTGCGCGATCCCTATTTGCCACGCATTACCACGAACTCACCGAGCTCGCCCATCTCCTCCCCGGCATCAAAAACGCCTCGATCGCCGTCAAAGAATTCAAATCCGACGTCATATTCTTGCGAAAACTCATCGATGGCGCCGCTAATCGTAGCTACGGCATCCAAGTCGCCAAACTCGCAGGAATCCCCGAATCGGTCATCGACCGAGCCAAAGAACTCCTCGATACGCTCGAAGAAACGGGCCGCAAGGAATTCGCTCACTCACCCAAATCCGACCAAAAGCCATCTTCCGATGCGTCGACGTCGTCGCCGTCGCTCACGGCGCAACGATCGCTCTTTGGCGACGCACCACAACACGCGCCATCGGTCGATAATTCAAAATTGCAATCGTTTATCGCCGATATCCGAGCCCTTACACTCGACGCGACGACGCCAATTCAGGCGCTCAACTTTCTCTATAAATTGCAAAAAAAGGCTAAAGACCTCTAAAAAGCCCTTTTCAGCGACTTTCGAGGGAGGGCGAGGGCGAGTGCCCAACCATTAAACGATTCTATCGTCGCACATCGGCTTGGTTCGATGAGCGACGATAGATCGTCGATCGAGCATGAGATCATAAAAAAAAAGCCCTCCGAACGGAGGGCTTTTTTATTACCGAGAAGCCATTACTTCGAAAGGCGAACTTCTTCGCAAACGAGTTCGATCGTCTCGAAGATCAAGCTATTGCTCGTACCATCGAGCGAGCTAATGCTCCATTTGGCAGGCTTGCACTGCGACAATACCCAAGCATTCATTCCACCGAAATCGCGTTCTTCAATTCCACTCGGTCCAAACTGACCGACTGTAATCGTCACATTTTTAGCTTTGACTTCGCCATTATCAGCTTCAGCGATCCACTCGAAGAATTTATTCGTGTTACCGCCATTGAGATAGGCGCGTTTAAGCGTGATGCGAGGTGCTTTGCGACGACCTTGACGGAAATGCGGCATGTTCGGCGTTGCCGCGTCGCGATATTCGATCATCTCGACTTCTTTCGAAAGTCCATCGACACCACTGACTAACGCAACCGGCGCTCCATCGAACTCGACTTTAAACGCAAAACTAACGAGGGGATCTTTTACTCCCGTGCGACTATCACTCATGAGCTTTCCTCCTATGTGAGAAACAAACTAAACCCAAAAATCACCAACAAAATCTTAGCAATAGTTGTTCCAACTTACAACGAATTTTGAACCACTTGCATGGCGCTTCGTCGCATCCAATCGACGCCAAAAGCACGTTTTTCGGCACTTCAACCGATCATTCATGCCTTTTATCCATCGAACAAGTATCGCTTCCCTCTTTCATTCAATCGCCATGGGGCTCTTAGACCCCACCTCATTCGACTGCACTCGCACATATTTTCCCAACTAATGCGCACGAGGTCAAGCGATAATTCTCGATTTTCGACGCTCATAATCCAAGCATAAAGACGACAGCATGCCCACCCTCGCTCGCCCCGCCCCAGGCATAGAGCAATTGCATGCGAAGCATTTGGCGATATCCAATCGTATAATCGACGAGAAACTTTGCCCCGATGTCGTATTTCGACGACGATATATCGAATGCCTTGTGCCAAGCATAGCCCCATGCGGTAAAAGCGCCCACACCTAGGCGATTTATCCCGATGGGCAATGTCGACGTGCCCAAATCGACTTCGGCGATGAGTGCATGCCAGCTCAATTTCGCATAGAAATAATGGCTCCCATAGAGCGAATCGGCAGGGTAGCCATAGAGCATAGATTCTTGCATTGCCGTATAAGCCCCGCTTTGGCCGATCGACATCGAAAACGGCTGGCGATTCTCGTTCGTCGAAACCGTCGTCCCACCCGATCCTTCTATTTGAACCGTTTGCGGAAGCCACGAAACGGGGATTGTCCAAGCTGCACTGACGCCGGCTCGAGCGATCAAGCTATAATCATCGGCGCCTAGCCATGGCGCTTCGAACCGCAAACTCACCGACGCACCAACGCCCTCGCCAGCCCCCATACTGCGTTCGAATTGACGCTTCGACGAATAAGACCAGCTCATGGCGAGTGCGTTGTGCCAGCCTAACGAGGGAATGGTGGGGTATTCGAATGGATCGGTGCGGAGCCAGTAGAGATTATCTTTGGCATATTGATAACTCAAGGCGTATCGGATCGATAACAAATGCGTCGAAAGTCGCGTGTTCCACGTTCGCCCAACATCGATCGAAGCATCGATCGTTTGATAATCGAAATACCGGTATTTCCCAGGTTTGAGTTCGTATGCGCTACGCCCCGGAGCCATGCCATGCATCAAGCCGACTTCCCATAAACCGCCCAACCACGCATAATTCAACAAATATTCGAAATCGTTGCGCTTCGGGTAATAGCCAAAACTCAATGAATAGCTATGATGCTGCGCATAATCGGTACGCGCTATGAGCGCACCGATTCGCGTATCGTTGCCAGCCAAAGCCACGCTCGGCGTCCACATCTGCGGCCAAAGCCACCGATACGGTTGATATGGCGATTCCGAATAGAATAATTTTCCATCGCCGATCGAATGATTTGCAGAATATTCTGCATCGTTTGCATTTTCGTGGCGAATCGTTTGATATATGCGAAGATCATTCGATTCGATCGCCTCGAGCGCCTGCCCTTTGGGCGTGTAGCCAATGTAATAGATATCGCCCGATTTCGACGCCGTTGGCGCCATCATGCCATCGATGATATGCGTGAGCCGATGCGATTGCGAAGTCGATCGATCGAAATGCCAGAGATTGAGCATCCCCGCGTTATCGCTCACGTAATAAATCGCGCCATCTTCCGAAAAATAGGGCGAAAGCTCCGATTCCCAAGAATTCGTCAAGCGCGTCTTTTGCCATCGATCGCCCGATCCATGGGGGGCGAAGATGAACAAATCGCGTTGCTTCGCCACAGGGTCGAATACCGATGCCACGATTTGCCCGCGCCAAGCGTCGATATCGTCGATTTGCTCGTAGGGGGCACTTCGATAAATACACTGTTTATCGTCGCTCCCGAGGCGACGACGATAGACAACAGTCGATTCATCGCTTTGTTCGACCCAATACAGATCTTCGTCGTCGATGGCTATCGCACGAATATGGGCCGCATCGGGTACTTGGCGCACGCGCCCCGATGCCACATCGTAGACGAAAAGCCTGTTGTGCGTGCGATAGCCATCTTCGACGACCGATTGAACGAAATACAATTGTCGATCGTCTAGAGACCAGCGATGCTGGCATTCTCCATAACAAGCGACGATATCGGTTTCTTTGCCCGACGCGATGTTGCGTTCGACGATGCGTTGCCCACTCATGCCATCGTTTTTGACATAGGAAATCGCATTTTTTGTATGCAAAGATCGCGGATATTTGTGGCGATGGGGCGAAACTAAGGCGCGATGTGGCGTCGTCGAAGCCATCATCTGCCAAGCAAGTTTTTCGGCTTGCGCACCGATCGCCGCTTTGCGGCGCCAAGCCTCGTATAAGCCATCGAGCGTATCGCCCCAAGTCTTGAGCGCTGCGCGATTGAGCCCGTATGGCACCCAATCGTCGCCATAATGGGCATGAAATTCGGCAAACTTTTCGTCGCCGTATTCAAGAGCGAGCGATTCGACGAAAAAAGCGCCAAAGAGATACGACCCCATGCCACTGGGCCATCGACTCATTCCCGTCGATATCCGCCCCAAATCGGGGATCGTTCCCGATAACGCTGCCTGACGCATTATCGTTCGATAGACGGGATTGCGCAATCGCCCGCGAGTTCCCGTCTTCGTCTCGTAATAAACGGCTAAACCCTCGGTATACCAACGCGGTGCCGTCGCATTATTGCGCGCAACTTTGCCCAAAAGCGCATTGATGACCTCGTAAAACGACGATCGCGAATTATCGGTATGAAGAATATGCGTATATTCGTGAAACACGAGCTGGCGCACCCAATCGTCATAAGTCGCGAGCTCGGACGATGGCGGCGGCGGATAAGCGTAGAGGTGGATTTCGGTCGATGGCGTCGACCGCGCCCAGCCATTTGCATCGTCATATTTTCCTTCGACGACGATATGCGTCTTTTCGCGCGGTTCCCAACCGAGCGCAGGACTCAATACCTTATGCGCTTCTTCTGCCCACTCAATCGCTTTCTGGGCAAATGCGCGTTTCGTTTCGGGGTAATGAATCAAAAAATGATCGGTTTCGATTTCGTACCAATCGACATGGGGATCGTCGGCGGCTCGTGCATTCGAACATAGCCCCCATATCGCCCATGTACAAATGCACAAACTCGATATCATGCGCCTACCGACGAAGCGCATTATCACGTTGAATCCGCCGCCACCTTTTAGCATGCAAAAATACGCCAACTCCGAAATTGCGCCATCTACATGCGCAAGTAATTCCACTCGAAAGCTTCGATTCGCAAATTATCGCGATACGTCTTTTTGGCGCGTTGTATGACTTCGTAAGCCTCTTGCATATCGCCATCGTTGAGATACTGCCGACAAGTGGCCAGCAACTTGACGATGTCTTCGTCTTCTTTTTTTCTGCGTTCGACTTCTTCGCGAGCCTGCCGCTCGGCTTCTTCGCGCGCTAAGCGCTCGGCTTCTTCGCGCGCTAAGCGCTCGGCTTCTTCGCGCGCTAAACGCTCGGCTTCTTCGCGCGCTAAGCGCTCTGCCTCTTCGCGCGCTAAGCGCTCTGCCTCTTCGCGCGCTAGGCGTTCTGCCTCTTCGCGCGCTAGCCTCTCCGCTTCTTCGCGCGCTAGGCGCTCTGCCTCTTCGCGCGCTAAGCGCTCTGCTTCTTCGCGCGCTAGCCTCTCCGCTTCTTCGCGCGCTAGGCGCTCTGCCTCTTCGC